>Ga0065711_1004924_pt1 | contig 22606 bp, 12 predicted proteins | sample Hoacrofraction12_FD_59098 | JGI IMG/M metagenome (GOLD analysis project Ga0065711, IMG submission 59098) | Hoatzin crop microbial communities from Cojedes, Venezuela - Epithelial fraction 12 v2 (version 2) | ecosystem: Host-associated > Birds > Digestive system > Esophagus > Crop | place... | reverse complement strand
GTGAGTGTCAGAGCCTGGTAACGATACAAGGAGTGCTGTACCTTACCAGTTCCTGACTAATAGTGCTGTTTTGTAATTCCAAATCCAGAGGCAGAAGAACCAGTGAGTTACTCAGAGTGTAGACATGCAGCTCCCATTCTTCAAAAGTGAACATCTGAGAAAGGAGTGAAATCTAGAAAACTCTGTGTGGGGACTTGCATGAAACTGTTCAAAATTAACTTCAACTGTTCCCCATAGGAGCAAATGCTCCAACTGCAGAGTTGGGCAGGGAGAGGAAATGTGTTGACCTGATGAGCAGATCAGGGCACCCAGACCATCTGTTTATGTGCATATCCTAGGCCAATCAGTTAGTGGCTGCAGGACTGGGAAGAGGTGAAGGTGGAATTGGGCATAGAAGGGAGGGAGCACTGGGAAAAGGTGGGAGGACGAGGAAAAATTAGAAACCACTGGGGATCGACTACTTTGGACATAAGTATAGGCTCATCTACACAAAGAGGTGAAATGGGACCTGCAGAAAAGAAGTGTGGGGATGTGGGGGTGATCAGAATGGTCATTAAGGACAAAAACATATTCTTTTATTTGTTTTTAAAGCTTCAGAATTGTTGTGAGCTCCTTGTTCCTCAGATTTCACAATGCGTGAGAGGAGAACATTTGACTTCCTTTCTCAAGGACTCTAGAGCTGCTGTCAGTCCAATTTCCCTGTTTTCAGACAGAAATCAGAGCTGTTCACCGCTTCCCAGATCCTGCAGAAGTCAGTGGGACCTGAGGAAAAGAATGTTGCTTCTGGCAGAGCTAAACGGAGTGAGCCACCTAGCAAGTCGGCCAGCTCTAGGACACAATGGGCAGCATGGCTGCACAGAAAGGTGCTGGGGGATGGATAGGGACCCCAGTGAACCCTCTGGCCCTTCTGATCCATCCTGTGGTAGAGCAGAAGGTTGGGCAGGGAGGGTGTCTGATCCAAAGCCTGCTGGATTGGTAGGAGCTGGGGCCTGGGAACGACCACATGGACGATGGAATCCGGTTTGTTGCTGTTGCAGGCAACTGACGCTCAGTCCAGGGAGCATCTGTCCCACAGCACCCACAAGCCACAAAGCTTGTAACTCAACAGTATATAACAAACTGAGATCATTAGTGGAAAATACTGAAAGCCACAAACTGCTGTGTGCAGTAGAGAGCAGGAGAGGTTGAAAGCACTGACAATGGCCTGCAACTCTGGAAAAACTGGGAATTTTCCTAAGTAAAAATTCCCAGATGACCCAAGCATCAAATTTGATCATTGGTTTAAGTACCAAAACAAAGCACCTCATGTATTTGTGTACTTGGACGATCGGAGAGCTGGTGACAAACTGGTGCCCACCAGCCCAGCAGTGGAGGGGCTGGGGAGAGCTCGCTGGGATCCTGTGCGTGCTGTTTGGACTCACTGGTGTTTACAGCAACCAAATTTCCATGCAGCGCACAAGAGAAGGTGCTTTTTATTTTCTTCTCCTTTCTTCTCCTCTCTCTTTTAATAACTGAACTCAATGGCTCCTCTGAGTTACGAGGGATTTTTACAGCAGAGTTGCGTGGTGGAGAGACCTGGTTTTCATTGTGCAGTCCGGGATATCAGTTTTAACCCAGAGGCAGTGATGTTATTTAACAGGTGCCTTAAAGGCATAGTGCTTATTTAATCACCATCTCCACATCACCATTATGTAAATTGAAATTGCTTAGGTACGCAATTAATTGTGAATGCTTTGGACATTTTTAAAGGCATAAGACAATACCTGAAGTTCCATTTTAAGAATATCCAGGTCAAAGGACACACATGTTTTTATTTTCTTATTTGAGGTATAATGTGTTCAAGGCAGGTTTATGGCACAACCTTTGTTTATTGACTTGTACTTTTCCACATGAAACTAATGGAACATGACAGATGATATTTATGAGGCATGTGTTCCTGATTAAATCATGTTAGACATTAAAACCTGATAAAAGAATGTATTTTAAAGGGTGGATTAATAGAAAAGGAGGCAGCACTGATTGGGGAGTTTACACGGAACAAGACACATTGGTCTTAGACTGAGTATTTATAGGTGAGATATGTGGTTATAAAACTTTAGAAGCTGAACAGAAAAAAGATTAATAAGCTTTTGCTCTGTGGAAAGTTTGAGTTTTGTTTTTCTCCCTTTGTAAGCCACAGTCCACCTCGTATTTCTGGCCTTTCAAGTGAATTTATTCAGTTCTGCCTAAGAACTTGTGACCCCTTATGGCCTACTGCTTTTACTGTTGGCTCTACATGCGTTCTGTATGCTTCAGGATTCCCAGTCAGCAGATCTGTGCAAGCAGCCTTTGATGCTGCTAAAAACTGCTCTGTAAACATGCTCTAAATTCTGCTTACATGGGTGCGAATGGGGTAAATCAGCAAGAGTCAGATGGAGCTGCTTCTCGCCACCTCGGTATCTGGGGCTTTGCACAGAGTTCTTAGTAACAGGTTAGTAGGGAATCACCCTGTGTAATGTTTTGCATGTCAGGATAAGAGTATCCTCTAAGTATTTCCTGTGGAGAGCAATTATAGGATTTTGGTAAACACAAGAAGTGGGAACAGCTTGTGTTTGTTTTCTTGTCTTGCTGGATATTAAGTCTAAAGGGAAAGCAGGTACGTGCATTCAGCTTTCAGTTACACAGGTGCAAACCTGGAATATTTCTACTGATTTCAGCGACACAGATGTATCTAAGGACACATTCTGACTAGGAGCAGCATTTTCACTCCTGAGTTTTAGCCTTCTGTGGCTGAATCTGTGGTAGCCTGTATCCTCCTCAGATCTGCATCTTCTCTAGAACAGACAAATCGCTGCGTGAGAAGATGGCCTTGAGTTCATAAGCTGGTTTATATTGCATTTTTGCCTCGTATCAGTTTAGACTTTTAGAAACACCATTCGCTACAAATATAAGAAAATGTTAAGTATAGTCTTTATGACAACAAAGTAAAATTACATACTGTGCAATATTCACCTCCTTCCTGTAACCTTTTCATTGTACCTAAAAGACTTGTGCCAAATTAATAGCTGTTTACTTTTCATTGAAAAGCAGTATCTTTTTCTGGATGAGGTACAGTAACAATGTGTTCAAAGTACAGATTTCAAATATTTGAATGAATAGGGTGCTTCAATATCTTCTACAGGGAAGGAATGCACATTTATGATTTGCTTTCATTTGGACTTCTCAGGATAGATAACTAAAAATATTTGCAAAATGAGAAAGCTATATAAGCAATACAGTTTTCTGTGAATAGAGATGATTTTTATAGTGTTGTGTGATTTAATTGAGTTAAAGCAAGACCTTGCACCTAATATCATCAGAGCAAGTTGTGTCTGAAAATTTGTTAGCTAAAGTACACCTCTGCCTTCCAACAAATCCAGTGGAAATTCTTTGGTTTGTTTTTTTTCTTTTTCGAGCTCACTCACTAAAACATCCATACCTACCTGAGGTTTTAGAATAAGCCTTCTCTCCCATTAGAAAGTGAAAATCTTCATAATGCAGATGTTTCCCTGTAGAGATTTCAGCCCTCCTTCCCCAACCTTATGGCATAAGCCCAAACAACAGAGGTTAAGAGAATAAAAACAAGATAATAGAAAATAGCACAGGAAGGAATATAAAGTTGTTATATTAGTATTTTGCCTCCTAAACGTTTTAGCAGTATTTTAAAAAGCTTTGAAGATGGATTGAATTAATAGGTCAGAAACTTAAAAGAAAAAGTGGATTGAGACTGAAAAGAATGGGAATGATTTCGTTGGGAATTGATACAGATTAGAGATGCACAATGTTTATGGAAAAAAATGAGAAAATGGATGGTATTGAACAAAATTTAGCGTAGTCCCTCAGTCCTACAAAAAATGGAAAAATTTATCACTTTTAGAAAGATGGTCTCTTCAAATGGGAAACTGGATGCTGAACACAAAGGGCAGGTAGAAGAGTATTTATCGTGTTTTGGCTTAGCGGTAATGGTACCACTAAGTTTTGTGAGGGCATCCCAACTCTCTGCCCTCATAGCCAGGTTGTCAGGTTCTCCTGGAAAAATAGCACTTTCAATTGCCAGTGAAAATGACTGGTGATGATGGTCAGCACTCGAGGTGACAGATGTCCTCCTTTCCCCAGCCAGGATCAGTGCTCCCCACACCATTTCTGGTAGATCTTTGCCAAGTCTGTTCTTTCATGCCACAAAGAACAGAGCTTCTGTGTCCCCTCTATCCTAGTGCTTAGCTGTCTTTCACAGCCCTCTCCTTGAAGTTTAAACCGTGTCTCATTTGCTAAGCTTGACTTGTTCTGTCAGCAAAACTCATTTGGAGTTTTATGTATTGGTGCTAGCGATAGGACAGGAACTGGATCCAGAAATCCTCCTCTTGACTTAGATTTTTTTTGAAGTCTGTGTAAGTTGAAGGAAACTTGAGTTCCTTCGGCTCCGACAGATATTGCTTCACTAGGAAAACCAGTTGTGCTATTAATGATTTCCTGTCTCATAAGAGTTGTCCCTGGAGTCAAAGTGTTGGTACCAGGCTGCCAGGGAGGAAGCCCTGTAGTTACAACTTTCTTCTAAATGTGGCTTCCTACTGAAAAGGTTCTTGCTGGCTCCCCCAGCTTCTCTACTTTCTTTGCTCTGTCCTGCCATCCTTTGCCAGGGTGGTTGTTGCTCTTCAACCTGTTGCTTTTTCTTTGTGTATTTTTTTGCTTACTGCTGGTTTGGGTTTCTGTTTCTCTCTGCTGTGGAGGATGCAGACTGCTGGTGTGTTGCTGAAGGAGGCTAAACAGGCTGGGCAGGAGGCTTCTGTTTCTCTCTGCTGTGGAGGATGCAGACGGCTGGTGTGTTGCTGAAGGAGGCTAAACAGGCTGGGCGGGAGGCCTTTAGAAGATGCCTGCAACTGCCAAGTCATACATCAGGATCTCCCTGGATGGTGCTTGGGAAGTGAGGATGACCTGTTGGCTGTGGTGTTGGGTCCTTGTAAAGATTGGGGTTCTTGTAAAGAGAGGACAGCTCCAAGGAAACCCAGTTGGTGTGCGGAGACAGTCCCAGGGAGTGCTGTCACCGCAGGGTGACTGAGCACTAGGTGTCACTGAGGTCAAGTTCATGTCTAACATGCACCACTGTCTTTTCTGATGCATTCTAGACAGTAAGAAACAGCCATATTGGAATCCTTATTATCGAGCATGTTCAAATCACTATGCTAGATATATATACGCATAAATATATACATGAGTACATCGAGATGTACATACACATATAGCACTAGCATATCACAGCTCTCTGTGCTGCTGGGAGGCAGCAGTGCCTCATTTCCTGCCGTTAGAGCTTACTGGATCTAAGAGAAGGAGGGAAGCATATCAAATCCGAAGGTTGTAAGAAGTTTGTGTTTAATCTCCACTTCTAATATAAACAGAAAGAAAACCACGTATCAGCTAATACTTATTAATTATATCCCTGTGCTGGTGGCCAAGAATGGAGAGTGTTGTGCCATATAGAGTATATACAACATGTTCTTTTTATGAATCAGCCAGGGAAGGCATCCAAGCTCTGTCAGTAGGTTGGTAAAGGGTTTGGCTAATTTTCAGATTTTGAAGCCATCTGGAAAAATTTAACCAAAATTATCTGCCTCACAGTCCCAAGATAAATCATTTTCCTACTTATACAATTGTTCCTCATTAAGCTAGTCAGGTTAGGGCTGATTAAACTGTGATATTGTAAATCAGACTTTTACAGACCATTTTGTAGATACAGTTTTGGTGGTGAGAGTGGTACCAGTATGAGCCTCAATTGAGAAGATGACAGAAAAAAATAGTTTCCTCGAGTGGAATAAACATTCCATGAAACAGAAACAATTCTATTCAGTTCTGTGCTTTTTAAGACATTGTCCTTTCTGACAAATGTTTTATTTAAATTGTTCAGTGTGTACTGTAGTACATATGTTTATATACTGATATATTAATAAGTACTAAATGTATATTATGTATAATAACCTTTTTTTGTGAATCAAAGATACTGAAGTGTCCTACATATTACTGAAACAGTAATAATTTTGAAATGAAGCAGCAAATAATTATCTACTAGAAAGCAGCCCCATTATATTCTTCATCTCTTTTCTGCACTCACAGGTAGACTCTTGTAACGGAGAAGCAGAGGGAGAAGGAAGACAAAAAGTGAATATTGTTATTTTTTAAATATTGAGTGAAAAGAAGTTGATGAACCTGATGCTGTATAAATGGAGAAATAATTCAGTGGATATGAAATGTCCTTGCATTTAATACTTTCCAGTGCTACTCTTAATTTTAGAAAATATTCTGGAAATCAGTTATTTAAATTGTGGAAAGATAAATCTTATACTCCAATACATTGTGTGTAAGTACTTGAGTAGTCTTGCTGACTTCAGAAGTCTACTTGCACGAGTGTGTTATTAGAGAGCTTGGACTTAGACCTGGCTGTGAAGTGCTTTAGATGCATCTGATTAGGATTCTTGGGTTGGATAAGGGCTAAATCATTTGCACAGATGATGTGGATTTGCCGACGTGTAAGAGCTGCAGCCAGCTGACAGCATCGCTAGCGCTCTCAGCTGCAGATCAGGGACATCCCTGGGAATGCCTCACAGGCAGTGTTTACTTGATTGAATCCTTAATTTAGCATTTTGCCAACAAAGGTGATATGCTTTGCTTCCTAAGTCAGGTGAAATTGATTATGAACGTGTGGTGTATAACCCAGCTGAATGTCATCTGTCTCTGGCTACAGTGCTGAAGTCTGGCGATGTGGCTGTGTGCCAGATCTGGGTTGGGGGCCTGACTCTGCCTTGGCTCGTTGTGGCATTCTCAGATGAGTCAGGCAGCTTCTCTGTACCTTGAACTCACTGCTTGCAGAATAAGTTGTGATACTTACCTGCTTTTGTAAAGTGCTTAGTGACTGGGGGGAGAATATGTGGTCCAAGAGCACTGCATATGAGTAAATATTGTGACCCAGAAATCCTTAGAGCTCCACTTTTGAGAAGAGTGGTCAGAAGTGTAGCCACATTAAATGAAATTATTGACTGCATCAACCTCTAAGCACAACCAAAACTACGTGTGGGGAGAAAGAAACTTCTGGTGCCCATTTCTGTTCATGCCAACCACTACCCGTCTTTTTTATTTTTTATTTTTTTTAAATAAACTTTGTTATTCTTCTCCTTTGGAATGGGGTTTTTGAATGCTAAGAATTACTTGAAGCTCATAAAATGCAGGGCTTGGAGCTACAATAACTAGTATTTCGAGGACACACATTATCACTGAAGATGATACTGGTGGGTGTGGGTGCAAGAGCACGTGTGCCATTGTAAAATACTAGGGAGTCTTACCAGATGGAAGAGTTCTCTGAAGCAAAGCTAAGCTGGCTAACATATGCTCATTTCAGGCACGTACTTTAAATGTCTGCCAACACTGAAAAACTTCATTTTTTCATTAAGTTGCTGCCTTAGGATCTGTATCCTAATGCAGTTCCTCTGAAATGGGAATATAGACTCTTTCTCCTCAGTGCTGTTTATGTTTTCATAACTGTGCGATTTTCACATACTCCAGCAAGGGTAATATGTCAGGTTAGAAAAAGAAACAGAACCAGACCCTTTTTTTTTCCCCATCTGATTTTGAATTGGAATGATGATCTTTTTACGGTATTGAGGAATTGACACTTACTTTCTTATAACTGATTTTCTATTATTTTGAAACAGGGGTGATAAGTTGAGCAGCTTCTGTGAATCTTCATGATGCAGATTCTGTAACAGTGTCAGGGTTACATTATGTAGGAGATCTGCAACCCAGGTGGCATGAAAGGGACATTTCTCATTGAAATGTCTGTCCCTGATGGGAACAGTAAATGAGATCGAGTATGGCTTAGGATGGGCAGGCCGCAGTGGCCCGTTGAAGAGCCCTGAATAAGCTGTGTGGTGAAAGTAGAACCCCCAGCCTGGAGTCTCTTTCGGTTCAACCTGGGGTTAGTTTCTGAGCTAAATCTGACAGCTCTTTAAAAAAAACCAAACCAAATCAACTTGATTGAATTGGAGGGTTTCTCATCTCCTTTTAGTCCAGCAGACACTGAAGCTTTCTGCCGTCTTACCCTTTTAGTCCCATTCTGATTTCATCTCAAGGTACAGATTCCTTCTCTTGCCTCAGATCCCTGTGCGACACTTCTTGATGTGATGGTTGTACTTCCACTGCATGTTTTGAGGTTTCCCTTTTATTCTCTGTACATTATCTAGTTCTTTCACACAAGTGCAATCTTGCAAATGCTTATAAATTACTTTGTGGACTTGAGAAGCTGCTGTTTTCCTCATAGAGCATTTTGATACCAGTGTGTAACTACCATCCAGACTGTTCAAAAACTTTTAGAAGAGGGCTGCATCTGTTCATATAGCACCTAGCACTGAAAGACTGGTCTTGACCAGACCCTCTACAGCTTCCCTAATAAGTAGAGTCCCAGATTATGTTAAAATTGCAGTTTTGGGGTTGTTTCTTTCATTCCACATAGGTTATTCAGGGTCTGATTTAGAAATCAGACTCTGATATTTTAATACTCATGTCTAAATGCTTACTGAACCCTCCCTTCCTTCTAACATAATCCCTTTCTTGTCTGCTGCTAGTACTTCTTTGTTAAAGTGAGCTGGGAAGTTATTTGCATTTGGAAGGGAATAAATAAAAACAAACTAACATTAAGGTGCGGTTGCAAAATAGTGCAGGCCGTTTGAATGTTGCGTGGCTGCTTATTTTGGAGTGTTTGCTGGGCTAAACGTAACATGAATTTGTCTGTGATGTGTCATAGACTTATCAAAGCAAAATTACTCATTAAAACAATGCTGAATTGGAAACATAATGCAGTAAACTAGCGTATAAATAAAAGGTTAGCAGAGAGGTAACTTGATATATGAAACCATAAAAGAGATTTCAGAATTAATGAGGGAGACAGTATTTCTCCTGTAGAGACTTTAAGATTTGGTTGGAACAGTGTAACAGCAACACGTTATTTATTTCTCATGTTGCCTTATTCTTAGGCCCATGGGACCAGACAGGAAGGAATTAGAGAGCCCTATATTACAATTTAATTGCTTGAAGGAAAAATATTATTTTTTATTGTTAACCATTAGCTGCTTCTAGTTTTATTAAAGTCATAATGTCCATGCTGTAGCACCAATGTTTGCAGCATGCAGTCAGGGCTAAGAAAATAGTTGAATCGCTATAAACTCAGTTTTGCGCGGGGCGGGGGGGGAAAGATGGAGAGCTGGGACTAGCCCAGTGGCTGTTCAGGTGTTACGTGTCTAAGAGCTGCATTTTCTTCCATTTAGAGCAGAGCTGTGCAGAACTAGTCCTGATCTTTCACTGAAGAAGTGTTCACACACTACACCTACTGTTTTCATTTAGTTGAGCTGTTGGGAGCAGCTCACGCTCTTTGCTTTTTTGTTTTCTCTTCTTTGTGTTAGCTTGGAATTTCTGCATAATGTAATATTTTTTGGTCACTTAAAATGTTAATGTTTTTTTAACCACAGGTTATAATTGTGACTTTATTTGCCCAGAGACATCCCTGTTTAATGGATAGGTTTGTTTTTCAGACAGGTTTGGTTTTTTGTTGCAGGGACAGGAGACAATGAGTCTTCTGCTTTTGTAACTGTTTTTAATTTTTGGAAAACAAAAATTCTCATGTGCCAGCTACACTGTGATGACTGTGCCCTACTGTGCTCTTGGCCTGTGGTAAGGGGGAGACAATCTAACTTAGTTTGTCTCACCATGGAAAAAATATTTGAGATGAATGATCTCACACCTGCTTCAGGCTAAAAATGCTTACTCCATGAGCAGACAGAATGGCTCAGCTATTAAGCTGTGGTGATTTCACCACATGGACAGATAAGCAAAGATGAGACATGCGTGTAATGCACAAAGCAGTGTGGTAGTGGCAGTGTAGCAGTTCAGTCTTCCGTGTATCCACACAGAAGATCTGACAGGTCAGTACAGTAATCCTCTGCCTTTTTGTGTAGACTTGGAGCATTTGTTTTCTCCCATGAAAGCAGGAGAGCAGATTTTTTCCTATGGATCTTTTGGTCCTTGATCCTTTGCTTAGGCTCCCAACAGTAATGTTGACTTTGTATGATGCAGGGAGCTGGGTCCTTTCCAGAGGCCACCAGCTGGGAAGGGACCCTAGTATTTCATCAACTGATTTCTCTTTAAGGCCAGCTTTGTCTCTGAAGTGGGCTTAGTTCTTCTGATGACTGAGAAGCAAAAGACTTTCCAACCCATAGGTGACACACCTGCAGGAGTATCCACAGAAGTGTTCTGCCTTCTTGTAAATTCAGAAAACGATGGTCGTCTTTCTGTCACTGTTGAATTCTGTGGTTAAACCACAATGTAGAAAGGAGTTGGCTAGGTTACAGAGATGATGGAGCTGTTGCAGCTCAGTGCTGGTGACTGCTGATACTACCTGCAGCAGCTGGCTTGGATTCCATTTTAAACCAAGGGAATCTTCCAATCCAAGAGTAGCTTGTAGGTACTTGGGTACAAATCATTCTCTTGTTATTACACAGTGAAAGACAGCAGCAAGACAGAAGACCATCTCAAGAGGTTTCAGTGACCTATAAATCCCCAGGTCAGTAGGTCAAGTGTGATAAGCCACTGTCTACTGTGAAACAGGGCTGTAGTATTTACTGTCTCTTGGAGTTGGGTTTTGTGAGCTTTAGCTCATGTTGGCAGCACATCGTATGTATGTAGGTCTCCTAAAAGCCTTGAAAATTTAGGCTAGGTATTTCTGTATGTATATACGTGGATATATATAAGACTTTCAGGGGTTCATTTCTCTTTAAAGAGCTTTTTTGGAAGCCCTGTGAGCTGACTCTTAAGTTGTTTAGGAAACATGATCTGTCTGATCTTGTGAAGCACAGTTGAAATTTGAAATATATTGTGGACATTGTGACTGACTCCAGACTGTATTTTTTTTTCTAAGGTAGAGTTAACCTATTGATACCAGAGCAGCTCTGGTTTTCTGTGTTCTTGCAGACATTCAGCAGGGAAGGTGCACTACTTCTGATGAATACTTCCATTGTTTGCCATGGACTCTGGGCGGTAACTTTGGCCTTACTGGGAAAGATTCCCATTCTTTGATGCTCCGATTCTTCAGCCAACTCCATTCTGTTGAATGTAGTTTTTAATCAAGTTTTCCTTTTAACTTGTAAGGTAACAAGTCCCTAAATGTGTTACTATCCACCAAAGAGGGTTTCTTGGCAGAATTTCCAAACAAAAACAAAACAAGAAACCTCGGTTCTGCCAAAATACTCTTAGCAGATGAAGCAACAATTACTTGTGGCTTTGTGAAAATAGACTATATATTGTATATATTGTGGAGCAAGAGACCACGATGTGTGTAGTGATGATTTGAGATATCAGGAAATTAAGTGATCCATCAGTATTGATGCTTGATGCCAAGTATTTAGTTCAATGCTCTAATTTGCTGTGCAATTGAACGTGGGAGTAGGCTTTTCAGGAAAGAGGGTCTAGTGGTTAATGCACTGAGCTGGGCCTTGGGAGGTCTGGCTTTAATTCCTCACTCTCTGCAGGCTTGCTGTACAACTGTGAGCACGTTACTTGAACTTTCGGTGCCTCAGTTCTCCTCTCTCCTTCCCTCACCCACTTCTTTTTTAAATTCTTTGGGGAGGAACTGTCTTTAAGCCTTGTGCATGTTATCTAAACAAAGGGTACTGCATCTCAGTAGGGGCTTGGAGACACTTTGACCATAGAAATATTTTTAAGTGTTCTGGCAAATACAAAACTGTCATGTACATATGCATGTCAGGCAGGCTGAGTTATGTGCACAGTAACAGGGGAAAAATTAGCAAGCAGAAATGGCAACCATTACAACTGCATGTTTTCATTTGGATGTCTTGATTATGTGAATATTCGGAGCAGCTGCTACCATCCCTACCCTGGTCCCTAGCAGTACTGTTCCACTTTTGCACAAGTTTGGATGAAGATGAACTTCCTTAAGAACAAAATTCTCTTGTCCTTTCTCTTCAAAAACCTTTCTGGGCAGTTCATAAAGCATTCTGAGGTGTAATACAAGGAGAGGCAGCTAGAGAGGACTGTGAACTTGAGGGAGAGCATTATTCTGAAGGCGGTCCTGCATCCTGTCCTGGACTGAGGTACGAAGTCTCCTTGCTTCCAGTTCATGACCTGTAAAAGACAGGAAGTCATAGCTACTGTGATACTACCCTGGACTCTGCAGATTCATTGATGCCTCTAGACAACACTGAAGATGGTACTTGGCTGGAAGTCTGACTTAATATTAGCTGTTGTGTTCAGTGGAAGTTGAGGGCTTGAATAATAAAGGCCTCTGGTTGGGTCAGTACTGAAGTACATTCACAGAAGTTAATTCAGCCGAGTTACGCTAGCCTAAGGACAGCAGGCCAGGGCTAGGGTTCTTCAGCAAAGTTTGAAGCCTGGGAGGGAGCTCCCAGAGGCCCTGTGTGCTCTGCCTCTTGAAAGGTTTTGGTTTAGTGAGGGTACGGAGTAGAGCTGTATTGGCCTGACAGAAAGAGGATGAATGCAAGTCACTGCCCTTTCTGTCATCTTACATACATACAAAAGTAGAAAACATTCTGTAATCCTGTCATAGGTGTTTCTGAGACTGAGCTCTATAACATTTCCCAGTATGAGAACACCACTTCTGTGTCTATGCTAATTTTGGCTGTTGGAATAGATAAGGAAGCAGTTTCCTGAGTATCTGATTCAGCATTACAGCCTGATAAAGACAAACCTCCTCTCTGAACACAAATGACACAACAGACGGATTAGTTAACTTCATTCAAGCCAAGGATTAGCTTTTGGAATCACAGTATCATTTTGTCATCATTAAAATGGTGGCAATAACTACTTCTTTGCAAGGCAGTATTTCACTCTCAGGCAGTGGGAAGGCAGGATTGAGTCTCATGTTTTGTTTTCATTAGCAGAATGTTTTGTTGTTGGACCTAGGCCTAAACAAGGCACTGATAGCAGAGCTGTTTATCTACAAGTAGGTTAGACATGCATTGCTGGACATATGCATACTGTACGCCATGCAATTGCTAGAGTTTGGCAGTTGCTATAGATCTAGTTTTCACAGAAGGATTTGGCTGCTGGGGTCTATACCAAATTACATGTGCTTGGAAGACAGCCATTTAAGATCATACCAGCAGACACCTGTGGAGCTAGAGAGATTAGACTGCCTACGGTTACTTCCACTACAGAAGAGGGAGTTTTGTTTTGTTTTCAACAATCGGTAATGAGATCTCTTGTTGTGACTCCAGTTTCTGGAGATTTGAGTGAGTAGCACAACAGTGACCATTCATGAAGATCGTATGTAAGTATTTAAAAAAATAACCTGACAATCTTAAACCAGACCTGCTGTGTAAACAAATTAGACAGTGCTGGAGTGAGCTTTATTGACCTACCACAAGGAGGACCTTTCTGATCTGCTGATGGACTTTTACTGTAGATTGTCAGCTCAGTGCTTGTCTCTGAAGCATGAAGAAATCTCCTGGTTAGACGCACTGAATGTTTGTTTTGGCCCACAGAAGGCACAGTAGTATCACAAAGAAGAAAAGATATCAAAAGTGATATTTTATTGGACTTCTTGATAATTACAGGAATTCCTAGCTAACTATCATTTTTGTATTTTATTCAGATACGTAAGAAGGTAGGTATACAAGCCCAGTTAAGAAGGAATGAGATTTTAAGGTATCCTAAGACTTCTAAAAGTAGAGTCCGTGGAGATTATGGAAGCCTTGCTTTTCTAGAAGGATATTGTATCCGCAGCCTCAGTAATGCATGTGACCTGCTACCTGTACTTAAAAATAATAACTTGCAAATAAATACTTTAAGTTACTCTTGGCATACAGGAGACATAAGGGTGCGAATAGAAGAAATAGATGTTTTGCAAAGTAAACATTTGCAAGATCTTTTTTCAGATGCAAATTCAGAATCTGCTTTTTATGTATGTATACTTTTTTGCCAACAAATGTCTGTAAGATTTTACAATAGAGTCAATTTCCTTTTTTTTTTTTTTTAAACTCTCTATGGGAGTTATCTTGATTTGCTGCCAGTAGGATCTGTCTGGCCCACAGACTCTTCCTGATGGACAAGAGTGCTACTGTTTGCTTATAGCTGCTGAAAGAATTGTGGAATTGGAAAAAATACTTAGTGATAGAACTTTCATCTGCTCTTGTTTGACACTTCAGTTAATGAATGTCTCATGTTTAGCGATCCAAAGGAGTGATATTTGAAAATCTAACCCAAATGTTGCTTGAAGTTTTTCACAATTAAGGCAAAAACTGACTGAATTGTCACACCTTGAAGGCCAAGTATGAGGGCAGGACTGTAGCCAGTTTGCTTGTGTGGATACCCCAACTAGACTTCTACCTCCCCAAGCATTCAGTTTTCATTTACATCTAACACATGGACAGGTGTGTGAATATAGCGACACATTTTGTGCATGGTCCCCGGTTTCGTGCTTTGAAAACCTGGCTTTGAATCTCACCTTGTATGAGAGAGACTCAAACTGAAGATTTTTTTTGAATTGGAGATGCCTTTTAGCAGAGGAGTGATCCACCTCTCCGATAAGCCCTGGAGTGCTGGATATTACAGATGGGTCAGGTGTCACAAAGCAGATGATATAAAATTTTTCCATTGTGCTGTATTTCTGTAAAGCCATCAGTATCAGCACGGTTACACTCAGTACAGATGTTTTTGGGTGGTTGAGAGCACCTGATCTGTACCTTGGGTAATGCCTGATTTAAACACATTCCAAACTGCAGGTTATGGCACCAACTCAGTCTGTAGCTAGGGATATATAGACTGGGATTTTGGCAGGAACTGTCTAACTTTTGTCTGCAATATATAATAAGTCTTTACAGCCTTTAAGACATATAAATCTTAACTCCCCCCAAACTGTCTGTAGTTCATTTCCTTCGGGGTTGGGGGGAAGGGGGAAGTCCAGGTAGGTGGAAGGACAATTTGAAGAAGAGAGGGATCCTGTGAAATCATTTGAGAATGAAATGTTGGATTTAAACAATGAAGTAGCTTCCTTTCCTATTCTATTTATCATTTTAATTGCTTAAAACATATTTCTTAGAAATAGTCAAAATACAGACTCAGACATATTTATATTTTATGCATCCCTGCTGTTAGGTTTTTTTGGATGTAAAATGGATCAGCAAAACCCATGGAGATGTTTATACAGAAAACATAATATAATGAAAGTCTTACTGTGATTTTTGTGTTGATAGCATTTGTAATAAATCAGGAGAGTCAATTACTTTACTCTGCTATATGCACAGTAACTACTGTCACATTGCATGAAAACATTACTTATCTACTCACTGTAAAGATGCCAGCTCTCTCTGGATCAAACTGTGCTGAACTATGAAGTCAGACTTCTTATAAGGAAGGAAGACTTGCAAATCATAGGAATATGTGTGCTGGTGATAAAGCCAAATGTTTCTGACAGACTGCTTTATGAGGATTTTTCTTATTTGTTGTTTTCTGTACTGAAATGGAGGAGGGAACACAAATCAGTTCCTTAAGTTGTTAATGTTGAAGTAGTTCCTCGGGGACGCAGAGGGATCAAGCATTATATATCTTAAGTATTTACTATTTGGCAAACAGAGTCAAGGCATTAGTCTAGCAGGATGTCCTACAGGGAGAGAAATACTGGGTAGGTAATAGACACTCTTATTTCTTGAAGTCTGGCCTCTTCTCAAGGTTTCCTCTGGTGTCAGGCGGAGCAGGGAGGGAGGGACTCAAGACCAGTCTTTTTAAATAAAAGTACCTTGAAAGACGTTCTGACCTCACCTTCTGACTATTCATTGTGGCTCTAAATATAGTAATACATGGCGAGGTTGAGCATCTCAGTGCAAAATTTAGGCTATTAATAACTGCAGCTTTTACAAGAATTGAGGAAATGCCACTTTCACAGTTTGAAATGCTTTAGCTCTAGAACCAGCATAGGCAGAAATAATTTGAGGTTCTGGGGCCTTTAATCTTTTCAGAGGAAAAAAAAAAGTATTATAATTATAACCTAAGGAAATGCTGAGTTTGGAAGGGAAAAATGGCCATCTCTTAAGGGGTGGCCTAGCCCTTTGGAGCTCAAGTTTGAGAACCTGTTAATTTAGTTAGGACACTTTTCTGGTTCCACTTATCTTGAGGATAAATAGGGGAAGGCAAAGAAAGTATTTGAAGCCGTTGGAGGAAGGGAAGGCATAAGAAACCCAGGCCCTCTTGCTGTAAGGTCCTGGGATGAGGCAAGGCTCCCGTCATGCCCTTGATGATAGGTGTTCATAGGAAAGGCAACGTCTCCTTTAAACAAGTAGCTGTTTGGTCCAGGTCATTGTTTTGGGTATATGAGGCTTCTAGAAGAAGAGGAGCCTTGTCTTACAGATACATGCTTGGAATAGGTTATTTCTGAAAGCTGGAGGAAAAGGTGAAGCAACTGCTCACATGGTCACCTGAGGTTAGGAGGAAGCACATCAGCATTGCTTTGTGAGAGGAGGACAAAAGGCTGTTTTTAAAACGTGAACAAAAAAAAAATTATATGCAGGCCCCCCAAAAGTTCTAGTTGCCCACATTTGCCCTCCTTTCTTGATATGAGTTCTTCCAAAACATCTGTAAGCTGTATGTGACCGGTTCTGTTCTCATTTTTAAAACCATACGACACTGGATAAATAACTGTCTCATCCTGGATTGAAGCTCTATTTTTAATATGACAGTGAGTGTTGAAACTGCACCTGCTTCTAGCACTGATGGCTGGTGACATCAAAATTATCAACTGTGCCATTGTGGAGGCCAGCATTGGCTGAGGCAGCTGAGATACTTCTGAGCTGACTACAAGGACCCTTCTGTGAGCTTACATTTGGCTTGCAACAGAAGAGGCTGAGTAACCAGGCAATTACAGCTGAAATCAGAATCAGCCACTTGAAGCCCATTTTGTTTTTGCATTTCTGTTATGTTTGGAGTTGTTATGTGAGTTTAAAGATCTTGAATCATTTTCTAAGCCTGTGCATTCAAATTGATTGAATACTGGATGCTGTAAAAACAATTACTTCAGCTCAGATACACTTACACAACTCCCTTCTAATTTTTGGTAACTGCATTCAGGCACTCCAGTAATCTTTGGTGAAAAGCCATTGGATACAAACAAGTTGTAACTTTTATCCCAGTTGGATGACTGAAGGAAATTAATATCTTTGTGTAAGAAAGTGGCCTTCTCTATTAACATACCCAGCCCTTGCAGGGCTGTGAAAAGATTGGTTGTTTACCATGGCTTGGATTCTTTTACTTAATTCAGTACCAAAGAGGATATTAGTCTTTCCCATCTGAGTTTCTGTGGTATTAATTCAGGATCTTTCACTGTACCCTTTACATCCTCCCAAGTTTCACATGTGCAAAGCAGTTCTCAGAATGTGAAGCTGTTTCTCTTGCTGGACAGAGGACCCAGATGCTAGGTGATGTATGCAATATATCCTTGTTAATATCCTTCGTCCCTTTTGGGTATTTAAAAAAAAATTAAAACATTTTCAGAAATGTCTGTATAGATAAAGGAAGTTGTGAGTATTAATGGCTTGTAGTTCTTCCTTTTGTAGTCAGGCTGATGCAAAGCTTGCTGCTTTAACAGCACTTTTGTAGCATTATCCGTACTGTTGGATGTCCCTTAGATCTGCACACAGCATTCTAATTATTGGTGTAATTTCATCACAAGTATAGAATGGATTGCAGAATCTGCTGAACTCTGTATGAATGTTCATGTTGTCATCCACATACTGCAGACATAAAACCGCTAGCTGTCTTCTGGAGAAATCCATTGTTTCGTCATTCATAATTGTACAGCACTTTCCAGAAATTTTCTCAGAAGCATCCCTCATGAGTTTTAGAGCCATAATTTCCATTATCTCATGTTGAGTAACTGGATTTGTGAATTTGTCTTGAGTCATTTTCAGCTACTTTGAAATAGGAGGATCAGATTCCGTTTGCAAACAAGACAGCTAAGACTGATTTCAACTTTATTCTTTGCTAAAGGATATATTTTCAGTTTCTTTAGTAGTCTTGCAGTGCAAGCCTTTGTCAGGCAAGATAATATCTCCTACTTAGTATTTTTATAAGGATCTTCCTGTTTTCTTTTTTCTTTGGAGAGCATTGAAAATTTAGCATTTCACCCACATTTTTGTGGTCTTTTGAACGATATCAGCTGCTTTGCAGTGATCTCAGATGGATTTTAAGATTGTTTTTTTTCCCCAACTGGAAAACATGGATGGCATAAAAGCTTCATCTGTGCAGTTAGTCAGAAGTTCAGTTTTTGGATGCAAGCTGCAACAGTAGAAACTACGTGTGCTATGACCACCTTGAGAATGGGGAACGATTAAAAATCCTCAAATTAGGGAGATGAGCACACAGTCAAGTAAAGGAATCACATTTTTCTTGATGAGCTGTAGTTGGATTCTGCTGCAGACATCAGATACAGCTTTAGCCAGCAAAAGCTGAGTCGCATATTGCTGAAAGTCTGGTGGGATTTCCGCCCCCCTCCCCCCCTCAGCAATCAGAAAGCTTTAAGTGATTTTCATTTTGGCACCTTGAAGTTATGCTGTGTAATTTTGTACTTTGTTCAGTCATTACTGACACAGTAATAGGGCACAATAGTAGGTTGTTTATCATTTAGGTAATCCTGTCTGGAAAAATGAAAGTTTTATATAGCTACTGCAGTGTTTGTAGAAGACGACCAGTCCCTATGATGTATCATTTACAACAGAAAAACAAACCATACGTGGTGGACTGGTAGCTCTTTGGATTTTCCTCTGCCATATAAAAAAAGGCATTTAAGAGAGGAGCAAGAAACCCTTTAACTTCATGGCTGTGGGATTCCAAGCTGCAGAAAATCCACTAAAAATCATGGTCTCACTGTGGGCTAGCTGGCTGCTCCTCATGCAAAGATAATTCTTGAAAACTGGAGACAGAAGAGAAGAAACGGTCAGAGCAGAGGAAGTTGGCCAGACCTGTACTGTGCCTCCTTAGATAGCAGGTGTCCTTGTGAAAGACAAGCCATTTTTGAGAGAAGCAGGACAATAGTGTAGGAGAAATGGCAGAAACAGAGACAGGTAAACTTCAGCCAGGCTCAGATGGGAAGGCCACGTTGGATTATTCCTCCAGCCAGAAAAAAAGAAGAATCTACACTGTTGCAGAACAGGCCCATCCATTCACAAGGGTTTTCCAAGAGCCCCTTGACTCGGGGGGAGAAGCAGCAGCTGAGACGATTGAAGACCTATGCCTCTGAACTAAAGACAGCAAACTGTGTATCCAGGGGACTGATCTTGCTAAGAATAATTAATAGGAAAAATGGTTGATCAGCTTTCCTGCTCAAGCTGTCTCTCCCTCCTCACCTACCCTGCCATTTCCCACAGAAACAAGTGTCTACACCCATGGCAAATGGTATGCCTTAGAAGAAACATGTCAGGACCTCTTGCAGCACTGGTCGTTCAAAGCAGACAGACTCTGAGAGCCAGCTGTGAGAAAAATGCTCAGGCACCTAACATGCCTTTTTGGTAGAATTTAGGAGCTGATGCCAGAAGGCTTTGTTGGCTGACTGCTCGAGTGTTCAGAGCTTGGAATTAGAGAAAAGCCGGGAAGAAATGTGCTTTTGGAGTGCTTTCAGTGCACTTTGACTTTCTTGAGGTACATAACATCAGTAGTGCAAACTGCAGAATTCTTACTCAGAACTGACTATTCTATTGTACGAACATTTTCATGTCTTGGAATGGCACATGCTGATCCCAGATGTTAGAAATAATCAAAGCAAGCAACAGCTTGAAAACTTAGTATCAAAAGGCACAATCTAATCTGCATGTTAAGTACCTTTTGAAAAATGCAGATTCAGGAAAAAAAGTTTTTAAAATATTGACATGTCATTTCAAAAGTATAATTAAAAACAAATAAAAGTATAAAATTTTGCATAATAAACAGAATGAGAGATGGATTTGTTTCATGTATTTCATGCAAAAAAATAGAATCGATTGAATTCTATTAACTGTGTATTGGCTAAAACTTATCTTGAGGTGACTATCTGTACAGCTATGTGAAATAATGAAGTACATGGTCACTGAGGGGAAAATGACATAGATACAAGGTAATTTCAAGGAATATATAAGAAGGAAATGGAGGACGTGAGTTGCTGTGTAGACTTTCAGTTGGACAGTGTGTGGTAGTACATAGGCATCCCTTTTTTGGAGTTATCTCCCCTGTTAGTAGATGCAGTGGTAATGAGAGGAGTGTTACCAGCGTGATATCCTTCTATGTATGCACAATATGAGAGGATGAAAAGCTAGTTTCTGGTGTCTGGTGTGCAAGCCTTGTTGAGGGAGATCGCAAGCAGAAAAAAGACAACAGTTTACAAAGAGGGAAAAATCCTTCTTACGGCTACTGTCAGTGGCTGCAGGTGTTCCTGAGGGCAGACTAACAGATCCAGCAGTGGGCATCGTTTTGGAAACATGTAACACATTCAACAACTCCATCTGGTAATAAGCCTTGGAGTTGTTATTGAAAAATGCAAAACGTCAGAGAACCAAAGGAAAAGAGCACATCCTTAAAGCAAAGGGCATGTTCTCTGCTGACATAATTCGGTGAAGTTGATACACACAACATGAGGGAATTTGGTCCACACACATGCAGCCCACTATAGGGGCACAGGTCTGCCACTGTCTTTGAGGTAAATAACCCTGGCCCCTTTTAAAGAAACATTTTGGGGAGTAGAGTAGAGGTCTGGGAGTCCATGAGGAGCTTGTGTCAAATGACCCTTTAGCAAAAAAGGACTGCACCTGTCCTTACTAAATGTAAAGTAATAGTACAGTGGTGGTGAATGGAGTTAAATCCAGCTGGTGGCTGGTCATGAGTGGTGTTCCCCAGGGCTCAGTATTGGAGGCAGTCTTGTTTAGCATTTTTATCAGTGATTTGGATGAGAGGATTGAGTGCTCCCTCAGTAAGTTTGCAGATGACACCAAGCTGGGCGGAAGTGTTGATCTGCTTGAGGGTAGGAAGGCTCTGCAGAGGGATCTGGATGAACTGGATCGATGGGCCGAGGCCAACTGTATGAGGTTCAACAGGGCCAAATGCCGGGTCCTGCACTTTGGTCACAACAACCCCATGCAACACTTCAGGCTGGGGGAGGAGTAGCTGGAAAGCTGCCCAGCAGAAAAGGACCTTGTGGTGTTGGTCAACAGCCGGCTGAACGTGAGCCAGCAGTGTGCCCAGGTGGGCAAGGAGGCCAACAGCATCCTGGCTTGTGTCAGGAACAGTGTGGCCAGCAGGAGCAGGGAGGTGATCGTGCCCCTGTACTTGGCAATGGTGAGGCCGCACCTCGAGTACTGTGTTCAGTTTTGGGCCCCTCACTATGAGAAGGACATTGAGGTGCGGGAGCGTGTCCAGAGAAGGGCAACAAGACTGGTGAGGGGTCTGGAGAACAAGTCTGCTGAGGAGCGGCTGAGGGAGCTGGGGCTGTTTAGTCTGGAGAAGAGGAGGCTGAGGGAGGATCTAATTGCTCTCTACAACTCCCTGAAAGGAGGTTGTAGTGAGGTGGGTGTTGGTCTCTTCTCCCAAGTGACTAGCGACAGGACAAGAGGCAATGGCCTCAAGTTGTGTCACGGGAGGTTTAGATTGGATATTAGGAAAAACTTCTTTCCTGAAAGAGTGGTCAGACATTGGACCAGGCTGCCCAGGGCAGCAGTGGAGTCCCCATNCCTGGAGGTGTTCAAAAAACGTGTAGATGTGGCACTTCGGGATATGGTTTAGCAGACATGGTGGTGTTGGGTGGATGGCTGGACTTGATGATCTTGGAGGTCTTTTCCAACCTATGATTCTATGATTATCAGCCATGGGATGATTATGTTTATGGTGTGGGTGGTGAAAGCTCAGTTGTAGCTAGTACATCTGCCATGACTTACGTAATTCATACCTGTGATCCTGCAGTGATCAATCATATGGTGACATTGTTGAAGTTGAAAATAGACCCTATGGATTGCGAACAAATAATATACTTTTTCCCAGCTATACATGACAGGATTGTTTTCCAGCAGAAAATTTTAATTTGGCATTTTCTTTTTGCATTACATCATTCTGTGATAAAGAGGCCTCAAATCTGTATTTATGGTATATCCAGGTAACATAGGGGTTTAGGCCTTTGTTTAAAAGAAGACTATAAAGATGTTTGTAAGGAAGTCCTGTTCTTTTTCTCTTCTAGGTGTATGTCTTAGGAATATGTTTTTAAGAAAAACTCTGGAGTCTGGGTTCAGAATTTTGTTTTTCTTGCTGTACTAAAAGCGAAGATAAGCCTTGCCTAAAATTGTTTGGATGCTTTCAGGCTTCCGGAGAGTTGAGGTTTAAATCCCAGATTGATTTGAGGTTGATGCAAACCAAATCCTCTTATTAGTCTAGCAGGCTGTGCTGCCATTCAGCGAGACCTGGACAGGCTGGAGAGTTGGGCAGAGAGGAATCTGATGAAATTCAACAAGGGCAAGTGCAGGGTCCTGCACCTGGGGAGGAACAACCCCATGCACCAGTACAGGCTTGGGGTGGA
>Ga0065711_1035226_pt1 | contig 22607 bp, 10 predicted proteins | sample Hoacrofraction12_FD_59098 | JGI IMG/M metagenome (GOLD analysis project Ga0065711, IMG submission 59098) | Hoatzin crop microbial communities from Cojedes, Venezuela - Epithelial fraction 12 v2 (version 2) | ecosystem: Host-associated > Birds > Digestive system > Esophagus > Crop | place... | reverse complement strand
CAAACTTGCTGAGGGTACACTCTAACTCTTCATCCAGGTCGTTGATGAAGAAGTTAAACAAGACTGGGCCCAGTACTGACCCCTGGGGGACACCACTTGTCACCAGCCTTGCCTTGCACCCTAGTTGAGATCATAAATTTTCAGGTGCCTGGGCTGCAGATACCTGGCCAGGGGGTTCAGGTTTCTCCACCGATTATGAAATGGAAGTCACACAAGTGCTCAGATACAGCAGAGCAGCCCTGCAGCTGACGCCTGCTGAGAGTGCACAAACATGTGCCTCTGCGTTATTTACGAAGGACTGAGGTCAAACTTCATGCACATCAACATATGGAGCACAGCTGAGAGCTGATTTTGCAGGAAATGTTAGCAGCTTCTCAGAAAGACACATATACAGATACACATAGAACAAGTCTTTTACCCCAGTCCTTGCAGTAACCAACGATGCTTTTCTCCTGTGAACTATTCACTTCACAAAAACCCTAACAGTTTCCGCTGTTTTATGAAATAAGCTCAGTTGTGAAATTAATCTTAGAACTCTACAGTGGCAAGCTTTACTGTTTTTGAAAGCAAATGCTTTTCTAAATATGTACTTTAGAAAAAAATGTGCTTAGTTGTACTTTTGAGTTAATAATCCAAAATATTGTAATTAGGTACTTTGTAAGATTTTAACCTATTTTTTCAGTCATTTTCTAAAATTACCAACATTTTAGTCATTTCACAAAATGACCAATTCACAACATGGAAATGCACACACAAACCCACAAACATCTGCTCATTTTGTGAGCCAGCACTCACTTGCACAACAATGCAAAATGGTTCTGTTTCACCAACTGGACAGAATTAAGTGCCTCAGCTTCAGGAATCCTTTCTGAATATTTTAGCTATATCAACATCACCAGCCATTCATCACAAGAGAAGGCAGGGCTGGGCTGGGCTCGACAGCAGCCTGCAGTGTGTGTGTCTGGCCATAGGCCAGGAGACAGCGACCTGCGGTGCGGCAAATGCGTGCATTTTATTTTAGTATAGATCTGAATTTTCCTCTCTGGAGAGACACTTGGAAAGAAGCGGGAAGAAGAGATCTGAAAAAAAGAGAGGTATTCAGTGGGGTTAAATGCAAGAGGAGTGTAATAAGAGGCAGCTTCTTGGTGCTTGTGAGTCTGATGGGACTTGCAAGCAGGAATTAAATTGTCCTTGACTGAGCAGAACAGGGTAAAGCCAAAGGGGTCTAAGGGCATCCCTTTTAAAGGAATGGGAGCTGCCCATCTTTTATGGGCAACTTTCTTGGTAAGAAAATTGAATTTATTTTCCTTTGTATTACCATTTTTCTGCAATATGGTTTAGCTAAGCAGGATGTTTTCAAGGTGTGTAGGACTTCCATACTCACGCTTTGAGGCAGCACATCAAGAACAACACATTCACCAACTGTCAGCGTGGGCCTATTTCTTGTCTCCTACTATTCTTCCACTAGTGGAGATTCACTGACACTGGTGAACTTGTCCCTTAAATGTTCTGACAAAAACGAGATTACAACCAGGGCCTCAGAAGTGATAGCCTGCAATAGCTGTGTGGCATACTGCATCACTACCCCTTTTCATGCTGCTTTTATGATAACAGGGCCTGAGATGAAACCTTGGAATATTCGACTTAGTTTGAATCAACCTATCTCTAATCAACAGCCATCTGTTAGAGCTCTTTCCTAAGAAGCAAGAGGCTAAAAAAACCCCAAACTCTGCTGGGAAAGTCCAAAAAGTATTTTGTGGGCAGAAAGTATGCCAAGTTTAGGGGTCTGGAACACTTCCAAGCCACAGCACCATGCGGACGCTTGGTCCTGTTGCGTCCTGGCTTCACGCTGGGATGACAACTTTGGCAGTCTCTCCTGAGCCAGGACAGAGCTGGATGTGGCCAGCCTCCAGGCTGCACAACTGGCTAAAGGGACACCTGTATCACTGCACCCACCCGCAGTGAAGCCCTGGCACGGCCTCTGGGAAGCTCATTTTCTTCTCTTGAGCCCGCGGATGGGACGTTGCTGCTCTGCTGTGATGCTCTGTGTTTCCCAGTGCTTGACTTTCGAGCGTGTTTGTTTCTGCTCTCTGCCAGGTAGGTAAGGAGGTGTCAGTCAGCCAAAAAAAGCACCAGCAGATCCAGCTGGGCAGAAGAAAAGCGGAGAAGGGAAACAGGCAGGTGATCATACCAAGGTCCAAGAACTAGTACAGGGTGAGGTATGGGCGTTTGCTGTTTGGTCTTACTGGATTTCAAGACTATCCACAGTAAGAGAGGACTGATGAACTGACTGGGATTTCAGCTCCTGCAGCCCTACTCATCTCAGTAACAGTGTTCACGTGCCCCACAGCCGTTTTTCTGGAGCTTGTCTTTGCTTCTTGTTGATACTGCCTGAATTTCCTCTTTCAAATATATTCCACAGTTCAACTGTCAGGAATTTCAAGCTGAAGATGTGGCTTGCCTTACTAGGAAAAACGGACAAATGTGGGAGTTGTGACGGTACATTTTAACCTGTGATATCTGACTGGCAAGCAGGAAGATATCCTAGCGTCTGCAGTGGGTGGAGCTGGAAAGCCCTGGGCTTCACAGCTTGTGACCTTGGTTAACGTCTGTCACCTCTCTGGTGCTCTGTGCTCCATCTCTAAAGCTGCAATAACATATTTTTTTGTATCACTAGGGAAATGTGGGTCTGGAAGGAGTCAGGCAACAGCAAATTCACCTGACCAACGTAGAAGTCATTCCCAAGGGCCCACACAGCAACACTGTGGAATTCATGTAAGTAAAGTCAGGAGGCAAGAGAAGTTATGGCTTGCGAATGCTGAAGAGTTGGCAGCGCTTCAGCTTACAATTCTCAGCCCTGTGGGCGTCCTCCTCTGACCTCCTCAGGTGCCAATATTAACTCAAGTGAAAAGTTCATTCCACTGCAGAGCAACACTGAAGAGCAGCCAGAAAACCTGTTCAGATCCCCAGGCCAAATGGGTGAAGATGATTAACAGGATTCTACACAGGTAACTGCCAGGATTACCTAGTAACCGGAATTATTCCACCAAAGGGCATATTTTCTCCAGTGCAAACATCCATGTGCGAGCAATCTTCAGCGCTCTTTCTCTGAGACATACTTCAGTAGTGCAGAGTTAGGGATACAGGAGGACTAGATTTAGTTGCTCCTTGGACAAGCCAAAAACAATGCCTGCTTGACATATCTCAGTAATTTAAACAAAAAAACAAACAGTTACGTGTCATACTTTTCAAACAAGTATACCGATCCAGGGTTCCTCAGGGTTGTGCTCATCTCCACATTGCCAAGGGCGGTGTTTGGGCTTTGTGGAGGAGCAGTCCTGGAAGCAATACGGAAGCGTTGTTCAGCACTGCCCTGCGCCAGCTGCTCTGCCCGAGACAGGGCGATCATGAGGGGAAGCATCTCTTGTGTCTGTGGGTGGGTGCATCTCCTCGGAGATAAATTACACACAATAGCTATCCGGGCAAACTTCTTCTAGAGTAGTTTCACATGACTTTCCCTTAGTGCAAATCAAACAAACATTCAACTAAAAAGAAACAAAAAATAAAATAATTCTTTTATTTTCCACTAAGTGAATCTGTTCTTGTCTGGTTTCGATATTTGTCAATTGATCTCACTGTTTTGTGCCTGCTGTAACTCATTACAACATCTGTAGTACAGTTCATCCAAGAAACGGCATCAGTAAAGGACGCAGAGGCATCTCTGCAAGCAAGAGCAAGCCGCACAGAAATACCGTCAGCCTTTAAGTGTCTCCAGGGTCAGGGTGTTCATAATTTCACTCTAGCTTTTTCTGTCCTCGCTGCTCTCCATGCGCAGACTGTTCACCTGCAAAAGGAAGCTGCTGGGCTCAGCAGGCTGGCACAACACTGTAGCAGACTCTCGTGTTTCGTGGCAAGATTTTACACAGTGCTTAACCGCAGAGGCGTTTAAAGCAAAATCCTGAGCAAACCCTGGCCTCGCACTGGTCAGCTGCAAACACCTGCACAGGGTTAGCAACACCACGGATTCGGCATTCGCTGAACGGGGGTTACACCAAATCATCTCTAAGCTTCACTCTGAAGGACTAAGAAGTACAGTTTGGTCTAGTTTAAGAGGGCTGTAGTTCTCAAAGTAAAGAAATGTGAGCCAAAGGAGATTCTTACTGAAAGAAAAATAAAAGGGAAAAGAAAGGGAAAAAAGGAATTCCTTGATAAGAGTAAAAACTTCGCTTAGAGGTAATGCGGTCAGTGAAGTGAAGCAAATGCTGTAAGATTTCAGTGTTTAAAAACTGGGGTTTTGGTCTTAGGCATATTAAATATACCTCTAACCTTAAAACAGTAGAGTCGTAATACCGGTTTTGCCACCAAGCTATCAATGCCACAAGGACTCTCCCATAAAAACAGTTTTTAGAAGCTACAAATTCAACTTATCATAAATGAAATGTGAAGAAAATATGTGAAATATCTTTACTGTTTTCAAACATGCTCAGAGTTTTTCCACCTGCAAACCACTGTTAGGGTTCATTCATAGTGCACCAGGGGCTGAAAAGTAAATAAAAATTCACAGTAAGAACAACAAGACTGTAGGTAATATTCTGAATTGTATGTCTATTTTTATAAGAAAATAAACTAGATTTTAAATGTTTTTTCAGTAAGGATGATTTTGCCAAAATACATTTCCTTTTCCCTTAAAATACCATATTTGAATATTATCTTGTTTTCAAAATTAAAAGCACCCGCTCCCCATTTGAACACAGGCACATTTTGGGTTCTCCTGTATGCAAGAGATCACGACATCGTCACTGAGTACTAGCACTGGAGGTCTCCAAACACGTTTGAGAGACGTCTCAGCAGTGTAGCATGGCAGGCTATTTGAGGACTGCCTGACGACCTAATAAACGAAACCAAACCAAACCAGATTTGCCATTAAGACCTTACCCTTACAGATAACTGAAAAAGTAAGTATTTTCTGCAAGAATAATTTTCTTCCAAATATACTGAAAAAGATGCTGATCTAGTCAATTGATTAGAAAAAAAATCGTTGATCTTTTTATCAGTGTTTGGATTAAAAGAGTATTTCTTCCAGTTTTAACTGAAATAAGGTAGCTATTTTGATCAGTTTACTTTGCCAAGAGCATGCTCATACCAGGTTGGTACTGGGAGAGCATAAGCACATTACAGTAGGAATTGATAATGAAAAATGTCTGATACATGCAGTTTTGCTCTCTGTGTTAAACCCAAAATTGCAACCTCAAATTCAAATTTTTGTCTCTGCAGACAGCCAGCAACTGCATCGACACAGAGGATTAATAGAACATAAATATGATGCAGAGAACAGCAAATGAATCTCCTTCCAAGCCTCTAGGAAACAAAAATGCACCTGCTAGCCAAATGCCATTGCTCCTCCCTCGGTCATCATCTTAAAAAGATTTAAGGTTCCCGCCCTCACATCTGTCATTGCAAAAATTCTTGCAGAAACATTACTCCTCAAACTCCTCCTCCTGTCCCTGCTCATGGCAGGGGGGTTGGAACCAGATGATCTTTAAGGTCCCTTCCAACCTAAACCATTCTATTCTATGACTCTAAATATTTAAAAAGTTCTTCTATCTTCCAACCTACCTTTGCCCAGAACTAATTTAACTCTCTCGATGTTTTTCCACTGCAGTCCCTCTGCATAAACAGGTCTTTCTTTCCTTCCTTCCCCAGTAATGTCTCTGTAAAAAGCCCCCATAGGGCTTTCCAACAGCGTAAACCCTTTATCTCTTTACAGAATATAACTACTTCAGCCTTGTAATCACCCTCACAGCAATTCTCTTCTTTGATTCAAGCTTATCTTTCTCAAACATAGATAATAATCTTTCAGTTAAAATATTATCTTGTCATGAAATGATGATACCTCATTCCAAAAACACAGATAGTTACGGGTGCTTGCACGGCAGTTTAATTGCACTATAGACGGTCGTCCAGACAGAAGAGTGGATTTCAGCAGAGGCAGTACTGATGGCCCTTTTATCATCAGGCAGCTACCTTACAACAAATCAGAAGAGGCACAAGCCAAACCACCCTAATAATTTTGAAGTATCCAGGTTTCAGAGGACATGGGAGGTGATCCAGGTAACTATGGGAAGAGGGCAGGAGAAAGGACATCTATGCAGTAGAACAAGATAAAGTTCAGAGGAAAACAAGAAAGATAATAAGAGTTATAGGATAAGAAACAAGTAAGCAAAATAGGTCTTTTTAGCCTGGCAAAGAGATGACAGAGGAAACATGACAAAATTCTGCAATGCTGTAAATGGCGTGCTTAAGGAGAACACGGAACGATCAATCACTGAATCCAATCTAAAAGAAAAACAGGGCAAAAAATGAAGGCAGCAGGTGCTGGGTTTTCTCACAACAAATAGGTAAAATGTGTGATTCTTTGCTACACCTATTTGTGGATATTAAATGCTTCCAGGGGTTCAGGCAGTGAGCAGACAAATTAACGATGGAAAATCCTGTAAGGCCTATTCAACACAGAGATGCCATCCTTGGCTCAAGAAGTCCCTCAACTTCAAATTCCTGGCATCTGGAAAAATACAGAGGAAAAGCAGTAGTGTGAAGTATCTTTATATGTTTCCCCTATTCTTTCCCAAGCATTCTTTATGGGTCACTGTAAGTGTCAAGATGCTGTTCTAGACGAACCTGTAATGAGACGTGACGCAGGTGTTGTTAGCCTCTTTTGTCCTAAGGCCCTGAAATATCATGGTGTTTCCAGGATATAAAATAAGGCTTCTGTTGGCTTGCGTTTTGTGAGCAGCTGAAGAAATGTCCCGTATACACCAAATGAAATGAAGGAGGCAATAAAACAGAGCAGCTTGTACCACAAAGTATGCTGAGTCAATCTTCCAGTCCTCATGCTGCTGATTTCATATCCTAGATTGACCACAGGAATAGCATGTCAGCATGAAGAAAAGGAAACTATAATAATTTCCACCGTGGAAGGATGATTTAGCAACTTTACAGCATGACAAGGAAGACTGACTATAGTCTTGAAAGATTACACCATTACTACGTATCAGAACCGTGTTGGAACTGGCACGTAAATTCTGCTTGATCATGTCCTACATGAAATAACCTCCTACCACACAAAATATACCCTTTCAGAAACTTCTTCCACTGATTTGCATTGGGTTTCCTTGTTGCTGGAACCACCATCCAATTTAACATGATTCATCTGATTAACGCGCGCATTTATCGGTGTTAATTTATCAGTGAATGAGGACTCAACGCCTGATGGCCTGTTGCTTTGTCCTCTGTTCCTGGGAGTCAGTGAAGAGGGCTTTCCCCAGGCACTTATATTGTGCTTGTATCAGTAGCAGACAGGAGATACCTAATTAAAGGTCAGTCCCTTTAAATACAAAAAAGTCCAGGTGCTAAAAGCATCACAGGTAGACTTTCCTCTCTTTTCAGTCGATCTTGAAGTGATTGGAAAAAATAGTTTTGTCTCTGTCTGCAATATTGTCACTGACATTGAAAGACATTCTTCTCCATCTTGGGTGGGGGAGGAAATAAAAATCTTTCCTAAGGATAAATCTTTTCAAGCAGAACACAGTGGCTGGTGGTTTATTGTTTTGTTTTTCTTTCAAAAACAGCAAATACAAATTTTCAAATCAAATAAAAAGAATTCTTCATCACTGTGATTTCCCAAAGTGATCATCTGTCAATTGCAATGAAAAATTGCTCATCATTATGAATTCCAACATGGTATAGCAGTGCTATATTCAGTCTTTCCTGGGAAGCTTTGCTGATCTGGACATGAGGATCTCCACAATTGCAACCTCTCATGAAGCATTTTCTTGATCCAGGGTTGTAAAAAGCCAATAATAAATATGAAAGTGTCCTCATTCAGTCACCATCTCACTGCATCTTTTCCATCCGCACATTCTGAGTAATGTAATAATGTTGTCACTGAGCTGAAACCACCAAAAAACAAGGCTAAATTATGAGATAATACTGGTGCTGAGTAAATTGGTGTGGTGACTGCAAACAATTAGCCACAGCTCCTCGGACACTTGCTAACACAGACACTAAGTGGTGCCAACATAGAACCTAAATTACACCACACTGCCAACAGGGCTATTCAGGAGCGTGAAATACAGCCTCATTCATGTACTGCCACAATTTTTGACAGGCAGGTAGCTGCAGAGTCTGAATTCTGCACTTCTTGCCCCAGCATTCTTCTTCTTGTTCCTAGTGGCAAGTTGAGGTCAGAGCAGCCGCCACACTGAGCGTTGCTGCGGGAGCATGCGATGAGAGCGCAGCGCCAGGGTGAGCTCGCGTTCAGACCAGACCAGCTGAAACCTGCGTTGTAAAGCCATGAGCAGGATCCTGCACCCTCGTTGTTGCTGCAATCTGTGCCATCTTTGGGTATCTTGAGGTTTTAACAAGGTCAGCTGCTTTAGGGTTCTTTCTCAGTGACTTATGGGAGGAATTGAAAAACGGGAGTAAGTGGTCACTAGAAGACTTCCGCATTCAGAAGGCTTAGTGTGGTCACCGCAAAGGTTGTGAGTTACCTGCGAAGGAATCGGGTCAGCATTCTGAAATGGATCCAGCTAATGAGAATGAAAGCACCAATAATTCTGCATTAAAAGCCCTTGCGTAAGTCTTTAGATCAAAACCCCAACAAAGTTAATTGTAGCCTTCTGACCTCCTTCCACAGGTTTCACGTGAGGCCTCTAACTTTAGAGTGCCCTGCTTCCCAGCCACACGCTACTCCTCAGCTCAGGTAACACAGATTCCACAGAAAGAGCTGATCTGAATAGTTTCTTGGAACAGCTGAAGAGTCGATTAATGAGAAAAACTGATCCAAAGGGGAAAGCAGCTGGACAAGTCCAGACAAAAAGGAAGAGAAAGAAGGATGAGGAAACAAAAAGCAAATCTGGAAAATAATGAAATAGCAAAGATTCCTTGGAGGGTGTGGAATCTTCCTGCTCCTGTCTGCGCTGGCCTGACTCATTATAGCATCAGTTTTGGCACTCTAAATTGCTACCCATGTCATCATATGTCAGAAGAAAATGTGCCATTCTGATGCCAGATGTAGGAAATTAAGTGGGAAATACAGATTCACTGCAAGGAAAATAGTATATTCATAAAAACTCATCTGTGATGCTTGTGGCACACTAAATAAAAATACCCTACTTTCAGTATTAAATTAAAATGGTGAATATGCATGTAATTCTTCAATCATATGCAGAGTCATAATCAGAAAAGAAATGCAAATTTTTTTTAGCCGTTTCAATATTTTGAAAACCAGCACTTTGGGCTTGAAACAGCCAATTCTGTCCACTGGTTCATTCTAAGCCACACGGGAGGAAATGTCCATGGGTCAACAAGACAAGATTTCTCGGTGATGATAGTATCTTTGTCAGACTTAATCATAATGATAATACTTTTATAAGTATATGGACCACAAAGCCTTCATCATGCCACTTTTCTATTTCCTGATATAGTGAAAATACCCAAGTTATTTAACTGTCCAGCAGAGTTTTGTATTTTTTTGACAGAAAGCTCAGAATGCACTTCAAGAACAACACTCCCAAGCCACTGTGTACTGCAGGCCACATTTCATTCTGTCACATTAGTACAACAATGAAGTTCCACATGGATGTATGAGAGCGAAAAAATACTTGTCTTCACTTTGGAGCCTTCTTCAGTGAGGAACTGAGTCTCTGCTCTACAGGAAGGAACCGGTTATCACCCCCAGCTTAACGATGGGGACACTGAAGTCATAAATATCCCAGAGCTTGACAAAGGTCTCTTCCCTTAAAGGCATGCACTGCTGAAGGGTTGTCCTCCCAGTTCTTTAGATCAGCAAATTACCACATTCAGGATCTTTCCTACAGACCCAAAAATCTTCTCTTGTCAACAAAATAAACCATCGTGGAAATATGATTAGAAAATTTTATAGGCAAACATGCTCTTTATCAATTCCTTCGCCTGAATTGGAAGAGAAAACTCCTTTGCTGGATTTTTTCATACCGTCCAGCAGGGAGGAGTGGTAAAAACAGTTCTTGCTGAGAAATACAGTAACACACACAAGAAGATGTACGTTTCTACCAGACTTCTGTTCTCATTTGTTTTTATCCTTATTCGCTTTGACACACAAGATTTTCTAGCAGAAGGACTGAATCTGGGTTGCGCTAAAGCAAAGTCTTGCCCTTTTTGTTTTGTGCCAGAACTGTAGCTTAGCCCTCTTCTGTACAAAATAGCAATGGGACTTTGCTATTTGAACTATCTTTTCTATATTATCAGCCTGTTTTCAAACCCTGTGAAGGAAAGTTGGGTAGTGAAAGCGGGGTGGCCTGGTGCTAATGAGAAAGACTTCCCTAGAGCTCTTCTTCAGTAGGCACGCTATGGCAGAGACTGCAATTTCAGACTCCTTAAATCTCATGATTTTTCCCATGATCTGAATTATTTGTCTACTTTTCCAATGTCTTTCTGTTCCGCCCCACCTGATCTATTACATGTCTCAGTCACAAGGTGTGAAAAGTTACACCGGCATCATTAGAAAACAGTCTCAAACTTCATATTTACTTTGATATTAAACAGAAAAGCTCAACCTAGCAGTCGCTCCATTGCAGCCAATAAAATTACACTACAGGTGAACGCAGCCTGCAGATGCTTTCGCCTCATCACTGCGATATATCTGAGTACTTGTCCTATGGATGAACTCATTAGTATTTACTACGAATAGCTTACTGAACTATGGAAAATACCAGTTCTCTCTATTTCTCTGCAATAGCAATTTTTCATTTCAGGGTTTTTCCAAAGACACACCCTATCTACTAGTCATCATCTCTGAACTATTAGCAGCATTTTCCTTCCAAGGCACATGAATAATAGTATATTGCAATGGTAGGAAGGCGTTATATACCTTAGACTCACTACTGGGAGGAACAGGGTAGCACATTACGGTCAAGCTTAACTGTCTTCTCTCCTTAATTATACTTTTGTGTGGGAGTGCTCTTAGACAAATTATTTTTGCTATTAAATTGTCTCCATGCTCATTCTGGAAGATTTTTATGTACAGAAAGTATTAGTCACATCTTTTCAATGACAGATGAGTTGGTTTATCCAAAAGTATAAGTACCCGCATACATGAATATCCCCCTGGTAATGCTGCGGTTAGATGAAAAATGAGATTGAAACGAACAATATCAGAGCTGACACATCTTAAAAATCTACTTTAAAAAAAAAGCAACCTAGTGAGGAGATGGATCAGGGAGTGAAGATGAAAAATAACTGTAATTTGAAATAAAAGGTTCCAACCAGGGGATCAGGCCCAGCCAGCATGGGTTAATGAAATGCAGGTCCTGCTTGAACCAATCTGATCTCCTTCTACGACCAGGTGACCTGCCTAGTGAATGAAGGAAAGGCTGTAGATGTTACCCACCTGGACTTCAGTAAGGCCTTTGACACTTTCTCACAGCATTCTCCTGGAGAAACTAGCTGCTCATGGCTTGGATGGATGTACTCTTTACTGGGTAAAAAAATGTCTGGATGGCCAAGCCCAGAGAGTGGTGGTGAACGGAGTTAAATCCAGCTGGCGGCCGGTCACAAGCAGTGTTCCCCAGGGCTCAATTTTGGGTCTGCTCTTGTTTAACGTCTTTATCGATGATCTGGATGAGGGGATCGAGTGCTCCCTCAGTCAGTTTGCAGATGACACCAAGCTGGGCGGGAGTGTTGATCTGCTCGAGGGTAGGAAGGCTCTGCAGAGGGGTCTGGGCAGGCTGGATCGATGGGCCAAGGCCAGCTGTATGAAGTTCAACAAGGCCAAATGTCGGGTCCTGCACTTGGGTCACAGCAACCCCATGCAACGCTACAGGTTTGGAGAGGAGTGGCTGGAGAGCTGCCTGGTGGAGAAGGACCTGGGGGTGCTGGTTGACAGCTGGCTGAACAGGAGCCAGCAGTGTGCCCAGGTGGCCAAGAAGGCCAACGGCATCCTGGCTTGGATCAGGAATGGTGTGGCCAGCAGGAGTAAGGAGGTGATTGTGCCCCTGTACTCAGCACTGGTGAGGCTGCACCTCGAGTGCTGTGTTCAGCTCTGGGCCCCTCACTACAAGAAGGACATTGAGGGGCTGGAGAGTGTCCAGAGAAGGGCAGCGAGGCTGGGGAGGGGTCTGGAGAACAAGTCTGATGAGGAGTAGCTGAGGGAGCTGGGGCTGTTCAGTCTGGAGAAGAGAAGGCTGAGGGGGGACCTTATCGCTCTCTACCTGAAAGGAGGTTGTAGTGAGGCGGGGGTTGGTCTCTTCTCCCAGGTAACCAGTGATAGGACGAGAGGCAATGGCCTCAAGTTGCATCAGGGGAGGTTTAGATTGGATATTAGGAAAAATTTCTTTACTGAAAGAGTGGTCAGGCATTGTAACAGGCTGCCCAGGGCAGTGGTGGAGTCTCCATCCCTGGAGGGGTTCAAAAAATGTGTAGATGTGGCACTTTGGGACATGGTTTAGCAGGCATGGGGGTGTTGGGTTGACGGTTGGACTTGATGATCTTAGAGGTCTTTTCAAACCTTAATGATTCTATGATTCTATTATTCTATGAAATGTCCTCACACACTTCCTAGAGTAAATGCTATTTTCAGAAGTAATGCAAGCATGTAAATGTCTAAGTCAGACTGGAAGCCAGTAGAATCTACGTGACTAAGAGAGATCATAGGTTATAAATTTAAGATATGAGTAGTATTTGGTGGTAAAACGTGCTGAGGTCATTTATTCTGAAATACAAATGACTTGTTCCAGTTCATTCTTACCACTTTGCAAGTAAGAAAAGGCCAGTGTTCACATTTATTGTAACACCAATACAATTACTAATATTACAGTTATACCATTCTAGTTTGGCTTCACGTTTGCCTGTTCAGCCAAGCAAAGTGTCACTGTCAAAAAAGTAATGTAAAAAAATATTAAAGCGCTATTAGATGTGAACATTAAAGTTTAGCGTCTTTTTGGAATTTAAGGAGATTTACTAACTGCACTATGACAACCTTAGGTTGGCTCAGCATTTGAGGGTGCTGCTGTCTGAAGCTTTAGACAATTCTCTTGAAGGAGATCAATTCAAAGAAGGCCAGAGTCATTAAAATTCTACATAATGGCTAACAGCTTAGAAAAATAGTTATCTTCTTTTGCCTGAGCACCTACAGGCAAATAAAAACCTGTAAATATATTTTTAGAACTCAAGTACAAACAATAAATGAAACCAGTTGTTTTATTCCCTCACAATGGGGACTAGGGCACCACATGCACTAAAAACAGGACCAGGAATAAGACTGGAGACGTAACGTATGATGTACAAGCCTGCTGTATTGACACAGCACATATGCTTCAAATTCAGGAAAAAAAAATCATGTTGTAAGTGTCTCATGGTTTCAGACACAAAGAACGTACTTCCTTTCTGGCTAAGTTCATATAGAGCAGAATAAATCACACCAATATTATTCTTGCCTCTACAGCTGCCTAAAAACCTTTGCCTGACATTCAGGTCAGCCGAAGCAGCTGCAATTCCGATTTATTTCCTCCATACTGCTAACACATGTATGAAAGAGTGGCATAAAAAATCGTAAGGTTTTAACAGTGTAAGGAAGGGGAAAGACTTTTTTTCCATCTCAGCAAACATTAAGATTTACCTACGCTCAGAACAGTATAAAAATGTGAAGTCATTTAGGAACACAGCCATGCAACTCAAACTGTAATGTGAAAGCAGATTTTTTTTGAAAAACATTCTTTCTCCCAGGACAGCTTATTTTCTGCTGGGAACTGTCTAAGACAAGGAACCCTGTGTTGTCAGGGGAAGGTGCATCTCTGATGAAGCAGTTCACCGGAGCGTGACAGCGCCAACATTGCACTGCTTGCATCCCAGTAGAAGGCTACCCCGGAAGGCTGCACTGCGAGAAGCCACAGTGGAGAATGCAGATCTGCAAGGAGCACTTTTTTCCTGCCAGCACATCCACCTCACTTACTGGAAGACCTCTTGTTAAAAGCTTGTCTGCATGTTAGAGCTTATGCCCCCATAATTACGCTGCTACAACTGGCTCCTGGTGCAGTTGTGTCTGCCCCTGCCTTCTCAAGAGAAAATGGAAAGGATTTTCCAAATAGCTTTGACAGCTAATTATTCAAAGCCGTGCCACACCAAAAAGCTGGCAAGGCTGAAGAAGGTGATTTAAAATAATACTGCTAGTGTAGCCTGAAGTAGATTAAAAGAGCTGCCATACCTTCTGCTGGCAGAGCTACTGGGCAATGACATTCTCAGCTGCGCCCTGGGATCCAGAAGACTGGTACAGCTTGGAAGGCTGAGGTGCGAACGAGAGCAGGCACGGAAATGCAGTTGCCCCCTGTCTAATATGGATATGCCAGGAAAGCCCCCCAGGCAATGACACGGCTGGAGCCATCTTTGTGAGTTTCTAGGGACAGAGAGTTCAACTGTCACTGATATTCTTAATAAGCTTAATCAGTGTGACCTGAACATTTTTTTTCTGCAATCTGTCAGAAATTAGAAATAAAATTGAACGGTGAATTCTTACCTAACTGGCTTGTAGGGTAGCTATTCTAAATAAGCCCACGTTTGCTGTTACATGTTAATGATTTAAACCTGGATGATACACATGCACTGAACAGAGAACTCGGATGTTCAGGGTCAAAGTCAAGGATAATGAAACAGATAAGTTTCAGAATATTAAGAAAAGCGCAGCCAGTTATAGTACAGCTGGCTGGAGCTGAACATTGTTTAAGTGACTGATACCCGTGTTTTTCTGAAATACGAACTGTAGTCAGACTGTAAATTAGGTCAGTAATTTCCAAATGTTTCTAATTCATTCTCAGAAGAGATTTAAAATTAATGGCTCCTGTTATAAACAGTTCTCTCTACAAGTAGTAGTTTTAAACCACACAGAGAATGCACACCCCTGTAAATGTGCCTGTTCATCATTTTTTAATGCAAACTTCTTAACCTTTATGAATATGAATTCCACTGAGTTTAGTTAATCCACCCCAACATACAACCTTGTGCCAAATTTACCATTACGGTTCATATTTCTTAGTGTTGTTGGGCCTCAATTCTGAAAACCCCAGCACTTTATAATTAAGTCCACAAATGGCACTAAATCACATGGTTGACCTTAATAGTACAGATAACTCTTTCCCTGTATGGCAGGAACAGTATTTCACCCAGTCTCCACAGCAAATTCCCTGCTGTGTTTAATGGATTATCCCCACCCACACAAGCCAGTAACCACAGACAGCAAAATAAAAGATTCACATAACTGCTTACATCCAAATACATTCCAATATTTTGTCAACATTCCTTGTAATAAAAAGAAATCTAAAATTCTATTTTCCACCTCACACTGAGATTCAAACTTCGAAAACAGAACATGCTAACATGACTTATACTGCTAAATTTTGCCTCAACAACCATCTTTATCCTTGACATTCATACTTGGTAAGTTTGTAGTAGTGACAAAGTATCCTGGCATAAGTTTTATGCATCATCTCACAAATATTTCTTCATACACAGGCAGTAGTTAAGTCACTAGCACTGTACAGTTCACATATTTCAACATCAGCTGTGTATTAAATGGCATCTAATAATAACATTGTCAGATTACAGGCTGCCATTGATTAGGAAATCATTATTTAAAGTAAAACCATGACAGTATATATTCAGAACCACAGCCTTATTACCCTTTCTGCTCCACCTGCTCCTACAGCACTGAGGTGAGGACGAAGGTACAGTCCTGGAGTACAAAACTGGGTCCTGTGAATAACACCAATGTTTTCCAAAGAGCTGAGCCACCATCAGTTCTTTCCCAAGTCATAAGAATCACGTGAGAGCTCATATTCACGCATGTCACTTTAAACCATGGCTGAAGTGACAAACCCTCCTCGGAATTCAACAGGCCCTCTGCATTTTGAACCTACTTCAGAGATAAAATCAGGACTGGATGAGCATTAAGGAAAGTTCATCATGCTGAACAGCCAGAAGAACTACCTCACAGTTAGTTCAAAATCAGCTTTTACTCAATCCAGGTGCAGCACATCTGACTGACACTGGCGTGAGAGGATCTACAGGCAAAGAGCTGCTTAGGACTACCCCTCTCACACCATCTGCACTAGATGAGAACACTTCAGCAGAGTAAGGAAGAACTCGCTTACTCAGTATATGAATAGTTGAACATTATTGCATAGAAACATAATCAGAGGCCTTTTTCATAATGTTAACAGTTGGTTCTCTATTCAGTCCCATTTGTCTGCTACAGACTGGACTGATGCATGCACAAAACATTCAGCAGACGTAGCTGCCACACCACCTGCACACAAGCCCCATGTTAAGCAGACATAATAAACCAGAACAGGCCCCATTACTCTACCTGACCAGTGCCAGCTACATGGCTACTACACCCACTGAATCCTGGTATGTTCATGTGAGATGTTCCTGTTATGTGGTTATGACAAATACAGCAATACAGAAGCAATTTCGAAATAAAATGTATGCTCCTAGTCTTGATGTATCCTGCTATTTACTTAGTTCTCATTTGGTTTGCCCTCGAGGGGTTTGCTTGAAAGTATTTGGAATGTAACACAGGTAAAGTTTTCCACATGGATTTACTGTGATAGAGGCTCCACAGGGCATGCCAGAGGGATGAGTGTCCTCTTGGGTTTATCGCGTGACGGGCAGAAACGCCCAAAATCCAGCACTTCAGGTCAGAGTGACAAATAAGGCTCTCCAGCGAGAGCATTGTGACACTCCTGAGAAACTGGAGGAGGAAGTGCACCCTATTTGGAGCGATGCTACACGAAGATATTCATACTGAAAAGCCACTACACCAAGCGACCCATGTTTAACCTCGTGTGTGTTAATGCCTCGGGATTTCACAGACATAGTGAGCTACCTGACTGGAGCAAACAGGCTGGAAACCAAAGGAAGGGGGTTAATCACATAACTCGTAGCTAAGTCACAGCAAAGCGTGTTGTAAATGTTAGGAGCTTACAAGAGCCTCCTATGGATAACACGCAGACATACGACAAAAAATCCACAGACTGTTGCCTAGCTCAGGCAGTCGTAGAATACTAATCACTGGCAGCACAGGAGCAATTCTGGGAAACTACTGCCATGCACCCAGTCTGTTCGTGTCGTCCTTCCTAGAGGCAGGTTTTTAGCTACCATTCGGGACAGGAAGCTGGGCTAGATCGATCTTCAGTCTCATCCGGAGCAGCTGTTCGTACAAGAGTCGTGTACTTCACTCTGCAGTCCACCACTATTAGGAGAAGCTGGATTTATCCCTTCCCCTCCTCAGCTCTCACGGAAAACAGGCACATGGATAGGTGGTGTCTTACTGCAGTGCAACGACAAAGCACTCTGCATTTCGATGAACCAGGACAGAACAAACTAAGGTATATGAAAAACTGTCTCCTTCACTGGCACTAGGGAACTGCTGTAGGTAAGCAACCTCCGTCCCCGACCTTGGCAGTGCCAAAACACACCCATGGATAGACAGTATGAAACATGTTCTTCCCCTTCCCTCCCACCATTCCCTTCCTGCCATTTACAGGTGACCTGAAATTACTGCTCCCTCTCCACAACCTTGGGAAAGTCCTGCCTGCGCTGGCCACCGCTCAGCAGTTTAGTGCATCTGCACACGTAATAGCTTTCCTCCAGGGCACGGTGTCTATCAGAAACCACCATCAGCACGTTGTCCTGCTGCAACATGTCTGTCTCGGGAATAGCATGGATTCCAGGGAGATCTACATCACTTGACCAGAGCAGCAGATATTTGCAAAACCCCGAGTCTCCAAGGCAGAATTTTCACTTTCACTGCCTGGTGCACACTGGGACTAAAAGACTGACAACAACCAGTTTCCCTCAAGAGCCAAAAGACGTAATTTACCTCCCAGAACAGATGCCTATTTTATACGTTATTTTTGAAAACTGTAGATCAGAGAAGACTGCTACAATTCTTCCCTCCTGCTCTATGTCATATGTTTTTCTTCAGATGCAAGCTGATCTATTAAAACAGCAATGGAAATATCTTCTTGTGCAACTCTGGATTTTTGCCTCCCACCCAATTTTCAGCATGGAAGTACACTGCCCAACAAGAAATTCTAGTAAAACAAGACACATCAAAGGCCTCTCATTTTTTTAAAGTCCTCATGGGACTTAGGACTTTTTATCATCAGTTCTTTGAAATTCTCAAAATACTAACCGTAAAGAAAGTTAAGCTTGACAGTACCCTAAGAGCTTCAGACAAATACCTATAGATAGTCAAATGTACACAGTCACATTTAGCCTACTGTTGCAACCTAAAACTGGATTTAACCCTTGCAACTAGTTTTCTTGGTGTAAAAAGTGGAACCGGAAAGAGGGTTTCCATGTGAAGTTCCAGCTTTGAGTGACTAGCACAATAGCCTTTCTGCTGTATTGTAATAAACTTGATGAACTGAAAACATTTATAAGATATTTAGAGGAACGGCTAGGAAATTGCTTTGTTCTCCAGAGCTGCCGACCGGGGAAGCAGAATGCTTTCATGGAGAAATCAGAAATTGCTTACTCTACAGAGGTACTCAAAAATGATGACAATTACCATCTGAAAAACACGCCAGTTGTTCGCAATGACCTCTGTGAGAAGCCAGGAAAATTTATTGAAACGTATACTTCATTTGGCATTAAAAATAGAGGAACACCTACTTCGGCAAAGACAGAGCCAAGCATCTCGCTCCATGGATATGAGTTCACCATCCTCCTCCACACAGAAAGAGTGCACTCAGAAACTCACTTGCCAAGCTAGCAGCAATTGTTATAGGGTTTGGGGGTTTTTTGCCAGCTCTATTTGAATAAAGTAGCTGAACACACTGTCAGCAAAGGCACTGTATTTCAAGGGGTTTCCACAGTCAGGCTATAAATATAATAAAATATAATAAAAATTTTATATAAATATAATAAATATAATACGAAGCACATTCTTATTCCCTGCACAGAAATGACTTTGCACAAAAAAGAAACAGCATACAGGCTTTCTACGTGAAACACTTGGCATCAAAAATAAAGCTCCCCTACTGACTTCAGAGATTTACCCTATGGAGAAATTTGTCCTTATCACTCCTGGCCTGCGTGTCAGCATAAACCCGAGTTCTCACCTCAGCCCAGAATTTCCTGCGCACTCTCACCTGCTAGCAGCACAGCTTCACTTCTGATACCCACACTAAACAGGTACTCTCAGTTAAGATGCTGTACTTGGTACCTACATGTGATGCTTCTCTTCAATGGATTGTTGGTATCTCCAATATCTATTTTTAGAATGTCTTTCATTTATACTTCTACAACTTTTATTCAACCAGTGACCTTTCAATAAAGTGCTGATTTCCTGTCAGTTTCCAGAATAATACTGTTTCTGTAATATCCAGACAATAAATACAATATACCCCATAGCAATTATTTTTATTTCAACAACCTTGCTAGTCCTCTCTTCCTCATTCAATATTACCTTTAAATTCCATCTATAATTAAATCCAAAGTAAAGTATCAAAGTGTCCAGTTTGCACAGCAAGGAAAATATAATCATGTTAATAAAGTTTTTAAAAACTACAGGGAAAGCAAACAAATTCATATACAGAGAAATGCATTGAACATGGGCTTGCTTACCGTGTTCATGTAACATAACAGACTTTTTTAACATTTACTTGCACTTTCATTTTGACCAGCATCTTCTGCCTTCCAGCAACTGCACTCCTCATCATAACTGTTTTAAACTAGATTTTTACTACTTCACCATCATGTAAAATGGACCCTTTTTCTTTCTACACTCATAACAAACTGGAACATTTTGAGACATTTCTTTATATGTTTTCTCCCATGCCCTTCCCTCCAAGAGACATGACCCAGGATCAACTACACATTTTCATAGATTCATTCAAGTGTTTTTGATGTAGTTCTGCTGACTCCAGACAGCTGTCAGCACGCAGGCTCTCCAGCAGTGACACCCCCAAACCCCTTAGACTCTGGATACCAATTTACCAACCATCAGCAGCACATAAAGGTGTCTTCCAAAAAGAACAGTGCTCAGAGCAACCTAACACAAATCTTCCTCTGTCTTTCCCCAACTCCAGCCCAACACAGTACTTGCAGATTTTCCCCAGGTGATTTTCAGCCCTTTACAGCCCTGCTCATCAGCTGCTCACCTCAACCATAAAGTCCAGCATTCCACCTTCCGCCCAGAACGAAACACCTCTTCAGCCCCCAGAAGCAAAACTTGGATAGGAACCATCTGTCCTTGCCTGAAAGAAGAAACACAGAACAAAAAGTCAGTGGTGGAAAGGTAGAGAATTTCCGTTCTCTATTGAACAGAAACTTTGTGCCACAAAAAAAAAAAATAAACCAGATATAAAGAGATGGGAACTTTGCACTAGTGGCACATTACTGCTGCTATGTCTCTAATTCCCTGCAACGAAGGATAGTGAAATTGTGAAGATATGTAAGGGAATAGCAACTATAATATGCAGAAGACAGCTGTTTTGGAGTCTACATAATGTTCAGGAAGATTTGGAACAATACACACATTTCCAGTAAAGAAAATACCATGAGCTTAGAGAGTCTCATATACATAACATTAGAATACAGTATCTTTTCTGAATTTTTAACATGAAAATCACATTGAAAATTGTGACCTGACTTTAAATAATTTCCAGGTTTTTTTAGTTATGCAAATGACCTGGAGATAAGTTACTTTCTGGGATTGTATACAAACTGATATTTTACCAAAAATTTTAGTCATCGAGTGAGTAGATTTACCAAAACCAAAGACAGCTGAAGTACGGTTTGGCAAGCAACAAGAATGAAAGTAACTAGTATGGGTTTGCTGGGAACTTCAGTGTGGATTTACTTTGTTTTTAACTGAGAAAGGCATCTTCTGTTGACCTCAGTAGCCGTGCTAATTGCATCTGCATACCATAGTAAAAGCAACAGAAAATGCTGGTTTTATGTTTTGCTGATGTATGTTATCAGAAAAATAATCTTCATTTGTGGTTTTCTTTTTTTAATAGAATAAGTGTTAACGTAAGATCCAGGGGAAGATACCTTTATCTGACATAATTTGTAATGTGTGGTTAAACTACATGCTAAAAGCCTTGGCAACGTTTATAATTCTTAATGATCATTTTAGAAGAACCTAAAAAATAACATAAATACAATTAAGATATGTCAATCAAGCTTAAAAGAAGCTTCCCAAGGCTGAAAATCCATCTTCCGTGCTGTTCTGTACTCACAGCAAAGAGCTCTCAAGCACCAACTAGATACCTCATTTTCACTCGTGCAGAGGTCTATAATGAGTCACAGTATTCAAAAAGAGTCGTGGCAGAGCAAACATACCTGGCTATTACAAATTTAACTGGTCTAAACTGGACTGGGAAATGATGCAGTTTGAGTAGCATCTGATTAAACTTACAGCACATTTTACATTCCTTGCAATTCAAATGGGCTACTTGGTTTGTTTCATGAATAATAAAAAAACAATGAAAAAGTCAAAATATTACATACTTATGGAAACATATTACAGAATTTGGAGCTTGTTACTATTTAGGAGAAGCTGTTATTATTAATATTAGTAATAGCCATTACTGTCTACCCATGATTTTGTAATCACACAAACTGTTGTTTCATTGAAAATCAAATAAAAACAATTTCCTTGTTTCTCCACGAAACCACGGATTTAAAGGAGCCAATAATATTTGTCAAAGGCATTATAAATATTTATTGCTGTGGTTAATGACTCCTATTTTATTTACGTTTTAAAAATCATACCAGAACCTTTGCTCCAAATTCAGTCCCACACCAAATTTTCCTTTGTCACATAAAAAGGCCCTTCCCATTGTTTCTACTGACAGGTTCTGCAGAGCGCAACAGTAAGACAGGGCACAGGGAAAAGCAAAACCTTCATTTATTTTAATTGTGCTAGAAAAAGCCCACGTCCAACATCTGGGGCCTCTGCAGACACGCAGTGCTCTCTCCCCGAATGACACAACTACCTAACTCGCCCGAGCGCTCCCAACACCGTGCCCCTTTCAGAGCGAGACCACACCAAACGCTAGCGAGTGACCAAAAACGCACCCGTCCATCGGCTTTCGCACGCTGACACGCTGAGTTACTGCCTTCACCCCCGGAGACAGGGGTGCCAAAACAACGGAGATTAAAAGCTCACATTAAAACAGCCTCGGCTGGGTATTTTATTTCTTCACTTCATGCCTTGAAACTGCACATTTGAGCCAGGATTTCTCTGAATGTACAGTGCTGACTTGTAGCCTGAAGACTCCTCACAGCTGCATGGGAAGCACAGAAAAAGGGGTTTTAAAGGCTCGCCTGCGCCTCAAGACCCTACACGGGAATCTCCATCCCGAACCCGGCTCTTTCATTCCCTCCAGGGCAGTTCGCTCTCTTCCCTACGCCAGCTCACCGCGGCGGTGAACAGAACCCGCGCTCCCGTTGGCCTGCTTCCCCGCATCAGGCCCTGAGGGAAAGCCGGACACCCGGACCCGCCCGCCGAGCACCGCAGGGGCTGAGCCCGCCGCCCCGCGCTGCCCCCCCGCGCCGCCTTC
>Ga0065711_1007482_pt1 | contig 22612 bp, 12 predicted proteins | sample Hoacrofraction12_FD_59098 | JGI IMG/M metagenome (GOLD analysis project Ga0065711, IMG submission 59098) | Hoatzin crop microbial communities from Cojedes, Venezuela - Epithelial fraction 12 v2 (version 2) | ecosystem: Host-associated > Birds > Digestive system > Esophagus > Crop | place... | reverse complement strand
AGGAGAGGCAGGGAAGCTGTTTCCCCTGCAAAATTCAGCAGCTCGGGGTGAACCTTGGAAAGAAGGGAGAAAGAAGTCCCTCCTCTGAATCAGGCACAGTTGGTGTTGAGGTGCTGCTTGTCAAGCTTAAATAATTAAGAAAAGTAGTTTTGTATGATCTCTAGTCCTATGATATCTTGGTCAAAGCATCCTCCTTGGACCACAACGTTGTATCTCTGCCTTTTTGCTATCTTCTTGCCCTCTGATTAGCTTGCATAGACCCCACATCTGTCCCTGCCAGCCTTCCCTGAGGACTGAACTGCTGCCAGCAACCCGATTCCCAACTACTCCCAAGTCACAGGGTTTTATTCCTTTACACGGATCGCATTTAACACTCTGTCGCTCTTTGCTTGCTGCCCCAAGAGCCTTCGTTACGTTGCTTTCCTTTTAATTATCCTCCTAAACCTACAGTTTTGCTCTCCTTGCCTTCCCCCTTTCAGTTCCAGAGTCTTTAATCGCTCGCTTTCCTACCGTCTCTTCCTGAGATTTCTGACACGTGCAATAAAAAGGCCGGTAAAATATTCATGAAGAAACTCTGATCTAGGATCGCTGAGATCCCACCGACGAGATGCCTATTGCTACGCAATTAAAAGCCACCGCCAATAAAGCAAGATATTGTGACGAGCTAATGGCCTACTGCTATTTCAGAGGGGCCAGGGAGATGCAAAATCCGATTTCCTTTGGTGTTTGGTGATCTCTTTGGTGTTTAATGTTACAACGGTCACTGGTTAAAGCGATCAAACCAAGCAACAGGTAAAGACATCCCTGTGCCATGTTGGTTGGTGGCAAACCCGTGGCGTATATTTATTTAGAAGCGAGCATTGAAATATCAAAATTTCAATTTTTTGGGGGGGGATAAAAGCATGAAATAATCCTCAGAACTGCTACGCTTCACAGCCCAAGGCCTTTAGGTTGAGAACGGGATGTAGCAGGGATGCAAGGTCCAGGCTGCGCAGGCACCTTTGGCATCTGCAGCCTCCCCACCCAAAGGCTTCCACGGCGTTTTTCTGAAGGACCATCTCTCTCTCCATTTCCAGCCCTCCGCCTGGCGATTTTTTTGTGCGGTTCCTGATCCTTTCAGTGGTGAGGGCACGGATTGAAGGGGGGCAAACTGTTGAATAATCTCTTTGAAAAACGCCGCGAGATTTGTCGCATCAATTATTCAGCATCCGGGCGCAGCCGTCTTTGGGTGGAAGATGCTGCCAACAAAAAAATATCTTTTTCTCTGTAGTTTCAGAGCAGGAAAGGGTCATTCCAGGGGGAAAAAAAAACCCCAACACTTTGGCATTGTTCAAAAGCTCCTTTATGTTTTTCTCAAGGGTGCCAGGAAAAACCATTGGTCTGATCAGAGGAAAGAGGGGCAGAGATTTATCCGTACACCGACTGAGCGGGAGGATGGATCGGGCAGCCAAAAGTTATTCCCTTCAACTTTGGGCAAGAATCATAGAATGATAAGGGTTGGAAGGGACCTTAACGATCATCTGGTTCCAACCCCGACTTCCAAATTTGATGGGCAGAGAAGGACCACAGGAGGAGCCAGACGCTTTTCGCTGTGTCCTTGAGCATAGCACGCATTTTTGCTGGAAATAGGTGAATTTTCGAGCCGGCGAGGAGGGGAAGCAGCCTTTCATCCTTCCCCTGCCTTCCTCGTTACTAACCTGCCTGCGCACAACCGGCTTTTTCATTGCGCGGCTCCGAATGGTGTTTTGCCAGGTTAAATATCAACCCCGTGGCCAGACCTCTGATTAGATGTGTCCCTGGGGGCATCGCTGAATTTTGCTTTTAACCCCTCGTTACTCCCTGCCCTTCCCTCCGCATCCCCTGGTGAGGCCTCCCTACCCTTTCCTGTTATTGTCCTGCCTGCCTCTGATAAGATTAAATACGTGCTCTTTGACAAAAAAAATTAAAAAAAAAGCCCTTTTTCCCCTCTATACCTTATTGTTCTTCAAAGAGATGGGGAAGACAAGATCCCACTCCTAACTCCCGCTAAGAAAAGCCCATGATCTATGAGGCTGAATAAATAACCCGGAGTCCCCGCGGTGCGTGAGAGCAGCGTTCACCTCGGTAATTGAAATGTGTTAACAGAGAGACCTTGGGTTTTGCTTTTAGAATTCAATGCCAGGCTTGTGAGAGACCCTTTTTCATCTTTCTATTTTTTCTTTCTATTTTTTCTTTCTATTTTTTCTTTCTATTTTTTCTTTCTATTTTTTCTTTCTATTTTTTTCTTTCTATTTTTTTCTTTCTATTTTTTCTTATTTTTTCCATTTTTCCTTCCATTATTCCTTCCTATTTTTCTTTTCCATTTTTCCTTTCGATTTTTCCTTTCCATCTTTTTCTCATTTTTTTCCCTTCTATGTGTTTTTTTTCTCTTCTCTCTTTTTGTCGCCTGTGAAAAGTGACCCGACACTCCGTGGGCCGCCTGCAAACTATCTGCCCTGCAAAGCCCTTTGATTCTGACAATGCTGAAGGTTTATGATGGCTCTAGGTGGGGGGGTTATCTATGCATTATGGTTTTTGCTTGAAGCTGTATCTGGAAAACACATATCTACAGCAAAAATATGGAGATGCTTTGCATTTTCACTATAATGTCCCTGACAGGTCTGGCTGGCAGAGGAGGGGGAGACAAAAAAAAACCCTCAAAAGAGCCTCAGGTCACCCAAAGGGATGAGAATTTGCTTTGATTTAATATAAGGTTGATGGTGAAACAGGGTTTTGCTTGCCAGAGCTTTGGGATTGCTGTAGGAGAACGGACTGCTTGGGCGGAGGTACAGGTTTATTTATAGGGCTGTTCCTTACGGGCTTTGGTTGAGAGGATGGCATGGCTGTGCCAAGTAGAATAAGCATATTTGCATAGATATGTAGAGTAAAAAAAAATAAGGGTTTCACCCTAAAAGAAGGAGACAGGTGCTGGTTGGGGTCCGGCAAATGTTATTTTCCCTGTTCTGCAGTGGGAAAGCCCAGAAGAACGGTGAGCTCCTCGCCTTGGGCCGGTGCTGGATCTTGTGCATCCTGCTGCGATCCGGGGAGCCGGGTCTCTCCCCCAGGAGACGATAGAAAGGAACCCCCAGATTTAATACTGGCACTTCACAGGAACTTCTAAACCCATTTTATGGGCATTTTTTTCTTTTTGCGATACCCTCTGTGCAGGCAGGGAGTGGTGCTGGAAACTTTTCAGCCTTTCCCAAAGCCCTGAGTCGGGGCGTGGAGTGGAAAAATGTCCCGATGCCAAGGGTTTGGAGTGCCAAGGGCCAGATCTGCCCCCGGTGTCATTTGGGACCATCACCATCAGAAGGGCCTCATGGAAGGGGGTCACGGTCCAGCCCCACAGTTCCACCCCCTCCCCAGTCTCTCCCCCAGAATGCCTGGTCTCCCCATGGATGGCAATCGATCGGAGCTGTTTCCTTCTTAGCCTGGACAAGTTAGGGTGGAAAATTAATCCTCTGCTATGTTATCATTGAGCTGATGAGCTAAAAAACTCATTCTCTTTCCTATTTTTCACCTCACCACCAACTCCAGCAGTTGGTGAGACAATGAAGCCACTTTGGCTTCATCCTGCCCCTCCATTTGGGCAGCATCCAAATTTTCTCAGCTGAGGTTTGAGAGCTGTTGCAGCCCTCCGTGAGTCCTGCCGGTCTCCGCAAGGGGCTTGGAGCATCCCCGCCTCTTTCGCCCTTGGGTGACAGGTAATCATTCATCCCCAAATAATGTCTTGTGGAATAAATCTGAACGCGTCCCTCTCCGAAGAGGCAGCCCCGTGCTCCCTGCTAGAAACCAGACTGGAAATTACGATTACTGACTCATAGGAAAGCCCTGTATTTATTGCAGCCCTGCGCTGAGGAAGGGGAAAAAGATCAAAACCAGCAAAGCGAAGCTTTGTGGAGTAAAATGCCTTTTTTTTTCCCCCCCCCCTTTAAAATCACCAACCCATTTCAAATGGCATTAACATTTCGGTTTGCTCTTGCTGTGCGTGGTGCCCTATGGAAAGCATCTCCCCCAAAACATCACGTCTGCTACCTTCCAAATCTTACTTTCCCCCTTTCCAGCCCAAGGCCAGAAAACTTTTGACCTTCTCCAATACCTGCCCAAATGACCGTGAGTTTTACAACAAGGGAAATTTCCTTTCTCATAAGACAAAGGGTGCTGCCTCCTCCTCTTGCCTCTGTATGAAAATATCCCCTTCCCCAATTAAATACCACCTTCCCCAATTAACCCATCTCTCCCCCGGCCCGTAGGTAAAAAACCCAACATCTAATACTCCCCAGAGCGTGTCCACGGCTTGACAGCCTTCCATAGGTTAATTTTTCAAAGCAGTAAGCTGATATTTCTGCCTAAAATGCACATCTGCAGGGTAAATGCTATGAAGTGTCAGTGAATTATGGTCCCAGCGTACAGATCACTTGAGCCTTAATGCTACAAGCACCCTCATGTTTTTCTGAATGAAGTTGCTGCTAATTGCTTCCATATGATTCCTTTTTATTTTTTTTTTTGTATAGCCTGAAGTTTTTTTGTCCTACCACGTACGATGGACCAAGCAGGGAAATGACGCTTGCTTTATGCCGGGGTTAAAGCCCGCTCACGGGTGGGTTTTGGCATGGGGTGTGTGGGGTGGCGTTGTCCTCCCGAGGCGAAGGGTTGCTCTTAGCCTCGAGCCAAAGGAGAGTGAAAGATGGAAAATTCAAGAGCTTTCCTCCACAAATCAAGTGAGTGAGGTCCCACCTTGACACCCTGCAGTATTTGTTAGGCAGGAGCCCGCCTTTAGCCTCTTTGGTGCCCTCCAGCTCAGTTTTTCTCAATGCAGGACTCAAAGGTGGCTTTTCCCCCCACCCCAAGCTAATCCTGTCCTCTCCACCTGCATCTGCAGCCCCATCTGGGTCATTCCTCCCTCCGAGCGTATCGCGTGTAGCTGAGGTTACTGGAAGCAGGAGCAAAACCCCCCCCAGCAAGAAAATGGGAGTTAAAAAAGGGCTTTTGGGGGAGCAAAGCTTGTGGATACGATGTAGGGAAGGGGGATCAGATCTCTGGAGGATGTGCAGCAGTTTCTGGTCCGCAGAGGTGTCTCCAAACCCACAGCAATGGCTGTACAGTTGATGGCAGGAGTAGGGTGGTGGGCATTACCTCTGCCATCATCTGGATCCAGCCGCCTGCTGCATCAGATCTGCGTAAAAGCCCTGGCAAGTCATACTTGGACATCTCAACCCACACCTTGGTGGCCCTAAAACCATTTGAACATCAACCCAAGTCCCACCAAAGAGGTCCTTTTGCGTCCAGGGTTTCATAAGTCCAACGATGCTCATCTCAGGGGAGCCTTGATTCCAGCATTCTGCCATACCAAACAGCAGCAAATGAACCAAACCTCCCCAAAAATACTTTCTGAATGGCTTTCTCATTCCAGGGGAATGAACTTTTTAGGAAAACCATGGCTTAGCAAGGTTTCTGGAGCTGGAGAGGACTGAGTACAAACACCCCACGCGGCTCCAGTGGGAAGAAAGGAGGGCAAAGCAGAGCTGTGAAATAAAAGCAGGAGGTGCTGGGTGCTAGGACCTCTGATTTACAGTCGGTATTTTTTACGGCCAGATCTCGGGGGTTCACAGCAGAGCCCCAAAGCAGCCACATTAATTTGTGGAATGAAAAGCCCACGGGCTGCTGGAAGCTGTTGGTATGCATCACCCTTTAATTCAAGCCCAAATCCCTTATTCTGGTGGTGTGTAGGTGCACCTCCGCTGCCTGCGAGATGATTAACCTCTATATCGGTGTAAGAGAGAACAAAATACGGCCCAAAGGATGTGGGTAAGCAGATTTTTAGCTGTTGCTGGAGTGCAGGTCAGGTCAGGCTGTCGGCGGGGACCGCGCTGGGTTTCGTATTTATTCCCCTCCAAGCAGAGCCAGAAGAGGTGAAAGCGTTTGGCCCCTGGGCGTGGAGAAGACCCGCAGGGATGTTGGGATCGCCGAGCACCCGCGAGGCCGCAGGGACTGGAAAGAAACCTGGGGGTAGCTGCGAAAGGGGGAGAGCGCGATCCCAAAGCAGGCAAAATCTGGATTAAAATCTTTCTCCGCGCTGCAGCAGTGTCGAGGTGCCTTCCCCCGGGTGGGAGGGTGACCGCACAGCCCGTGGAAACGCTGACTCCGGGTTTTTTGGGGGATGGAGAACGTCAGAGGAACGGGAACTGCAAAAGGCGAGGGAATTTCTCGTGGCTTGATAGAAAACAAACTCTTTCGTTCATGAAAAGCATGTTTCTGCCAGGACTGGTTTTTCATCCACCTATGCTGGTGTCACGTTGAATTGTGATTCTCTCCCACAGAGTGACTCTGTGTGAAGGTATATATGTGTATACGTGCCTGAGAATATATATGCAAGCCACTGTATTTGTATATATTTGTGTCTTAATAGCTATGCAAAATATTCACATTTAAAGGGGGTAAAAGCGTGCATGAAGAGTTAAATCTTTTCCATCCAGGGAGCTTAATCTGAATTAAGGGAAGGATTAATTGAAAGCAGAATCGCGGCCGTTCCCCGTCTGAACCAGGAGAGCCGGATTCTCACCGTGAGCCGAGCGGGACGGGTTGCATCGCCGAGCTCCTCGCTCGACGGAGGCTTGGCGAGAGCTGCCCTTGGCTTAGGCCAGGCTTGTTGGCTGGACTAAGCACGACCACATAGAAGACTGCGTTGCATGAATTAATTTGGCTTCGGTAATTATCCAGAAGGATGTTTCCCCCAACCAGTAACGCTTAGCGGAGAGGGAATTCATGAAACATCTCTGTTTTGCTGATTTTGCAAGTCAAAGAAGATTTTCTTTTTTTTAATTGTATTTTCTTTAGTTGTTCTGCCAGGAAAAAAAAAAAATCTGTGCAAGTCATTGTCAGCCTCAGCAGCTGAATCCAGCAGAGCCAGGCCCTCGGCTTCCCCAGATTTTGCTCCTTGTCTTCCAATTCAGGAGATTTATTGACTCGCACGTGATACGACAGCTTTCAAAGGAAGGAGCGGGGAACTCGAGGCTGACGCTGAACGTTCCTCACCGCCGGGGTTTCGCAGAGCAAGGCAGAACCCTCTGCTTGTGAAGTGGAGAACAGAAAGTGCTACGTTCGGGGCGTTTTTTGGCTTCCAGTCTTTCACGTGGTTTTCAGATCCGCTTTTGAGGAGGGCATGGTGCAGGTGAGAGGGTCTCCAGCTGGCTGTAAGACCCGAGCTTTCATTTCCCAGTGCAAACCAGTGGTGTTCTCTTGGTGCTGCTTGCCCGCCCGCTCAGCAGCTTCACCGGGAGCTGGGGCTGGGTCCATGCCCTCTTCTCTTGCTTCTGTAGCATCTTGGCTATTCCCAGCCAGCTCTGCCTCCGGCTGAGCATTCCCATTTTGTCGTATTTTTGCATGGGGAAGGAAAAGGGATTGTGCCAAGTGTTGGTCCTGGAAGGAGCTGCAGACAGGCTGTGGCTGGGAGCACCGGGGCTGGCTTTCTCGCAGCGTAAAACAACCCGAAACCTCTCTGCCGAGGCCAGCAACAAAAAAAGACAACTTCTTAAATATTTCTTAACCCTTTTCCCTTCTGCTTTTGTTCCTGAGGAAAAAAAAACCCCATGCATTAGTGCCCAGGGCAAGCCCAGAGCCCTCCAGCCCCGAAGCAGAGAAAGCTCAGCCCCTTCCTAAGCAGCCCCAAATCGGATTCTTTTTTTAATAATGGTTTTATAATGTTAGCTGTTATCTTTGCAGGCAGCTTGTGCTGAGGATTCAATGTGCCTCTGCATACATTTATCACATTACCTGTAATTACCAAGCCTTGTTATCTAGGTGGGGAAACTGAGGCACAGAGCCTCCAGCTGCTTCCAGGTCAATACAGAGGTCTGGCTGCTCTGCCAGCCTGACTGGGCTTCTGGTGTCCTCCTGATGAGGAGGTGCATTCATTTAGGAGTATAAGAATTTAGAGTTTAGGGATCATGGGTTGCTAGACCGGATGGGAAGCGCTCCTCTTTCCTCATCCCAGATGCCCCAGGAGAACCCGTCGCAGGTCTCAATGTCAGCATCCCGTGGGCCGCACTACCCCATGGCTTTGGAAATGCTCTCACGGGAGAAAAAAGCTCCCACCAGCTCACGAGCACGCTGGAAAATCTCCATTTTCGAATCCAGAAAGAAAATTAAAATCGCGAATTGTGCCCTGGAGAAGATCGATGCTGACCCATCTCGCTTTGGGGACAAAAAGGGCAAGATTAAAAACGTGCTTTTAGTTGACGGGCTTGAAACGTGTCCATATGGACAGGGGTGCATGCATGTGACGTGGGCATTAGGGAAAGCCTTGGATAGTTGAATTCCTCTTGCCAGCACACTCCTGCACTTCAGGGCTTTCCAAGGGTGGTGAGAGGGGGGCTCAGCAGTGCCTTTAAAGTCTGGGAACTGAGAAAATTAAGCTTTACCCCAGGGAAAAGAAGAAGAGCTAGAAAATTAAGCAAAAATACTTGGCCAAATCAGTGCCCAGGATTAAAAAATCACTATATTCAGTCGTTAGCCTAGCATAGCTGTGTCGTAGAAGATACGAAAGGCATTTTCCTGCGTTAACGGCTTTCCCGTGGCGATTTGTGTGCCCATTTTGCAGAGTAATGCTCAGCTGGGGCCGGCGTCGTTTGGCTTCGTCGGGGTTATGTAGCGGTCGGTGGCAAGAGGTTGGAGGGTGTTTTTAGCAGCTCGTCCCCTCCCAACTCAGCACATCCCCGCAAACCCTATGTGATATTTTCAGGAGTGAAAATGCCACAGCCCAGCAAAGTTTTCATTTCGAGAGCCACAGGTGGTGGTGGGGGGAAAATAAAGGGTTAGGTGGAAAAGAAGGTTTTTGGCCATGGGGGCTTGCTCCTGGCATCTTCTAGGAGAGGGTTTTGGGATGGAAGTTCCGCATCCGAAGAGCTGCACTGCCATCTCCAGGTCTGCCTGCACAGCCCAAGAGACGCGCCTGCAAGCTCAGCCTTCATCCTCACTTAATCCTGCAGTGGCTTTGCCAAGAAAAGCGTTAAAATATTTTTGTCGAACAGTTTTTAAACTAAAGCCCCTCTTATCTTCTTTTTTCCTGGGGAAAAAAAGTCCAGCCTGGGCATTTTGCTTCGCTGTGGATGCTCACAGCGACGGTGGGATGCGGTGATGAACCAGCAGACTGCTCCCAACCCTTTCTGGGTCCTCCAAATCTTGGCAGAAATCAGCCATTTGCACGAGAATCCCCTTTTTTTATGGTTTTGCTGTTTTTCTGTGTGCAGAAAGTCCTGGCGTGACTGTGTGCTCTTTCTCCTCTGGTGCCACCGCCCTGAGACAGAGGTGTCCCCCCCAGTGTCACAGCCATCTGCTCTGCTCCAGGCAGGCACTTCTGCTGCAGGAGGGTCCGGATGCGCCCTGATGGATGCATCCATCCATCCATCCATCCATCCATCCATCCATCCATCCATCCATCCATCCATCCATCCATCCGCACACCGTGCAGGGCTGCAGCAACCCAGCATACCCATGAGATGGCACTGGAGCCGCAGTGTTGGCTCCAGCCCCGGGCAGATGCTCCAGCTCGGATTTGGTGGGCAAAGCTACCTCTTTTTTTGGGGGCAAAAAAAAATTCCAGGTCTCCATAATTTCTTACGCTTGCGTATCTGACACAGAACTGGGATTTTGTTCCCAAATGAGGTGTGGAGCAGCTCATAAAGCAGGAAGATACTGGAAATCAAGCCTAGAATCACAGAATCATTATTAAATAAATTGAGACATGGGCCATGCCACGAGCCAAAGCAAGCTGAGGAGCACTTTCTCTCTCTCTGCTTACCTCCATCCCCTGCTTCTACACCCCATCAGTGGCCAAGGAGCTGCCAGGCTGAGTTTTCCCATGCTCTGCTGAGAAACAAAACCGCAAACTGGTCAGAACAAGCGGCTGAGCACGTGGGGAAGGTGCTGGCAGGGGGCACGGGGTGGCTTTGGGCTGTGCGTAGGTGCAAATTAGTGCATATATTCTTTCAGACACTGGTGTAGAAGCGGTGAGTCACACAAAGCAACCCACCAGGTCTCTCGCTTTATAATCTCAGCCCGTTCCAGCGTCTCTCTCTCTTCCTAGCAGGTGTCTCAGCATTTATTTCTGCCTGCTTATGCTCACAAACCTCCTGCAGGGCTTTTCCCGCTGCTGAGGCGTGTTCAGACGTGCCCATGGATGTCCCAGAATGAAGTGCATCCCTGCCGGCATCTCCAAAATCTCCTGAGCCTTTTGGCTTGGCCGGAGTGGTTTCTGCTGTCGAGGCAGGATCTGAAATGGTGGCATGACCCGAGAACTTCATGGTATGAGCCATCCTGTCCCTTAGGGTGGTTTTGGGTGGTCCTCTTACACGACTCAGGCCCTGCTTGAAGGCAGCTGCTTTGAGATGAAGCAGTTGGACCATCTCATCTTAGGTGAGCCAAGCAGTGGCACCGCAGCCAGGTGCCACCAGGCTCTGCCCATGTTTTGGATGGTAGTGATGGGCAGGTCAGGATGGACACCTTGAAGAGCGGCTGTTTGCAAACCCAGGATTTGCATTTAATTGTAAAACCCCATAACCTTCATCAAAGACATCATTTTTGTTGATGTCCTTCCCTGACGTCCTTCCAAACCACAGGCTGGTGCTGAAGGGCATGGGGAGGTGATGTGGGTGGCTAGGCATCATGGCATCTTGCCTAGAGCTGTGCTCCATAGATGCATTTGTGCTTCCCACATCCATGGGGTTATTTTTTCCCCCCAAAAAACAGAACACAGTGGCTTGGCTTTCTGATAGGGACGCGCTGCGCATGAGGCAGCAGAAATAACACACCCTGTGATCCACCCCAACGCACATTTTCATGTCGCATCAGCTCCTCATCACTATAATGAAGATCAGTGCTCATGGGTGATGATGGACCCTGGCTGTTGGGGTCAAGAAGAGACTTCTCCAGGTGTTTAGAAGTGCTTGGCACATGGACCACCATGGAAAAGCCTCCATCCACCACATCAGGACAAGGATGAGGGATCCCTGTATCCTCACCATTTCTCCACTCTGCATTTCTGGAGACACTTAGATACCCTTGCACTTGACCAGTAAGGGGATTAAAAAGTCATTTTTCCCTCTGGGCCGAAACAAAATAAATAAAAAACCCCTAAGACAGGCACCGAAGCACACATATTTATATATCCGAGCCACTGGAAAATACCAGCAGGGAAAACCTGGCAACCAAAAACCCAGATCAGGAAATCCCCTCCCGGGACCAACGATCTCAGACGCTGCCTGCGCAGAGCTTTTTCCATCCCCGTGTTTGACTTCTTGATTTCTTCTGGGCTGCCTGTTCAGACTGGGGCAACTGGGGCACATCCAGGCCAGTATATGTGTATATATATGTGTATATATATATATATATATGTCCAGGATGCTCTGCAAATGGAAAATCAACAAGCTATATCTTACAGATAATGATTAGTATTGCTATTATTGTTTATCAAGCTCAGGGAAAACAATTAAAACTTCTGGAAAAAAAAAAAAGAAAAAAAAAACTGCAAGAAATCAGAGCCCGCATTTAATCTGCAGTCTTCAAAAGTTTCTTGGAAAGCTTAATTAAATGGTAATTCATCTGTGCATTGGCTCTGTCTTGTAAAGCCTGATAATGCCGGAGTCTTAATTAAAAAAAACTAATGCGGCTTTTAGTTTTTATTCTGCCAGTTCAAGGGGAAAAAATCGCCAGCCAGCGCTGTCAATAGAGCTGAAAGATGCCTCAGCACCGCATTGATTTTATCCCCTTTGCATTCCCAGTGCCAGTTCAGGTAATCATTTTAGAAGTTATTCCATATTTATTTATTTATTTGCTCTTCTGGGCAAGAGGAAGGGAGGATTTTCACTGCCCGTGAATGTTTCACCCCAAAGCTGCGACCCCGGGGCTGAGCATCTCCCATAGCAAAGGATATTTTTCCCCTGCACCTCTCAGGTCATTTACACCCCACGACAGGGCTTGGCTCCTTTCCCTTCAAATAAAGGGTTTTTTTTTTTTCAGAAAATTAGAGATTTGCGTTCATCTGACTCATTTCAGATGCTCCTGTTGGGTTGGAAGGGGCTTTTCCCACTGCCTTCCCACTGACATCGTTTGCTCTCCCTTCTGTCATCCCCATATTTTAGCAGCGTCGATGAAACCTCAACAGCCCCAGGCACCAACCCAAGACTTCCCACCCCATTTCTCTCCAAACCCTCCAGCTTAGCCCTTTTTCTAACCCATTTTGGGGCCGTTTCACCTTTTTTTTTCAGCAGCTTGCCAAGAGGCCAGGGGTAAAAAACCACCCAAAGTCAAAGCAGCTCCTTTCAGAGCATCTCCTAGGAGGTCACCTGGAGCAAACAGTCCTTGTGGCAACAGTTTTGCTGCCAAAAACTGCCAAAAAACGGCTGATCTTACTAAAAATATTGCTTCTGCTCCAGCCCCCCAGGCAGTTGTGGAGACTCTTAAGTGGATTTACCACCTTGGGTGGGTTTAGGTAACATCACGCTAACAACATCAGAGCTTCGGTGTCTTTAATCACTTAAAAGGAAGGAAAATGTTGGCGGGGAGAAAGCAAACCATCTCCCAGAGATGTTTGCCCATCTGTGAATATTCATTGGGATGTTGCATCGCTGCTGGGAAATGGCTTTTTTTGGGAAAAACCTCATCTGGATATTTTTCTTCTGCCCTTGTGCCACACTCTGCCAGGGAATATGGAAAGGCTTCTCTGACTCTGCTACTGAATTCGGTCTCCTTGCAGCTACAGACAGTGATATAAGGACCTCTTTAATGCTAATTAATGCAATGACACAACGAATTAATACTGTATTAGGCAAAGCTGTTAATTATACCCAAATAAAACAAAAGAAAAAAGGGAATCAAAGCGGGGAGAAGTGACAACCGGTACTTGGCTTCTCTCTCAGCATCCTTCCCAAACCCCCAGTTCTGGCTCTGCTGAGGGGAAAACCGACCCAAGGAGCATCTTCCTGGCAGCCCCGAGGGGTACAGGTTTAATTTGGAAGGAGAAAGGGGTCTGCCCTGCTCTCCAGAGGAGCTTGAGGTTCTCGGCCAAGGAAGAAGGGTTTCATCCTTCTTTTATAGTTAGGGAAAATGGAGGCAGCAGGGGTTTCCTGGGAAAAATCACCTTGTCCCAAGGAGGAGGTGGAATTCAGGCTCAGAGCAGCAAACTCATCATCAGGAAATACAGCCACAAAGCCCTAATAGACAGCTTAAAGACTTCAAATTCCCATTGCTTTGGAATTCCCGTTGCAAAAGGGAGCCCATCAAAGAGGGACACAAAAGCAGATCCTAGCCCCACTCCGTGCCTCAGTTTCCCCATATGAAGCAGTGCCATCATGGCTCTGTGCCGCCTCTTTAGCTTCCCAAAATGCCATTTAAAACAGCATTAAAGAAGCCGCCATGTCTGGCAGCCTCCTGACATAAACATGGTTGGTGATGCTGCTTCCAGAAGGCAAACAGTTTGGATTAGGAAGGAGAAAGAAGTCTTAGCCCGGGAAAAGAGCCAAGTGAGTGTTTTCCTCCCCAAATGCAGGGCTGAGGGGGTGGCTGCACAACCAGCAGCCTTGAAACGACTCCTTGCAAGGTAGGACAGGCAACTGAGGCCGGGCAGAGGGGCTGCAGCATCCTTCTGCCAGGTTGGATGTGCCTGGCTCCCGCCTCGGCTCCCCAGAGCCGCCTCCGAACGCTTGAGGAGCAAAGCAAAGAGCAACCAGAAGAGCTCAAGGTCACTCTGAAGCATTCAGGCTTGCGAAAAACAGCAGAAATTTTGGGCTGCGACTCTCCCCTGGACGTCTTTCTTGCTATGCCCGATGCCAACAGGCGGCAAAGGATGATCCACACCTTTGGCCTTGCTGCATCAGGGTGTTTTTTGAAGCAAACCTGGGTTATAACCCTACCTAGATCTACCTAGAAGGTGCAGAGAAGCCCTGGAGCTTATTCTGCTACCCTGCAGCTCAAGTTAACGAGTCCAGAGGGATTTTTTAGGGTTTCACTGCTTGGCAAGGAGCACGTTGCTGCCCTTTCCATCCATGTCCTGCACTGTACAAGGACACAGGGGAGCACCACCGGCCAAAACCAAGTCAATAAGTAGGAAAGGGCCTTTTTCATGCTGTCGCTGGAGATGCTGTGGTCTGCCAGGGCAGCTGAGTTCAGCCAGCAGCGGCTTAAACCCACCATCCCACGTCAAAACCTGGTAATAGGAGGGATGCGAGGGGCATGTAGCAGGTCAGCTCGATGCATAAGCTTCTCCAGGCTGCTTTTCCCTCCTCTCCCCTTCTTCCAAGCATCTATCACGGGAGATTATAGCGCTTTAATAGTGTCCTTCCCCCCTCTATTTACTGCAGGAGCCTTGCTCTCTCTTTTCCCCTTTCAATACCATGAAGTACATCCCTTGCCAGCTTTTCTTGCCCAAAGGGCTTTGGAGAAACCATCTCAACAGCTTCTTTCTTTGAACACTGTTTTAGCTTCCCCGCTGTCTGTCTCTCCCGCCGCGAGGTCGGCCGGTAAATGAAATCCTGCCGCGGCTGCCGCTCTTGTTTCGGGGGGGGAAATCTGGGGGGTGGTTGGGTCGCTTCAAGCCTAAGCTGGCGACTGATGAGGTCAAGAGGATTCGGGTGCAGAGCAGAAATGAGCTCCGGTCTTTTGGTTCGGATAAGCAGCTTTTGTGCGTCTTAGAGGAAGAAAAATGAAATGGGCACAAGCTCCCAGACTAGGTATTATATAGGGGTTAGCAGAGGGATGAAGGCAAGGGGAAAAGTAATAGGCCTAATTCTCACTGGGTGTAGATATGGGCATAAATAATACTCCTTTTGGTAAAAACATGCGATGCAATTATATATCATACATCAAGAAGGACCTGGGCGGGACAACCCGAAGCTCACACCGCCTGTTTGTACCCCCCTCTTCTTCCTACATCTCTCCAACACCTCCGGAAAAATGAGCAGCCTCGGAGAGGTTAAAGAGCACCGTTGCCAAATTGGAATTAAACTGTGCTAATATCAGCTAAGTGACTGTTCAGGGTAACAGCAGGAGTGAAAAATTATGTGGCATGTATTTATAAATAATAAAGCATAATTTATTAATGATCTGGAATTGAACAAAGAGTCTATGAAGCTTAATTAATTATTACTTGTAAAGTGCTTTTGAGATTATTGGATAAAAACTGATACAGAAGTGAAAGGTATTGCAGGAAAAAAGTATCAGCATCCTACAGGAGCCATCCCACGCGACCCCAGACCCAGGACCTGGCAGGACATGCCCTTCTAAGCCCAGGGACAATGGGTTTTTTTTGCCGTGGAGCTAAAAAGTTCTTTCCCTGCAGCATCACGGCGTTGTGCATGGGGACAGCAGATCAGCAAGATGCTGTGTCACCCCATCCCTCGAGTGGAGTGGCTGGTGGGAAGGAGATGGACCCTCTCGGCAGGATGGTGTGAGGTCCAGGACCTGGTCCTGCAGACGAAGGGGAGGGTGTTTGTGTTCACACCTCAGCGTTAAAGCTAGTATGAAATTCCAGCCATTACTAAAATTAAGCATTTTTTTTTCAGTGAAATGGGGCAAAATTGAAAAATGAGCGGTTCCCAGCACCCCACCCTCCTGCTCCCCATTTTTGATTGCTCTTAAAGAGAAAAAGAGGGGGAGAAAACTGTTCAAACACTCAAAACCTGCAGAGAGAGGGAACAAACAATTCCCACCTTTTTCTCTGCAAAACAACACAGCCACCCCTGGTCTCCCTATTTGGGGCTGAGTCCTGGTGAAAACCATCTCTAACAGCACAAAAATGTTGCCCTGCTCCAATTAGCTCGTTCTTCTAGTTCCAGTTTGCTTCATCCCTGGAAGAAAACACAACCCCGGACAATTAAAAACACATTAATCAAAGTCATCGGGCTTTGAGTGAGTTTCACCTCGTTAAATGCCCCTTGCAGAGAAGCTCGGGCACGACACCCGGCCGACCACCCTCTACCTGGCCAAAAGCCCGTGAGAACTTGGACATCCTTCATCACTCACCTACCAGTTTCGGATGAGCCCCGGCCCCTGCGTTATCCCAGGATGGAGAGTGGACACCAAGGTGCCCCAGGGACACCTCATCTCCCTGCACCTACAGCTCCTACAATTGCTGCTCGCAGTCAGGTTTGCCCGCTTTGAAAATGCTTTTTTTGATTTTCATTTCAGCCCCCAGACTTTGAGGACAGTCTTAGTTGCTGGGGTGCAGCTGTTGATGGCTGGGAGACGGCTTATTAGACCCTGCTTGAACGAGATGTGGGTTGTGGGGAAACTGAGTCACGGAGCAAAAACTTTAATTGTCCCGAAGTGAACCTGTGGATCACCTCTAGTAGGCAGGGGGGAAACAGAAATCAGGGGACACAGCAGATTAGGGGCTGGAGGTGGTTTCTGCTGCAACAAGGAGTCACACATGAGCTGTCCGCTCTCGCTCCAAAAAAATCAGTATGTAGCGCACTCGCAGCAGCGCTGCCTCTCCATTATCGCCCCCAGACCCAGAATTGCCAAATGGCTTCCAAATACAGCGGATGAAGCTCGCTGCCTCATCTACCCCACCCTAACGCCCATCAGCATCATCCAGGAGGTGGTTTCTCCTCTCCCAAGCACCGTCACCCGTCTTCGGGATGACCGCCCACCCGTGCCTACTGATTCTGCCCACTGGGTCTGCGCTCGCTCGCCATCCTCGCTCCAGCTCTAAATGAGCCTTGTTATGTACCCTCTGTTTCTATTTTTATTAAAAATTCAACGCTTTGCCAATTTGCCCTCTTGCCAGCACCAACTGCGGCAGCAGCCGCTGTAAGTATCCTCCAGAGAAATACAAGCAGGCATCACTGAAGGATGTACAAGCAACAATTATTTTCTGGGTTACGTCTTTTAAAGTATATATATAGCTTAAAAGGGAAGGCTTGGTGGAGCTGGGAGGGAGGAGAGAGATCTCTGCTTGCTGGGAGAAGCTTTGATTTACACTAGGGAAGGTTTCTCGAAGTCCTTTGTTGCTCCAAGCAAGGGGGAAGAGAGGTGATGCTCTGAAACCTCCTGAAACTTGAGGTCCTTCGCCTAAATCAGCTTCTGGTTCATGGGAATTGACTAAAACGTCGGGTTTTTACACCAGAAATACCCAGTTGGAGCTGCATCAGCCAAAGAAGTGTTGGTTGTCGATCACCGTCTCTGATCCACGCTATTTTTGTGTGATGGAGAAAGAGCTGTTGATGGGCTCTGTCTTCTTTCTAATCTTGATTTCTAGAGGAAAATAACTCTGCGTTTTATAATAATCGTGGTTTTAAAAAACAAGCAAATCTGTCGAAGTTAATGAAGGCCGCACAATCAGCTTGCCGGCATAAATCACGTTATTTTGTGGAAGACGTTGACAAATGACACCCAAAAGTGTGGAAGGGAGGAAAACAAACACCACAACCCCCGCCCCGTTCCCAACATTTCTGGAAGGGACGCAAAAGTTGGCAAAGGCGTCAAATTCCCATCTTGTACTGTTACCGTTATCCCAGATAACGGGCCAGATTTAAAGAAAAAAATCAAGTGACTGTTGGAAAAGAGGTGTTTGCAACTGATTTCATGCCAGCATCGATTTAAATGTGAAATATCCAGGTTGGAATTTGTCTGCCTTTGAAAGCTGTTGCTTAAACTCACGGATCTGCTTTGTATTTCCCCATGCACATCAATGGCTTCGTGACTTCTTCAGCTTGAACCGCCCTGCAACGAGACCTTTCTGTAACGCCGAGAAACACCGTGGTCTTTGGCTCTTTTTTTTTTTTTAATTCCTCTTTTAAATGCTTTTTAAAGTGCCACTGTGTTCTTTTGGAGTCATATTAACCGTGCCATAAATTTGCATAATGTGGATCCATAATGTTTAATCAAAGCCTCTCTGGAAAGCTGTTATTGTCCATGAGCTCTCATAAATTCTCACTATCACCTCCATGTTAAATACTAAAGCTGCCCGGGGTATATTGTGCACTAATCACCTGCAACATTGAGTTTGAAAGAAATGATCCTTTTTTCTTTCACTTCCCTTTCCGCGTGAGCAACCTAAACCTCCAAAAGCCCCGTGCGGAGGCATTTCCAGCAAGAAATGCTGCCGGAGGAGAGCAGGTCACCCCCAGATTTGGAAGTGTTTTTTGGAGGATCTGCGTCAAGCTTGGGTTCCCTCCAAATCTCTTTGCCAGCATCCAGAGGTCGGGTTATCCCTCCCCATCGCAGCAAGAGAGCAGAGGACGAGCGCTCCTGCATCTGCAAGCCAGAAAGAGATGGAGAGGCGAGCGTCAAAGTCGTTTGCACTTGGAAAATTATAAGACTCAATTAACTCCAGGGTTTCTTTTTTTTTTCTTTTCGGTTTTTAATTTCCTTTAAATGAGTTAGGCAATAAGGCATGACGGGGGGGAGGCTGGAGAGCTGCGATGGTACCCGTGGGGTGAGCCGTTAGAGCTGAACTGAATCCTTCCCAAGGCAACTTGCCCATAAAAACCTCTCCTGCACCTGCAGGATCAGGCCTGCTTAGGGCAATACAAGATGATTAAGATGATTAGAGGGGGGAATTGCCCCAATGACCATGTCTACGTGACGTTCTCCTGCCCTTGTCCTAGGAAGTTGGACTAGATGATCATTGTAGGTCCCTCCCAACTGAAATATTCTATTCTACTGTACTCTATTCTGTTCTGATCTCTTCTGTTCTACTGTTTCCAGCACATTTAGCTGCAAATGGTGTGATCAGCCACCAGGTTCTCCTGGAGGTGTTCACCAGCTCCACGCTGGTGTCTCCTTTGAGACCCACCCGCTTTGGTGAGCATCCTCGAGATGGAATCAAATCAGGAGGGTCCTTTGGCTGCCAACACATGGGGAAAGAACTCAAGGTGGTGGAGAGGAAAGCTGACTAAATCGGGAAATGGTTTTTGGATACCTCCAGAGATGAAAAGGGAACAAAAAGGAAATAAAAGCTAATGATGGAGCAGAAGATTTTTTTCCCTGTCGAGAATTTGCAAAGTTAGGCCTGAAAGACAAGAAAAAAAGAGGAGAAGAAACCCCAGCCCATATGATTTCCTAATTTCTGTAGGTTACCCGATGCTGAGATGATCTGGACCAGTCCTTGTGAGCGTATTCACCATACAAAGAGGGCTACAAATAATAGCAACTTACGGGAGGTGACATCTCCAAGCCTCTTAGGAGGCTAATTCTATAACAACTTTAATTCAAAGTAATGCGTTCATGAATAGCGATCGGGCTAATGCAGGTTTTGAAAGTTAGGCGGCTTATTCTTGCCGATCTTCATTTAACTAAGTGCCTAGTCTTGAAAGGCATCGCGGTTCCAGCTTATTTCAGCACTTTCCTTGGAAGAGAATTCCTTCTTTTTGGTGCTTTCTGCCCGCTTGCTGCTGGGGTTAGCTCCCCGGCTCAAACCAGCCCGACTTTTTGTTCCTAAACTTTGGGCTCTAAACGCAGATTGATCATTTGATAAATGTGAGGTTCAGAGATTTATAAAAAAATAGGAAAGGAGCATATTTTACTTTTCTTTCAGCAAAAAAATAAAAAGGTGGGGGAGAAAACAGCCCACCTTGGCCACAGCTGCAATACGAGCAAGAGGAATTTGAACCTGGAGAGGGCTGTGCTGCAGATCAACAGCAAAACCAGGTGCCCCTGGGGTTGCTGCAGCTCCAGACATCAAACCCAGCTCACCTGGGGTCATGATTTGGTGAGACCAGCTCTCCTCTCCGTGCGATGCCCTTTTATTTTAGGGTGAAGTGGTGTGATCACCCCATGTTTCTCCTTTGTGCCACCGACAAGGCTTGGAAGAAACCATGAGGGACATCAGCGGCTGGCGCATGCCATGAGTTCAGCAGGCATCAGCACCCATTTGGAAGAGCTGCAGGCCTCGCTGCCAAAATCCTTTGCTCCAAGGGAGCACATTTCCATTCCCCATTCCCAGCAAGGAGGTGGATGGATCCCCCCAGGGAACCATCTCAGCTGAGATGAGGGAGGGGTCAAAAGACCTCAAAAATGGGACTAAATAAAAAAACCCAAGCTAATCGTGTTGTCCCTCCTTTTCCCTTTGGCATTTAGAAGCCTCCTTGTTGATTTAAAAAAAAAAAATCAAAATGAATTCTGTAAACTGAGGGTGATAAACCTCAAAATCAACGTGTACTTTTTTGCTTTAATTTTTTAGAGATTGGAAGCATTTCTTTTTTCACTGGCCACCCGTTGGAGGCACATCTGGACCGTGTGTTCCTCAGGCTGCTGGCAGCAACACGAACCTGGGAGATGAAATAAATAAATGAAAAGGAAAGCGACAGACCCGCAGTGGAAACATATCTTTCTGGCGAGAAGAAAACAACAACACCTTGTTTCACCCCTATCAAAAGGTTTTGTTTTGCTTGGCCACTTCCCTTTCATTTGCTTTTTAATTGTTTGTGCTTAAATTACCTTTGGACACACGGGGTCTCAAACCTTACCTTTGAATAGCAGAAATGCAACAATCCTGGATGCTCACCCATGTTTTTCCCCGCTTTTATTAACTCTTTGGCACCTCCCAACCAGGTCACTGGAGAGCTCCAGCCAACATGAGGTGGGGCTGAGCATCCACTTGGCTGCAAGACACTGCTTTTCCCACCTGGGGAATCGCTCTCCAAAGATGCTTTCCTCCACCAAAGGGAAGAGCTGCCACTTCTCATCTTCCATCTTTCTTCCTTTTCACCTCAGAACTGCGATAAGACTAAAAATTGCTTTTTTCCCCTGCAATTACCTTCAAGCGGTTGACTTTAATCCCCCATTAATGTGCATTTTTATCCCCAAACCATCAGCATCCCTGAAGTCATTCCAACCTCCCGGAGCCTGCGTGGAGCCAGGGATGGGACAACACCCTACAGCAGATTTCGGTGCCGTCCGTGGTGTCGGCAGCAGCTGGAGGTATTTCAAGGTTGCCTCGGTGTAAGCATGAGCATATTTTAGCACATAGTTTCTAGGCGACCGGTGACGCTGCCTTAATTACAAAAGCGGGGAAATAATTCTGACTCCGGAGCCGGGAGCGGGAGAAGATGAACAAGCGGTGATAAGGCCCTACCTCAAACACAGATAACTTAAAAGATTAGCCAGGCAGACAGGCCTGGTGCTCGCCGCTGACTTGAAGTCAAATAGATGGCTTAATGCCGGCATCGAATTAAAAAAAAAATGTTATTTAAGGATTTAAATCTTGAAAGACCTCATTTCCCAGCTGTCCTCCTAATGGAATTCATGTTAGTTTGGGGACCAGATCCTGCGCGCAGCAAAACGCATCCATCACGAGAGCATTAATATAAAGCTGCTGTAATGCATCAAGAGCCTTTGTATAATGCGCCTGAAATGGAATAATCAAGAGGAGGGCCAATTTCTTTTTATATACAGAAGCTTTTTAGAAGATGGAAAGCAAAGGTCTCTCCCATTACCCTCTTGACCCTTGGGGTCTTTCTTCTTGGCCCTCTTCTATAAACATCACTGCTCCAGATCCCCATTAACAACCCCTGGACCTCTGTCCATCTCTCTGGAAGACACCGCATTTCCTTTTTTTTTTTTACTTTAAAAATTCTTTTTTTGTAGGGTTTTGGTCACCCTCTTCCTTAAGGCTTGGGATCTGTCTTCCCCTCTCCCATCTGGTTCTTCCAAGTAAGAGTCCAGAAACCTCTTGGGTTTTGGGGCACTGGAGGACCCCTGGAAATCTTCTGCATCTTGATCTTGAGAAAGAAAAGCAAACGATTTTTTTTCTAAATTGGCTCTAAAAAATGTAGTTCCTGGAAGCATGGCTTGCAAACCCATCCGAAATTTGCTATCTGTCCATCCCCTGTGCCTCAGGCCTGCGCCTGATTACGAGGCAATGATTCAATTTAATAATGTCTAATTTTTATTACAATATCAATGAGGAAAACTGCCAGTCAGCTGAGCAATTCAGAGTGTATTAGTGCATTAGCCTCCTCCGAGAGAGAGCGTCCTTAATGCTTGGCGATGGGAAAGCAATTGGGTGCTAACAACATCGGCTTTGACGTCGTGTTAGAGAGGAGCCCAACTGGGTGCTAACAACATCGGCTTTGACGTCGTGTTAGAGAGGAGCCCACAGCCGGCTCCGGGTGGGGGGAGCTCAGCTGGGGACATCCAAAATATTGCTGGAGTATAATTTAGTGATATTTAAGCAAACCTAACTCAAAAGTACCTTGACCTGAAGGTAGATCTTAGCCGGCGTTTCTGAGCTGCCTCCCAGGGGTCTAAAAGTGGCAGATTTTCCAAACTCATCTGTTCTGCAGAGAAGACCTGACCTTCATCTTCCGCTTGCTCCTCGATCCACCTCAGCGTCCCTCTTCCTCTAAATCTGAGCTGGGGGAGCTTGGCCAAGGTTACGGAAGAAGTTTTTTGGTGCTGTTTCAGGAGGCATCACTTTTATTGACCGAACCCCTTGCTCAGCCGTCTTGCAACAAGAGAGGGATGGAGCTGCACAAGCTTAGACTGATGTAAGGTTTCCTCCACACCTTACCCAGCATTCCAGAGAGATTTAGAGGATTTAAAGGTACCTGAGTTATGACAGATCAATGGACTTGGAGAAAGAGACCCTCTTCATCTC
>Ga0065711_1035224_pt1 | contig 22613 bp, 20 predicted proteins | sample Hoacrofraction12_FD_59098 | JGI IMG/M metagenome (GOLD analysis project Ga0065711, IMG submission 59098) | Hoatzin crop microbial communities from Cojedes, Venezuela - Epithelial fraction 12 v2 (version 2) | ecosystem: Host-associated > Birds > Digestive system > Esophagus > Crop | place... | reverse complement strand
CTGAAGCAGAGGAAGTTCCAGCTGAACATGAGGAAGAACTTCTTCCCTCTGAGGGTGACGGAGCCCTGGCCCAGGCTGCCCAGGGAGGCTGTGGAGTCTCCTTCTCTGGAGATATTCAAGATCCACCTGGACGCAGTGCTGTGCAGCCTGCTGTGGGTGACCCTGCTTCGGCAGGGAGTTGGGCTGGGTGACCCACAGAGGTCCCTTCCAACTCCCACCATTCTGTGATTCTGAGGTGGGAGAAAGCCCCCCCTGCACGTACGGTTTGGTGGAGGTTGGTTCCTGTCCTGCCCAAGTGGGTCCTGCAGCATCCCGGAGCCCATCGCGTACTTAAGGACGTGGCACACACCTGCCAGCCCGCTGCAGGGGCCTGCCTGCTTCAGCCTCGCCGTGTCTTCCCAACAGCATCGGCTTTTCGTTAACTCCCTTCACCCCCTGAGATCAGGGGAAACGTCCCAGGTAGAACAGCTTGGCAGGAATGTGGAATGCCACGCTGCTTCGCCCCTGCTTGCGCTCCAGCTCTGGAACAGTGTTGCAGCACCTCGGAGTATTTATTTATTTATTTATTGGCATCTGCTTCCAGGAAGAGGAAGAAAGGAGGTCTCTTGCTGGAGCCAGATGAGAAAGAAGAAAAGGCTCAGCAGAATGAAGAGGAGGAGGAAGAGGAAGTAGATAACATAGAGCAGGTGGAAAGAAACAGAGAAGAAGAAGAAAAAAGGAAAGAGGATGCTCTTTGGGCCAGTTTCCTTAGCGACGTGGGACAGAAACCCAAAGCGGGGGCTGCCACGCAAGCGAAGAAGGTAACGGGGGCCTTCACCCAGGGAGTGTGGGACGGGCCTGAAGGTTTAGAGCACGCAGCGCTGGTTCTAGCTGGTACCAGGTGCCAGTCAGAGCTGGGAAGAGGCTGGGTTTGCCCCTGCCCCATCTGCTTTGTAAGCCTGGAGTTCCGTCGTGGGGCAAACTGTAAGCTGCTGGTTTGTTCCCAACTGGGGAGGTCTGTGACCTGGCAGTGCTGCTTTTGGAGCTGCTGGTCAGCATCACGGAGTGTCCCGTGGAGCCCTGTTGGCTTCTCTATCTTGTCCTGGATTCTCCTTGTGAGATAGGAGCAGCCCAGCGGGCTTCGGTCTGAGTTGGGCTTGTGGACGCAGTGCTCTCGTGAGGCTCACGCCCTTCATGATGCTCCGAGAAGGGGGAGACTGTGAGAGTGTGTGAGTGGGGAAGCAGAAGAGACCTGTGCTGGCATCTCTGTGCCTTGCCCCTCATCCTCGTACAGGGAGGGGGTCTGGAAGATGCTGCGTGTTGGGATGGTCATTTGTGATAAGAGTGAATCTGGCTCTCTCTAGGTTCCTTTATAAACCCCATTAACGTGCTCTTGCTCTCTGTCTGCAGAGCTTTTCTGTAGAGAGAATTCTGTGTGTGTAATCAGCTATTTAAAATAATTTGGTTTTTAGTAAAACCAAATGCATGTATTTGCCTTGCAAAAACTGTCGCACTGAAGGTGGTGGAAGGGAAGAAGGTACCAAGACTGACCCTCTGTTGCTAGAATTGTCTTTTTTTTTTTTTTTTTGAGTGGTCAGCCAAGAAAATATTTTGTAGCAAAAGTCTGGACTCTTGACTTGATGCCTGGCGAGTACAGTTCCCTCACTGTGTGAGGCTTCTTTCTAGGACCGTTGGAAGGTTGCAGAACAAGTTTAGTTGTGTAATCTTTGCTTGCAGCTTTTAGAGGAGTCCTTTCATCTGAACCCTCCTGCATCTCTCCACCGCAGCTGTTACTGGCTGAACAACTGAGATGGTTACAGGTAGAATTAGAGAGAAGGAGGGAGGATAAGTTTGCTTCTGAGCAATTCTATTTTTATGAGCAGATTCAAAAACCACTCATGTTTTAGCAGAAGTTCCTCCATAGCCTGGGAAAATTTATGGAGAGATGCAGTTCCTCTGCAGTCTTTGTGAACATCTTGGTTTGGACATGTCTGCTCGAAGACATCTGTGGCGTGTGGTTGATTTAGAGGAAGAATTTTGGGTTTTGTTTTGATTATTTATAAGGTCTGAGGTTTTTTTGTGTATGCTGTTAAAAGCTGTAGTTGTGACTGAGTAAATTAAGAGGTGTTGTTGGCAAATTGCTTAATAAAGATATTTTCCTCTCACATTAAAGAGACGTTATTGACAAGTAGCTTAATATCTTCAGGGTTCTCTGTGAAGATCAGCCTTGCTTTTCCTCCTGGTGGGTTGTGTGAGTAAAAATAAACATATTTTTGTGTACTGCACCCTGGCAGCTTTACTGCCTAGTGGTGCTTAGTTTGGGAGAACTGAGTCTTCAGGCTTTTGCTTGCTTTTTGAACCACAGCAGTGTATTCTTGCTCCTTTCTAGATTTAGTTACATTTTTGCTGCTCGTTTTGGGTCTGTCTGGATCCTTGAGCTCCCGTGAGAGCCTGTAACCAAAGTGGGGAATTTCCTTCTGGAAGTTTGTTTCCTTTTTCTTGTCTGTGGGTGACTTGCTCTGACCAGCCAGCCTGGCTGGATGATGCAGTGCTACCTGAGCTCTGCGCTGGGTCCTCGGCCCTTTGGGCTCAAATTTGGCTTGGCTCTACAAATGCATGGTTTTGCTTTCTCCTTCGTGTTTCACAGGCCGAAGAAGAGAATAGTGGGAAGAAGCCTCAGGAGAAGCCAAAAGAGTCTGAGAAGTCAAAAGATTCAGGAAAAGTGACGATCACCAAAGTGTTTGATTTCGCTGGTGAGGAAGTCAGGTAAGCTGGCAGATGCGATGTGTCTGCTGCGGGCTTGGAGCACACCGGGTGCCGCTCTGCTGCGCGCGGACTGGAGATGTGCTGTGGAGCACGGTGTCTCTTCTCCTTTTTCCTTTACGCTTTTTTTTTTTGTCATGAGCACATACAGACCTCAAGGAAAGTGAGACTGAGATTCTTCTGCTTGAGGGCTGCAGAGTATCTGTATGTGCAGACCTCTGTCTTTGCTCAGCTTAAAAATACGCCTGTAAATTCACTTAGGCTTCCCCTGCTGGACAGTGTTTAAAAAGGTTGGGAAAGTTTCCCGGTGGCACCGCCGCTGTGGAGGTTGAGACGAGGAGAGAACCGCACGTGGCCCCACAGGGACGGCGGTAACGCGTTTATTCCTGCAGTCTAGCCCAAGCCCCGTGCTGGGGGTGGGATGTTGTCTGGCGCTGTCCCTGGCGATGTTCACAACCCGCTGCAAAGATCTGCAGACAGTAAGAGGTGTTTTGGTGAATGGACTAATAGCTGAGTGCTTTGACCTCCGAAACGGCTGCAGCAAAGGTGGTGGGCTGGTAAAATCATCCGTTAGGCCGAGTTTGGTTTGCCAGATGCCTCTTGGGCTGCACTGCAAAAGGGGCCGGCATTTTATAAAGCGCAAGGCCAGAACTGAGGGGCCTGGGTGAACCCGCTTGGAATCTGAATGCACTGTGACCTTCTGGTTATTACCATGGTGGGTTTTTTTTATATATGTAGCTGTAAACCTGGTTTTGTCAGCTGAGCATTTCGGTTCTGTTTTGTGTGGCAGCAGAGGGCAGCAGCTCCCAGCAATAACACCCACGCTGCTTCAATCTGGAGGAGGAAGCGGAGAGCAGGGGCTTCTGCTGCTCTTGCTCTTGGTGTCCGCGCTGCTGCCAGAGCTATCTGAAAAATGTGGGGAGAGCCATGAGTCATAGCAGCGACTTTCCTATTCCCCTGCACAATCCAGGCTGGAGGAATACCCTTCATTCACTGGAGAAATGGCAGAGAACTGTACCGCTGCAGCTCTGCTGAGCGAGAGTGTCCATCATACCCTGTCTACGAAGGAAAGGCAAGGCTTTCCCGTGGACAGATAAAAATCTATAGCAGAATGAGACAGAAATTTTGTCTTTTGATGCACACTCCTCTCCTTAGCCGCCAGCTTGTCTGTTCCCAGTTTTCTTGCTTTTTTTCTGGCTCAAATGCAGTGTCCTACCAGGTGAGACTAGCTGAAGCTACAGGATTGCAAGGCTGTCATACAAAAGCCTTGTTGGGTACTGACGTATCGTCTGGTAGCACGGAGCAGAACTGTGTTCCTGAGGCTCTGGGATTGCGTGAGATCAGTATGCAATCTTATCTGAAGTCTGGACGTGTCCATCTGCGTGTTGTAGGTGAGCGTCGTGTCCTAACATGAACGTAGAAGACTATCACTTAGAGGAGGTGGTTGGTTTACAGGGAAGCTTGCCTTGCGGGCTTGCTTCAGAACAGGAGTCTTCCCCTTGTGGAATTTTTTTTTGGTCCCATTTTTTGTGAAGTATAAAGCTTCTTGTTTACCCGTCTCTATGAAAAGAAGCCCCAGACAATTATGATTTAGGCGTAGAAGTCCTCAGGTGTTGGTCTGATTCTGGCATTCTGGATTTTGTGTGGTGGTTACAGAGTAGCTTTACCAGTGCTGCTCTTTCTTTTTTTGGTAATATTAGTTGGCGGGGTCAGGGAAACTTTCTCCGTCCTTAAAAAGTCGCTTGCCTTATGTGAGCAGAGCTTGTCCATGGCCCCTAAGATGATGAGTTTGTGCTTTTGACATCAGTATCTTATCTATGGTTTTTTAATAGCTATAGCTAAGTTAGATAAAGGCCTGTTTTTCTCCACCGGTTGCTTTTCTAGTGTCCTTTGTACTGCTTAGTACTGACTGTTTCCCTTGGGAAACTGCAAAGGAACCAATACAAGTTTCTGCTAATTTTTGGTCAAATAGGGAAAAGCTGGAGCCTGGGCAACAATGAGACTGTGATCCTTCAAACCACCAAGGCTAACATGTTTTTGTTTACAGCAGCCGTTGTATTAACAGGTGACAGAGCCAGCAACAGGAGGTTTGCAGCAAGGCCTGGAGGACTGTTTTCTGCTGGTGCCAGAGTTACGACATGCTGCTTGCTTCAGGAATTTGATAACAGAAAAATCCTTCAATGCTTTTTGCCCCCTTGATTTTTGTGATATTCAAAACTGAAGCTTTTCTGTTTTTTACTACATCTTGCATCTCTAACTGCGTTACGCTGTTAGCTGTGGGTGGGATATGAGGGGTTATCACTGCTCACAGCTACTGGGACTTTCCTATAACAGCAGCAGGTGAGGGCCAGAGGGCTGCTTTTTTCTTCAGAATAGCAGGAGGTTGTCTTTGCACAACCTAACGTCTGCAAATGCTCTAAATACCAAACGCTGACTTCCTTGCCTGGGGAAGCAGCTGGCAAATTGTTGGTTACAAAGGCCAACACACGGTAGTTGAGTGTGCGCGCGTTTCTGGGCTGAAAGAGCTGAAATGAGAGCGCTGTCTCTGTTGCTTTCCTTTCTAAATGGTTTGAGGCTACTTTTGAGTGTTGCTCTTCTGAAAGCTTGAGAAGAATTTAGATCAGTATTTAAGCACTGACGGATTCAGGGCACAAATTTCAGCAGTCTGCTCACTGAAGCTCTTAACAGAAGATCATTTAGCCCTGATCTCATGTTGCAGAACAATTTATTTTCTCTGGTAAGAAGCCGGTATAATCTCTCTTGCGTGATTGGAGTAGCAGAAGTCTCTTAAGTACAGCAACAGGGCTGTAATAGAATAGGGAAAGACCTTGCTCTTTAAGCTGTCAACCGCCCTGTAGGCTGTTGTTGCATTTACTGTCTATTTTGATTAGTCTGTGCTTGTATCAGTTGCTAATGCTGAACTTTAGGTTCAGTGTTACGAACTACCAATTACCAAATAAAGAGTTAAACATAGTGGCTTTTAATTTTATAAAATACATGGTTTAGTATTACCTTGTAGAACTGAAGCTGTTGAATCCTGGAACTGGAAACAATCTGTGACTGATTTCTGTGTTGTCCAGTTGTGACTGTTCTGTCTGCCTTTCGTTCCTCCCTGGTGTTACACAGATTAGGAGCAGCAGGTGACTGCTTACACCCAAACGGCTGTAATTGTGGGCAGTGGGAGCAATTTACAAAGGCAGTTCAGCGTCTAAGTGGAAGTTCAAGTCATTTCTCACTGGCAGAGGACATTGAAGCCTCTGGTTTATGAACTTGCCTCACGATGCAGGATGTGCAGTTGCACTAATAGGGAGTCGCATCCCCAGTGCCAGGGTTTATCTGCTGCAAAGAGTGATTGGTGTATGATGAGGCTTGTTTTCTCTTTGGCAGTCCAGACTACTTTGGCCCTTGGCTTTCTTTGAACCACTGCTGTGGTCAGTGTGTCAAAATGGTTCTTCTGTGCTCCTTCCATGAAAGTCAACTTTATGTCCGTGCAGCTCAGACGTGAAGCTGGCCTAGCTCTGCGGTGTCAGTCACATAACATGTGAGGGAAGAGCAAAGCTGGGTCATTGAATGCCAGCAGGAGTAGGTTTTAGCATGAAACATCTTCTGTGTACCTTCATTTGGCTTGTGGGAGGCAAAATGAGGTTGAGAGGAGTAATGGCATCCAGCTTGGGTGCTAATTCAGGAGTGGGAGGCCTGTGTCCAAAACCCTGCTTTATTCGTACATTGCAAATTCTAAGTAAAGAGCTCAAAACTAGAAGCTTCGTATTTCTGTGCGTATGTGCTTTGTTTGTGTGGTTTAAATCCAAAGCTTTACACAGTCAGGTTATTCTCCTGGTGGGAATGCTTTCCTGGTATCGCAGAGTTGCCGTGCTGTACTGATACAGTTGTGTAGTGCTGGCAAAACTGTGGCTTGTGCTGCTTCAGTGCCCCTCGGCCACTTCCCCGTGGGTGCGAGCAAGGAGGCCAAGCCAAAGCAAGGCCATTGTAGGGCTCCACTCCCCATCTGTCACTGCCGAGAGCCCTGCTCCCTTCCTGAAATCTGACAAGGCGTTCCTGTCACAGCTCCCTTTACTTTCCCGCAAGGGTGTCTTCTCCAGGAGTGCTGGTCTGGCATCCAGAAAGACTCCAGCAAGCTGGGCAATGACCTCAGACCTCTGCACTGTGGTCCCTTCCCACTCAGTCCTCACCGGTGGTAGGTGGCAAACAGCTAATTCCTCGAAGGCAACTGCTCCTGACCCCTGGAGGACTTGCAGAATGGATTTTGCATCAACCCTTGAGCTTTTCTCTTGAGCGTCTTCACTGTGCTTGCCTCTCGGAACCTGTTTCTTTCGGCACTCTCGCGTGGCTGGCAGCTGTTCCTGTGATGTGAGTAATTCTTGGCTTCTCGCCGCACCAGGGGCCGGAACTGTCATGCAAGCTGCGTGGCCGCTAGCAGCGTGCTGGGCCGGGATCCATGCAGAAATGTTTCAGGAAGTGATTTCAAGATCTCCTCTCTGTGTCTGCAGTGTGAGCTCCGTTCTGCTGTCTAGGTGCTGGGATAAGTGAGTGCAAACATCCAGCCGGTACTTTCTTGTACGCTGCGCGTCTTCCTCCTGCCAAGCAGCTGATATGTGCTGAAGGCATCATTCTCACTGCTGTGTCAGAAATTGCCAGACCCCAGGGTCCTGAACCTGAAGCATTTGCAGCCAGGGAGCTGGGGGTTTACCGTGGACCTTGCCTAATGGGTAAATGTTTGTCCAGTGAACTCTTCAGTTACTTTCGGATTTGAAGGCTGAGCAGATGGGTGAGTTGTTGCTGAGTTTGACTGAAGCTCATCTTTTCAGGTTGAGCATGGTAATCTTTATCTGCTTCTGAAATGCCTGTTTCCTGATTAATTCAGGCTGCTTCTGAAAGTATTCCTCGGTGTTTGCCTGATTAAAGCTTACTGTTGCTTTGAAACCCGGTGCTGGAATGCCCATGTTTGGTGGAGCAGCAAGCCCTGCGCAGTGCTCTCATTGGGCGAGCTCTCAGCTTCAGTCTCAGCTGTGAAAATCACCTGACTTATGGTGGTCTTTTTTTCCTGCTCCAAGGGAAACATGATGACCCAGTTCCACAGATACTGTTTGCATTTTTAGCTTGCTTTTAGGTGGGTTTTTAATAAGGCATTTAGCAGAAAGCTCTCTGATGTGTTTGAAGTCCTTGAAGGCTTTAGAGATGTAAAGAGGGAAAATCCTTGGCTTTCCTACAGGACTTTCTGTCTGAGTATCTCAAAGCACTTTTTAAAGAAGTGTTGTTATTCCCCTTTTGGGAATATGAAAACGGAGGCATGCCAGAGTTGATGACATCGACTGATTCACCGGGGCTCCTAGATCTCGTGACTCAGGATACCCAGGGATCCAGGCTTCACTGGTGTGTCGCATGTACCAAATAAAACAGGGAAGGGCTGGGTGCCAAACATCCTGGGCCAGAAGCAGCGTCATGCGGAGCGTGGGACTTGCTGCTGGATATAACGAATACTTCAAAGTTCGTGCGGTTTCGTAAAGGAAGTGGGCAAACTCATGTCCGAAAAGTTTGTCTGGGCTGTTGTATGAGAGACATGAACTCCATGTCTGGATGAGGCTCCCTGCTGTTGACTGTTGTGGGAGGCTGGATTTGTGAGTTAAACTATCCTCTGGTCTGCCACAATGTGACTGCTTTTGTTTGTGTGCCCGCTGTGCTGTGAGGAAACAAGTTGTGCTGGCTGAGTGTGTGGAACAGGGTTGAGCGGCGGCTTGTATTTTAGGTTAGGGAAGACGGTGGTTCACGGTGGGGCTGTTGCATCTTAAAAGCAAAATACAGAGCTTTAAAGAGGTACATAAAGCATCTGATTAATAAGCTAACAGTTATAAGCTTAAATCACTGTAGTAATTACTGGGGTTTATACTGGCTGAGGTTGATATTTCATTTGCCACAGTTGAAGTGTGGGGTGAATGAGAACCTGATTTTCTTCTGTTACTGTTTGTAAATGGTTATCATCTAGGATGTTCCTGGAAAAAAAACCCCTCATTACTCACTCTGTGTTGCTGCTTCACAGGTTTTCATCCTACCTTAAGGATTCAAAAAAGAAAGGTTATTCAGAGGAGGTTGTTATTAAATTGGAACGTAAGGACCTTAAGTTGGATTAGTGGGTTTTGGTGGTGAAATCTGTGACCTTTTGAGCAGGAGAAGCAAAGGCAAAGTGAGGTGGGTGAGGGTGGGTTCTTGTCAGGAGGCTTGCCTGGGCTAATAAAAGCCCTTTTTCAGATAGTAGTGCATATCTCCTTTGTACAAGAATACTGTTGACAATGGGAATTGTGCAGCCATGGCCAAAGTTCCATTTTTTGGTGTTCCACGAAGTCATCAAGGCCAACATATCCTTTAACTTAGGCCTGGTTGGGTTGGGGTGGTGAGGTCTGACCCCAGTCTGTGGAGTTGGCTGGGCTGCTGGACTCTTCACCTCGGTGAGCTACTCGGGAGAGCTTTGCAGAGCTGGCTAAGGACTGATTTATTCCCTCACAGCAAGGAGAAGCGCTGACCTGCGTGCAGCAGAGCTGAGGTTATAATTTAGTTCTCAGTGGTTGTACAGTGCTGCTTCTTGGCGATTTCTGCCTCTTATTACTGAAATAACTGGTTTGATTTTCTTAGTTTTAGCTCATCTGTGTGCTTGTTGAATAGACGCCTATGTCTGAGACTGCTCCCTGTTTCTAACCCTGTATCTGCTGTCCCGTTCCAGAGCTTCAGCCCCTTGATCCCGGCCCTTTTCAGGAGAGAGCAGGTGGAAAAGGCTTCAGGAGCAACAGATCAGACGGTCTGAGAACAGCCAAAGCTTTCCAAAGTCCTTGTTCAGCCTCTGATTTCCTTCTTGGTGGCTGTGATGTCCTCTGCTGCTTACGTGACAGCTAAGACCAAACGTGACAGTCGGGGAAACGAAGGGGTGTAAGTTTGGAAGACCACCACCTGTTTTATTGCTTTGAAGACAGTTAAAGTGTCTGAGCAATAGCTGCTGGTTCTGCTTCTTGCTTCTTCCTGGCAAGCATTGTGCAGGAGTGAGGAGAATGCTGAGGCTGATAGAGTTAATGTATTCCAAGGGGAAGGGGGAAAAAGAGCAGGGATTTTACTCCCACGAGTCTCAAGATTTAGAGCTGGCACAGAGAGCAATTTTTAAAATGTGTAGTTGTCCATCTGTGTTCTTGCTCCGTGGTCTCAGCGTGTCTCAGTCAGATGTGTTGGGCTAATTATCACTGAGAGAACATGTAATTCCATTAACTCTCTCCTTACCTTGTGGTGCTTTTCAGGAAACTCAGCAGATGAGTAATAGCCAGGGGTTGGCAGCATGCTCACACTTCTTGCTTGGTGTGAATCTTGGTCATTAGTTTTGTGTTCATGGGGTTTTCCCCATGCTGAGTGAAGGACAAGTGCTTTTAAAATCAGGAGGAAGATAAGTGCTTTGGGTGTGCATCTCTTACTCATGATGTAGGTAGTGTGGTGCATGATCAAGGCTGATCATGTGTGACATGTTCCGTATGTGCTTTTTTTGCAAAAGCCTTTGCTGTATTGCTTATACCTGTGAGTGAGAAGGCAGCTGAACATTACCAGAATCTATGTCCTAAAGCCTTATATTTGGAAAGTCCTGCCTTTTTTCCAGGTAGATAGCGAGTGGTACACAGCTTCCACAAGCTGAGGTAGCCAGGTGTTGTCGGATTAGATATGGAAGGCAATGAACTGAACTCGTAGAGGCAGAGGAAGAAACCACTCATTGTATTTTGGTGTACTTTTTGCAATGGCTTTGACCACAGCAGCAAGGAGATGTTAGGAAAAGTAAGACAAATGAATTTCAGTAGCCGCTTGAAAAGCCGCTTCAAAGTCCAGCCCCTCTGAGGACTTTTGGTTCGTGTTGATGACTGGTGATGCTAGGTGTTTGTAGGGTTTTATGCTCAGTCCTCCTTAGCTGAGGCATTCTAGAGAAATCTATTCTAGCCACTTCCCGGTGACGTACCACTTCCTCGGTGAGGCTCGCACAGCGCAAAAACCCCTGGCTTTTAAGACTTTTTTTTTTTCCCAGAAATTTAATCTGAGCGTTAGGAGCCTGGGAATGATGCCTTGAGACCGTAAGACGAATCAAACCACCCAGAATTACACAGTGTATCAATGTGACTGCTGTTCAGAGGTGGCGGTCCAAAAAGTGACTGATTGCTTTTCTACAAACAGGCACCACAATGCTGAGCTTGGCATAATGGAGTGTAGGCAGCACTGTTCCTGCCCTCGCACTGTTGTTATTCTTGGAGGTCAGAGCATGCCTTGGTTATCCACAGTTTATATTGGATTTTTCCAATTTAAAAAATAGCTATTGATTTTTTTTTTTTTTTTGGAAGTCAGTAAGTGACAATAGGTTACCTTTCAAAGGACACTTAAGAATGAAACGTTTTGATAACCTTTCCTCTGTGTGCATCCATTCCCTGATGCTTCAGAATTTCCTTGGAGAATCCTAGTGTGCCAATGCTGATTGGCACAGTGGTGGCCCAGAGGTGAGGTCAGTAAGTCTGAGCAGGAGCGATGTCATGTGCTGGGTCACTCGCTAGGCATTTGCCTTTCTCAAAGGCAGCTGCAGAAATTAAAACTTCGTAATCAGTGTGACAAACCTAGCCAGAACTCTGAGCCAGAGTACTTCTAAAGTAAATGGTCTTATGGTCTGCTTAATGTCCCTTGGGAAGGGGAATGGCCTAACGAACAGCTTCTATTCAGGATTTTCATTAGTAGATGTGCGGATGAGGCTTCTGCTTCGGTGGGGAAACTGAAGCCCACAGGGGCTGGGACTTGCAAAGTGTTGCACGGTAATGCCAGCTTTGTCCAGTGCGTTATCTGGCATTTATCAACATGCTGACTCCTGTCGTCTTCCATCATCTTACCATGCTTTTGAAAATCCCAAAGTGACCGAGCAGATGTCCACCTGAAAGTCATCTCATGCTTCTGATAGGGCTTGAAGCTTTTAAGGAAATAATTGACCTGCACTGGTTTCACTTGTGCATTTTTGCCTGTGATCAGTGTGATGAAAAAGAAGGCTCAGCTGGGATCCCTGAAGGTGGGAGGAGTCTCAAAGCATCTCCAACACGGTGGCTTGACCTCCAGATTCACTTAGGCATTTCTAGGGCTTTCACATTTAGGTATCTGGGCACTGTGTCAGCTGTGGGAACTGGATGACCAGCTGCGTTCTCCCCTCTTCAGGTTCTTCCCATTGTTTTCCGCCTGTGTTGTGTGTAGTTAGTGTGGAAATACTGAAATAAAAATGCCACCCTTCCTCAGCAGGTGATGGAGGAGACATTGTGTCTGTACCTGGCTCTCGGACAATTTCCTGACTTTTAAAAATCTGGAAGCAGAAGATGCTTAGTGACTTCGTCAGGTCTTGCAGGGGCTCTTTTGCTGTTGGTAAGGGGATCTTTTGACCCTCTGTTCATGCCGTCATCGCAGGGGCCTCAGATCCAGTCCTGGCGTTTTGCCGCTTGCCCTGTTTCGCTTGCTTCTGAGCTGCTGCCTCATTCCTGACAGCTCCAGGCTCAGAAAAGGGCTTTTGATGTCTGGTGAGATGCTGGCAGAGCCTGCTTTGCAGCCCTCAGGCCTGGGGTTTTCCCTGCCAGAAAGTGCAGCTTGCGAGTTGGATTTTTTTTTGTGTGTGTGTGTAACTAAGAGGTTCTGAAGCAGGAGCATTTCTATGTTAGCCTGAAGGAAAGGCAAAGCTGTTCTCTGCCTTGCTATCTCATTAACACGTGACAAACCAAGTCAAGCTTAGTCTCGCTTCTTCCCCGTGGGGACGCTTCTGCTTTGTAGGCTCTGTTGGCTCCCGTTATGATCTGTGTAACCTTTGTGTCCAGTGTTAGAGCTGCAAGGGAATTTTGAAGCCCTGGCACTTGAGAGCTGAGATATTCCTTCCTTCAGCAAGAGAAGAGATCCGTAACATGAACACTGCACTGCTTTGCTGGAGTTGTGGGGCTGCAGGGATCTCTCTTGCTTTCAGCGTACTTGCAAGTCGCGGTTAACAGGGTCGGAGGACTGTCGTGCTCACACCTACAGCAGCTCCGTCTGCTCACCTGGTTTACTCGACTTGGAGGTGTGTTCCGTAATTTAAAGTTAATCCTTTTGTTAGGTACAAATAAAAACAATGAGATGCCTCAAAGACTGAAATGCAAACTGCGTGTCGGAATTTGGGGCTGGCCAAGGGAATAGCTACCCAAAGAAGAAGACAGAGACCCAGTGCTTGGAGATACTTAAAACTGGGGTGAATAAAGCTCCGGTTAACAGGGAGGTGAAGCCTTGTGCCCTGGTGTGGGACAGCTACTCCAGAGAGCCGTGTCTGATGTCTTCTACCTATTGCAAGCCCCAGTGGGAGCTTGGTAACTGGAGTGCTACTTCCCTTTGGATTTAGAGAGCCTCTTGCGGAAGTAGCGAGCAGAAGCCCAAAAGGGGCCTTGCAGCTTGGTCAGCCCCTTGGGCGGCAGCACGGTGCCTATGTTTTCTTCACACGTGTCACAGAGTTTGTCGTACAGGAGATGATGGAAAAATGGTGGTTCCCTTCAAGGCTTGTGAGGCTAGCATGTGGATGTCAAGAAGTACATTATTGATGTTAAAATATCATTTATCTCTGCTTGTTTTCAGATGAGTTGGTTGGAGAGGCAGCCTGGGCTGACTGCTTGGATAGCAGCACACACCTGCTGCGAGGAGCAGCACCAGGCAGGCAGCTGGGCCCTCGCCTGGCTCCAAGAGAGCTCTGATCAGATTCGTTTCTTTTTAAAAACCAGCCAGGAGCTTCTGTGCAGATAGGCAGCCCACGAAATTATCAGTCACTCCAGCCTGGTCTTGTCTGCGTTGCTTCAGGGAGTAGGCTCAGTTTCCCAGGGAACAGCTTCTCCCACCTGGTTTGAAGAGCAAGGTTTAAAGAATGTTGCATTTTTTCCTAAAAGGAAGAAAACTAATGTTTTGCTTTTGAAATTAGAAAAGTGATGGGGACCTGTTAATTTTAGCTCTGTTTGCTTTACACCAGGTAATCGAGCATAAAAGAAATACATACCAAGCATGCAGGCAGATGTGGCCTGGAGGTTCAGTTGAGCGAGGACTTAATCCTCTCCTGGAAGGTGCTGAACACGCACTCCTGCACCTTCAGTTTCTTGGAGGCTGGAGCACCTGTGCCTGGTACAGTGCATCTGTCTGTGGGAGGCACTCACAATGTGGCAGCTCAAGCACAGGAGTCCATCAAAAAAATACTCAGACAAAATAGTCCTCTTGGCTCAGAAGGGATTAGTTTTTTTACCTCAAATGATCATTCCAAAAGGCTGGAGGACTACTTAATGAGGCTAGACACAGATGGGGAATATTGAAAAAGGATAATTAGCCTCATTTTTTCCCCCTTTGGTCTGTGATTCCCCAGAGCTAACAACATTAAGATTGTGTGGAGAGCTTTATAATTGTGTCGGGTCTAAACTGGGGCAGGTTTCCCAAGTGAGGACTGAGTGTCCCGAGTACAAGTGGCAAAGAGCTGGCGTTTTCCAGAGCTTCCACTCTTGCTCTCCCTTTCTCAGTGTGGAGGTCGGGGGAGCTGTTACCTTCATGCTGCTGCGATTAGGGATCTTCGCTGTGTTCTGAGCTCCGAGTCCCCTTGTACCCAAATACCAATGTGTGCTATCTCAGCCTGATGCGCACCAGGCGTTTGGGTTAGGAGAGTGCAGTTGTGTTGAGCCGCCTGGGGGGAAGTCGGGGGGATTTTGGCACTTGGGATGCATAAGGTTGCTATCACACAGCAGACTACGGACAGAAGCCTGCAAGCCTTCTTGATGTGGCTGTTGTCTTAGGTTCCCCGACCCTGCCTCCTTTTCTCCTCCTTGCAAGCATGTGGCTCTGCTGATGTGCTGCTGTAAGGGCTTGCAGGTCACCTTGCTGTTCACTGCTGAGCTGGGCACTTCGCTGACACGCAGCGCCCCTGGCATCGCTTCTGCTAGTTCTGTTTCTAGCAAACAGGACTGAATTCAGCTGTGCTAGAGTAGAGGCACCCGACTGCTTTGCTGGGGTGGGTCCTGGGGTGTGGGTCTTGTGCTGTGCCATGGTAGCAGAAGTGGGATGAAGTGATGGACTGGGACCCTCCTCTTCCCACCAGTAACTCTGCACCCAGTGTAAAGACCAGAATGCAGGAGGAAAGCTGGTGTATTAGACTTACTCTGCCAGTGAACCGAAGCATGAAAATTTGGTTTTAAGCCCCTTTTGCAGATTAGCTGGAGCTATGTGAAGGCTTTGCTCAGTTTAGCCTGCATTCCTCATTCCTTTTAGCTGCTTATGTGGCTTATGTGGCTAAGGGGACTGCTGGGAGCAGATCAAACAGCGTTCTTAAATTAGGATGCTACAGCTTGGTACTGTGAGTGCTCTGTGGAACGACTGCTGGGACAGCCCATGACAGCATGTGGGTTGTCTTCATGCGGTCTGCTGCCCGGCATACGTAACTGTGGTCTCTTCCATGCATGCAGCTTGCAGCAGTGCAGTCAGTAAATGTGAAGGGAAGGGTGGCAAGTTCTCCAGTGGAAGTTGGAAGTAACGTACCCACAGCTGGGCGCCAAAGCAGCAGGCTGGGTGGGTGTGGGTATGCTTAAATGCTTGAGGGTACCACTTTGAGCTTGGTTCAGAGATGAACGGTCCTAAGGAGGACACTTGTAAGCATTAGAGGCACAGAGTGATCTAGTTTGCAGCATGTTTTCCATATAATAAGTTTATAATACGGAAGACCTTTCTATTTTACAGTTGCATGGCACCTTGTTCAGTAGCACCATCTGTGCTGCCAGGCTCCAGCACGGTCTGAAAAATTAATAACTGTTCTGTGTTTTGGAAGTCTGATTATGCGATTTAGTAGCATAGCAATATAATGAAATCCTTACAGGAAAGTGATGAGAGTGAGTGGTTTTGTGTGTGAATTACAGGGTCTGCACATGGGTAAGACACTAGCTACTTGTTTTATTGCTGACAATATACTTATTTTCATGTTTATTCCTGGATTACAATGTGTGAATAGCATCCCAGTAAACAGTCAGGCAAATAGTTATTTATCAAGTATTTAAAAGTGAAAGGTCTTGTAATTTTCCTTAGTAATGACTGTGATTTCTTCCAGCTGGGTTAATGGCTCCCATTTCTCCCCATGAAGAACAAGAAGTGTTTTGGTTTCCACATGGAGAGTTATTGTCTCCCATAATAATGCAGACCAGAGGATTTTTTTCCTTCCTGGCCTGGAATCTGGGAAAGGCTGAAATGTGCATAACCTGAATTAATACCTTGTAAAGCCCTTTAATATTCTTTCTTTTGTCATTCCTGTTGGAGTGGGGCAGGAGTTGCTGCTGGCATCAGCCCAGCAGCAGCCTGCCTCAGAGCTGCCTTTGTTTCAGTTTATGAGGCAATCAGTGGGTCTTGTGATGGAATCGCCTTGAAAGGTCCCTTTTAATTACGCTTCTGACGCATTCCTCTGTTTCCAGCTGGGCAGTCCTGGTGGAACAGGTTGCCGGCAGCTTTGCGGCTCAGTTGCTACAGCGGACAACTTCAAAAATATACTCTAGAGCAGCTGCTGGCAGGCCAAAGGGCGCAAAAATTTGAACAAAGTGTTCTATTCTGTGTCTAGCCGCTGCTGCTGGTACCCTGGGGTGGCAGAGGAAGTGAGTATCAAAGCCAAAGTAATTCCTTCGTAGCAACCCGTCTCGTGCCCCTGGGTAGCAAAGTGATTTCTGTGCTGCTGAACTGTCAATGAAGGGCTGTGCCAGGCCCTCCCTGCGCGTCGTGTTGAGGGGCCTCAGCAGGTAGAGGTTTCTCCTTACCTTTCCTGGGATTGACCATCTTCCTGCTCCGAGAGCTGTGACTTGTAGTACTGATCCAACCACCAGCATGCTAGTTTTGTCAGACGGCAGATTGGCAAATCCCTGGAGCCATTTTTCACGTCCATCTTAACTTTGCGCCTTTCTTTGCCTTGACTGGTGGGATGGACATCAGTCACTTTTGCCTCTGGGTTGGAGAAGGCTGAAGGAACTCATGAGGTTAAGACCAAGGGGCCCTGCGTTGACATCCTAGTTCTGCCACAAGCTTTGAAGACCTGCTCCCCATCGTGCGTGTCCAGATCCCTTAAGTTTGTGGAGCCGAACTGAGCTGTCATTTCTTAGCGCAATAAGCAGAGCTACTGGCAAGGTGTGCTTTCTGTGACCTCTGCTTCCTTTCCCAACCCCTGTCTGCTCTCCGTCCTACGCTCTTCAAGTCCCAGAAACACACAGGGTTTAACAGTTGGGACCTAACCCGGGAGCAGGTCCTGTGGCTGTGCTGAGGCCGGTGCAGAGGGGGGTTTTTTCCAGGACATGCGGTTACTGTGCTACGCCTCTGAGATCCCTGCGTGCTTGGGGTCTGCCTGATGGTTCTCACGGCAGCTGGCGTGCTGTGTGCGCACCGGGGTTGGACCCTGATGGCACGGGAGTGCAGGGGGGTGACAGGAGGAAGGGGACAGTGCTGGTAGCTAGCGCTGCGGAGTGCGTGAGAAATGGGTGCTGCTCCCCAGCCGGGTGTGGGAAGGGCCTGGCTCTTTGGACACTGCCTTTGAAAATAAATAGAGTGTGTGTATTAATCTGAACCCAACACTCATGGCTTGGGGTGGCTTCAAAAATATACTGTATGGGGAGTTCTGGCCAACTGCTGCATGAAGACAGAATTTATTCTGTCGAAGGAAATTCATGGACGTAGAGTAACCTTTGGCGTACGGCTGCTGCGTGACGTGACCGTCCTTGCCAAGGGCTGTGGCTGGGTGGTGTGTTCGGGATGCCCTAGGTTGTGACGGTGCTGTAGTAAGGCTTTTGTTACTTCCTGAACTGCTTTTCCCCTTTGCCCACCCCACTCCTTTTCCAATCTGATCAGCAAACACTTCTAAATATTCATCACGTGGGATTTGTCTCTATCCGCATGACTGCGGACGGTTTGAAAGGCGTGTGACAATGCAGGGGGGGAAACGGGGTTAATCTCCTCCTGCACTGGCAGAACAAGGCTGAGCAGGAGGTGTACAGCGCAAGAATGTATTCTTGTTTCTGAACAGGTCTTTTCCACTGTATGTGCAGTCTGCAAAGGAGGAGGAAGAACAGTTTCCTTTCCCTGACCACTTCTTCAGATGCTGCCTCACTGTCAGGACGGGGACATGCGTGCGCTGGTGGTGTGCAAGTGGGATTTCAGGGTATCCGTGCCTCCGGGCTTAACATACAACTCCACCGTGCTTTCCTCGCTGCCAACCCAGCAGTAACCCAGCTGGGTTTGCAGCTCTTCGGGTTTCTCTGTGTCCGTCAGCCAGGTTCTACGTGGAACCTGCAGGGTCAGGTTGGTAGGTAGGAGGCAGGCAGGGGTTAATTAGCCTGACTTGTAACCAGGGCAGATCTTCTGACCAACGAGGCTTTTGGCCTCTCACCAGCACGGTGCTCTAGGCTGGGGATGAGCCCGCCCGCCCTTGCTGGCAGCGGATGCAGAGGAGGAGGTGGAGGACGGTGCCTGCTGGGCTGGCTGAGCTGTGGGCCAGGCAGCCTCTGTGGCCACAGAGCTGCAGGGCCTCAGGGATGCTCACAGGCTTGTGCTCCAAGGGAGAAGACGGGGGGAACCTCGTTAAGAGGTACTGAGAGTGTGAAAAGCGTGTTGCTGGAGGTCATGGTAAATGAGAGGGCTAAAGTAGCTGGGGTTTTCTAACAATTAATTATCGAGTGGTTTTCTGGAGATTTTCTCATGTTTGTAATTCGTTCCCTGCTGTAGATGCCATATTGATTTATAATTTTTTCAAGTTCAATATTTTGCACCCTCGGGACCGCGAACAGAAAGTAACTAGGAAATGAGAGAAAAATTGTGCGTTTTACCTTGTCAAAGCTTTCTCTCCCATTCCCCATCCCCAGTGCCAGTTTCTGTGCTCTGGTTCGGGTTGCTGAGCCCCTGTGCCGTGGGTGGCGGAACAGCTGTGGCAGAAGAGCTGCCTCACTGACCAACAAATGAGGAAATCAAAAGCCCAATTAAGAGCCTGGAACTGCCCCCAGTGACCTGAGCCGAGCATTCAGTAGCTGCTAGTGAGACAGGCCTGTTTGAATGAATAAGCATTCCTGGTGTTTTGAAGAAAAAAATCCCCTCCTCCCCCAGCTCTAATTAGCTACTCTTTTCCTTTTTTCTCCCATGAATATAGAGGGTTTGTCTCTGGACTGAAATCTTAACAAGATACAAGTTCTTCAGCTTGCGGCTTGTGGAGGTGATTGATGTCTCTGCAGGTGGTATGGGGTCTCCTGTACCTGTTTTCTGTGTTTCCTTGCCAGCTTTTTGGGTTTGCTGTTGTGAGTATGGCTCTTCCTTACCCTCTGGTTTATCTTTTTTCCTCCAACAGAGTGACTAAAGAAGTGGACTCAGCCTCAAAAGAAGCTAAATCTTTTCTGAAGCAGCAAGAGAAGTTGCAGTCAGCAGCTCCAGCTTCCCGCCCGACGGTCTCTGGGTGAGTATGTGGTTTCTCTGCCCGGGTATGGACCCTTAGTGAGAAAGGCGGCGCTCGAGTCTATGTAGGCTTTGTGGTATTTAAGCTAGTGGGTGTTTGTGTTCTGCAGGATTTCAGTGGGAGCAAGACTAGGCCTGGAAGGTGTGATGATTTGGGGAGGCAGGAAGCGGGGGAAGCAACCCATGAGTCCCGGTGACTCACTTCATAGGTTCAGGCTTGAATTTCTCAATCATAAATCATAAATGGTAAAGAAATACTGTTTTGAATGTCTTGAGCAGCCTGATGAAACTGCAGGTAGCCAAGGAACATGCCTGAGATTGCCTGCATTTCCTTTCAAAGGTGCTTCTCAGGACCTTAAAAAGCCGTGATAAGCTGGGCTGTGGCTTCTTACAAGCTTTGGGGGAGCACCTGAATGAGAGATGCTTTTGCCTCTTTGATTTTCCTCTAATACCATTTTGATGTGGATTTGTTGCTTGCTGTTCAAGCTCCAACACCTAATTCTGAGATTATCATAACGCTTGTCGAAGAGACCAAGAGGTCAGGTCCCCAGTGCATCTGATGTGCCACTGTGTGCTGCTTGATGAGCTTCGGAGATCACCCGCTTCTCGGGAATAGAGGAGGTGCTTCTGTGTTCCAGCAATGATTTTTGTTGAAGTCAGTCATTTGCATTTATATTTGAAAGACATAAGCTGCGTACGATTTGGTCACATAGAAACAAGACTCATCAAATAAGTACGTTGTCCTTCCCATCTGCTGAAGAGCAATTCCCCAGCATAAGTTAAGGCTGCCTTTCCCTGAGGTAGGCTGCTCTTCAGTTGCTGCAGCTGGATTGTCACTCATTTTTCCAGCGAAGTGTTGCATAGCTTGCCGTTAGATCAGGGTACTGAAAGCGTAGTATGTGTGTGTGACTCTTGACAGCTGCTGTTCCCTGAGATGAATGAATGCATAGATGAGCGTCGTCTGGTTGCTGTTGTTCGTGCTGCACAAGGGTTTGTCCCTGCAGAGCTCGTTTATTGTAACCTAAGTGTTGTGTGTGGGGTTTGTGCTGGAAAAACTTGCCCTTGAATCAGACTGGCACTCTTTGTTCAACCCGGGCAGCCACAGAAGTGGTATGGGTGGCAGCTGAAGCTAGGGCAGCTGCTTGCTGTGCACACTGCTGGTGGTCCCATGTCCTCAGACCTGCCTTCCAGTTCCCCCAGCAAACGCCCCGCTGCTCTGAGCGCAGGCAGGTTTGGTAGCCCACTGGGAAAGCCCCACAGGCTGCTCACCTTCCTGCTCTGCTGAGATCCGTGTTTCCTCCTGTATCTCACTGGCCCAGGGTAGGAGGTGGATGGCCAGTGGGCCTGCACAGCCTAGTCATTACCAAGGTGCACGGCTGCTTGTGCTGGAGTTCTCATTGCTCAGGAGAAATAGCCAGAGCCCAGTCTGAGTTACTACTGCCAGTATCTGCAGTGAAGAATCTACATCAGAGAAAAAATGGAATAAAAATCAAAAGAAGAAATAACGAGTTCAAGGACTTCTTTAACTTTTCCTCCAGTGTGATTATTTTGGAAGCAGCTTAATGAGGTTGTCATTCAGCTTGCTGATGTCCTGCTGACAGTTGCTTGCCCAGAATATGAGGTGGCCTGGCCGCGGGGAAGGCAGGGGAAAGATACCCTTGACCTTGTATGTCTTGCCTTCCTGCAGAGCTGCAAACCCTGATGCAGTGCAGCCTCGTGTGCCTTCCCTTTTGTAACCTGCTGCAGAACATCCCGATTCTGTGCAGTGATACTACGGCAGCGGTGTTTTGGTCAATGTATGGAACAGCCCAGCGCTCTAGAGACTTTAGCAGGACCCTGTCTGGGGCAGCCTGGCCAGCGTGTGCCCTCTGGTCTGCGAGTGCTCCAGGGAGTGTTCTACTCTGGGACAGTGTCTGGGGCTGATCCCTGAGACTGCCAGTGAGCACGCTTGCCATTGGAGGGTGCTTCCAGCTGGGAAGTCAGCCAGGGTATTTTCAGGTGAGAAAATCACTAACAGGCTTACATTGTTCCTTAAAGCCAGAGGCAAGTCCTTTATGTTCAGAAAGTGACAAGGGTTAAGTTTTAGACTTGGAGCCAAGCTATTGTCCAAGTCCTGCTCCTCTGGAGCAAAGAGCCACACAAGCCTCGGGGGGCATGCCAGAGCAACACCTGGGGACCGACACAGCCTGATGGTTCTTTGCTGGTGCCCTGTGGCTACTTAGAAGTTTGGGGGGAGGATGCATTTCTCCCTTGTGCATTGCAGGAGAGCCCCAGTCAGGGTCAGGAGCACTAGCAGGCACTGAAAAACATGTGATTCGGGATCCTAGGCCTGTCTGCGGACACCCACTGTACCATGAGCCATTGTCAGCCCACAGGAGCGTTGTCAGCTATTTAAAAAATAAGAGCCTTGTCCTGTGTGCAGGAGATTTGAGTAGCCAAGAGTGGCCTCTCCATCTGGCTTTTCTTCACCTCGCAAGCAGCTCTCATCATTTCTGACTGCAGCCAGCCTCCCCTGCGTTTATTTAATTTCCCTTCTCTAAACAGGCAGAAGTAATCCAGGAAAGCAGCGGTCACAAAACCAAACATCTGGTTCCACATCTCCACGGGATGAACCCTTGCAGCCTAACTGGTCCAGGGCAAGGGATGTTTGGGGCTGAAAGTGCATTTCCTGAAAGCGTTTAACATCCATACCGGATGTGCTATAAAAAGCTGGATTTGTGCTTGTGAGGGACATGGGGGTGGTTGGAGGAGAATAACTTAAACACTTGGCTGTAATTAAAACCAGGAGTACAAAACAACCCATCCAGTTCTCTCAGCAGGGTTTGTTAGAAAGGTCAGAAGCCCTTGGTTCCCAGGGATGTGACGGTTTCCCAGCCTTTCCATTATTCCCATCGTGTCCCCCCATGACACCCAGCTAGGCAGTGGTCTGGCAGCAGTGGGTATCGGTTTGTTGCAGGGGTTTGGGGTTGGTACTCTGTGGGCATCTCTGGTGCTGTGAGAGCTGCTGAAGGAGGGGTCGGTCAGCTCTGTGGGCATCCCTGGTGCTGTGGGAGCTGCTGAAGGAGGGGTCAGTCAGCTCTGTGGGCATCTCTGGTGCTGTGGGAGCTGCTGAAGGAGAGGTCAGTCAGCTCTGTGGGCATCTCTGGTGCTGTGGGAGCTGCTGAAGGAGGGGTCGGTCAGCTCTGTGGGCATCTCTGGTGCTGTGGGAGCTGCTGAAGGAGCTGCCAGACTCTTTCCAGTGGTGCCCAGTGACAGGACAAGGGGCAACGGGCACAAACTGAAGCAGAGGAAGTTCTGTCTGAACACGAGGAAGAACTTCTTCCCTCTGAGGGTGACGGAGCCCTGGCCCAGGCTGCCCAGGGAGGCTGTGG
>Ga0065711_1006597_pt1 | contig 22614 bp, 15 predicted proteins | sample Hoacrofraction12_FD_59098 | JGI IMG/M metagenome (GOLD analysis project Ga0065711, IMG submission 59098) | Hoatzin crop microbial communities from Cojedes, Venezuela - Epithelial fraction 12 v2 (version 2) | ecosystem: Host-associated > Birds > Digestive system > Esophagus > Crop | place... | reverse complement strand
TATCTTAAGGATGGATGTCAGGAGGATGGGGCCAGACTCTTTTCAGTGGTGCCCAGCGACAGGACAAGGGGCAATGGGCACAAACTGAAGCACAGGAAGTTCCGTCTGAAGATGAGGAAGAACTTCTTCCCTCTGAGGGCGACGGAGCACTGGAACAGGCTGTCCGGAGGGGCTGTGGAGTCTCCTTCTCTGGAGACATTCAAGACCTGCCTGGACGCGGTCCTGTGCAGCCTACTGTAGGTGACCCTGCTTCGGCAGGGGTTTGGACTAGATGACCCACAGAGGTCCCTTCCAACCCCTACCATTCTGTGATTCTGTGATTCTTTGAATGGTATCAGGATCTTTGGTGTAGCTTAGGAGTGGGTCAGTTAGCCATCTCCTGAACAAATCTTGGGCATGGTTCAGCGTTTAGCATAGAACAGGAACAGTTCTTGGTACACATCTTGAAGGCAACTGTCTTATTTTGGAGGCCAAGAGATCTGGTAAGCAGTCTTCCATTTCACCAGAAAACTGTCCCTGGAATTTTTAGTTGCTGATATAAATGTAAGAATACTCCAGTCAGGCCAGTTACTTGGCACAGCTTCAAACATGGGTTACTGCTATATCCTCAGGTCTTTTCTGTCTAAGAGCCCAGAGAACTAGGTGGAATATGTGGCCCTTCGGTGTCATTTAACACTTACAGAGTACGGTCCTGTTGTACATTTTGATTCAGATGAAGGTGATCTAGCCTCATTTGACAAATCCAAAGCTGCAGAAGCCAAGAGATTTTTTTTCTTGCACAAATACAGCTTATAGAAACCTCATGCATGATATTTCCAAAATAACAGGGAAAATTTGGACATGTTGTCCCTCTCAGACTAACAAGACAGGAGCATTGTCAAGCTTTTAATAGGGAAGTTAAGACTAAAAGGAGGAAATAAAATGCTGCACAACCTCTGTGTTAATTTGACCTTTTTGATTTCTGCATTTCCTTTGGGATTTTGATTGGGGTTCTTTTTAGACTGTTTAGATTAAAAAAAAAAAGACTACAGTTGCAGAGAAGGTGCATGTCTCTCTTTGGCTTCATACAACTCCAAATTCAGAGACATGGGGATAAATTAAATTCCTTAAAAATAGGCTCCAGTGCCACGGGGAAACTCCTAGTTTTTTACTAATGCACCTGAATGAAATCAGCCCTGTGCTGTCATAACATCTTTTCAAGACAGATCTAGGAAATTGACTCCAAAAAATGGACTTCTTACCTCCATGACTAGCTGTGACTGGAGAAAAGAAATTGATTGTACATCAGAAACTACTGGAGGAAACAACAAAAACCACTTTGGTTTTGCGTTTTTAGCACTATAGAGCTCATGGTTATACCTGTACTACTGATTAAAAGAGGCCATTTAATTTACTTTTATGACTGCTACTGAACGCAGGTCGGATGTTTTCAACAACAGTCTATACATCACCCCAGATCTTGTTTCCGGGTAGAGATAGGTCAGACCCCATCACTGTGTTTATGAAATCCAGAATATATATATACATATATATAAAGCATTTATGTATATATACATATATATAAAGTTTGCAATGCTGCAGGTGTTTCTTGATTGACATTTTGTCATCCACTCACACACTACGGAGAGTTGCTTGCACAGTTCTTAACACTCAATTTTCAGTCTTGTCATCCTGAATACTTCAGTATCATCATCAAACCTGGTTGCTGTTTTACTCATCCCCTTTTCCAAATCACTTGGGAATATGTGAAACTGCGTGGACTTATTTGTTTACTAAGATTGCATGACTCAACAAGCCTTGAGTTAAAACCACAGACAAAATTACTGTTAGTAACAAAAAGAGGTCACAGTTATTGGTCAAAGAAGACATTTATTTTTGCAAGTGAATAAAATAATGATATATATGTTGCTTCACATCCTCAAAGAGCTGAATGAACCTGAACTGATTAAACATCCAAACATACCAGTGAGGTAGGCTGGAACAGGTGGCCAAGGTGACAAAGTGGCTTGTGTATTAAAAGCAAAAAGGGGAGTGACTTCAGCAAGGAAAAACCTGGATCCAGAAGCGATGTGCTAACAAGACGTGCCCTCTGGAAGCTTCTTTTAATGCTCATTTTCAGAAGGGTTTAGATAGAGAAGGAATCCATCAAAATCACCTCCTCAAGGCAGTGGAAATGTTGCTGGTATAAGGGCACTGACCCAGAGAAGCCTTTTCTTCTTACTGTGGGATAACCCTGTAAGAATAAAAAGGTTCTTGTTATTTTTGTAGCCTCATAGAATCATAAGTTGCAAAAGACCTCTAAGATCATCAAGTCCAATCATCCGCACAACACCATCATGCCTGCTAAACCATATCCCAAAGTGCCACATCTACACATTTTTTAAACACCTCCAAGGATGGGGACTCAACCACCTCCTTGGGCACCCTGTTCCAATGTCTCACCACTCTTTCAGGAAAGAAATTTTTCCTAATATCCAATCTAAACCTCCCCTAACGCAGCTTGAGGCCATTGCCTCTCGTCCTGTCACTAGTTACTCAGAAGAAGAAACCAACACCCACCTCACCACACTCTCCTTTCAGGTAGTTGTAGAGAGCAATAAGGTCTCCCGTCAGCCTTCTCTTCTCCACACTAAACAGCCCCAGTTCCCTCAGTCGCTCCTCATAAGACTTGTTCTCTAGACTCTTCACCAGCCTCGTTGCCCTTCTCTGGACACGCTCCAGCACCTCAATGTCCTTCTTGTAGTGAGGGGCCCAAAACTGAACACAGCATTCGAGCTGCAGCCTCACCAGTGCCGGGTACAGGGGCACAATCACCTCCATACTCCTGTTGGCCACACTATTGCTGGTACAAGCCAGGATGGCATTGGCCTTCTTGGCCACCTGGGCACACCGCTGGCTCCTGCTCAGCTGGCTGTCGACCAGCACCCCCAGGTCATTTTCCACCAAGCAGCTTTCCAACCACTCCTCCCCAAGCCTGGAGCGCTGCATGGGGTTGTTGTGACCGAAGTGCAGGTCCCAGCACTTGGCCTTGCTGAACTTCCTACAGCTGGTCTCTGCCCATCGATCCAGCCTGTCCAGATCCCTCTGCAGAGCCTTCCTACCCTCCACCAGATCAACACTCCTGCCCATCTCGGTGTCATCTGCAAATTTACTGAGGGAGCACTCAATCCCATCATCCAGATCATTGATGAAGATGTTAAACAAGACCAGACTCAAAACTGAGCCTTGGAAGGCACCACTTGTGACTGGCCGCCAGCTGGATTTGCTGAAGTGTAATCTAAACATTTTTCCTCCTTTAAAATTTAATTTTCTAGGTCATTTTGTAAATGAAAAGAATGGAGGAAGGGAGGAGACATTGTTTCCCTTGATTGGTGAAAATAGTGTAAGATATTTTCCTAATAATTCTTGAAAAAAAATCCTTTTATTCTCCCCTGACCAAATTCAAAATAAAAAATAGTGTAAGATATTTTCCTAATAATTTCTTGAAAAAAATTCCTTTTTTTCTCTCCTGACCAAATTCAAAATAAAGTAAAAAATATTGAATTCTGGGAAATTTTGACATTCCTGAACTTTTGCTCTCATACATAACTTCCATTAAAATGAGTTGTGTCTTTAAACACAGATCTGCGATGTACAGACGTTCATCCTCTGTTTGGACTGTCTCACAAACGTCTGCCCTACAAGCCCCATGGAGTTGTGCATATTATTCAGAGAAATGGTAGATAACATGGCAGAACAAAAACAGTCTCTGATGACCTTCAGTCCTGTGGCACTTACTTAGCGCAGCATTTCAGCAGCCCCCCATGGCACGACCCCGAGACAGTAAAGGTGGGAGGGCAAAACACAGCACGGCAGAAATTTCCCTGGCTCCTGCACTCTGCGGTATCAGCATAAACAGGATCTGCAGAACCTGTGGGAAGATGTTGAAATATCAGGTTTTGGTCTAAAATTATGATGGGTAAATATGCAATAATTCATGCGTTACATTTTTAGGAAGACTGCCATCATGAGCACAGATGTTCTTGGTCCCACCCACTGCATAGCACCATCCCAACACCGTCAGATTTTGCCTGTCAGTTGACGGATGCTTTTTTCCACCTATGTACACACTTCTGCTTACAAGCCCTTTTATTCTTTGTAGGATCTACTTTGCTTCTCACCTGGAGCAGCCTGGAAGAGGAGGAGGACAACAGCGAAGAGCAGGTAGAGGATCCTCATGGCTGCGGGTCGGTTGTGGACTGCGTGCTCCTGCAAAGTGTCTGAAAGATGGATGGAGGATGAAGGTTCTCTGAGGAAGAGGGTAGGAAAGGTACCTGGTATTTATAGGGTGCACGGGGTTGTGCAAGTTTGACGGCTGAGTGCTTTGTCAATAAGTAACTGCAGCCAACCTTCTGGAAAGGAGACTGGTCATCCCCCTTATCGCAGGTTGCAATGAAACGTGCAGCGAACATGTTGCAACCCCCAAGGGTGAATTTCCACAGACCGTGTCAGACAGTTATATAATGCGACCACCAGCCAAGCCTTGCTGAGCTGCACCCATTCGCTTGGCTTTTGCAGACCTGTTTCCAGCACAAGCATGGCGATGGATCAAGCAGAGGGCTTGGCAGTCAGCCACCGTTGGAGTCGGGTCTCAGTGTTGACCCTGGATCTGTCACATAACATTTTGTCTCTGTCTCCCTATCCCTGTCACCAGGTGGATGATGTCAAGGGCAGAGGAAAGCAGTGAGAAACATCTGAGTTGGTGCAACATTGCTTTGTCACTTTTTAAACAGGTTTCAGGACATCCTCAACCACTGTAGAGGGTTGACACAGAGCTCTCTCCCTCTAATTCTCACTTCTATGCCCCCTTGAGTGCTTTGCATTTTTACCAGCTTTTGACATCCCCTTTTTATTTCCCCTCATATTACCCCAAAAATGTTGGGAGAATGGGCTGGTTCCTTAAGAATTTATGAAGTTGCATTGTGATTGTGGGTGTGATGGCTCTCCTTGCAGCAAAGACAAGCTGATGTCCAGATTCAGAATGAAATGTCAGCAAGTGATTGAACCAGTGACTGATTCTGAGTCCCTGGAGGACCATTAGGTGGCTAATTTTAGCCCTGCTAGAGTCGAGTACGCAGTATGTGAGGTGCAGACCTGTGACTGATTTTTAAAAGACTGAGTTTGTCTGAAATGCCTGGGCAGACAGCATACCTCGAAGTGCAACGCCTTCTTGTGCTTCGCTTCAGAGCATGATCCCCGTGGCTGCAAATTTTCTGAGAAGCATTGATTAGGGGATCAAGACACTGAAGGTTCTTCTTCATGAAATCCTGGGCTTGTAGATGTCAAAGGACTGCAATGGCTTTGCACCCATGGGAATCCTCCTTTGCCCAAATACCATCACACCTAATAAACAGCTTAATCTCTGTCAAAGCTCAGAAGATCCTGCAGTTCCTAGCTCTGGCATTTTGGTTCAGCGGTTTGCTTCCTTATTACCTTGTTTATTATATTTAACTGGGAGTTAATGGTATTCCTGTTCTAAGAATTATTCCTAGGATGAAAACATTACTGACGTTTATGTTTAATCTACATACTAATGGGCAAGCTTAAGCAGCTGAGAAAGGAGCAACTAGGTGAGTTACCTAAGTGTTTATGCAGCGAATAACTGTAAGATAAACACTGATTTCCCTCTTCCACCCATAAAACCTAATTGCCAGGAAATGCCAAGCACTCCAGAATGTCTTTTTTTGTAGCCTTGCCTTGGAAAATATCACTTTTTTTGCCAGCAACTCTCCAGCTTTCTCCAGTTCTGTTGAAGAGGAGACCTGATTTGTCACTCTTCTCTCTTTCAGCGAGTTGTCAGGAGGATGCCCTGACAGAGTGATGGATGTCTGACCTCCATCATGAACTTGAGGAAACCAGGAAACAAACCCCTTCTGTTTTTATGGAGCAAGACCCATTGAGACGTGAGTTTCCCCCATCTGCCTTTCATATAGACAGGATAACAGTGTTGTGATGTTTTGCAAACAGAAGTGTGTTTTATTGAAAGCTCTTTGCTCCTGAAAGAAGTTCACGTTAAGGAGGAGTCACAGTTTCCCCACATAAAATCAGAATGTGGCATTGGGGAAAGTGGTGACTACTCTGCTATCATGTGCATTATTTGAACAAGCTCCACTCGTTTTAAGGGCTGTACTGTTTCCCACCTGTGGAACAGAATAAATCTATTATCAGAGTTAAATTATTTAGATTTCAGTGATGTAAATTGCCATAGCATTCATGGATCTTGCTGAACAACCTTATTTCTTGCAGAAGGAAAGCAGCCCTTTAGGAAAATAAGAAACATTTTAAGCCCTGCTAGCACAGGCAGCCTGAAAATGTCATTCAGAGCAATAGGAAAATCCCATGACTTTTGTTCCTAGTAAAAACAAAGCCAGATGCAAGCTGGTTGCTTAAAAACAGGCCAAACTTGTATAAAATATCGTAAGAGTAGAACAATTTGTGCAGCACAGCAGTGACCTGGAGCTGGAACATCATGGGGTGTGTGTGTGGAGCTGTGTCCCACCACAATCAGGGTCAGGAAGGAGTCCTGGAGATCTCTGTTGAACCTTGATTGCCAGATGTAAGCTGGGAACACAAGGAATTGTAGGTACTGACCCCAGCGAAATCAGGCTCTCTAAGCTCATAGGTAAAAAAAATAAATCTTAAAATAGGTTAAAAAAAACCATCAACGTAAATTTTAATGCAAGAATACTGCAATGCAAATAAGACATAAAGAACTCCACTAACATATTGATAACAAATGAGAGAAAGGGAAGACACACCTGACACTGAAAAGGTGTTTAATTTTGCCTTTGAGATCAGGAAGACTTGGACAGCTTATAATAGCAGAAGTTCCCTTACTTGTGCTCCAATAGCTGTTTCCAAAGAACTCGGTACATCAGCAAATGGAGATCTCTGGATGATATTGAAGGACACAATATCTCAGAATGGTGCTGACCTTATTTCTCTCTATTTTGTAAATCTGTAAGGTATGAACAGATATTTATGTTTTGATGTTTGCAATCCAGTTTTGCTGAATTTTGCCTTAGCAGCACAGTTTCCTGAAGGTGATATTGCAAGCAAAATCTGAAATGCTGTGTGGGGCCAGCCCTTGCAAGCCTCACCTCCTCCTGATAGAGGAGCATACAGTGGCTGTGTAGATTTCTTGTTCTTCTGCAAGACAGGCATTTTTCTTCACTTCTTCCCTTCCTGGTTGACAAACTGTCTCCCACAAAAGTTCATGATGAGCATCGTATATTGTGCTGATTGCTTTTGGCATCAACATTTTCTCAAGAAGTTCTCTGAAGCACAGCTTAAGAGATAATGGCTAATAAAATGTTGAGATGAAGGTTTTTTAGAGTCTAAAAACTATTATACTTTTGAAAATGGTTATTTATAGTGGAGTACATGTATTTGGACACTGGTAAGACTTGATTTTGCCATTTAACTATGCGTATGCCTTTAAAACTACATAGGCACATGGTTATTCAGGAAAGCATATGCTTACATCCCACTAAAACCAAGTTCATGTTAGCACATACTTCAGTATTCTGACTGTCCTAATTATGGCACAAATCCTTACAATACGTGTAGAGTAATTTATGTTTGCAGTGCTTCATCTTCCATTAGTGACCAAGAAGTTTTAGTTAATTATGATAATATTGTGTTCTTCAATTAAGCCCTTTGTCTGACACTTCCAAGACTTAGCAGACAAGATAAAAGAACATAGCCTGAAGTCTCGTTCATTTTATCACCATCATTGTGTACACACAGGGCAATTTTACTGGACATATTTGGGTCTTCTTACTTTTGTAGCTGGCTAGTCTGCTTTTACAATCTTTTATGTGAGAAATCAATGCAAGAAGATTTACAGCTCTCTTCTTTGCAGTGTAAATAATGGGGTGTTTCTCTCCCACAGCTGACTGCTGGTGGTAAGAGATGTGCACTCTTTGCACTTCGGCCTGGATAGCTACAGGTGAGGCTGTCATCCAGCTTGCTTCTCCATGGCATCCTACATCTCTTGACACATAGGCACATCACTCATAGTTCTGGGAAGGAGAATCTCAGACCAATCAATCTGTAAATCCATGTGTAGTCTCAACCGCTGCCATGTCCATTTATTAACTTGCCACCCCATGGGGTATCCTTTGGCATCATCTTGCTAAGGGCGCAAAGAGAATCGGAATGCGAGGGCTAATGTTGCTTCTTCCATGGAGCTATATTAGTGGATGTCTTGTAATATATAAATTTTGCTCTTGTGCAAAATATTCCCAGACGTGACTTGTCAGTAGGGTGTTCTATGCCATTTCGCATGGGCTAGATGGGTGCACAAGGCTCAAAGCAAAGGCCACCAGTCATGTTTTACCTCTGTTCTTCCATCAGTCCTCACTGTGCTTGTGATATCTAGAATGGTCTTCTTTTAGGGAAAATTCCTAAACTTTTTAAAGAAAAGTACAGCAGAGCGGTTAATGAATCCTGATGTGCGAGAGGCTTTCCAGTGTCACTGAAAAGGCTGGAGAGCCCCTGTGCATGTAAGGGTCAGGGATGCTACAATGCTGAGGTCTGGGAACCTAGTCAATTATTACCTACCCTTGGTCGCTTTGATCTCAATTGCATGTGTCCTCATGTTGCAACCCACACGGTGAATCAACATTAAACAGACCTTTACATGACAAAGCTGAAAATCATTATAGAGAATGTAATGTTCTCTGGGCCCCTAAAGTCTGTTCAAACGGAAGATTACTCTGTAGGGATGAGGGCTAGAAGGAATAATAATCAGTGTTTGAGAGGAAAGCTGGGAGGGAAGATCTCCTGTATGTAATGGAGTAAAGACTAGTACTTCTCTGGTCTCGAATGATGACTTGCTTGATCTGTCGCATAGCACTGATGTTGCTGGAGTGATGCTTTTCCTGGAAGGGGTTGAGGTTTCTGTGTGGATGGTATCAGATGAAACAGCACAGAAGCTTTAATTTTTAAGAATTATTGTGCAGTTGGCTATGACCTAAAACACCGGAAGCATTTTCATGGTGATCAGTGTCTGCATGCTTTTCTCTGTGCAGCACCAAAATGGCTACTCCTGTGGTGCATCGGATATATTTCTGTTGACTCTGGTACCGTCTTCATGAAAAGTAAAATCACAGGATCTCCTTTGGCTCATGCTAGGTTGGAATCTGCTAATGCTGCAGCAACAAGAATTGGAGTCATATATATATCAGATCAGCACGGCATTGACCTTCACCTGCATATGCATGCTTGTTTTCATGTGTAATAGACAAGCCCATTGTGTCTGTTACATCCAAAATCTCATTATAACCTCTCCAGTTGTAGCTAATACAGTTAGCAGAGTCTGAATGGTGGTTCAGCTGACTTCTCTGTGTCTGTACAAACAGACTAAAAAGTGCCAGGACGTGATCACTGAAACTCGATCATCCATAATGTGAAATTATTTGAACAGCCCTGGCAGTTTTGACCTCTGCTAGCTCTCTGCCAAAAATTCCTGGGCTTTTTCGATGATTAGTCCTGGCTAGGAACTGTTCCAGTAGTCAGTCTGACGTGGTAGCCTTATTTTGGAGGCCAAGACAGCTGCACAATATGGGTCACATCATGCTGTAGAATCTCAGGACCTAGACAAAGGCACTGTTACTAGTACAGAAGTATAACTTTCCAGTCTGTATTTGCAGCTAATCATATTACAGGTATCCATATTTGTCTGGTTTTGCACCAGTTGCAAATGAGCCTTTAACAAGGTGCTCAAGCAACTGCCTCCCTTCCTTGTACCCACAGCTCATCTATCTTGAACTCCTCTTTGTCTTGCTGCTAGCAATCTTCCCTGTACTACAAACAATTTGGGATTAAGACAACTATCTTCTACATAGATCAGTGTCCTGATTAAAGTGTGAAGTTGCACAGGGTTTTCTCCCTGTTCCTGTCATGTTGATTAGGTCCTTGTGAGTGACATCAAAATCCTACCTTGGAAGTCAACTTTTGCAGATCTCTACTTGGACAGATGACACACAGTGAAGGATAATACTAAAAGAAAATGCATCACTAAGCAAACAAACAAAATATATCCATGGAGTTCTAAAAGATCCCTTGAAATACAATCATTTAAAGAACAAAGGAAACAAGCCACCTGGAGGACTCCCTTATAATAAATACCTGGTTACTTGAATTTACTTAGTTACTTCGTTTCTAGCCCTCTGGAAAGCAGCTCAGATCTTCTGGGGTCAAAATCACAGGCAAAACCCGGTTATGTAAGCCATGATGTAATTAAGGACATAATCAGCTTCCAATGAACTAATCAGTGCATTGCATAATGGGGCTGGAGGCGTGTGCGGTATTTGCTTTCTACCACCCAATGGGTTATGCCTGCTGGTGGTGGGAAAAGAACGAGCAGAGCCTGGCTGGAAACCAAGAGTTCTTTTCTTGTTTCTTCATCACCAAAATGTTTACTTCACAGTTTCTAGTTTAAGACAAGTTTCAATTAATTTTCTTGCTGGAACTGTGCTTTTTATGGATTGAGAACACCTCAATATATGACTGTTTCTCTGAGGTCAGAGACAGTACCCTAAATGTCTCCTTGATATCTGCTGTCTCTGTCTCTTAAATATCTCCTTGAGGATAAGGACTGACAAGTATCTACCAGGTGAGTTTCTGGGAGTACCATGTGAATTTGTTCTCTGCCTCTCTCCTTATTTCATCTCCCCATCTGCAGATGGTGTTTCCCCATCACTCTGACCCCCATACAGGGGCATGAGACTTGAACCAGTCCTAGCAGGGAACAGGACTGATGCTGCCGCATCTGCAGAGGCCAGCCTGAAAGACTCCCTCAAAAGCAAAGGGAAGCCACAGAGTTGTTAACTTCTGAGCTCCCTTGTTCACAAACACACCAACAGGGCATAAGCCAATCTGTTTTTCACTTGCTGAAGTTGGCAAAATGCTCAAGACCATTTGCAGGGACCCAACCCCGCAGCAGCTAAAAGGGTCACTTCCAGCCTTCTACAGAAAGGTCTCCACAGAACCACCCACGGCTAATAGCTCCTGCTCCCTGGTGCACGACTTTGCTGGGAAACCATGCCTTTAACAGCAGCACCTCACTCCCCCCAGGACTGGATTCCTTCTGGGTAATGAGCCAGACACTGCCAGGCAAATAACCTTTGGGAAGGCCAAGACTTGCTAGCAGCATTAAGGGCTCGGTTTCTCAAGAGACTTCTGCACAGTTTTCACGCCCACGTCTTTGCTGGGGGTGTAAAACAAAGTTTCACCCACCCTTCACCTTCATCTCCAGCCCTTCAGAGGGGCACTGTGTATGGTTCTGTGGGTGCTGGTATAAAGAGAACATACAAAAGTTTGACCTTAGTAAGGAAATAGAAAAATACAGCAAAAAGCTTAACTTCTCATCAATGCAAAAATGTGTCACCTCTTTACGGGCAAGCCACATGGATCACTGCTCTTTAGGTAGGACCTCCAAGTCAGAATCCTCTGGGCTGCCTAGTCAGATTATCTGAAGCTGATTGTGAATAGGTACATATTTGGCCTTAAAATCTGAGTTTTCTTTTCTGTCTTACTCCTTCCATAGTGTTGGGGCAGAAGGTTAGGTGATAAACAATGATGTTTTAATATCCTCAAAGTTAGAATCATAGAATCATAGAATCACAGGATGCTTTGGGTTGGAAGGGACCTTTAGAGGGCATCTAGCCCAACCCCCCTGCACTGAGCACAGAGATCTTCAGCTAGACCAGGTTTCTCAGAGTGCCGTCCAACCTGGCCTGGTATGTTTCCAGGGATGGGGCCTCCACTAATCCTCTGGGGAATCTGTTCCAGTGTTTCACCACCCTCGTGGTAAAACATTTCTTCCTTATATCTAGTCTAAATCTACTCTCACTTAGTTTAAAGCCATTACTCCTAGTCCTATTGCAACAAGCCCTGCTGAAAATATTTTCCCCGTCTTTCCTATAGGCCCCCTTCAGGTACTGGAAGACTGCTCTAAGGTTTCCCTGGTGCCTTCTCTTCTCCAGGCTCAACAGCCCCATCTCTCTCAGACTCACAGCAGAGGTGCTCCAGCCCTCTGATCGTCTTTGCGGCCCTCCTCTGGACCCACTCAAATAGCTCCATGTCCTTGTTGTGCTGGGGGCTCCAGAGCTGGATGCAGAACTTCCGGGGCTGTCTCACCTGAGTGGAGTAGAGGGGCAGACTCCCTTCCCTCGACCTGCAGCCACGCTTCTCTTGATGCATCCCAGTATGCAGTTGGCCTTCTGGGCTGTGAGCACACATTGGTGGCTCATGTTGAGCTTCTCATCAACCAACACCCCCAAGTCCTTCTTGGCAGGGCTGCTCTCAATCCCCTCATCCCCCAGCCTGTATTGATAGCAGGAGTTGCCCTGACCCAGATGCAGGACCTTGCAGTTGGCCTTGTTGAATCTCATTAATTTCACACAGGGCCATTTCTTGAGCTTTTCCAGGTCCCTCTGGATGGCATCCCGTTCTTCTGGTGTGTCAATTGCACCACTCAGCTTGGTGTCATCTGCAAACTTGCTGAGGGTGCACTAGATCTTGCTGTCTAAGTTATTGAAGAAAATGTTAAACAACACCAGTCCTAGTACAGACCACTGAAAGACACCACTAGTCACCAGCATTCATTTGGATATCAAGCCATTGACCACTACCCTATGGCTGAGATCATCCAACCAGTTCCTTGGCCACTGAACAGTTCCCCCATCAAATCCGTATTTCTCCAATTTAGAGAGAATGTTGTTGTGAGGGACTGTGTCGAAGGCTTTTCAGAAGTCCAGATAGATCACATCTGTGGCTCTTCCCTTGTCCATTGATCTAGTCACGCCATCATAGAAAGCCACTAGGTTGATCAGGCAGGACTTGCCCTTGGTGAAGCCATGCTGGCTGTCTTGAACAACCTCCCTGTCCTCCATGTGCCTCAGCATAGCTTCTGGGAGGATCTGTTCCATGATTTTCCCAGACACAAGATGAGGGTGACAGGTCGGTAGTTCCCAGGGTCCTCCTTTCTACCCGTTTTAAAAATGGGCACAATGTTTCCCTTCTTTCAGTCACCAGGGACTTCGCCTGAGTGCCATGACCTTTCAAATATCATGGAAAGTGGCTTGGCAATGACATCAGCCAATTCCCTTGTGATTCTGAGATGCACCTAGTCAGGTCCCACAGACTTATGTACGTTCAGGTTCCTCAGGTGGTCCCAAAACTGGTCTTCCTTTACAGCGGGAGGGGCTTTGCCCCTCTTGTCCCCATCTTGCAGTCCATCAGCTGGAAGGGGCGAGGAGAGAGGTTGCCAGTGAAGACAGGGAGGGGCGAGAAGAGAGGTTGCCAGTGAAGACTGAGGCAAAAAATTTGTTCTGTACCTCAGTCTTCTCATCTGTTGATACGAGGTTGCCATTCTTGTTCGTTAGGGGGGAATGCTTTCTTTAACCTTCCTTTTCTGGCTGACATACCTGTAGCAGCCCTTATTGTTATTCTTAGCATCCCTTGCCAAGTTCAGCTCCAGCTGTGCCTTGGCCTTCCTGACTTCATCCCTACACAACCAGGCAGCATCGCTATACTCTTACTGGGATACCTGTCCCTGCTTCCACTGCCTGTGCAGTTCCCTCTTGCCCTTTAGTTTGACGAGCAGGTCTCAACTCAGCCATGATGGTCTCTTCCCGTCCTTGCCTGACTTCTTACACCTGGGGACTGAGCTCTTATGTTCTGTGGAAAGCGTCCTTAAAGATCTGCCAGCTCTGTTCTGCCCCCCTGTCCCTGAGGACCGTTTCCCAGGGGGTCCTACTGACTAACTCCTGGAAGAGCTGAAAGTCATCTTTCCTAAAATTTAGGGTCCTGACTCTAGTCCTTGCCTTTCCGGTATCCCTCAGGACTGTGAAGTCCACTAACACATGATCACTGCAGCCCAGGCTGCCTGCAGTCTTGATGCCACCGATGAGCTCACTTGCACTCGTGAACATCAGGTCCAGTATTGCATCCCCTCGGGTAAAGGGGGATTAAAAAGTTATCCTCAATGTATTCTAGGAGTATCTATCCTGGATTGCCTACTGCTCACCGTGATACTTTTCCAGCAGATGTCGGCATGATTGAAGTTCCCCAGCAGGATGAGAGACTGCTAGAGCGAAGCCTCCTGGAGCTGGAGGAAGAAGGCTTCGTCAGTAGGCTCCCCTTGATCAGAGATCTACTTGATCAGGCTCCCCTTGGTCCTCTTGGTATACCAAAGTTTATTCTGGTATAACTTCCTGTGTGCTGATGGAGTCTTGTGATGGGTGACTGGAGCCAGACTCACTGTGGGTCAGACAGAGGTTGCCAGAAGAAGGACAGGAAGGAGACCTGTGTCAGCGATGCAACTAAACTTGACAGGGACCATTCCTAAGGCAACTAGAACAGCTGGCCACACCCATACTGTCAAGTTCTTTTACTCTCTGGAACATGCTGATTGAATTAAAACTATCTATTGTGAATGATCCCTGGCCCGTGTCAACCCCCAACTGTGCCCAGGGACAGTTTGGGTCAGTGCTCGTAGGCCTTGGTCCAGACTGTGCCCACGTTCATGATACAAGCTGCCAGTACAGAGCCATGACCCTGTACCTTTGTCCCTTCACTGGTTGACTTGCCAGTATGGATGTGATTCTGCCACAGGGAATTTTGCTACGGCTGTTCTCACAGGAAAGGGTAGAGAGAGCCTTTGCCTCTTTCCTTTCCCTCCATTCACTCCTAGAATCATAGAATCCTGGAATCATTAAGGTTGGAAAAGACCTCTAAGATCATCAAGTCCAACCATCAACCCAACACCACCACAGCTGCTAAACCATGTACTGAAGAGCCACATCTACACGTTTTTTGAACACCTCCAGGGATGGGGACTCAACCACCTTCCTGGGCAGCCTGTTCCAATGCCTGACTACTCTTCCAGTGAAGAAATTTTTCCTAATATCTAGCCTGAACCTCCCTTGATGAAACTTGAGGCCATTTCCTCTCATCCTATTGCTAGTTACTTGGGAGAAGAGACCAACACCTGCCCCAAAATCCTCACCAGTTTTATTATTTGGACCACAGCTGTTGCAATCACATCACAAGTAAGTGAAATCTCTTGCTTTTCCTCTACCAACTAATCAGCCATTCTGATTAAAACAGTTTGTTATTTTTTCAGCCATTTCATGGGTATAAAGGCCATAGGTCTTGTGCAGTGATTTAGTTGCAAGAACAGTTCTGAATACAGGAATATAATTAAATATCTCAGTAGCATAACGGAAGAAAGGAAGGAAGCAAGCTAGTAAGCAAACAAATTGTAGGACCAAATCCTGTTTGGCAGGCAGCTCCTGTTCTTATGCAAGTGACAAAATCCCAGGGACTCTTCATACAAAGAAAAGAAAAATTAATTGATTTTCCCTGCACAACAGACTAAGAAGCAGTTGCTCATCTTCTACTGGTACAAACCTGGTGAAAAGGGCATGCTGAGAGAACAACAGGGCCATGAGAGCAGGCGCCCTGCTAATAGCAAGGTGAGAAGGTTTGCAGGTCTCCCAGTTCTTTCAGATGGATGAATCAAGGTTATCCAGATATGCTGCATCTGCATGGCTTTCCCCTGCCTTTCTTCAGCTGTAGAAAGCAGGGACTGCACCCTGCTGGGGAAAAGGACAAGCAGTGGGCTTTGCCTTTTTTTCCTCATGTAAACATGTAAATAAATGTAATGTCGGCTGGAACAGTAAGATTTTCATAGGCAGCTCTCCATGCCTTGTTAATCATGATTTCCTTTGCACTGGAATTTGGTGGTCTCTCTTGTACCCCATCCTGTAACTGGACAAGCCCTTCCCTAATGGGTAGCCACCAACTGGAAAGGAAAATAGAGGCACAGAGAGAAGCAGACTGAGGAGGGGAGAGCAGCCAAGAATCTGCTGAGTCTTATTAAGGTATTGCACATGATTCAGTGGCAGCTGAACTTGCCTTGCTGGGTAATTGTGCAACTAATTGATGCTTAGAGCTCATTTAAATTATTTGAGACAGCAATAGAAGTGGTATGTGAACTACTCCGGCACCATCGTCTGTGTGTCCTTTTCTCTCCTGATCAATGAGAAAAATTGCTCACAGTCCTCTTTCTGGTAGTTTGTATATTTGAACATGAGCAGGCAAATTCCCAGGAAAGCACCCTGGAATGGTGGTAAGCACAGAAAACTATCCCATTTCTGGAAGTAAGTGCGAGTGGTAAGCACAGAGAGTGTATCAAGGAAAACATGAGGATCTGCCTGTCTTTTTCTTAATCTTTCCTGCGGACTTCTGGATGACTATAAAAGACAGGACCCTGGAGCAGAAGTGGAATGACTCTGCATAAGCTTTCCTAGGTTTTGTTTGAGATAACTTGCCTAAGACCACACAGAAGGTTGGTCAGGGCAGAGCCTTTCAGAGATAGCATGGTGAGCTACATGTGGAGTCCCTGAAGACAAGTTTGATTCCTTCCTTTCCAAGAAGGTCTTTTCATCCCCATGTCTGTAAAAACAGGAGAAGGTTTTCTCTCCCCTCCTTCCCAGGGGTATTGTAAGAATCAGTGTATGAATGGTGAAGAAGCTCTATTGTCCCAGAGGATGCCAGTACATCTGAGATGCTGTAAGGAGAAGAACTCTTTGGTATTATTCCTGTATCAACCATGGGAGCAGGGAAATGATGTGCTGAGCAGGGCCATATGCTCCAGCTCCATCTTGCCACTTTCTTTCTTGGGAGAAATTAATATCCTGACTTTTGCACTGAAAACTTAAGGCATGAAAAGCGTCTGGCACACCTCTGGGGCTTTGAAAACTCAATGAACAGCTAGAGCAGGGAATACTATTAGAAGAATTGTTACCTCAAACTCTTGAGNTTTGACTTGTACTCTCATTTAGACATTTACCCATTTGAAAAACATGCTCTTGCTTGCATCTCGCTATCAACATTGGTGTCTGCTCACAAGGGTGGTCCTTGTGATTTGCCTAGTTCTCCTTGGACTTTGTTCTGACATTTGTCCAGTTCTTAAAGAGGCAACCTGACATTCACTCAGGAGTGTACCCTGGGTCTGCACCTGGAAAAATAAGTGAAAAATAGCAAAGAGAGATTAAAAAAAAAAAATTGTTATGAATGCAGGAGTGGAATCTGGTGTCAAAATGACATTTTAAGATTTAGTTGGAACAGTGGAGTGAAGAAGTAAGATAGTTTCGGCTCCAAAAAAAATCTGTCTAAAAGAAAAGTGCAACAGTGAGTGTATATGTGTGTGAGTGTATGTGTCTGTGTTTTCAGAGTTGGGGATTGCAACAGAAGTAGATATAAAAATCTGCTATGAGCTTTTTTTAATGTTGTTTTGCCCTCAAATCGTTCCATAGAAGCATTTCTCTCGTGTGAATTCTTGTCTGCTAATCCATCTCATACCACATCTGGTTTATGGTCTGATTTTAAAGATATTCTTGTACTATCTGAAAGGCCTTCTGTGCCCTGATTGCAGAGGAGGACAAGTATGAGCCACGTGCTCTCACCAAAATATGCATTGGGAAAGAAATAATCCCCAACAGCTTTGCTGGGGCAATCCTGACCTTATGTTATAAGAACAGAGCAATGTCCCATTGGACCATCTATTTCCTGACCTTTTTGGCCTTGCTGGTACCATCTGACTTCACAGGCTACCATGGCAGCCAGGTTGAGAAGTTTGCTGTCTGCAAATGTCAGGATGTCTTTCCTGAGTTGCAACTCCCAGTCCAATGTCACGTTAGGTTATTTTTCCCTAGATACATTTCCCTAGTCTACTTCTGTCATCTATTTTCCCACTCAGTCAATTTTATGAAGTTCCTTGCAATTGGCACAGCTTTGAAATATTTTCAGACCTGGAGATTTCACTCTTTATCCTTTTTTCCTTGCCATTCCTGAAGATATTGACAAAACTTTGTCCTTACATTTAAGATTGGGGCACCCTATGGATGACTGGCAGTCACAGCCCTGGCACCTCCACCCTGCTCTGCACTAAGACAGGGCTGAGCCTTTGAGGTAAATAGCAGATGGGGGGTGGGGAGGGGGGATGAGACCCTGCAGGGACAGGCTTGATCAGAGAAAACGAAAGACACAAAGCTTGGGATCTAGATCTTCATAGACTCCTCCATCACTTCTCCAGCAGCCGCTTCATCAGTGATTGAGATCCTGAAGGAAAAAGAGGCTGAAGATCTTGTTATTGACACCAGTGTCTAGGAGTTAACCTCCCTCCACAAACAGGAGGATCTTTATCCTTAAAAAAGGCCCAGCAGAACAAAAACGACCCTACCTTGATCACTAACAGGGAGATGTGACCTTATTCTCAATTTAGACATTGAACCTTGAGTCAGCAGGGTGGAGAGAAACGAAGATGAAACTTCAGCTTCCAGTGCAGTCACGGGATGGTGCTAGAAGTGAGCAAAGCCCTGTGACACAAGAGTGGCACAAGTGCTCACACAGCCAGAAAAAAATCCTCACTGCCTGACAAAATATATTTCAAGTTTCTGTAATCATTTTCACCAGACACAGAAAATCCAGAGCTGGACTCAATCTGGCGCTATGAGCAGGGGTCCCAACTCAGGAGAGTTGGGCTTTGTGTCCTCCTCTGATCAAGATAGTTGTACGTCAATATTCAGGGTAAACTGCTTTCTATAACAGACCTCAATAGGACTGATCACAATTTTCCGAGACCTGGATTTTCACTGCAAAATAAAGTTATATATGAAACAGCATTTGTTACAAGATTCACAGCTTTCTGGGACATTTTTAAGCCTTTCTCCCTCACACTTCCTCATTTGATATAGCCTCAAGGATTTCCTTGCTTATGCAATGTAGAATGTTTTAACAAGAAAAATTCAAAAAGTCTCAAGATTATGAAATAATTTGGTTATTAAGTAACTTACGACAACTTCCCTCTTATGGAAGACATCAAGTTCTACTGCCTGGTAAACTGTCCTTTTGATGAAACCTCGTCACCAACTTCTTGCCTATCTTGTGACTCAAGTGACTCCTACTTCAAAAAAAAATAACAAACACTTTAAAAAATCTTTAAAGTTCAGTCTGTTGAAGAGTGAGAACAATTGCAGATCTCAGCAATTTTCATGAAATGTAAAAACTGTTCTTACTGGCTGCAGTAAAACTAATAGTTCTGACCAGAAGCGTACCAGAAAAATACTTCTTACCAGATACCATCCTTTCAAGAGTGTTCTAGCACTCCCAGCACGAGCACCTAGCAACCTGTACTACACTGTTTTTTTTCAGCTGTGGAAGATCTGCAAAAGGAAATACATGAGTTTCTTTCCTTTCAGAGAATTTAAATGGGGCAGAAAGTCATGTTACTGAGACAGAGTGGTGGCACAGATCTTCCCTCTGGTTCAGCAGTGATCACGCTTCAGTGAATGCACTCAGTGCATACAGAGTTTGGCATGTACAGATTCCAGCTGCAATATTTCCCAGTGTCATAGCTACCTGCATTCGGTCCACAGTCAGGAGCCCTTTGGGTGGTCCCCTTGCTTATTTCTTTTTGGAAGAGCCAAGGTCATGAAACAACAGTGAGGTAGTGACATCTGGAGGACAGCCACCCATGAAATTCTCTGCTCACTCACTGGTGACACACCAGGAGTTCTGGGACTTGGGATAGGGACCCTTAGGTCTACTTTCATCAGATAAGTGAGAATGGGAGTCACGAAAAGACCTACGCTTAGTGTTTTGGCATAAGGTTGGGGGCAGTGGAAGTACCCTGAAGGACCTTGCCCTCCTTGGTCCATCAGATTCTTCTGCCTTCTGTCTGTGGCTGTGATTCCCAGACAATGTTAGGCTCAGGGCATCCCCAGGGCTCTCTAGACCCATGATGCCCAGCTGTGGGATGGTCTGAGCCCAGAGGTTGTCTGTTTTCCCCTCTGTCTTCATCCTTGTGAATGGTGGCAGGCAAGTTATGGGCAGAAAGCGTGTCTTCCAGGGCTGGGTGGTCAGAATGAACAGCCTGTGTCCAGGTAGATTAAGTTCATTGCACTTTCAGACCAGCAGTATTGTCAAAGCCCACGTGCAATCCGACCACCCATGAATCCATGGAGATGACCTTTTTGAGACACTCCATCTACTAGATATCCTTAGCTGATCTTCCTCACTGGTTAAATAGCATTTGGGCGGTTACATGAGCTTCTGAAGCTGTTAGTCCAGCACTGCGTTCAGATATCACCATTCCACTGTTGTCCAAAACATTAGGAACATGCCTGAGTTTGTTGGAGGTGTGACCTCAAGGCTGCCTTCTCAGGTGAGCCCCACACTTGTGTTGTTCTCACAAACTTTTGGGTCGATGCCCTGCTCTGTGTGCAGAATGCAGAACCGTGGGACTTTGCTTCTTGCTAAATGGCTGATCCTGGCACAGGAGTAGCAGCCTGGACCTGCTGTGGGAGGGTGTACCGCTGGTGCAGGTACAGCCAGAGAAATTAGTTCCCCCCCTCACACACACCTTTTCTTGCCTTTTTCATCACTCCATCGTGTCTTTTCATTATGTCTCCTTTTATGTCTTTTAAAATTCACCTTTAAACAGCTCTTAACAGGATTCAACTAATTTTAATGAACCCATATACGGTCATTCCCATACCTTTGAGTCTCCTTTTTTCTCAGCCCTCCATCCCTTCTATCCATCTCACCTAGAAACGCATGTGGAACCAGGAAAAAAGTAAGCAGAGAGTTAAAGATCCTGATGACTAGTCCTGACAGCTTGGTTTCTGTTCCCCACAGCCACGTGTTTCAACAGAATCAACAAAAAGACACTGACATAGTGAAGCAAGTCCAGTGAGAGCCACCAAGCTGCTGTGGGACTTGGGTACTTGAAATGCGAGGAGAGGTGGAGAGAATTGGGTTTATTCAACCTGAGGAAGAATATGCAGAGATCTTCTCATAACCTTCCACCACCAAACATCAGGTGATAGAGTAGATGGACTTAGACTTTTCTCAGAGTGCACAGGGATAATATGGGAGGCAAAAAACTCAAATAACAACAGCAGAACATGTTGCCATGCGATGCCAGACTCACAAGGGGTGGTGCTGCAATGGATAATGTGCCCTGCTATGGATCAGGAGACTGAAGGCTGGGCTTTTTGTAGAAGTCGTCATCTGGAGTCAGATATCCTTGTCCTTTTGGAGGCGGATTGACACCAGGACAAGCAGTACCCAGATGTGGAGCCACAGCTGAGGTGCCCACTAATCCTGTCTCCTTTGTAGGCACAGAAGAAGTGAAGGCTGAAGCAATGCAGATACTTCTCAACACAGGCCCAGCAAGGAAAGACCTCTCTGCCATGGCTCTTTTACTGCCCTTCACCAGGGCTGTGGGGTACAGAGTGGGAGGGCAAAAACAGTTGCCCATGAGATGCCCACCTCACAGAGGTGGCACATCCTGACCCCGGTGTGATTTGAACACACAGCCTTCTGATCTGGAGTCAGACGCGCTACCATTGCGCCACGAGGTCAAGGCTGCCAGATCTTCAGCCCAAATGTCATCCTGGACTTTATGGCCGTAGGCTGTTCTTTAAGGGAAGAGGACTTCCAATTCATCTGATGAAGGAGTGGGAGCATCTTTGACAGTTGCCTTGCTAAGCCTGCAAGGAGGGCTCTAAATGAGGTACTTCAGAGGAGGAAGGCCATAACATGACCATTTCCCAGACCAACCCTGCAGGGCCTCTCTTAGGACAAACAGCGTCCTGAACATGATGTCACCAGAGGGGAAAGAGGGATGGTAGCCTGCCACCTCCCTGGGGAGAGAGCCCCCATTCGCCTGGCAGATGCACAGCACCCACGTCAAGCCCTGTGGCAGGAGGGACCCTCATGCCTTTTGCAGAACCTAGCTGGGGTCACCTTCCATCAGCAGGAGGATGGAGTGTGCTTTGAGTTTAGCTGTCCCACATATCCTGGACTCATGCTGGTCACTCTGCTCCTCTGCCCCACCCCTCCCTGGGCTCTGACCCTCCCGGCAGGTCACCAAGCTGTGGGCACAACTTGGCCAGCCTCTCCTAAGGGAGTGGCCCTGTCTTCTCTGCCTCTCATAGCGCTTCTCTTGGGGTTGCCTAGACACCCCTGAGTTGACCTTCATGGAGAAGACATCCCCACCACCCAGGCCAGGCTTCATGCTGAGCAGCTGCATCCCTCCACCCCGACCTCGTGGCGCAAGGGCAGCGCGTCTGACTCCAGATCAGAAGGTTGTGTGTTCAAATCACACCGGGGTCAGCCTTGGGACACCATCGCCCACCCTCTGTATTGCCCCTGCTTTTCTGGGGGGCTGCTCTGTGTTGAGGGGCACAGCTCTGGAAAATCAGCGGCCAGCTCAGATATAGAGGGCACCTCAAGAATGGCTGCAGAGGGAAAAGAGCTTTCCTTTCCACCAGGCAGAATGGGTCTGGTTGAGAGGTTATGGGTCATGACCAGGGCAAAGGCCAGAGCAGGGGTGTGTGGTGGTGGGAATATGTCATAATTTACCTCATCAAGAAGCTGAAGGAAGTGAAGTCTTCCTCAGGAAAGTGCAAGAAGCCTCACAACTGCATGCTCAGTCACTCCTGGGGGACATGGACTTACCCTCAGGCAATATTTGACTGGAAGGCTAACATG
>Ga0065711_1035223_pt1 | contig 22617 bp, 18 predicted proteins | sample Hoacrofraction12_FD_59098 | JGI IMG/M metagenome (GOLD analysis project Ga0065711, IMG submission 59098) | Hoatzin crop microbial communities from Cojedes, Venezuela - Epithelial fraction 12 v2 (version 2) | ecosystem: Host-associated > Birds > Digestive system > Esophagus > Crop | place... | reverse complement strand
GTCCTGTCACTGGGCACCACTGAAAAGAGCTTGGCCCCATCCTCCTGACACCCACCCTTCAGATATTTGTAGGCATTTATAAGGTCCCCTCGCAGCCTTCTCTTCTTCAGGCTGAACAAGCCCAGTTCAGGACCCCTCTCAGCTGAACTGGAGAGGGATGAACTTTCAGCCTCGCCGATACCCCCCGGTCCTCCCCGTTGTATCGAAGCACACACACTGCAGCCTAGCTTTCAGATGTGGTATTTTTGCTGCGGCAGTTTGGCTTCCCCTTTTTTTGAAATGTTAAGGGATTGAAAACAGTGAATGGCAGCATCCAAGCTGTATTTGGATGGTAACAAAAAATTCCACTGCAGAGTCTAAACAATATGGCAATCTGTTGATTTGTAACAAAACAGATTTTAAATATACCACAAAATGGATCCAAAAGTTCTAGTTTTTCTCATAGATAGCAAGTGTGATCTGCCATTTATCTCTTCTCCTAGCTTTAGCCTACACAATATGCCAAAATTTTTACAGTTGAAAGTTTGCCTGAGCATTTATTCAGAAGAACATTTGAGCTTTTTTTAATTTGATGGAACTAGTTATTGACGTCATTTCTCCCATAGCCGTCATCATACTATCATGACTAGAGCTCTTCCTCCCCTTCCTTCCTCTTACCTCTGTCCTTTGTTGTCTTGAGGGTAAATTGCGGTGAGGAGTAGCTGCAGCTCCTCTCAATAAAAGCAGTTCTGGCAGCAATGCGATCTGTATGCCGGCATTCCTGTAGCAGTTTGTTTTCTTTTCTGAGGATCAGATTTCAAGTGAGCTGTGTCGTAGGTTGGACAGGGTGACATGGCGTGTCACCTCTTCAGGAGGAAACTGTGCTTCATTAAGTCAGCATCTTTGTTGGTTATAAACTCCATTCACTATTTTAATAATTATTTCCCAAGAGCTCTTCACCATTGCTTGGAACTTTTCCTGAATTAATCTGCTGAAAAAAGCTGTTCTAATTGCTTTAACATTTCAACAATGTATGCGATGGATCCACTTTAAAAGTTCATTCAAATTTATAATTATTACCGCTTGAACCAATAGTCTCTATTTTGTGCATTTAGAATGAGGAAATGCCATAGGTACTGATAATGGTGTTAACCCTTACAGCATGTTTGAACCATGAGCAACTATATAGATGAAAAATTATTTAACTATAAAATGTTAGCACATTTTAACCTAGGAGCATCAACCTGGATGCAACTGTTTTTCTTGAATTAAAATGTTCTTCATAAACAGGACATACTTTTTATACTGCAGTATGACAAAAACAATTCACAATATTTTTGTAGCTAGTAACTAATTTGCTCTATGTTTTACTGTTTTCATTGTCAATAATTTTGATTGACTTTGATGGATTTCACTCCTTTCTGAGGCAGGATCAAAACTCCTGTAATAATAGTCTCTGCTACTTCTTGCTGATGCCTGCGTCTGATTCCCACGTAAGCTGGTGAGGGCTCCACTTTGGCAGAACAGTCAGATGGGAGAACAGTCAGTTCCAGCATTGAGTAATTTTTTTGTTTGTTTGTTTGATTTTATTTATCCTGCAATATGCCACTGTTGGGAAGTAAGATACGCGTTGACCTTTTTAGTGATGTAAATAGGGAATTTGTTGTACGTAAGACCCTCCCAAATCAAAGGTAGGCTTATTGTGTGCTACAGTAACAGCTATTTCAGCCAAGGAATAAGAAATAAGAAGAGAAATGTAAACCTTAATGTTGCCAACATGACAATGTAATACAGGGGTAAGATAATCAGCAGTATCTAACATTACAGAAAACATAATATTCTGTAATGTTAGATGTTTTATTTCAATATGAAACAGATTTGTTCTGTTAATAATTATAAACAACTTCACTCTGCTTTCATCTTCTGTCCACATAACACTGAATTCCTGAAATTCTGTGTACTAAAATACAAGCAGATAAGCAATTGGTCCTTACCAGGAGAATAATAAGAGAAATTGCATTACCCTTCCATTTCCTAGCAACAGTGCCTTCGAGTTATATTTTGTCCATGCAAAAGCAAGTAAGCTAAGCTTGACTCTTGTCCTAGTCTAATTCAGTTTCATTCTTTCATTTGTTTGTGTATTGTAATTGATTTGTTGACAATTTCAGTGGATGTCACTGTGTGACCGTGTCCTGGTGAGTCTAACTTCTGCAAAAGATTTGGAGTGAGACTTACGGGAGTCAGAAATAATCATGCTGTTTTAAGTATGCTGGGTAATATATTTTTCTTTAATTTTTACTTTTAACAGTGAAATACCAGCAGTTTTCAACAGAATTTTCAACTATATCTTTACTGTACAATACAAATTCAGTCTTTGTTTCTCACTAAATCTTTTATATGTATAGTGTTGATCATTACTGTGAATGTTTTACAGATCGAAACTTGGATCATCTCCAACAATTTGTAACATGTTGAATTCCTATAAAGTCTGTTCCATTAAGCTAATTTAGTGTGAGAAAAAAAAAATCATTTTGTACTGTGTTCCCCTCTCCCCCCCGCCCCGAAGAAGTGGGAGGAAGCTGAATAACAGTATCTTTGTAAGACAGCTTTGTAGAAATAGAGTAAGATATGAGACTGGGATATAGAGTAAGATATGGAAGTCTAAAAGGCAAGCTGGCTTGCTGTGCACCATGGTTTTTAAAGGGTCTTGGTTGGATTAGGGAGCAGCTGTACTTACAGGCGTTTCATCTTGTGCGTATTTGGTGGGTGGGCAGGCATGGTTTGTGAGGAGAATGCCTGTGAGGTGAACGTGTCAGGCTTGGCGTGCTGAGAAGAGTGAGGAGGGAGACCCCGGAGAGCAGAAGTACTTTGGACTAAAAGGTGCTTTAGAAGTTTTTGGTTTGGATTATTCTAATCACTGTCTTTCACACTCTCACACCAATGTAAGGACGAAATATTTCACATATAAGATCCCAGACAGAAGTTGTCTAAATATTTTCAAAAAGTTTCATTCATAGATAGCGTACTTTGCTCTTTTGGTACAGTCAGATCTTCAAAACGGTGCCTCGTGGGCGCAGCTGCTGGATTTATTGCTCAGCACTTGAAAAACTTAGCTTTGTATTCTTGCTTTCAAATTCAAAATCAAAGTGGTGTTAAATTATATAGTGAATTATTGCTAAACAGCCAAAAATACAAAGGGAGAAACATATTTTAAAAAAAGTAGAATCCTGCTGTGGGTGAGGTGTCTTAAGTGTCAAGAAAAAAATGCTGCTGCTGGATATGTATGCTTGCAGCAACCTCTCCTCATGCTGCGTTCACTCTAAATGTATTTACTTTAAACTTCTACTTTAGTGTACTGATGCTTGCTGAAGTATTGCATGACAAAGAATGGAACACATACTATGTCTTTGCTAGACTTAAATGTCTTAATAATGCTTTCTAGACTCACAAATTAACTCAAATTTCACTTTGCTGAGAAAATAATACTGGAAAATACCTTCTACAGATAGTTAGGCAGTTTTGGGGAAACAAATTGTTAAGAATGACTTAAGCCATAGAAATGTCTCTTAATAGAGATAATCCCCAACAAGTGCTTACTAGATTTTAGCTTGTCTGATGAGAGCTTTTCACATACTTTTCTGAATATCCATCATCGTTACGGGCTGGACAGAATTTTGCTGTGGTGTATCACTGATTTTTCTCCAAATGCACTAGTACCATGCCAAATAGAGCACCTGGGGGTCCTGGTGGACACCACATTCACCATGAGCCAGCAATGTGCCCTTGCAGCAAAGGCGACAAATGGTACCGAGGCTGCATTAGGCAGAGTGTTGCCAGCGGGTTGAGGAGGTGATCCTTCCTCTCTGCTCAGCACGGGTGAGGCCACATCTGGAGCACTGTGCCCAGTTCTGAGCTCCCCAGTACAGGACAGAGACAGGCGTACTGCAGAGAGTCCAGAGAAGGGCCACCAAGGCAACTAAGAAGCTGGGGCATCTCTCATATGAGTAGAGGTTAGGAGAGCAGGGACTGTTCAGTCTGGAGAAGAGAAGGCTCAGGGGGACTCTCATCCGTGTATGTAAGTACCTGAAGGGAGGATGCAAAGAAGAGGGAGCTGGGCTCTTTTCAGGGATGCCCAGTGACAGAACCAGAGGCAGTGGGCACAAACTGAATCACAGGAGGTTCCCTCTGAACGTCAGGAAGAACTTCATTACTGTGAGGGTGACCGAGCACTGGCACAGGTTCCCCAGAGGTGTGTTGGAGTCTCCATCCTCGGAGGTATTCGAAAGCCATGTGGACACAGTCCTGGGCAGCCTGCTCTAGGTGGCCCTGCCTCAGTGGGGTTGTTGGACCGCATGACCTCCAGAGGTCCCTGCCAACCTCAGCCCTTCTCTGATCCTGTGAAGATGCCTGTCATGGCCGGTTAGGGCCTATGTCTAGTGCATCCAGGCATCTTAGCTTCTTGCACCGGAATAAATATTTACTCCTTTTTTACAATCAGCACAGTTTAGGCAGCTGACATTCTAGGCACACGAGCAAAATCATAAAGCATACTGTGAACTAACAAACAGTCATAATCTGTCAGGAATTCCCAACAGGAGGAAGAGGCTGACTGATGCAACTATTTGACGCCAGCCCTTTCGTTGGCCCACTTGTTCCCGTAGTGTCCTTTCGCTGGAGGTAGAGAGTGATTTTCTTGTTACAAAGGGAATTACCATGAGACCTCAAAAGGTGTGTTGCAAGATAGCATGCTGTCTCAAGATAGCTATTTTAGTCGCTTGACAGAGTGGTGTAATCAAAAGATTATGCAGTAACAGCAAGACTGTTGATGCATGTGCACTGCTGCCACTTACTTTATGCTCTTGATAAACGGTTGAGCAGGACAGCCTGCGGGGCCGGTGTGCGCGGTGCAGCAGGATGCCCAGATCTAGCGATGTGGACCGGGGATACAACTTCTGAACTTCCATGCCTGCTGTTACACGCTTTGTTTTGCAGGTGTGACTGTTGATTCTCTGCTCCCAGTTGTAAAATTAAGTATTTTCTTCCCACCGTGTTGTAAGGATTAATTAGTTGACATTTCGGAACAAAGAGGAAAGAGTGTTAAATCTAAGACACGAGAGAGCACAATCTATTTGTTTTTTATCTTAGCAATCTCACTGACGTCAGAGAGCCAAATTCTTTTCTAATCTGGGAAGTGAAATCTTGGGAGGTGAAAAACCTCTGCAGCTTGCATTTGGAAATTTGATTTAAAATCTATCTGACCATGATTTCTGAATGGTGACAAGATGAATCAAATCAAAGTAAGGCACAAGGGGAACAGATGACTTGGTTTTCTGTTCCGAGTACTCAGCAGCTCTCACTAAAGTCAAGAGGAAATGTGCAGAGTTTTTTGGTTTGGTTTCTTTTTTTTGTTCTTTTAAATGGGGTCACTTAAACAGCAGCTTCAAGTGTGGATTTAAGAAGCTAACTTTGGTTATCTTGGCTTCTCAGAATACTAAAAAATTTAAGAAGGGCTTTCATTATATAGGGAAGTCATAATGTGCCTTCTCTGAAGACTTCATCCATAAATAAACTCTTGTAAGCAGGACTTAATATTAATACAAAATTAATAATAGAGTCTGCAGCTACAGCAGGCGTTCGAAATGCAAAGAGTGGTGCCAATAGGCCTAATTCAAAGTTCATTGAAATCAGTGGAAGAATAAAATATTTGTTTTTATTAAGTTCTATATTTTAGCTGGAGCTTTACAAGTGCGTATATGCATTGATTAATTTTAAAATTAAATGTTGAACAATGATGTTAAAGCAGATTTTAACCCTTACAACATGGTTCTGTAAAGTCAGGTTTTTAAATAAAGTATAGATGAAAAGAGGGCTTCATTGGAATGATTAAATAGCTTTAGTATGTAGGGCTTGACTACGGCATCTATGCAGGGCTGGTGCAAATGACGAGAATCCCAGGTGTGGACTCTTAACGCCGCAAGAGACATTTTGTCTTCAAAGCCCATCAGCAGAAACCCGATGGGCACAAAACCCGTCTGTCACAAGCCCAGGTCTGCCGTGGGTGCAGCAGCGGCGCGCGCCGGGGTGCCGGGGGAGGCCCCTCAGGGGCAGCGGGGAGGGGAGAAGCCTGCCATGATGGCTGCCAGGCCCCCCCTTCCCCCCTCAGACACCAGATTGCCGCGCTGCCGCCGTGCTGAAGCGTGTGCCGTGCACCAGCTGTCAGCCTGATGTAACTTGAAATGGGCTGCCGTAATAAACCGTTATCAAAGCACTTGAGGAGAATGTGAGCCTTGACCTTATCAGGATAATTATCTAATAGAGTGCAGAGAGGGTTCCCTTTAATTGATGTTGTCATCCTTCGCGGCCGTAGGAGAACGCGCTGGCTGGGGCGGGTACCCCTTCCTGGGGCATCCTCGTACTTTTGGTATCACTGTCTCCGTTACTGATCTGTAGCTTGTTCTGTAGATGGGAATCTCACAGGCTTGTTAAATGAATTTTATTGGGAGCATTTAAAAAGTTCTGTTATTTAAATTATGTGCTAAATCAGCTCCCGTCGTTTCTTGCTGATTACAAATCTTTTAGACTGTGTTACGCAAGAAATCCCTGAACAGTGTAACAAGCCTAGGTGACGGTCAGCAGACTGTCAAAGCGCGGGGCCGCTTGGTCGAGACAAGTTTTTCACCTCTTCATGACCCACTGTCAGCGTGTGAGCTGTTCTAGGAGACAAATTTGCACGTTTTGCTTAGCACACAAAAGCGAAGCTTTTTTGCAGAGGACGGGTTAGCGGGGTGCAGCAGTACAGCTGTAGCAATGTGTTTCCTCCGGGCTGGTGAATGGCGGCAAAGAAAAGGACCCGAACTCAATGTCTCCTTCAGTTATTTTATTTAAGAGCCTTGAACAACTTTGGTTTTCGATGTGCAAGAAAGGCATTTTCTGAGGATCTGTATGTGCAGATGGGGGGGGTAGTTTTTAAGTCTTTCTTCTGTTTTGTCTCTCAGCTGCTTTCTGTTGCAGTTTCATCTAGCGGAAAGACAGTCGCACACTTTCTTACGTAGCAAAATACACTAGTGGTGCCCATTAACAGGAACTCGCATGTTTTGGACCATGAAAAAATTCTGCCAGTGTTAATGTGTTAGTCATATAAATATACTTAACTGTAATGTAGGTAGAATGTAACTGAAACTTAGTCATAAATCTGGTTTATCATCTCTGAAAGGAGTATCTCTTCATCTGTATTGCTGTCATGTTTCTGGTCTATGTTGGATTCTGAAAGGTCAGATTCTGGAAAGCAAAATCTGTAGTCTTAATATATGCTGTTTTTCTGACACTACATTGGACAGTTTTAAACTGAATAATTATGGTACTGAAATAATAGCATTTTATTTTTTACCTTACCAAGAAGCCCTCTGCTCTAGCCTGTACTCTTGGACTTTCACCCTTGTATGTCTCTCAAAATAAGGTGCCCAGAAGAAAAGGGATCAATGTTCTCATTAAAGATGTTTATGATTTTTTTTCATGCTCTAAGCAATTTTTTCCTTTAACAATGTGTTATGAAAATACTCTTATCATTCCTTTATGCTGGCAAATCTATGTCAACTTAAATTACTTTTAGTGGGTGACTATATTTTCTTAATGAATAATTTAATCCACTATATTAATACACTGAAATATTAGCGTTTTTTCACTTGGATCCAATGAGAGAGACCTCAGATGTGAATAGCAACTCATATTTCAGACTCTGAGAACAATGGAAACTGAGTGCACTGCGTATTTTTAAAAACATTTGTTGATAACAAAGGCCTTTGATTTTTTTTGCATGCATATCAATGAAAATGCAATGCAAAGATTGTCATTGTTTCAACAAAGTAAAGATTTAAAATATAGCAAACAAACCCATTGTGCCAATGCTGTAAAAATACAGCAACTGTATGAGTGAGTACTCATGTAGGTCAATTCAGCTGCTCTCCATATTCATTGTGACAGTTATTGAAATAGCTGGAGGCAGAGTGGTTACTGATACACTATACTGCATTTAGAGTTTTAGATGCTATGGCATCAAAAGCAAGACCGTTGAGACCACTTAAAAGGATATTGGTGATACAGAGATTGAATTTCATCCTGAGAGAGGAGATAATGATTCTCATGGATTTTGGTGCTGAGACACAATTGACAAGGCAGTAGGTATGAGATGATTATGTGATCTTTTTTTTTTTTTGTTACTGTTGTTATGGCACTTAATCTCTCTGTTCCCAGTGCTCCACACTTCCCTACTTAATTGGGAGCATAAGGAGAAGTACATAAAAAATGGCTAGATACTCAGATGTTACTGTAACAGAGATCATTTAGCCCTGCCTAAGTCATAATCCTGAGCTTCCTCGTTACATTGATTAGGCAATGGAGGATGCACATTGTCATGCTAGGTACTGGGCAGACAGAACGTAGTAAAGAGTTCCCGTCCTATCCTGAATGATTTACTGTCCGCACAGTTAAGGCATATCTAGCATGAGGGGTGCACTCAACAAGAATACAGAACAAATATTGTGGAAGTTCCATTATCGTATTTTATTTGAGGGGGGAAATAGTTGGGTGAAGATGAACACTGAGAAGGAGAGAGATGACGGTACAAAGGGGAAAACACAGGGTGATAAAAGTGTGGGGTGCAGCGAAGGGACAGGGAGTGAAGGCAGGTCTGGTCTGGCGCTTACCATTTGGCTTGTTTTTTCATGCAGTTCTCCCTGGGGAAAAAGAGGGGAGGGAGTTACAGGAACTGTAGTGATTGTTACCGGACTATGTTTTTATCTCATGGGAAATACTCATTTTTTAACACAGCACTTCTAGAGGAATAAATTTATTTGAGAAATTGACTCTTTTTTTATTTTTTTATTTAGCACAGGCCACAATATCAGGAGTATTAAATAATATATGCCATTACCAGCAGAATTGGGATGTTCTCAGAACTACTTCTGGTGTGGAAATAAATACTGTACCTTACAAACAGATACACAGGCACCTGAAATTCGTGCAAATTTTCTCACTTCACATCAAGTCTGATGCTTAGGCAGACAAATTTCACATCGCGGCAGATTTGTATCGTTTTCATAGGTAATCCAGGAGGGTTGAAAGGTTGCTTGGAAATATTGTAAATAAAGGGCACATAGCCGATATTCGTAGTTAAAGGTGAGAAAAGGGTAGATTTCATGATGACTGATTAAGTTTGGAGTTGCACTATGCCTGCAACTGAGTAGCAGTTACCAGTAGTCAAGATGGATTGTGAATAGTATGTTCTACTAATACTGTTTTAAAAGACCGTGTTCTGGACTGTAACTCTTTCTTTATGACTGTTTGTCTGACAATTGCCTTCATTTTTACAGAAAGGAAGAAAAACATTTCGTCTGTACTGTCATGTAACAAATACGGCTTGCAGCTTCGCTAAGGTCTCTGCTTCACCGTGACGGCTCCAGCCCTAGCATAGGCAGCTGTGCTAATGGAGCTTGAAACTTTTGGCCAAGGTCCGGGTCCATTTCTGTGGCGCACACAGAGCGCTCTACCCCGAAAGTAAAATCAAACGTGATTTTTTTCTTTTGTATCAGTTATTAGTTGTGCTGCCTTAATCTTGCAGCTCTTTGGATCTTCATGAGCTTTCTGTTGCAAGATAATGGCAAGATTTAATTTGACATTGACTTGACTTTTCAGATAGCTCAATTTTTAGCAGCAAGTAGGTAAGATTTTTAAATGCACTTGAATAAAATTGGTACTCTTTGCTAATTCACGTTAGAGGATTAAACTATAAGCATTTTATGAAGTTATTCTTTATAAAGTTATTTTTACCAAGTTATTTTTAATAGAAGAAAAAATTAGAGGAGCTCAAAATAGAGGAAAGCACCATTATTCAGAAGCTTCCAACCAGGAAATTTATTTGTCTACTTTGAATATAAAAAAAACAAGTACTCTGTGTTATACAGAGACCATGCTGGGCAAACTGTATTCAAATTTATTTTTTTTTTCTGGGTCCTCTAATAAAAAATTCACCTGAAACATACTTCAATTTCTTGGGTCATTATTCTCTATAATATGAAGACTTTGAGTGTGAAGAGGAAAGGTGTTATACTTTCTCCCTCTTCTTTTTCTTTCCTGCTTCATCTGTGAAAACTGGCAGAATTCGTACTGCTGAGCTGGATTAATTCCATAAGAGGATGAAAATCTACCTATGTGCGACAGGGTGGTGGAGGGGCTGTTGAGGAATAAACCAACAAAAGCCTCGTGATTTAAGGATAACTTTTTGTTTTCCCCCTTGACAGAAGGCCATTGTTTTTCATATGTGTCCTGGGCAAAGGTAGCCAGATCTTTCACAGTGGTATTCTTTCTGTTGTATTGAGTTGTGTAAGCTGTTTTTATCTTACCTTTCACCCTGCTGTGATAAAAATCACCTCCCTACCATCTCTCATCTTACATCTAGTCCCAGCGGTCCACGTACTGTCCTGAGAGGATGAAAAAGAAATAGCTCCCTTTCTGAAAAGGCAGTGTGAGCTGACTGGCCTCAGATGGCCGGGGACGAGGGAACGGAGTAGCTCAGGAAGGAGGACTGCAGTGGCCGAGTGATGAGGATGAAACTGGAAAGCTCTGGGCTTGTTGTCGGGCGGGGAGAGAAAGGAGGCAGCGCTGGAACTAAAAAAGCATATGGTGATGTCAGAAAAAGGCTACGAAGGAAACTGGTGTACCAGGGTAGGGAAACAACTTCGAATACTTTAATGTTGAATTGGAATGATTCTGTGCTTATTTATGTTCTCACAAGGAGAACCTGAATTGTTTTATTCTAATAACAGTAGATGGTAGCCCCGGTCAAGTATTCTATTTGGAGAGCAGCAACCACCTCACGGAAAACACATGGTGTACGTACAGGTGTTAAATACTGGGCCCAGTGAGTGAGACAGTTGTGAGCTAATTTGAAAGTGATATAAAATGATAATAGCTGTTATCAATAACAATTTGCTGTTGGTTGCTGGTAATTTCCCATTTGAAGCATCCGGTATATCCCTTTTTCGCTTCAGTCACAGTGCTTCTTTTGTATTCAATCTTAATATATTGTTAACAGGTCACATAAATCTATTGAATTAAAAGATATTGTGTACAACAATTTGTTTTAATTACAGAATATCACGTGTTCTATTTAACTGTAGGTTTAATGAATGGCTATTTAATTAAGGGCTTTAAATCAGGTAATCAGTTTGCATCACTGGGCAACAAGTTATCAGTTTGTAACATGCAGTTGAACAGTCAAAAGGAGCAATAGGCAAACCTTTCCCTGCTAGTGTTTGTTGGGTAATTGAAGAATCTGGACTCCGGGGTACATATAAAACAGGGAATAGATGGTAGGTAGGAAGGATGCCAGAAGACTGTACTTGACAGGGCTTGATGAAGCCTTGAAAACATTGGTAGAGACTTGTTATGCAATTCAGTGTGTAAACTGTAACAATTCACTGTGTGCACTATACTGTGTTTGGAAACGGAATGTCTTACACCTTTGCCTGTCTTTGGTGAATACATTGCAACTCTGATGATGAGACATTGAAGGTGTTTATTGTTGACTGTGATATAAAAGAACATACCCGTTAAGATTTTCTTTTTGTGGTAATATTAAAATCCCCCCCCCCCTTTTTTTTTCTTGTTTGCTTTCTCTTTCTAGTTCTATCACATCTTATATGATTTCTGGTTGTATGAAATAGATTGAGCATTTCCATGAAAAACCTACTGTTTACATCAGTACCATTCAGAACACATGCAATAATCGAATATACTCACATCCCCAGGGTGATACACCTTCTAAAGGTGTAAAGGGAGGTAAAAAAGGCTTTTCTGTCTGCTTAGTCCTCCTACCCACTTGTATTTATGATTAAAAATAACTGTCTTCCTATGATGTCTCTGTTGTCTTCCATTCAGATTTTGATTTGATAGATTGTGAGGATAAAGGCGGCCACAGTTTCATAATCCATGATGTATTTTGTAGGCCATAAAATTTCAGCCAACAAGCCTAGTATTTGTCTCACAAGCTGTGGCTGATCTATTGAATCATTTTAGAAAAACAGTCAATCTGAAAATACAAAGTGATGTATAATCCAGTACGATTCTGGGAAATTATTCTATTTCCTTTCTTGATAAAGGCTTACATCTTATTTTTCAACTTGGTTTGCTTTCCTTAGCTGAGCCTAGATGTACTGTCCACTAAAAACTTTTCCTTCTCATGTAGACCATATTTATACACCATAGCTAAAGCACTTCATGCTGTTTCTTCCAAGTAATAATTTAATATAGGTAATTCCTAAAGGTTGCAACTCAAAAGGATTGTTTGGGAAATGCTAGCAGTTCATAAAAGGTATTGTAGTTCTGCCGAGACCAAAATTAAGCACGATCCTGAACTGAATATGGGGAAGTGTCATGGATTTGGTTGTTAGTTTCGCCTTTTAGATTTCATAAAACAAATCTGGTACACAATGCATACACAGGAATTGGTTCTCTTTTTTTTCTGTTTAGGTTATGGCGAATACAGGTTTTGCATTTAGACTTCAAGAATAGATTTCTTCTCTCCCCCATCATAAAACAGCTAAGTTATCATGATGGTGGTACATCTGTGCAAGACACGCAAGACATACTGCGTTACAAAGAAGTGCAATAATACTGCATATATTGAAGTTCTTTTACTGTGCTTCTTTCTTCATGGAATATTAATAAAACATTTCCCTTTCCTTTTCATTTTGCTGGGGCAGAGGAGGGTGATTTTTTTCTGTGCAGGAGTTTCGGAAGAGGGCTTTCTTCTTTGGAAGAAGGTTTTGATCTGCAGTTCTTCTAGGTACAACTTCAAAATACGTATTTCTTCATATCAGCGTAGCAACGCCTGCACAAAATACTGCATCTTTACTGTATATTGTCTGAAGAAATTGTTTTTCAGCTTTTATAGCTATTTCAGATTGGGTCTGGTGTCTTGAATTTCTGCTCAGATTAAAGTTTCAATTTTAACACATTCAGTGGCTGAGTGAATTATAAAAATGGGAAGAAATGAAGATGAGTTGGACTCTGGAGTTTAGGTAAATCATGCTTAGACGTAATTTAAAAACATCTGCAATTTTAATTCTGCCTAATAAAAGCCCAACAGCATCTGTAGTGGAAAAAAATGTATCAGTGATCACATTTCACTGTCTTACTGGACTAACATTTCATAGTAAGGGCTACCTATAGATGGCACCAAGAGTAAATATTACAGGAGCTGCCCAGGAAAAGTCATAGCTTTAGAATCCAGCATGTTTGTGACTCAGTGACTTTCTGAATATTTTTACAGTATTTTTAAAAAATTTTTACAGTATTTTTATTAATTCTTATTGGAACTGATTGAAATCCTTCATCTGATCTCATCTGAATAAAGAAATTTGGGACTGGATTCAGGAGATATTTGGCCTAAATGACCTTTGGCTTAATTTTTGCCTTTCTAGCCTGATGGTCTGTTGGAGAGGGTCCCTTCGCCCAGCAGCAAACAACAGCATCTCAAAGCTCTCAGCTGCTGCGTATGCAGCTGCAGAAGGTGCAGGGCTATGGCATTGTCGCAGGTGTTCTTCCTTTCCCCCAGCTGCATCCTGGTTCTCCTGGTACACCAGCAAAACCTTTCTAGGGGAAAGCAAAGGGATGCTGAGTTACGTTGGGGATGGTCGTGGCATTTCTGGCTTTCTTACCCCCACTCTGTGCAGTGAAATGCTCCAAGACGTGCTGGGAAGCAGCATCGGCCTTTGAGGCAGCGTGGCCCTTGGTGCCTGCGATTACTACATGCATCACTATATTTTTGCTGTCAGCCTTTTTGTCCAAATTGGCTCAGCGTCCATAGTCATAAAGCTTGCGATGCCAATTGGAAGCACCGGCATCATTAATAATGTTGCGTTACTTCCCTTCCCATTTTCAACTCCAAATACAATAACCAAGCAAAAAACTGGCAGTAGAAACTGCGCAAAGGGTTTTGTCCCAGCATTATTCACCTTCATAAGTCAAAGGAACGTGACATCGCATTCAGTGTGAAGAGAAGTCAGGCCGAGACTAGAGCATGACTCTGGAGGTTAGTACAGAGACAGAAAGCCAATATTACATATTTTCCTGTTATGTCTCAGGTAAGGTGAAAAACAACAGTATCAAGGCAATATAATGTGTGAAATAAAAAGAACTCAGATTTTGCAAGGTAACTGGTAACTATTTTTATTTTTAAATTTATCTTTAAATATAGACTTGAGAAATAATAAGCACAGTATGACACTACAAATATGAATGGATGAAAAAATGTTAAAACACTGAAAAATTTTGCACAATGCTATCAGAAGTCTTCATAAAAATGAAAAGATCTGCTTGGTCTGAAGTGTATTCTGAAAATAATCTTTCAGCTGTCCTTCTTCTAAAAGGTGTTACTGCAGGTTTTCCATTGCAAATGTCAGTGTCGCTAACCCGTGTGCAGCACAGTGCGAAGTGAATGATGCAAGGGGTACATAACAATGAAATCGTGTCCTATTTCCCCCCCCCCCAGAGGGATTAGATTGCTAATAATGTTTTTGGTGTGATATGAGCTGATAAAAGCCAGAGGCCCTGATTCAGCGTAGGAATTATCACCGCTTCACTCATCCTTATGAAAATGCTTTTTACTACGTGGAAATCATGAGAATTTAGAAGTATGTGCTGGTGAGAATAATTTACAGAACTTCTTAGATTTTTGCAGTTTCCTTAGTCCTTCACTACCATCTCAGTCTTTACTTTCATTCATAACTTGAACAGAAAACATTGTGCAAGACATGTAACGTGGTGAATGCCGATTTCCCAAAGCCCTGGTACCTGGAGCTCAGCTTCTTAGACAAACAGATTTGTCTCCATAGGTTGCACACCAGAGGTTCAAAGAGCCTCTGAAATAAAAAAGAGGACAAGGTTGAGGTGCAAATATTTAAATTTATTTTGTGCACAGCGTATTTTTGACCTTGTACGCCTACTGTGGTTTTTCCAAGCAGTTCACCTCTTCTGGCAGCACTGATCCTGTAAATGCGGAGAAACTGTGTTCTAGTGCTTGCTTTTGAGAGAGCGAGAGAGCACTCACAGGTGTTGAGGTCAGGCCGTGAGAGGGAAAGGAGAGAAGAAAAGAAAGCTTCATTTTTTTCAGGAAATACTGCCTTCAGAGTACATTTCTCTTTTGATATTAGCTTGAATACAGTTTTCATCACACAACGAAACTTTCCTTTCTTGCTATTTTTGTCACATGATTAGACTTAAAGCAATAAAGTTTTCTATGCAAGAGAGAGATAAACAAGTGGTTTTTAATTCTTTGCCATCCTTCTCTCCAAGACTAAGTCTCAAATACTTGCGGGGTTTAATACGCTAGGAAAGCTTTGTTCCTTTATCAACCAGCAGATTTTATAGTTTGTTGGTTTTAAAAACCTTCCATAAAAGAAGTTTAAAATGCAGTGCATGGCAGTGCCATTTTGGTTGAGTGCTGATGTAAAGCCTATGATACGTAAGGCTATTATGGTGCTAAAGCCATGTAACTTGCTTTTAAAAATTAAATCTTTTGTCTCACATGGCATGTGTCATACTGTCATAGTACTGTTCTTTGTATCTGTCTCAACCATGTTGAAAATTATAAATGCACTGTGCCGTAATTATTTCGATAGTGTTTAACGAAGTTGAAAACAGTGTGCTACTTTAATGATATTGTTGCCTTTATTTTTCTTAACTGACATGTTATAATTTCATTCCAAATTCCTTCTCATGGAAAGAATGAAAGTTTTCATTGTTTTCATGTAACTGCAAGGGGATGTGTAACTCTTCTAGCCATGATATCTAATTGTTGAACTATATAGATACAAGTGACCAGCACCAGTAATATCAACTGGAGCACTGAAATGATGAAACTATGTGTTAACCTGCAAGCAGGCGTTGGCACCACGGGCATTTTATGTTTGGAGAGTAAATAGCTATTTTGGATCACAGAGCAAAAAGTGAATTCTCCTTATCTTTTACACAACAGTTTAATCCTAACTTCTCTCATGTTGTAACAATCTTACATAAAGTATTATATACTGTGTCTGTATTTTTCACATACTTGGTTATAAATATGTAAAATAATGGTAGAATTGAAAGGAAGTGTCATTGTTTAGTCTTGTACTTTAAAATTTCTTGTGTACATTCCATGTATTCTTTTTAATTGTGCTCCAAGCTCATACACGGTTCTTGTTATTGTTACTTTTATCTTTGTATAATTTAAAATTTTTATATTCCAGTATTTTCTTTAGCTCAGAAGTGCAACTCTCATGTGTTTCAGTTTTCAACAAAAAAGTAGTATTTTTTAATGTATAGGGATGGTCTGGACTTATGAACTTATTTCCATTTCTAAAGTGTGTTTTTCCAGAAGAAAATCAGTGTATTTTGACCTATAGTGAGATAAATAATACTCATACATTAAATCTACAATTGCATGCATATTATAAGGCCGTGTAATACTGTCAACTTTTAAACAGAGCTCCTTACTAACACTTAATTGCTTCATATGGCCAGCGTCTACTTTATATAGGTTTATGAAATTAAAAAGTATCTTCACATTGAGAAAAATATGACTTGTCTGAGGTATGGCCCACAGTATTTTCTATGATTTTTTTCTCTCTTGGATATCTGACTTAGGTAAATCAAAGCATCTTTGTTATAGAAGAAATTATGAAGGTATTCGAGACTGCTATCTCCAGTGATGTATCAGCAGGTGACAAAACGTATGGGCCACAAACAAGAATTCTTTGAATCTTCTGTGACGTAGCAATTTTTCCTTAATTAGGCACTCGGTAGTATGTTTGGGGTTTCCTTGTTCTATGGAAAACCCCAAACTGAAAATTTACCTGGCTTTTTTAGGTGCAATAGCATTTAATAGGTTTGTGAAGTTGTTAATTAGAAAGAAGAAATACTGCGTAGTAGCTCTCTAGTCTGCCAGGTGAACTTTATACAATTTCAGATTCAAGGGAAGGAAAAGCATAGTTGCCCTTACTTTAGCATGCAGGAAAATAATTAGAGAGATACTCTAATAGGAACAGCAAAAGCTGCGAGAGACAGGGGAAAGAAACTGGAAAAGGCAGAATAAGAAAAATAGCTTCAAAATGTTAGGTCGCAGAGAGTCAGGAAAAACAGAGGAAGCAAACACTCCTTGCAGCTAGCTTCGTGTTCTGCACTGAGCGCTGCCTACCTCTTTACCTGCCTCTTTGGTTCATTAACACTACCAGCCGTCACCAAGAGACAAAATAAACAGAAAAGGCCTTGCCCCTTCCGAGTGACAGATTTACTCATTCACAGTCTTCTCCCTGACGTTCCACAGTGCGGAGCGTCAGGTTCCCAAAAAGTTTCCAAGCCCACGATGGACCCCAAAAAAGGCCGTTGCTTGTAAATTGGTGAATGGTTCAAGGAGCGTAGCTGACATCCAAGATGGTGTTTCCAAGTTGTCGTCCTGTTCAGTGACAGTCTACCCGCGCGCAAAGCAACAAGCAGACCTCCGTCAGCCCTTGCTGATGGTTTCCTGCAGTAGCACCGGCAGTGAGTGTCCCACGGGCTGTGGGAGCGTGGGAGGTAGCCTGACTGGGCTCTACGCTGCCCTTACTCACCGCTCTGCTTTAGGCTTGTGAAGTAGTGAGAATTAGTCTCCAGACTGACTTTATTCCACTACTTACTGCTAAACAGCTGGCAAAAGACTTTTCTTTCGGCTGAACCATTCCTCATTTTCTCATTGTCTTCAGCAACGTGAAGGAGCAGAACCGTGGATGCGATTATCAATTACGATTATCACTTATTTCCATCTACTTGAAATTCTAGATGCTCGAGAAGTTTTCTTGTTTTACTCAGTATGAGAAAAACCCTTTCATTAAAAACCCACAACTTTTTGATAATTCTTTTGGTCCATCTTGCTGTATTAATGCAGTCTCTTAAGAACTATATTTTGAGGTGGTTGTCATATATTACCTGCTAGAAAGCTGTACTACCTACAGTTAAGAGTGGCATAAAATTCTGCAAGTTCTAAACTGGATAAATCTCTAGGTACCCTTTGCATAAAGATTTCAAGTATGGAAAATGTAATTTAAATGGGTGCAACGGTTTCTGCTCGTGTATGTACTCCCCAGATGCGTTTGGTGGCTGTGTGCGCATACCAGGATTGCATGAACATTTCCCTGTTTCAGACCTTTCAAAATGTGCTAGTCCCACTTCTTGCCATCACTGTTCATTCTGAGTTTAGAAGTTTATTTGCATTTATTTTTGTTGTTAAAATAAGTAAAGGCCACGTTGCATGCTGTCTAAGCCATTGAGGGTCTATGAGAATCAGTTCTTTTTTTGTTCCCCAGAACAGCCCCAGCTGACACCCACGGGATGCGCCTGCGTGTCGGAGGGAGCGGCATTGCTCTCCCTAGGTCACAGGGAACGCAACCCAGTCTGTAAATGGAAGAAAAACAGCAGGTGCCAGGTTGGGGTTTTTTTCGTTTAGAAATGTGCAGTAGGCATCTCCTTCCTCCTTGTGAAGGAAACTTAAAAAGTCATTTCCCCAAATGCATGTAGAATATGTCTCAGGATTCTTTAGGCAGATACAACTGCTTTTCTTCCTGCAGCAAGCCCCTGTTCTGTGCCGTACCCTCAGTGGTAGTGTCCATAACTTCCCAGCTGAGAGAAATTCAGTCTGCCACTAGCAAAGCGCAGAAGGCAGCTTGGTTTGTAGTATTCAGGCCCTATTGACCATTTTGTGAATGCACCCAAAAGCCAGCCCTTCTCCTCTGGAGGCCAAGGGAAGGAGACGGTCTTCCCTGAGATGTGCCTGTGGTCAGGTGTTTTAAGGATGTTTCAAGAGGGATGAGTTAGGGAAGATTTTAGCCGTAAATGCATATGGCCAGAAAAGGTTCTCATTGGGAAGGTTAGCTCGCTTACTCCAGTAAGACATCCTGGGAAATGCCTGGCTACCTTTCCTTGCCCACTCACAGCAGATATTTTTAATGTAGGTCAGTCTGAGCTCTTACGTGGGTCAACATAATGTGACTTTGCAAGTTCTGGTTTATAGAGGTAATGTGGTCTCGAATACCAAAAGAAGTCCTTAGACCGAACGGTCCCTCAGTGATCGTTAGGTAGTTTCCGCTAATGTTTTCTACACAGTGTGTCAGCTTGGTTTACTGGTAGCTATAAACATATCACACGAGTGCAGCTACTCGAAAAGCTTGGGAACAGATTTTGAATGTAACACTGGCAGGCAAGGTGTAAAGGCTGACAGACAGCTCGGCATGGGTCAGGGCACAAGCAGAAACTCGTGCAAAATGTGTTGCCAAAAAAAGAAAGGAGACAATAAATTTGCATCCCTGCATGGGAAGAGGCAACAAACAAAAGGTCTTGAAATTGTGAAAGGGGAGAAGAAAACAGCCGGGCAGAGCACTCTGCGCACAGAAAAATAATTACCCGCTCGGTCAAAGTTACTCACGGCTGACGGGGCGGGTGAAGGTGGGGTGAAGGATGTTGCAGGCAGTGAAACGTGTTGTTACCTTTCAAAAACACGAGAGATGCTGCAGGGCCTGACCCGGCTTGAGGAGGAGGCTGCCGGCCTGTGCTGTAGGCACCCTCTCCCTCCTCCCCGTGCAGCCCCTGGCCAGGGTGAAACGGGGCGGTGGGCAGAGGTGCGGGTGGGCAGGGGTGCGGGTGGGGGTCCCCGGCGGCAGCCAGGGTCTGGCGCTGCAGCCTGGTGGCCACTGCACGGGGAACGGTGGGTCTGGCTTCCAGGCTGAACGGAGCGGGTTGGGTGCTGTGGGGACACGGAGGGTTCTGGGGTGCTGATTGCCCTGCGCCGTGTTTTGGAGTGTGAAAAGGGAATTAGAAAGCAAGTTGGATTTTTAAAAAGAGGCACTAGCGCTGTTCGTGCTTGCTGCGCTGTGAGCAACCAGCAACATGGCCTCCAGCAGCGCGTACGGTAGGTGTTTCTTCTCCTCAAAACGCTGTTGGGTTTGTTTGAAGGACAGATAGAGAGGTAACAGGCCAGCAGAGAGAACAAGTGTGCCTGCAGAGGGTTGCTGGGACTTTTGGTGTTGTTTCTTAATGGAACTGGACTTCGCCTAAAGGGAAGGAGATGAGAAAAGCGCAAGGGGAGGAAAAGGTAAAGGGAGAGGTTTAGGGGAGAGAAGGAATAAGACCGGGCTGCTGAGTGAAGACACAGTGTGGAAAAGATGTTATCTAACTGTAGCACTGGTAATTAAGTTAGTAGAATGAATGTGGGATTGAATGGAGAACATTAGCAGAAGCTTAAGTCGCCTAATTGGTCTGTTAATCACGGGCCAAGTTGCTTTCTCTCAGGCGTGCCTAACAGTGTTTCTTGTTTTTGCAGCAAATATTTAAAAAAAAAATATTCTGCAGGTAGATTGTGAGGCCTTGAATATTAGCTACGAAAGTATGTGAGCATACTTCCATATAATCCTTTTCTACAAAATTCTTCTATCCTTAATAAAACTTACGAAACAGGTGCATTGTGTGCTTTTTGGAGGGAAAAAACCAAAACAAACACCTCTATCTTTATCTGATTAAAAGTTTAAACTAAAATCCCAGTAGCCAAGCAGTCATGATTGTCCCAAAGAATTCTCTGAAATAGATTTGTTTTGTACCTGATATGATTGCTGTAGCAAGAGAAGTTTAATGTGCCTCTCACCCCAAAGGAAGTGGTGGGTGCAGTTATTAACGAGCGTCTCTCTCTTTTGTGTTAGTATTGATGGCTCAAATACCTTTCTCAACCTCAGATTCACTCCCTGCTTTTTGCCTGCTCTGCTTTTCTCCCTCAGCCTCCAGGACTCCTTCTGGTCAGGTTCACTTGTTTTCATTTGTGGCAATCCTTCATCAATTTGTTCTGAGAACTTCCACAGCCAATACAGAAATCCATTAAATCTATATAACAGGTTAATCTCAACTAATAATTACTCATTAATCTTGCTGGAAATACACATTTTCTTCAGCCCATTGCCAAGTCACAAGCTTGAGAGAAAAGTGTTTAATCTGTTTTGTAAAGTTTGTTAATGACAAATTCTGGCTGACAGATTGAAAAATTAGGTCCACTGTGTTGGGGTGCATTCAGTTTAAAAAAGTGATTAACTGTGTGCCAAGCTGTCAAAGAAATTTTGCATGAAAAAAGAGAAGTTGTTAACATTATGTCTGTGCCCAGTGATTTCAAAATGTCCATTTTAAATATACATGGACAAATATAAATGAGCAGCATACAGCCATTTTCAAAAAGTGGAGTTTTGAAACTATCTAAAGAGAAGCCTGAACCAGCTTTTTTACTCCCTCACACCCTTCCCCAATTTTTTCCCCTGTATCTAAAAGTGTTTAAAAACACATTTCCCCCTAAAATTTGAGTCACATCTGCTCGCTAATTGAATTGAACACAGACATTGGCTTTCCTGAAGAGCTAGCTCCTCCTTGTTCTTGCCCTCCCATCAGGCCACGGCTGGATCGTGGGAGACTGTTCCCCAGCGCAGCTGGATGCGCTGACACAGGTCGGTCATAGCCTAGGACGGTTTAGAAGGTCCCACACTTGCTAAATAATTCAACCTGTTTTATGGCTATTTGCTTAATACCCCATTTCTGCAGAGCTGGTTAAAGTGTCTGAGGAAAGGTCACATTGATTGCGCGTCTTCTCTCTGTTGAACTTGACTTCTGCTGCCTCCTGGTGCTGCTCTCAGTATATCTTCACTTCTGATTGATTTTCTTAATTCAGAAATTGACGCAAGAAGTCTTTTCTAATGAAAAGCGTGTTTGTCAATATTCTCCACTCCCTCTATGGATTTCCGTTACGTTTTTATTTTGGTTACTAGCTCCTGACCTGGTTATATTCTGGTTTGCTTGAAAACCCAAATCTTGGTTCTCTGTACAAAATAATCACATTTTTGCTTTTATCTTTTGTATTGCCAACCACGCTCGTTGGCGAAAGGCATAATTTCGTTTTCAAGATCTTTTTGGGAGCAGAGAGCAGCCTCATGTTACCAGACCAGCAGAGTGTTTTCATATTCAGAAAGTGAAGAAAAATAACCTGTTGTGAGCAGTAAGTCTTTATTCCTGGTCAGGGATGAAATCCCAGATGAAAGGATATGTTTCTTCTTTGCCTTGTGACACAAAGTCAGACTTAAAAAGCCTTCTACTTGTTCGAAGTGACTCAGAGGTTGAAGAAATGACACTCTGTAAGATGGTGTGTGACACAAAATGCTGCTGTGTGCTTGTTCTGCAGATTCAAAGTACACCTTTGGTTCCTGAACTCTTTTTAGTTTGATAGAAAACCCATCATAATGTTTGTCTATTACAAAGCTTCATCATCACAGATGCTGAACTTTACCTGATGTTTGTACACATCACACGAGATGGAGCAAGTGAAATTGGGTTACAAACACTGTTTTGTGTTGTGGTGATGAATTATTTCTGTCACTGATCACCACACTGGCAAGGGGGTACACAGCTGTAACAACACAGGACAAGGGGCAATGGGCACAAACTGAAGCAGAGGAAGTTCCGTCTGAACATGAGGAAGAACTTCTTCCCTCTGAGGGTGACGGAGCACTGGAACAGGCTGCCCAGGGAGGTTGTGGAGTCTCCTTC
>Ga0065711_1005883_pt1 | contig 22617 bp, 13 predicted proteins | sample Hoacrofraction12_FD_59098 | JGI IMG/M metagenome (GOLD analysis project Ga0065711, IMG submission 59098) | Hoatzin crop microbial communities from Cojedes, Venezuela - Epithelial fraction 12 v2 (version 2) | ecosystem: Host-associated > Birds > Digestive system > Esophagus > Crop | place... | reverse complement strand
CCACCAGGTCATCAGCTGCCTTCCTGCCAATGGAAACTAGATTCGAATTTAAAAAAAAAGTCTACCTGTAATGTTTTTTTCCTGCTGCGATGTATGGAGCCGTGCCCAGGGCTCCTAGGGCAGCCCTGCAATCCCCAAAGCTCAGGTGTGTTTGCGCTGTACCCACTTGTTCTAAACGCTGATGGTTTCCTCTTTGGGGAAACACTTCCTTACCGAAATCAGGCTCCAGGGTGGCAAAAATGAGGCGCTTTCCAAACTGATCTCTAGGGCTGGGGCGAGGAGGACACCATAAGCTGCAGGGTTTGGGGAATAAGGCACATTCTCAGCATTTAGCAATGGTGATGGATGCACCCTGCCTTTAGGTAGGGCGATCAGCTGTGCACAACCAGCAAACAGCTCAAAGGAGTGAGCATGGGGACACATTTTTTTAAAGATATATCTTTGCTCTTTATACACGCCCACACAGAAGCAAAATGCCAGCAGGGACAAGTTGTATTTCTCTTTTATGTAAGATAGATGCTTCTGTGGTCCCTGTTACCTAAGCGTCTCAGCACCTCCTAAATCTGTCATTTATTTCACAGTACCATATTAAATTGGTATTATGGGGTATGGATGTACCGAGGGGCTGAATAACACAAACAGGTACACACAGGGGGGTCCGGAGTCCACGGAGTGGGGAATTGGTCCCTCATTTTCATCATTTCCTGACTATCCAAAAATACTTCGCTCTGTGTTTTCACCCTTCTCCCAAGCTCAGATCAGCTTCTGCAAAAGTACAAATGCTTCAATTTCTTCCTACTGTTTTCTCTGAAAACTTCGCTTTTTATCTGTTAGCTTTTCAATTTAGGAGTTTATTTGCTCTAGAGGGGTAAGATTACGTGTTTCTTTTATTATATGCCTTGTGACATGAAAAGCAATTATTTTGTTTCGCCATTAATTTATCACATTGCTATTCAGAAATACTTTAGTGTTTCATTAAAAACAAAGCCTCGGAAAATGTCAATTCATAAATGCCTTCCTAGCCCTCAGAGTGACAATATGCCTCTTGGAATAAAATGATAATGCCTGCACACCACACATTAGTGTCCACAATTTGGTACTTTATGGGACATAGTGTGGAAATAGACCTTTTTCCTCGGAAGAGGTCATCTTTATGATGTTCTTTGTATAAGGAAATCGTGGAGGCACTGGTGAGCGATGCCCCAGGGAGGATTGTCAGCCTCGGCAGTGTAAGCACAAGGCTTTTGAAATAAGTCTTCAGCCAGTCTTGGCAATACCCCTGCGTTCGTTAGAAAAACAAAGGAATCATTTCCAAAGGTGCTATAAATATCCAGTATTACACAAAGCCCTGCCTGTATTCCAGCCTTCATAATATGGCAGTTTGTCAGTCACATGCAGAATAAACCTGTGAGTATCATCGTGTGCAAGCTTAGTAAAAGCTGTTTGTGTTTTCTCCAGACAGCTTGGGAGATAAGGCTTGCGAGTGCTGAATCATGTTAGTCTAATACATTTATTCTTCTCTTATGAGAACACACATCCTCGTATAGTTTCAGACATAGAGAGTAGGGGCATTAATAAACAGAAGTGTTATACTGGTCCAGCTAAAAGTGCTGAGGAGATGGGTAAATAAAAAGAAAGGTAGAGGAGATGGATGCAGTAGCGAAAGTTAAGGGGCCCTGAGCATCTCTGCTCTGGCAGCGTACAGCTTTATTGCTGGTGGCATTGTTGATAGACTCTGTTTGCCTGTAAAAGAAGCTGTACAATACTGATCTGACAACCCATTATGTAAATACTTCAGAAAATATTTGAGGGCAAAAAACACTTCAATCTCCAGAGTCCTGAAAGGAGCTTGCCATAAGGCTTATTCTTCTCTAGGTAATTTTCTTTCCACTCCCCTAAAGGTAGAACTATTAACAAGACATGAGATCTTTATTGTTTCTGTGTCAGTGCTGGAGGAAAGGATCCTACACAGTATGCTTATTAAGAGGTAGGCTTTGCTCATGCTGGGTTGGTTTTTTTGTTTGGGTGTTTTTTTGTTGTTGAGTTGTTTGGGGGGGGGTTTAATGTAGACTTTGCGAAGCACGTTTCTGCAGTTACAGGTCTACTTTTCTCTGGTGTAATTGAATTATTAACCCGCCATGGGGTCAGCAGAATGGCTTATTTCTATAACTCTACAGGCCAAATCCTGGTATCATTATTCACGTTGAGAAGCGCCATACTCAGCATGAGGGCTCACTGAAGGATCTACCTGCAAAGTGCCCTGCTGCTGGAAATTAAATTGGTAATCTCTTATAAATGGAACGGCAGTACGGGCTGCAGAAAATCAGAAGTGGTAATACAAGTCTGGATAGATGTAAAAAATCCAGATGCAGGGAGATGCAAATGACCTCAAGCTTTGCTTATTCAAAAGGAGTAAAACAAACAAAAAAAACCCCGAAATCACCAATAGACTTTTGGAAAGCCTCTTTGCATGGAGTGCAGGACTGCATTCCTGTGCACTTAATGGAATCCCTTTTCTGTTTCAAATAACTGTTGTAAATCTTTTGCAACCCAGAATTAAATTGTTCGGTTCCTAAAGCTGAATATTTCCATTCCCAGCATTGAAATCTGTCAAAACTTTGTGTGTGCTTTAATAGAAGATTCTCTGTAACATCTCTTCCTCTGCACAGTTTGTCATCAGGCACAATGTTATATCCTGATTCTTTATATATTCTAGGTCTTCTTTATGTTTTGTTCTCCACTGTACGCCTTAGCAAAGAAAGAAAATTTATGGTCTAGTGTCTGCAGTCTTTTCTCCACAAATAAAAAAGAAAAAATGCTGAAGTAAATAACAGATGTCAGATCATGTCACGGTGTTACTTTGAGGTGAGAAATGTAGTGTTAACCAGAGAGTTTACAGATCAGACAAGCTAGAGGGTAATTAAGCATGAGTATTGCTAATCAGGCTTATTTAGTAATAGAGCAATGAATAAACTAAAGAAAATATGGAAATTGCAAGCAAGAGTTGCACATTCATCTGAAGCTTCCAAAGAACAGAAATCTGTCATTGACAAAGTTTTGTCCTAGTTGAAGTATTTTTAATATTCTTCTGTGCTGGGTTGACCTTGGCAGGCCACAACGTGCCCACCAAGCCTCTCTCTTGCTCCCCCTCCGCAGCAGGACAAGGGAAGAAAATCAGACGAAAAAACCAGGGGTTGAGATAAAGGCAGTTTAATAAAAAAGAAACCAAAGGCCATGTGTGGAAGCAAAGAAAACCAGAAAGATTTATTCTCTACTTCCCATCAGCAGGGGACGTCCAGCCACTTGCTGGGAAGTAGGACCTCAGTACACGTAGCGGTTGCTTCAGAAGACTTAATAACAAATGCCCCCTCCTCCTCCTTTCTCTTAGCTTTTATTGTTGAGTATGACTTCATATGGTATGGACTATCCCTTTGGTCAGTTTGCAGTCTTTGACATCCTTATACAGTCCAGGACCTGCTGGCCATGTATCCAAACTTGTCCAAATTTTGATTCAAATAAACTTCACTAATAAGCTGCAGATGATAAATTACTCACTGGGATTAATACATTAATCAAGAAAAATCATGATCTGTTCATGGGCAATTTATTAACCAAAATAGTGACAATATTTTTGAAATAAATAGAGTACTATAAATTTATCTTCCAACCTCCTCCACTCTCTTAAAATGTTACTTTTCCCTCACCCTCCTTTTTCGGCTGTAGTTGTCACCAAACTCAAACCCTACATGTAGCAACACAGAGATCTTTTGTAAGGTCACTGGAGTGAACCTGATCTGTTCTCTAATCCTGCACAATTTAGAAGCTGTGGTAGATATACAAACACCCCTGATATTTCTCTATGTAATATGATGTAAAGAAACCCTCCATCTTGCACTTCAAGAAGAGCAATAACAGAGTGGATAGAAGGAAATACCAGTTATTCCATGTCTAAGATCAATAAATAGTGGCTTACCATCAAGAAAAGAAATTTTACAATTTGTACAGCATTAATGGATCGTTCCCACAATCTACAGTGTCTGAGTTAGTATTTTCAGTTATGGAAATGGAAAAAGGCTAGCGTGTAACACCACTGTTTGTTGGTGAGTCAGTAATACAAAATTAGCCAGAAGCTTTTCTGGCACTTTAAAAGAGAGAAGGTGCTTAAAGACCAAATAAAGACCTAAAAGCTTAATACGAGGCTATTGAAGTTAATGGAGGGATTCTCTACTGAATACTTTGAATCTAACAGAAATAAGAAAAAGCAGGAGTTTTTTGGGGGGCAAATCATACAGTATCCAGTGAGCCATAAAGAAAGGAAGGAACTGCCTCATCTAAATCAAATGACAGCACTGAGAATGAGGAAGAGCATAGTCGATTCCTGTGTTGTTCCTAGGAAAGTTTGGCTTCCTTTTTAGCTCAACTGTGGTTCATATTTCCATGATGGATAGTTATTGTATTCTCAGATAACCACAAGCATGACAGTAACTCAGGGCTCCTTCCATCCTGCTGTGAGTTAACATCACTCCCAGGAGGTACGGTCCTGATGTACAGCGCACAGGTCCAACAAATCAGCGTTTCCTCTACAAGGGAGTAACGCTCCTCTCAAAGTGCTCTCCTCTGGAGGCGGCCTCTGCACGAATTATGCCAAAAGCACATTAGTATGTCCATCAGAAAGGTAGCGATGAGGATAAGACTGTATCTTCCTGAAGCACAAAACAGCTGAATCTTAGCAGGGGGTATTCCATCTCCAGCATTTGTTGTTTAGTTCAGCTTTATCTTGTTCATGTTTCCCCCCCAAAAGCAACCATAACAAATCACTTTCAAAACCCCTAGAGACAAAGTAATACAAAGTAATAGCGTGTAACATGAATAATAACACCATATTTTGACTTCATTTCTGTTTTCATGTGACTTAAGTATTGTAATTATTAATCTATAACACAGAGGAATGCATGGTGTGCTACAGCTGAGAAAGTTGCAGTCTTAATAGTTTGGACAGCTCAGGTATGAAAGTTGCATGCTAAATAGAAACTTGCAAACACTTCAGAAAAGAAAAAGTTAGCTGGGATTCTCGCTGTGTCCTCTTCTTCACAAGAATGTCCTTTTCCTGGTTTGATGGTCAACATGACTGCCAGCTTCCCAAGTAGAAGAAGCAAGGTCCCTGTTCCTGTATTCTGGAATGCAGTGGTTTGGACCGAGAATAGCTTGGAGGCAAAGCTAAACCTAAAGCTTGGAGGCAAAGACTGTGGTTGAAAAATCTCCTCCTTAGGCACAAACTAGCCACACAAATTCAAGTCAAGGCAAAATCTTTTTCAAGAATCTGACCAATGTCGTGAGCAGTATTCCCACAAGAGCTGCAAGTCACTGCTAGACTCCTTACCTGCACTCCAGCTATGGAACATTTAATCTAGCAAAACATATATATATTGCTAGAATTAAAAAGTAACACTTTATTTAAGACTTTTTATATGTGCATTTCAGAAAAACAGTAGAATTTGTCGCCCGACTTGATTGCTTCAGTTCCCCATGTGGTGCTTGGAAGCAAACAGATGTCCTCCAAGGATACAGTAAAAGATCCCTGTCTACCTAAGTGTCTGTATTTCAGAAAAGAAAATCTTTGGAGGCTTTCAAAGGGACTTACCTCTCTCCTCTGACTTTAACCTTGGCATAAATAATGTTCAGTGATGGTAGACTATACCTTACTCCCAGCTTACGTGCTGAAACAGGAATAGGAGGGTGTATGTTATTCAAGCTAAGACACCACTAAGAGATGTTCAACCACTGTCATGATATTGGTGGTAAGCATCCAGTTGATTGGATTCTTCTGACAGAACATCTTACACTGGGAAATGCTGATATGTCACAAATAATACTGTCAATATCATCATCATCATTATTATTATTATTAATAGTAGCAGCAGCATTGGTTGCATTTGTTGTTACTGTTCTCTATCACATCCCAAGGAGAAAGAGGGAATTTTTTTCATCTCAAAATGTTTTTCAGGATGTAACAATTATTCTCTGTTGCGGTCTGGCTCTTTGGCTTGGAGCAGACGGCCATTGAGGAGTTGCCTGCCTAAGGAGGAAGTTTCTGGCATGGGTGTCCCAGCAGCATGGCCCTTCTGTAAGGGGCCACAGCACGTGCTGTGTGGTGGAGGATGTAGCAGTGAAGTTTTATGTGCTACATAAATGCTTCAAAAACCAAACATTACAGTGTTCTTAAATTCTTTTTGCTATCCTTGGAAGGAATTTTGATATATGGAAGGAATTCGCAAACAAAAAAAACTGCCCAATGTCATTCATAGAGTTTCATGATTTTGGAAGTCTTGTTCTACCTTAAAAATAATTACAGCATTTCACATAGCCTGCCGTATTTCCGCACCATTCGATTAGGTACAGACATAGAACGAGCAATTAAACCAAGCTGAGAAGAAGAGCAACGTGGGCTCTGTGTGTGGGATGGTTTCCAGGTGGGATAGCTTTCATAAGTGCCTTAAAAAACATTCTGCCACATGGCTCTTTAGAGGCCTCCCCACAGAAGCAGCTCAATTATTCATTCAGAGCAGAAACTGTTTTATTACATGTCTTGTAGTTCGAACGGTTAGACTGAAATGTGGGACACACTGCTCTCAACAAGGTTCTGGTACTTGCATTTGTACTTGCACTTGTCCTGCAGAGCAGTAAAAGAGTTGCCAACACCAGCTGGGAGATAGGAATATCATTAGCACATATTTTGTTTTGTATCTTCAAGGTTAGTACAAATCACAAAACCTCTGCAGCTGAAAGAGAGAAAAAGAACACAATTCTGGAATTAAACTTATTTTTCAAATCAGTCTGGACAAGTTTTGAGATATGATTAAATATTTGCCTTTGGCCCAGGGGAAGATCACTGCTGTACTGCACTGTCCCGTTCAGAGAGTTTGTTCTCATCCTTGCTTGAAAATTGTTCTTTCTGCCCCAAAACGTGTATTTTCTACTATCAGACTACCTATCTGCAGTGGGCAGTCAGCAAGGGAGATGCAAACCTGTGATGCTGCGTGGTCCACTCCCGGTCTCCTGCTGCCGCCTCTCCCTACCTGGGGTGACGCTGAGGACCTGAACCCGTAGCGGCTGCTCCTGGCCAGCGTGGGTTTCCCTCCACGTGCTACCAGGGTCATATCCGGCTTTTATTTAGATATTCAGGGGTATTTAGAACTGCTTTGGGTTAAGAAAACACACAGGAAAATTTTAGCATTTTTCTGGGTGAAGATAATGAAGTTTCCCCCTTCGCATCGAGCATGAGGTTGTGCGAGTTCAAATTCATATTGTGCCATGAAGGTCCAAGGCTGAATTGGGGGCTATGTGGTACCACAATCTGGCGCTGCATTAGCAGTGAATCATTTTCAAAGATTTTCCTTGAACTAACATTGACTTAATTATGTAACACATTATATATTACCATATGTACACATTACCAAGGCTCTTGATTATTTTCTAATTTGAATTTCTCCAGCGGTTCTCTAAAGGGCACTAATTCAGTATCACTGTAAAAATGAAAGCTACTTACCACCATGATGCTTGCCTGGAACTGTCGAACCGAGCAGAATATCTCCCCATCTATCCATAACTTTGTATTTCCCCAAAGTGAAGAATGCCTATTTAATTGTGGTCAGTGTTTACACAGTAAATGAGCATGATATCAAATTGTTCTGTTCTATTTTAAAATTGGATTAGTTTATGTTTCTTCACAAAGCAACTACATTTGGTCAAGCTCATTTGTCGGCACTCCGGAGACAATCGTACTGGCAAATGAATCATCTCATCATACACATAAGATAACTTTGCCAGTCCACGAGCTGTGGCATCTCCTGCAGACAGGATGACCCCTTCATCTCAATGGGCACGACCGAGCCTCGAGGCCCTGCCAGGATGATGTGGTGGCCCCCAGACGGGATAACACCTCAGCGAGCCATGTCCTCGTCGGCACAGCGCTCCTGGAGCCATTGGCGAAATGCTGAGGGACAGCGGGTGTAGGTTTGCTCCTGCGCAACGCCCCATTTTATATCCCCAGGAAAAACATTACGCCAACTCTGAGAGAGCATAACATCCATCTGCTCGTGTGTTTAAGAGTTGGAAAAATAGAGGAAAGATGTAGTCCCAAGGCATTCAGAGGAGAGTTGTCACTAGAATGACTCCATGCCCTTCATGCTAACCCATAGCTAGGGGATTCATGAGATATAGGAACGTTTGCCTGTTCTGCTCCGTTATTCCCGTTTCTTCTCCAATATCTACTCTCAGGATCAAAAGTGTCAGAAACCCTTCATGCTACCAAAAGTATTAACAAATGGAATGCGAGTATCAATGAAAAGTATTGTGCTTCGATCTCAGAAGGCGAAATCACGCAGCACGGCAGAGTTGCCTGAAGCTTGGCAGCTGTGGTTCTCCGTGATTTGTGAATACTATTTTTGTACCTGATCCACCAGAAATTACCTTTCACTCACTGATCTGCTATTGAGGAAAGCAGCGGGAGGTCAGCGTATATAATTCAGGCTGCAATTTTATTAGAAAAAGAGAGGTCCCTTGTTCTGCACAGAAACTATTGAACAACAGTATCTTTTGCACACCTGCAACACAAAATAACAGTAAATTAGCCCAAGCCCACCCCAGAGATATTTGAACCTCCATGAGATTTTCAGAGAGAGTGGCCTGAGGTTTTAATTTATAATCTGATCCAAACTCAGATAAACCGCAGCTTCATGATTTCATGCCCAGCATGAGAGCACTGCAGTCAACATGCCCACCAAAAGGCATTTAATGAATATGCTAATAGGTAAGTTAGGGATAGGAAAGGAAGATGGGAAATTTATGGCTGAAACCCAGCTCAGAACTGAGATGCCCTCTCCACTGCCTGCGCACTGACAACTGCACACGGCCTTCCCACGACTCTTTCCATTCAGCGTTTGGATCAAACTTCTGCTCATGAAAGAAATCATCATAATGGCATCAGATAAGTACGAATCATGGTACAGGAGGAGATCTGAACAACTTTGAGAACCTCTAGATCACATTTCATATTAACGGCATGGGCAGTCCCTTACACGGGGAACGTTACAGCTACGTCCTCCTGAACGTGAATGAACTTCGCCTCTGGATAGGCTTTTCTTCTCTTTGGAGATGTGAAGGGTCAGATAATACGTTTTAAATGAAGACACAAAGATATGTAGAAACGTTTATATGATTATTTAGCTGTGGTCAGGAACGTGACCACAGCTGTTCTCAAAAAATGCATACAGGAAAACTGGCACATGCACGAAATTCTAGGTACTGTTATGTTTTGGGAAGCAATCAAGATTAACACAGAGCAACATCTGGATTTCTGTCTGACCTAGATATTTATTGGACACCTGCATGTGAATGCAAACACATTCGTATACATACGCTTCTTGGCATTTTTTATGTTTTGTCTCTTTCTTCCTGTCCTACTTTTACAGGATTTCTGATGTACTGGGTAGTGAAATGTCCTTCTGTAACTATAACATACCTAGAGAGGAAACTTCTTCTCAGAATTCATTAAATCAGGAGTCTTAAAATGGCTTGCTTGCTTTTATAAAAGTGATTTTGAACCCTATTGAATATGAGTTTAAACACTTCAAGCAAAAGATGAGTATTTGGTCTGTAATACATTTATAGCCCCCAGTGTCTGAAATGAGTTTATCCAAAGGATTCTGTTCACATGACAGAAACTGCGATGATCCATCACTGCGTAGCCAGGGATCAAAGAAAATGCTGAATCAAGAACTGGATTTCATTTCAGTCCTTCAGTGAAAGAGAGGGGACACTGCAAGAGAGCTATTAGATACTTTGCAAGGAATCTGCTATTCGTTTTACATACTCCCTCCTCCCTACACACACCGAGTCCCTCAAAATTATATGAAAACTTACATGTTTGACTTATTCTTTCCTTCATGTTACACACTTACCTTTCAGGGATGAGTCAAAGGCTTTGGCTGATCAGGCTGTTGGCTTCGGGTTCCTCTCCCTCCTTGTCCCCATGAAAGTTAAATATAGCACGAGGCATTTTTTTCTCTGGTTTGCCCAGATTGCTGTGCTTTCATAGGAAATAAGTTAGAGAAAGCTGGAGAAAAATCCAAATATACAGAATTTGAGTTCTTTGATTCTTCACTGAGCAATTAACCCTTGTCTCTCTCTCCTTCCCTTACACATGTCAGGTAATAGCTGTTACTTAAAATGTTATAATGTGTATTTGAGCCCAACTTCAAGTGTCAGCTAAGAGTAAAAGCTAAAGCTCTGCTCTCTGTTAATATCAGCAATACCTACAGATACCTCTAAGGCTTTTGCACTGCAGGATGTCCTCATGGCAGAAACTGCACCTCCAAGATACTGAGCTAGACCACTGCCACTCTCGGGGCAAAGAAATAGCCATTGGGTCTGTGGAAATCAGAGCTTCTGGTTCACATAATGCACAGAAAAAAAACAATCCTGGGAGATTTATGGATCAAAAAGACAATTTCCAGATCTGATGTTGTCCCAGACCTCCTTATTAGCCCAGTTTGCATGAAATCTAGGCTGTTGACAGATCTAGCTGGATCAATTTCCTTTTCTAAACTCTTGCACCACGTTGTACACTTTGCGTTGCCATTGTTCTCTCCCCAAAAGCTGTGGTACTTTGGTGTCGGATGAAACAAAAATGGAGACACATCCATCAAGAGTTTGGATAGAGAACCAGGAGAGAAAAACACACAGGTCCCATCACATTTCATGCAGGAGGATCTATCTGCATGATAGAGGAAAAGTGGGTATTCCATCTCTGTTCCCCACCAAAACAGCGGTGCCTATGAGACGAAGTGATCAGCGTACCTCGATCACAGTTTGTAGGTGCTGTATCTCAGATGTCAACCTTGCAGGACGCACGCAGACTGCCTGACGTATTACCTGGCCCTCAGATCAATTTAAGGCTACACCTGAGCCTGGCCCAGGGCCAGCTGCCATCAGCAGCAGAGCATCACACGGTGCCGCTCGTGGAGGAGCGCTGGCTGAGCTCACCCCCAACACTTGCCCGGAGCGTGCGCTTGCGTGAGATGAGGAGGCAATAACTGAAACAAGGAGTAGCCTCCCCCCACCCCCTGGGAAGAGATTGTCTCACCTCAGCTCGCTGCAGCCGTTCCCACACAGGTTAAGCTTTCCGACATCTCACAGGGACGGGAGGAGGAAAGCCGCACGACATCCACACTGACACGGGGCACCGGTCAAAACCCTCCAGGAGAAGATACCCCGGTGCTCTGGTCCTGTAGCACCAGCTTTAAAGGCTTGAAGTACTTCACCTTTGTGAAGAAACACAAGGCCCATGGGTCAGGTTTCGGTCTAGAAAGCACCGTCCTATTTCTTGGCAGGCTCCGTGTCCTGCAGCCCCGTGACCCACACATGGACGATGTATCGGATGTTATGTAACACTGACAGTGCAAAACTGGCAATATAAATTATTTATTATATTAGGTATTTTTGCCACATGTGAAGATGTATTTTTCTGTAGCATTTTTATTAAAAATCACAGTGCAGGCAAGAGTGTGTCCAAACCAGCGAGTCTTTCCCCCTTCTGCTCCTGAGGAAGACCAGCCAGATAGGTACGTACGCCTACCATACAGCTGTGTTGTGTGGACAGCATGCGTGTCTTAATAGACAGTGCTTGAGAGCAGAAGGCAGACGTAAGCCCTGACTCTGGTTTGCACCCACTGGGACAATTTACTGAACTAAATTAATGCTGCAGCTGTCTGCAGCCGTGAGGCAGGAGAGGCTCAGGCAAATACCCAGAGTACTGGCACTGAGCTGACCTCACTGTTAGCCTTAGAAAGAGGAATATCTACTTAATAAAAATCAGAGATGCATCAATTACATTGCCAAAATGACCTGGGAATAAATTCTGTTCCGCACATGTGCTTGCCTTGACAGAAGAGAGGACTCGGTGTCGATTTGCATGTAAGAAACGGGAAGGCAGCGCCTGCCAGAAGGATCGAGCACCACGCGCAGCATCTCCTGCCTCTCCAGGGGTGAAATGCAGGACTTTAACATTGCTTTAATAAGTTTCTTTCATTCAGTCTTCACCATTTGCATTCCTAACTGATTATGCAAGATGAACTTTCTTTTTTTCAGTCACTGTAGTAGGCTTAGTCCAGGATTTAAACTCAAACACAGTTTGGAAACCAAATGTAATATTTAACTGTGTTTTCCTTCCACTTTTGCTGAATCCAACCCTTTCTGAAAGTACAAAATTGCAAAACACTCAGGCAAGAAGGATCTGTTAATAGAAGAAATAACCTGCTCTATCTTGGACTCTTCTTTACACCCATTTCCCCCCCCTTTTCTATAAAATGACAGAAGACTCAGTAATTTATTAGGTAACAGCAGTCTTCCAAGATGAAACTTTTCCATTCTCCTAAGAAATAGCACCACCGACTTTGACAATGCCAGTGTCCCACACAACACCGTTTCAAAAATAAAATATTTTTAATTTGCAGCTCTAGAGGCAAAAAGGTAGTTGTCGTCACACCCAGAGAGTACTGTACAGCATCTAGCACCCAGTCTGCCACAGAGAGATGCTCTTACTATTACTCTAGGCTCAAACCCAAGTTTTTACAACTAGTTATTCCAAGGAAACATATAGCAAAGAATGACTACAAAGACATAAAGTGAAGATGCTGGCTTTTTTAATAAAATGTTTCATTTTTTCCATACAACAGGCAGCAATTCTCACTGAGGCCATAAAGCGGACAAGAAGAAAACAAGAGAAAGGAATTCTTTACCGCACTATTATTTAGAGCTTATTCCTGTAGAGGATCTTCCTGGTGAGGGAGAGGAGCCCCGTAGTTGTATGCTCCATGTGGCAATGCAGATATGTAAATTAAGACATCTCCCAGCAGATGAATATAGCACTAATAAGGATATTGCTGGAATTGTGTGGGAGAGGCCTCAGGAGGTATAAGACTGTAAGATTAACTGCTTTGTTATTAGGGTTCTCTTTCTTCAAATGGATGATGACATTGTGACCATAAGAGTGAATGTTTAGTGCAGATTAATTTGTTGTCCCAGGCTGAATAAGAGTGGTTGAAACCAAGAAAATGTATTAAGTGTCATCTTCAAAAAAGTTTATTGCTGACCTCTCCCTGGTGTGGAGTAATTAATCAGCTCTGGTGGAGACCCAGGGATCCTCTTACAATGAGCAAAGGATTTCCAAACAGAACCTGAAATGAATCGGGGACAAACTCTGCTATGTTGTAAAAACCGCTGGCGGATTTCTTACAGAAATCGTAGAATCATGGAGTGCCTTGGGTTGGAAGGGGCCTTTGAAGGCCATCTAGCCCAACCCCTCTGCTATGAGCAGGGACATCTTCAACCAGATCAGGTTTCTCAGAGCCCCGTCCAACCTGGCCTTGAATGTTTCCAGGGATGGGGCATCTCCCATCTCTCTGGGCAGCCAGGGACAGTGAACAGCCCCAGCTCTCCCAGCCTTTCCTCACAGCAGAGGTGCTCCAGCCCTTGGATCGTTGCTGTGGCCTCCTCTGGCCCCGCTCCAACAGGTCCAGGTCTATCCTGTGGATGCAGGACTCCCGGGGGAGTGGAGCAGAGGGGCAGAATCCCCTTCCTCACCCTGCTGCCCATGCTGCTGCGGATGCAGCCCAGGATATTGCTTTTGATGTAGTCCAGGATACAGAAATCACAGCTCCATAAGCACAAATCTATCAAGGTTAACCTACAGAACCCAGAATTCCACTTATTCAGGAAATTTACCTATTCCTTGAATTCCAGATTCTGAGTTTGTGGTGTTTTCAGCTTCAGATCTACCCAGGCAGCCTCCAGCTGCAAACCAGGGCTCCCTGGGCTGCTTGTCCCTGGATGGATAAGCAGCTTCAGACCCAGCCGAGCACATCAAGGTGGATTAGCTGCTCCCGTCCTCTCACCCAGCCTCCACTCCACTGACAGATCAACTGAAAAATTTCATCAAAGACCAAAACACATTCTGAAAGACTCCATTTGTTTTATGCAAGCGGTGAGATGCAGAAAAACATACTGATGATATGATCTATAAAGGACTAGCGCGACATCCCACAAAGTAAATATGAATTTCTATACCTCCAATAGTGACCACCTCTCATAAGCTTTCCGAAATCATTTGCTTGAAGACCACTGAGTCAGAGTGTTAATGCTGAACTGGAAATATGTGCAAAAGTGAACTTGAAAGCTGGCAAAGGGCTCTGGGTGCATCACGATCCCGAGCCGAGCTAACAGCAACGTGCTGCGGGGCAGGCAGGGACCGTCTCGGCTCCAGCCTGGATGCTTTAACCTCAGCTCCCTTCAGCTCTGTGTCTTCAGCCCAGGCAGCAGACACCACACAGTGATCCTAGCCAGGGGCTGTGCGCTGAAAGATATAAATAGCAGCAATTAACAGATCTCATTTGCCCACCTCCTTGTGAGACTCAAGCTCAGGGCACACCCAGGAGCTGAGATCCTGCTAAAAATATCACCCTAAATTTTTAAAAAGAGGAGAAGGAGGGAAAGAAGTCGTGGCAACCTTTTCACAGCTCCATGCACTGGGTGCTGGCACCCTCCGTAACCCCTTGCACCCACAGCCTGGTGCTGCCGGGGCGGGTGCGCATCACCTGTCTGTGGGGCCAGCCTTCTCCAGCCCCACCACGAGACCACGGCAGACCCAAGACAGGAAGAAATGCACACTGGAAATATTGTTAGGGTCTACGTGTCTTTACCTGGTCCATTTTATATAGGGGAATAAAAAATAAATCCTTTTTTTTCCTGGAGCAGAAGGGAAGAGCGCAGGTTTGGATCATAAGGATATCTGTAGGTCTTCCCTGCATTCCAACACTCTATGAACCCTTAACGAACCTGAAATTTAAGGCAAATTTACCCCCTTTCAGCTCATTTCATGTCTGCACACCCACATCCCTGCTTTGCATTCTCCAGCGAAGTACTTAAAGGGAACTCAAAGACTGAAGCAGAAGCCGTAACTGCGAGCTGTGTCTTTCCCCAGCCCTCCACTGGTTTCCAGGCTTGGAGCAGGCTACGAGAGCTCTGAATATTACCTGACTATTTCACAGCGCTCTGAGGCTGTGCTCATAAATAATTCACATGGTACAGATAGACAAGGGAGATTTTACCAGAAAGCAAAAAAATCCCAATCCAAATCCAACCCCAAAACCAGCTTTGCAATGTTGTTGTTTGGTTTTTGCCAACACCCCGTCCTCTGGTGCTATGGTACAGGGGGTTGCTACGCGGAGAGCACACACAGAGCTGGACTTGTGAACCTCTAAAACAAAAAGAGGGATTTTATGACTGGAGCAGAAGGAGCCATCTCCCAGCTCTGGGCCCATATGTGCATCCTGCGCATTTCTAGTGTAACTCTGCTGCTTGGGAGCAGTTGGATAATCTGAATTTCTGGCTACAGGAGCAAACATTCCAGCCAAGGATGCAATTACCCTGCTCCCATGATGGGCAGTGGGCTGCCCAGTCCTGCCCAGTCCCATCAGACAGCAACCAGCTGCTGGAAGCTGCCGTGCTCACAGACCTCTGAAACGCTCACAGAAAGTCTCAGCGCTCCGAGATTTGTCACGTACCGCTCGTGGGTTTTGGCCGCACCAAGGTTTTGATCGTTCGATTGAGAGGGTCAGGAGCTGTTGCTGGGTGTTTGCTGTCCCCGAGGACCTGGTGGGACATAGGACCACTGTGGGCGACGAGGCTAGAAAGAAAAGGTCAGTGAAACTGAAGCTTCAGGAGGGATTTAATTTTCCTGTCTTCCAACTCGGGCTCTTAAAAGGAGAAAAACTGACTGAAAGCCTTAATTAATATGCCGTGAGATGACTGCTAAATTAAGCGCTTTAGGATATTGTCTGAACCTAACCACACAACGTAGCAGCCATCTAAAGAGCAGCAATCTCTGGAAAGGGACATCCAGACTCTTCCTTCCCAAAGGCCTGCGTGGGCATCGGTGGCAGCGAGGTCGGTGATGTTTAGTGATGTGCTGGCTGCCAGTAAGACGACGTGTCCCTAAACCTTACTTTGTATAAAACATAACTTGTGGGAACGAGTCCTGATGTCTTTGGTGCTACCACAAAGGAAAGCCTTTCGTCTCTCATTGTCTTTGCTATTAAAATTCCTCATTTTTATTTTTATAAAGGATTTCTATGCCCCACAATTACACTTTTCCTTGACACCAAATATTTGTTACACACATGCTTTGGCTTAAGACCCTGAAGTCACAGTTGGATTCATGTATTCTCCTTCTTTCTACCCTGTCCTATACCTGGAATATCGCCGTTGCGTTTCAAAGTCCTGACCAGCAATGGGTCCCTGTGGTGCTGAATGCTGCGCAAACAGAGATTAAGAGAAACATCTGCTTTGGAGAGATAAAATCCACACTCCGGCAGGATTTGTACCCTCCAGGTGAGACGTGTTCCTGCAGGTCTGCTGGCTGGCAAAGCCAGCGTCAGTGGAGCCACGTTGAGTTACTAGATGGCAATCTTGACCCCTGGATGCTTAGGTGGGGGACAAACAGCCAAAGTTTTACATTGTTTGTCATCATCTGGGTCCAGGCTGAGATCGTGTCCTGTTTGCAGTCAGAAGGACACCCTGACTTCTGCCTGCCGTGAGCTGGGGAGTTTGCACAAGAGCCTGTGGGAGAGGACAGCAGTGATCCCACCACCATCGTCTGAGCCAAAGCTGCTGACTGACTTTGCTCTACTTGACACATGAAATAAGTTGAGGGTTTTTTGTTTTAATTATGACAGAAGTTGTGTCCACCAGCTTGACCTGAGGTGTCTCCAGCAGATTATTGGTGGACGCTGTCATGGGCTCAACGAGGAGTTTGCATCACATACCAAAGGCTGCAACATAGGAACAGCGTGTGCATTGTAGCTTTACACCTTCTATTATTACTAAGTAAAGTAAAAAAAAAAAACACAAAAAAACCACAAACCAAAATCCTAAAACTACTTTCTATTTTAAATTACAAATACTTGTAAAATAATAATAAAAACTAAATCACTAACAAAGTTGGAAAACAGCAAATAAGGTGTGAGTGTGGGAAGTGGTCAGGACTGGAACTCGGTGATCAGTTTTAGTGGGGTGCAGCGGTAGTAAGAAGCATAGAGTGACAACTCAAAATACCTGGTTTTCTCAGCTGTTCAAAGAAAATGCGCACACAAGTCAGCGTTTTACTATGGGCGACAAGTTATGCAGTGGTTACACATCAAACCATACTCTGCTACAAGCTCAAGAGGATTGTCTGTGTGCCATAAGCCCGACCACGGCTCTTGCAGGGAGCAGAGCCCCAGCTGACTGCATCTGATGCGCGCAGATGGCTCTCCGATTCCTCTCTGTAGGTCGGGCTCTTCAGAGGTGCTTAAATTAAAGGGTGGGCAAGAAGTTGGATGAGGCATCAGCTGTCCACTTTGTGGCTCCTTCAGTCAGGGTGGCCCTGGGTCCCTCTGCCTGGTCCTTACAGGGGCGGCGGGAGACTGAACTCCATCCGTCTAAAGGCAATTTTGTAGGCAATCACACAAAGAGCTCTAATTCTTCTATTTAATTGCTCACATCCTGTGGGGGATAAAAAATGTGACCAATTTCAGACTCGATGTCCTTACACAGGCCCTACCAACGGCTAAGAGGCAATTTGCACTCTAATCCAACCCCATCTTTAATGTTCACTAATAATAAAATCCCGGTAAATAAAACTTTTGCCTTGATTATCGCTTTTGTTTCAGATATCGATAAAAAGGTTGCAGACGTTAATTAACACCATTAGGGGTAGTAAATACTGTCTGGTTGATACTCCCGCAACGAAACGAGAGGGCTGGCCCAGAGCTGCGGCTCTCCCTTGGCACCATTCTTCGCAATTTCTTTTTCTGATTTTAATATATAGTAAAATATTTAATTTATATTGTAATATTTATTTAAGATACATGATATGTTTTGATATATAGTATATAGTATATTTTAATAGATGTATACTGGTTTTCACAGAATCACCAAAAGTTAGGGGTTGGAAGGGCCCTCTGTGGGTCACCCAGCCCAACCCCCTGCCCAAGCAGGGTCACCCAGAGCAGGCTGCACAGCACCGCGGCCAGGCGGGTCTGGAATATCACCAGAGAAGGGGACTCCACAGCCTCCCTGGGCAGCCCGTTCCAGTGCTCCGTCACCCTCAGAGGGAAAAAGTTCTTTCTCATGTTCAGCTGGAGCTTCCTCTGCTTCAGTTTGTGCCCGTTGCCCCTTGTCCTGTCTCTGGGCACCACTGAAAAGAGCTTGGCCCCATCCTCCTGACAACCACCTTTGAGATATTTATAAACATTTATTAGGTGCCCTCTCAGCCTTCTCTTCTCCAGGCTGAACAAGCCCAGCTCCCCCAGCCTCTCCTCCTAGGAGGGATGTTCCAGTCCCCTCACCATCCTTGTAGCCCTCCGCTGGACACGGATATACATACTTAAATATGTGTTTTAAAAAAACAACACTCTACAGTTCCTCACTTATTTCCCCCGCATTCCCAGCTCGGCTCCTGCACAGCTCGAGCTGTTTTTAACAACAAAGCTCGAAGCCCCCCGGGCGGGTCAGCGCATGGGGGGGGTGCGGCCAGCTCCGCGCCTCTCCGCGCTGCCCGTGGCATCCCGCGCAGCTGGAGCCCGGCCCTGTAAACACTTTAATTAACGGTTGGTTTCCCCTCTCCCCACCCCTAGTTTGCCCCCCAGGGCCGGGAAGCCGGGGCTGCTCTGCTCCCAGGCCGGGCAAGTGCTTTCTTTAAATGTCTTTTCCTTTTCTTTTCCTNAATGTCTTTTCCTTTTCTTTTCCTTTTCTTTTCCTTTTCTTTTCCTTTTCTTTTCCTTTTCTTTTCCTTTTCTTTTCCTTTTCTTTTCCTTTTCTTATTTCATTTTTCCTCGCCAAAGTTGCTGCGCGGGCGGTGGATGCTGGAGAACTTCGTCTAAAGCCAAAACTGCGCGAGGAGCAGCGTCGCGGGAGCAGAAAAGGTAATACGGGGGAGAAAAGAAAAAAAAACAAAACAAAAAAGCGTCTGATGCTGTGGGATCAAGGAGGCGAAGGGGAGGTTTGCGGGCTCGCTCCCTGCCAGGGCTGCCCGGACCCAGGCGCTGGGCGCCGGCTGCTCCCCGCATCCCCGCAGCTGATGGGCTGGAGCTTGGTCTTCAGCGAAACATCTAGGATTTGGTATTCTAGGGTCAATGGATATGACCTTTGTTTGGCTGAAGACTCGGCAAAATGCGGTTTTATTGCCGAGGTGGTGAACTCGAAATAGCTATTGCGTTATAAAATCCTAATGGAGTGAGATATGCACAACTCTCATTTTCATGTACGTGATTAAATAAATAACGCATCTGGCCCCCACCTCGTCTGTTTCGCTACACAGAGGTTAAAAACAATCTGTGGTTTGTTTCACAAAAAAACTTCTATTAAAAAGTACTGAAAGACACCGTGAGGCTTCCAAAGCATCTTGAGAAGCTTGGGTTACGCTCTTGCAGCTCCCATTTGTTTTATCTGTGTGTAAATCTGTTGTAGAACTGGGCTGTAAATTGTTGCGGTGCTTTCTGCTTGTTGGGCGCAGGCTTCATTCTGTCTGAGATGCGATGATATTTAAGCAACTGATTAAGCGTGAGTCTTTCGGTATGGAAGGTGCTTCACAGCCGAAGCCACCTCTACTCTGCATTACAACAAAGTTAAACTCTGTGTGAAAGGCATCGTAAATCGGGGCCTCACTGAGTGCATTCTACAGAGGCAAGTTCAATAGTTGTGACATTTAAGGGCTTTAATTAGAAAAGATGAGACCAGACAGCACCTTGTGTCATGCATGTCTTTCTGTTCTTTTTTTATTTTTAACTACTTACAATATATTCTTTTGATTTGTTAAGTTTTGCAGCGTTGATGATTTGCATGAGGTGTGTTGGGTGCAGAGCTTCTTGGCAGAGGGATGCTTTAGAAGTTCTTAGCGCAGAAAATTCGTTGGTGGTGCTGCTAATAGCACTTGTGGAAAGATGCTGAATCAGGAACAAGCTTGCCTTTATGGTCCCTATCATCCTTACACAAGCAACCGCTGCTTGTAATCAAGTACCATCCTGTCTTCGGCGCATGCCAATTACTGGCGAGACAACAAATGAAGTCCTCTTTAATTCATCAGCTGGGAAAGAATTAAGGCAATGCAGTATCTGAATGGTTATCATTAGGTTTCAGGGTGAATGGCTTTGCGAGCGTAAGCTGTGGCAGGTTTCTTGCTTGTTGTGCAGAAGGTCTGCCCTGTAAGGAGAAGGGCAGAGCTTGCCTGTCCTCACTGAAAGCCAAAAACCTGCTGTGTGGCTCCTTTGATGCCACATGTCCCCAAACTCGTGAAATACGGGGCTGCGTGAAACCCCGTCTGCGGAGCACGGCTGCTAGCAGTGCTCGCTGGGTTCATTTTTAGATGTATCTTTAGGCGCTTGGTGAATAAATCCTGCTTTAAAATATTTTAGCAAATGAAAACGTCATCGTTTTGTAAGCCTGTTGTCCTGCTCAGTCACTTTCCGGATGAATTATTCCGCACGCAGGGCAGGCTGGGCGGGCTGGTTCGCTGCTCCCGGCCTGTCGCGGGTGACCTCCGCGCTGAGTCCCGAGTCAGATCTGGGTAGCTAAGAAGGACGGTGACTGACATTATTAATCTAAAGTAAATACCCCCCCCCCCTTTTTTAATCTAGATAAAAGGAAACCTGTGCCGTTTCCTAGCTCTAATGTCACTGCCCCGATTCCAAATCAAAGATACTTTTGCCAAAACGCAGTCAGAAATTGACGGTTTGGGGATGATCTATCACACCCGTTTTTGACTTAGAGCTTTTGCATTTGCAGCTGATGAAATGTTTTGACTGGAATTAGTCAAGATGGTGCAAATTTTAATACACCCAGAACCACAGACATCTGTCTAATTCTCTCATAACGTGAGAGAATGTTGCAGTGTTTTAATCGGTATTTCATCTCTTTATTTAGGAGGGTAATCAAGGCAGGATTAATTCCAGCAGCCCCCAGCAGCACTGTGCCAGAGGGGATGGCTGAATGACCCCAGCCCCGGGATGTCCCTTGCACTTACTGCAAGCCAGCTCTGTTGCTTGCAGAGAGGGATGTATGCAAGTTAGGCAAGATGAGATGTACATTTGAAACACATAGTTTTGCTGCAAGCATACAGAAAAATTGTGGCTTTCATCACTCTGAATTAAAAAAAAAAAGAAAGCATCAGACGATGTACTATTTTAAGGGTTTCTCGTCTGAAGCACAGATGCTACAGTAATAGAAAGAGAGCAAAAGTACAATCTTTGTCTTCAAAGACATTAAATAAAGGATGTTATATAGCTTCATTTGCGCTCTCTCTTCATAATTACCAGAAATAATTAAAATTACATCATACTTGCATTTTCTCTTAACTCGGCTGCTATGCAATGCAGTTGCAAATATGAGGAGGAGGGTGAAACTTCACTTTTTAATGTGTAGCCAAATTAAGGTCAGCTCTCCAGTACCCTCAGTTTAGCTGGCAATTTTGTTTGCAAACCGTAAGCAGAGGCATGAGGGACACACAACTGGAAATAGGTGGTCCCACTGGGCCATTTTATTTGCAATGCGCTCCTTAGCCTAGCTAGAAATGCCTGTGGCCTATTGCAAATGAGCGCAGGCTTTCCTTGTGCCTTAATGTGGCTTTGTTCCTGGCGGGAGGAAGGCTTGCAGCCAGCATCTTCGCTTTCATTAGCGGAAAGTGTCATCCTCGGGTTACGAACTCTGCTACTGCAGAATGGCAGCTCCCTTTGTATCTGTACAGGGCGTAGAGGATCTCCTGTGGAAACCGGATTCGTTGATAATTAGACTCTTCGGGGCCTTGTTTCTCAGGTTGTGTTTGATATGAAAATAATGCAGGAAGGCTGTAGACATGATCATATCACAGGAAAAATGATTCCCCTGCATCTCTGCTAATAAAATCACCGAGTTCTGTTCTCCGCTTTGGGCGCAGCTGATAAAATCAATCACTGATTTCTTGCTGACACGTATTTTATTTTGATATTTTTCATGAAAAATAGTAATTTATTAAAGGAGGAGAAAAAATCTCATAGTGCAGTAGTGGAAGCTTTTCTTCAGAAAAGCTGTTGGGATCTTGAAATGCTGTTCAGAAACAGGTCTGTGCTGGAGCTAAGTGAAGAACGGAATGATTCCAATATCCAGCCTAGGGCTTGGCAGCCGGGTCTGTGCAGTTGTCCCACCTTTCTTTGTCATTCACCCTAAGATACTGGGAAAGCTCTGATAGGCTTCTTTCTGTATTAAAAGAAAGCAGCTTGGCATTTTGCGAAAGTCTGCCTAAAAGTAAGGTGCGCAGCCTGTGTCTGCATCAGGGTGTCGGAGAAATCTGAGCGACAGAGAAGAGGCAAGAAGCTAACGCGAAGATCTTGGGAACAACTGCTGCTCCAGTTACTGCATCGGGTGCTTACCTTGCCTTTCTTTCACATCAGATTGTCACCTCAGAATGTTTCGTTGTGGTACAGCTGAGAAGTGCAGACTTGGAAAGAGAGGAATGGCCCCTCAGTGATTTTTTTTTTTTTTTTTTTTTTT
>Ga0065711_1035222_pt1 | contig 22619 bp, 15 predicted proteins | sample Hoacrofraction12_FD_59098 | JGI IMG/M metagenome (GOLD analysis project Ga0065711, IMG submission 59098) | Hoatzin crop microbial communities from Cojedes, Venezuela - Epithelial fraction 12 v2 (version 2) | ecosystem: Host-associated > Birds > Digestive system > Esophagus > Crop | place... | reverse complement strand
AACTTCTTCCCTCTGAGGGTGATGGAGCCCTGGCACAGGCTGCCCAGGGAGGTTGTGGAGTCTCCTTCTCTGGAGATATTCAAGACCCGCCTGGACAAGGTCCTGTGCAGCCTGCTGTAAGCGACCCTGCTTCGGCAGGGGGGTTGGACTAGATGACCCACAGAGGTCTCTTCCAACCCCGAACATTCTGTGATTCTGTGAAAGAAAATGCTAGACTCGTAAGCTCATATTCAGTAAATGGCCAGGTGTCCATGTTGAAATAGATTTTGGAAATTGATAGTTAAGGAAGCTAGTCATAGCTCACAATGCTAGAAAGAAACAAGCAAGTTTTTTGTTATAGAAAATAAATACTACTGTGACAAAGTGATGCCATCTTCTTTTCATCTGGTTTGTATGTATGACGATTAAGTTCCTAATGTGAAAACTTTACTACTAAGCAAGTTTTGAACTGTTTCAAGCTCATAAAGTTCTGCAAAGGTAGTTCACATATAGAAGTTTGACTGGATTTTTGTTTGGTTTCTTTTTTTTTATCTGAAGTCAATTCTTACGGTGATAGTGGAGATGATCTCGAGTCTACTACTAATCTTGGTTTTGTTTTCCTCAACATGATTCGCTCTCCTAGCAGTCACCTACAAAAATATATTTGTGAATGTAGATGGATTTTACCTGATGTAGCTAAAAGCCATTGATATATGTTAATTTTGTTCATCTTCAAAAATTAAAAAATGTGTGTCACATTCAGGAGGACAGTCTTTCAGTAGCTATCCTGCATTGCTATCTTTGTCAACTATAGTATGGAAGAACAAGAAGCCAGTTGCCTATTTATAGCTTGCATGCTTTGTTATGCCCCAGTAAACTTGCTGCAGAACACTGCTGCTCTGGAGTTCAAACTTTTTTTTTTGTAAGGGTCTTTTATATTTATTTTTTAACAAAGGGGAAAATACTTGTTAGCATCTCAAGATATTTATTGCAGAGTCTGTCTTTCATTTTCATATTTAATTCCACAAAAAGAAAAAAAAGAAAGAAAATTATATTTCATGTTTATTTCAAAATCCCTTAATTACATCTTTGCATCTTTGGCTTCTTCCTAGTGCCTGCTGATGTACCTCTTCCATTCTGTTTTCTTCAGCACTAATTATTTTATCAGTAACTGTGAAGCGGTTGCCAGATTTAAGTTGAGCACATTACATTACATTTGAAAGAAATTCAAGAACTACAGATCCATACGTAAACACGTACCAGATTTGTATAATTCAAAGAATGTTTTGTTTTACTGCATTATCACAGTCTGTTTACTATGGCAGTGTTTTCCATTGTGCTTGATGCATTCACAGAATTATTATTTTCTCATTAGAATGACCTAAAGGAAGTCTTTTCCAACAAGAATGAATCTGTGTCCTTTAAAACATAGAGATTTTTAGTTGTGTTGGTGCTCATTCTTTGAGAAAGCTGTTTAAAAAAAAAAAAAAAAGCCACAATACAAAAAACACTATACAAAACAAGAACAAACTCAAACACAACAGTTCCACAAAGCTCAACCCTGGAAAACTTCTGAATGGCTTGATTTCCATGTATTCTTCATATACATCTGTTATATGTTTTTTATAAATACCTTTACTTGATTTCTGTTTTTCTTCAGTGTTAACACAAAAAAGGGCACCCAGCAAACAAAGGACTGATTCCCTCCATAGTCATTGTTTCTTTATTGCACCCTGCTTAAGAAGTGACAGTTTCTTTGTATCTGCAATTTACGTGTCAGATATGTGTTTAATTCTGTATTTCATATTCATAATTTCAGCCCCCTGAAAGCTCTTTATGAACAATTTGGCAGAATTGTTTAATTCCTTCTACTGACAATCATTAATGTAAATCCTTCTTAATTGTAAAGCAGATTACATTAATTATAAGTCATGTGGGTTTTTTTGTTTTGGGTGTTGTTTTTCTTTTCTTTCTGCATGTGGGTTGTTTAATTATGTATTGTACTACTACCTCAAGTTCTCTTCGATGAAACTAGCTTTCTTAGCTGTGAGGCTGGCTGAATTCCCTTAAATTTTGTAAAAGTGTGAGGCCAAGTGATTAAGTTTTTTACTGTCTTATATATGTCATCCATCAGTACAAAAGCATGTGTTGTATCAGTGAAATTTTTCAATTTCTGTGTTTCTAGTAGTAAGAAATGTGAGATTTGTTTATAATATGTTATGCTACACAAAATGTTTTTAGGCATTTGATTTCTTTTAATGGAAAAGTTTAAAAAAAATTGTTATCCATGTGCTGTTGATCACTGTGGAAGCCTGTCTTGTTACCTTTCTTATCTGAAGAAAAATATCTTACTAAGTTTGAAACTAATAATTTCTTATTAGTAGAGACAGTCAGGTTTCTCTGGTTTAGTATTTGCATGTTAGATGTTAGGCAATTTAGTATTTTTAAAGGTGGGCTGAAAACTGTTAAAGTACGAGTGAATTGCTTGTGTTGATTCTGAATCACCTTTGTATTTTGAAATGTGTGTGTATGTATATGTGCAGTGTGACAGACATGTATGTACTGGGTCTTTATGCAGATTCTAGGACAACAGATTAATGACTTCACCCTTCCTGACGTTAACCTGATTGGAGAGCATGCTGATGCTGCGGAGCTTGGGAGAATGCTTCAGCTTATTTTGGGATGCGCTGTGAATTGTGAACAGAAGCAAGGTATTACATTTTGAAAGCGTATTTTCTACCAGGCAGTGAATGAAAATCCAGCTTGTTGTGTAACTACTTAAGGGAAAAATTATATATCTCAGGTTACTGTCAGAGACAAATGTACTTTTTTTTTTTTTTTTGTAGCAATGACGTGATTTTGTCCTACAGGTAGTAACTGTTGTTTTAAGCTTCACTAGTTTCGTAGTCTCAAATTGTGGAACTGCTTTTGCTTCCAGCATTCATGTTTTCAGTTTTGGTTTGCTGAACTGAAAAGGGACTTTACAAAGGAAAATGCTTGGGCCCACTGTTTAATTATTTATGAGGTAGATAGGGATGGTTAAGTATCCAAAAATGTGCTTGTTGCACGATTCTTTGTGACTCTTGATTTTGGGAATGTAGTCAGCATCATACTACATGGCCAAGAGCTATCAGTATGACTGGGGGGATTCATCTGAAGATGTCTGATGTGATTTGGGTTAGTTGTGATTTGTGCAGTTTCTGAGGCTTTTGCATGGGGTTGGCAAATAGAAAAAAGTAATGTTGGTAACCATGCCATGCTGGGCAGCAGCTGAAGACCAAGCATGATACCTCAACGGCATCCAGAAAGTCACTGGAGGCATCTGTTAGGCAATTGAATCCCACTTCAGCAGTCACTGGAAGAGACTTCTTCCTCTCTTGACTCCTAAGGCACCAAATGTCTATCTGACCTGCACAGGTGAAATAGGGACCCATTCGTTTTTCCTGCAGGTGCCACAGAGGGTGTGATGAATGACAGAGGTGCTTGTTAAAAGTGTCCCAAATCTCATGCTCTAAACTGGTGTTGGGTGCAGGGTATATTATTGTTACCCGGTTAGCTTAAAGTACACTTAATTCAAACCAGGTTAAGGTAAGAAAGCATCTACAAACATTTATTCTTAACACTTAAAATCAGAAGCGTAGGAACATGTTTATAAAATGCACATGTGGGTAAATAAAACTGTTTATTTACATAAAAGTTGTGTCAAATATCTGTCTCGTCCTGATTTAACTCATTTTGGTTTCCTTTCTGGCAAAATGACAGCCAGGGTTTCCAACCTCTTGTTTTCCTCTTGCATGGTGCATGTTAGCTTTTATAGCTAGTTTTCCCTTTCCATTAATTAAAATAGAGGTAGTTTTATTCCACCAATAACCCTGTTTTATTAGACTTTCTGTCCTCTCATTTTTATGTAAAATTATCCTTTGGTGACTATTTGGCATCCTCAGGTGGGAAGTATATCTTATTCCTGTATTTCTCTTACTCTTTTGGTCTGTTTTTGAAATGCTGGAACAGTCTAGTTTTATGTACTTTGAGTGAGATTTGACGTGACATAAGGAGTCACTTTGAGGTGTCTGATTCCCAGCACCTTTCTCTTGGGGCAAATCTTTAAAAGAATACAGGTCGTATGTAAAGGTGATTGTATCTGACTGGAAACTGTATGATACTGGGCAATTCATAAACTCCTTGACTTCATCTAAATGTCAGAATTTGTCATTCTAACTACTGTATCATCTTAGCAGGTACCTGTTGTGTAGCTCACATCCTCCCCTAAGAGAGGAAGGAAAGAGTGGAGGTGACTAATTTGTGATGTAGCTCAGAAATAAGAACAGAAACCAAGAATGGATGTGAAAATGCCTTGAAATGAGAATGCTGTGGGAAGGCAGGACGTTATTGTCAAACTGATGGAAAATCATGGTTTATGTGTGGCTGGTGTACTTGTGTAGGCTCAATAGTTGGCCAGCAAAGGACGAAAAGTAGTGTAAGTAGTTATTTCAGAAGTATGATATGCGAGAAGGAAAAAAATGGATGACAATCATACTTTTTTCATTGTTGCAGAGTTCCAGTGAGCCTGGATTTATGTCTGAAGATACTTCTGATACAGTCTTGTTGTGTTTTTGGTGTGGGACTTGACTGGTGATTATGCGTTTCAAGTGTCATCTGTGACACCTGGTCATTCTGTAGGAAGGATGCAGCTTCTGGCCTCACGTTCTGTGTGACTTGAGTTTCAACAGTAACATTTCAGAATGCTCTTATTTTCAGAGTACATCCAGACCATAATGATGATGGAAGAATCGGTTCAACATGTTGTCATGACAGCTATTCAGGAGGTATGTTGGGGTATCCACAGTGTGTAAAAGTTCAGCCTTTCAGTGTTTTACAAAAGTATGCTTTTTCTCACTTTGGAAAAACTTAGTTGAAAATAAAGAAAATAAGGGACATAGATTTTGTCATTTTACGTTGAAAAATATCCTTTTTTTTCCTTAGAAAAACAAATCAGTAAAGCTTGCTTTATGTTAAGGAACTCTGGATGAATGTCCCACTTTTCTTTAAATCTAGAAGGTTGAATCTTCTAGATGTTTTTGATACTGGGTTCTCTTTCCTTTACTTTTCCCACCCTGTGGCTCCTGAAGTGCGCTAGACTGGTTTCATAAGAGTAACCAAATACTGGAAAGTTTCTTCGAAATCTGTACCTTGAAACTGCCATATTTCATGAACTGTGTTTTTTTGTTTTTTGTTTACTGGGCACATGAAAAGGAAGAGAAATAGTCTTTTGTCAGCTGTAGTGTTATGAATAGGCTAACGAAGGTATGTGTGCTAGTATGTTTTTACAAGTTAGTAAGTATAGTGCCGTGTATTTTGTAAAAGTGCTGTTCAGTAGTAAATTAAAACCACAGTGAAAATTAAACCATGGTGCTAGTGACCACTATAGCCATGAAGCCCCCATGTGACTTCTTGGGAGGCCAAAGTGCCCATAAGTGAAGGGCCTATCAGCCTTCATAGATGGAAGTTTACTGCATGGCAGGCCATTAAGGAAAGCAGGAAATCGCTGTTAATCCCGTTTCTTCGAAACCTGAATGAGAAAAACTGAATTCCATGTTGAGCTCCAGAGCAATTTCACTTTTCCGTAATGTCTGAGTAGAGAAGGAGATGTCAGTGAGCCTGCAGGGACCCCGTCCCCTATCATCACTTTGACCAATGCTGGATCCATGCAGTCATATATCTTGTTGTCTGTCTGTGGACTGCTATCTCTAACATTGCAGAGAGGGCTTTTGAAAAGAGCCTTGGAGGAATCCTTATGCTAAATCATCTTCCAGTCAGTACTGCAAAGCGCCAGTTAGGCTGAGTTTTGGCGTATTTTACTTTTGCATTCTTTTTAAGTGTAATACAATGTTTTGGTGGATTTTTTTAGTGTCCTCTTTTATTAAACACAATTTTCAGCACCACTTTATTCTGGATCACATTATTTTTTACACTATCTTAAAATAGAAAACTTTCTCTTACCCTCCCACCTCCTGTTCAAAATCTCCTGTTTGATTTTTGTAAAAATCTTCGTTTGATAAAATAGCCAGATCTGATGGAGCCCACAGTTTTCAGCATTTGTTGAGTAGGCATTGAGATAGCTTAGTGTTTGTGCCCTTTCTCAGAGATGGGAAGTAGAAGTGGGGAGAAATCACAGGATGAGGGTGTGTTCTTATAAAACAAATTTTTGAAACTTAGTAAATCAAAAAGCTTACTATTCAGGTACTGGTGCAGTTCTGCGTGATTTTAATGCTACCTTCCAAGCTGTTTAGAAATCCAGGACATTCAGAACCGGATGAGGAAGATCTCAGGTGCTTAACACAGATGTCAGTGTTTCAAAAACTTTAAGACACTTTGAGAGGGGGACTTTGATCCATTATTTTTCAATGCTCTTAAGGGTCTGGAGAGGTCCCGGTTGACCAGAGGCTGGCAAAGGTTGTCCCAGTTTTCAAGAGGGGTAAGAAGGAAGACCCTGGTAATTACATGCCTATCCCACTTCAGTGCTTGGCAAAATTATGGAGAAGGTCATCTGGGAGTTACAGAAAAACACTTCAGAGACAATGCAGTCATTGGTCATGGCCACCATGCGTTCATGAGGGGAAAGTCCTGCTTAACTGACTTAATTTCCTTTTATGACAGGGTCACCTGTCTAGTTGACCAAGAGAGGCAGGTAGATGTGGATTGTTTGGATTTTAGCAATGTTTTTGATACTGTCTCTCACAGTATCACTCTGGACAAAATGTCCAGCATACAGCTAGACAAGTCCATAGTACTTCGGTGAGCAATTTACTGATGGGTTGAGCTCAAAGAATTATAGTAAATGGGGTTATATCAGGCTTGCAGCCAGTCACTAATGGAATTCCCCAGGGGTCAGTTTTAGGGCCAGTGCTCTTTAATGTTTTCATAAATGATCTGGGCACAGGAGTTGAATGTACCTTAAGTAAGTTTGCTGACGATACTAAACTAGGAGGAGCTGTGGACTCCATTGAGGGTAGAGAGTCCTTACAGAGAGATATGCATAGATTAGAGAGCTGGCAATCATCAGCTACGTGAAATCTAACAAGAGCAAGTACTGGATTTTCCAGCTGGGATGGGGTAATCCTGGTTATATGCACAAACTGGGGGACGGAAGGCTGGAGAGCAGTCCTGCGGAAAGACATCTGGGGGTTTGGGTTGATGGCAAGTTGAAGAGGAATCAGCAGTGTGACCTGGCAGCCAAAAGGGGTGCATTAAGCACAGCATAGCCAGCCAGTCGAGGGTGATGATGGTCTACTGTACACTGCACTGGTGTGGCCCCACCTCAAGTACCGTGTGCAGTTCTGGGTGCCTCAGTGTAAGAAGGACGTCAAACCAGAGTGTGTCTGGAGGAGAGTGACAAAGATGGTGAAAAGTTTTGAGGGCAAGACTTATGAAAGTGGCTGAGATCACTTGGTTTGTTCAGCTTGGAGAAGAGAAGGCTGAGGGGTGACCTCATCACAGTGTACACCTTCCTCAAGGGGGGCAGTGGAGGAGGAGGTCAAGGAACAGGACACAAGTAAATGGAATGAAGCTGCATCAGGGCAAGTTCAGATTGGACATTAGGAAAAGGTTCTTCAATGGGAGGGTGGTTGGTCACTGGAATAGGCTCCCCATGGAAGTGGTCACGGCACTAAGCCTGTCAGAGTTCAAGGAGCATCTGGACAATGCTCTTAGCCATATGGTTTAGTTTTAGGTGGTCCTGTGAGGAGCAGGGATTTGGACTCAGTGATCTTTGTGTCTCTTCCAACTTGAGATATTCTATGATTCTAGCATGAGTTTAGATACAGAGAGGCTTTTCAGAGCCGCATCTGCAGTTTGTGTCTTTGGAAGGGTGAAACTTCACTGGATTTAAGGAGGTTTTTCTGTGTCTTGGACTCCAAGCAGCTCTCATGAGCCAAGTGAGTTGGACTAAGCAATATGTAGGAGACACCAAAATAAAGTGCCTAGGAAAGTAGCTATATATGCATATTTGAAAAGTTGGTGTGTTGCCTAATCCAAACATTTCAAAGCATTTGACATGCAGGTACTCTTTCTTCAAAATCAGGTGTGTAAAAAGACCTCTCTAAGTTGTGCTGATGTATTATGTAATTAATTATTCTGTTTTAGCAAAGCACATATAAATTTTTGGATAGTTTGGCTTTTGTAAATCATCTTACTCCTGAAAATATTTCATGAGGCGCAACAGAACAAGCCTCTGCCCCATTTTCTCTGTTTTTGCATGAAGCAGCTGATTTTTAAATGGAAGATGGGACATATTATGTTTTAAATTTTGGTTGGTTATTTCAGTTTCTTTAACAACTTGTGACTCTTCAGCATTTCCTTTCTACACTTATTTAAATGTGTAAAGTAAAAGATTATTAATAAAATGCCTCATGCTCCATAAAGGTTTTATAAATTGACAATGCTTTTCTGTTATTTTTTCAGTGCAGTCAAATTGATGTGGTGTATTGCCACCACCTAGATTCTTAGATTCTAATACGCAGGTGTGCATTTCTAAATGCAGGCTGTGCACAAGATAGAGGAAGAGAAGAATGATACAACTATCAAAAATATTACAAAAAATACTACATATAAATTATGTACTATGTGGTATGTTCTGTAATATATACTGTTATATTCTGTTTGTTATTATAATTTATTATTACTTGTAATTAATATATTAGTATGAATAGTATATTTTTTTAATGTTATAGTCATAGAACCATTTAGGTTAGAGGAGACCTTCAAGATCGAGTCCAACGATTAGCCTAACACTGTCAACTCCACCACTAAGCCATGTCCCTAAGCTCTGCATCTACACGTCTTTTAAATACCTCCAGGGATGGTACATCAGCTGCTTCCCTGGACAGCCTGTTCCAATGCTTGACAGCCCTTTCTGTGAAGAAATTTTTCCTAATACCCAGTCTAAACTTCTCCTGGTACAACCTGAGGGTATTTCCCCTTGTCCTGTTGCCTGTTACTTGGGAGAAGAGACCAACACCACCTTGCTACAACTTCTCTCAGGTAGTTTTAAAGAGCAATAACGTCTCCCCTCAGCCTCCTTTTCTCGAGACTAAACAACCCCAGTTCCCTCAGCCGCTCCTCGTAAGATTTGTTCTCCAGACCCTTCATCAGCTTTGTTGCCCGTCTCTGGACATGCTCCAACATCTCAATATCTTTCTCATAGTGAGGGACCCAAAACTGAACACAGTATTCGAAGTGTGACCTCATCAGTGCTGAGTACAGGGGGTCATAATTTTCAGATTATTTTTAAAGGCCAAAAAATCTTTCCTTACAGAAATTATTTTGCCCGTTATGTATTTCTTTTTCCTTTCCTTGGCATCCTTTGGAAATTCTGCTGTCATTTTCCCAAGTCTTTTCTTTGAACTGCCTAGTTAATTATTGCTGAAAGTGGTAGCTGGGTAGCTAGTTTTCCTCCTCTGTTTAGGGCATCTTTAAGCTTGATCACTTGTCAGGTGTCTGTGCAGATCAAGGTAAGAGTCATAATAGGCTCTTAACAGCAAAGTACTAGAGCTAGTGTCAAAACTTACCTGAGGTGCATAGCAAAAGGTGCTTCCTATCTGTGTTAATACCAACCGTGTTACTTCCACAAAGTAGAAACTGTTTGGGTTTGGCATTTTCCCCCGGTATTTTGTCCTGACTGTTTAAAGGTTTGTCTTGTCTCAAGTAAAAGTGGCTTTTGAATAGTTAGGAAAATATAGAAAAACACTTACTTGGGTCTGTTAGCAGTACTGGAGGAAGAAGAAAGTGTAGCTGCGTGAAAGGAAACACAGTGTCATACATAGTCTTGACTCTCAAAAAAGCAAACAAACAAAAAGACGTTTAAAAAAGAAAAACAACCTTGTGAATACAGAAGCTGCATTTTGATGTTGTTTCCTGGACACTTAAATGAGCTTGTACAAGATCATCAACTGTAGAAGATGCATTTTGGATAAAGCAAATGTTTTGAACTTTTAACATCATCAACTAAGTAGTGCAGCTGCATTTACAAAATCATGCAACTCATATGAAGAGGGGAAAAAAACATTCATAATTCAGGTTATTCATGCATGCAGATTTTGTGAGTTTTACCCCTTCCCTAGTCTTTAAGTATCCATGACAACGAGCAAAGCAGCTAAAAAGTGGAGGTTTTAATAATATAAAATTAGCAGCTCTACAAATATTTTGTAAGACATCATACCAAAGCTACAAGTATGAAAATGTATAGATGTAAAGGATTAACAGGGAATGCCAACTGCTTCTCACAAAACTAGAGAAAGAATTATAAAAATTGTGATGTTGTCCAGGTTATAGTACCGTTTAAAATCCAGACTAACCCCCTCACCACAGCTTATTGAAGCTCTTCTGATTTCAAAGGACATTTTGATTATTTGAACGTATACTTGTGCTACTTCAGACCTTCATTCTGAATATGCAAAATAAACCAGAAAAAGAGCAAGTAAATGTTAGTTATTTTTTCACAGGGAAGCTCTTAAGGAGAGTTTTCCTTCTATTGTAGAGGCCTAATGCAAATGCTTGATATTGCAGTCACTTTTCGATTTCCCTTTTAACAATCAATTCACTTGTAAAATCTCTGAACATTATCAGCCATTAAAGGTACATGTGAAAATAGATGATAATACTATACTTAAGCTAAATTGTGAGTTTAGAACTGAAAGCCAGTTCCATTGCTGCAAAATTATGAAAGCAGACCTTTATGCCCACCTGTAGTCTGCTCCTGAAGAAAACTTGCAGCTGTGGAGGGAGAATGAGAAGGCCACTTCCTTCTCAAGAGATTTTATTCTCTTGAGTCAGCTAACTGAAATATAAATGAAATGAAGTTTGCCACTCTAAACTCAAAAGTATTGGCATTGACCCATACCTCCCAAGACTGTGTGTTCTGATATCACTCTTGCAGGTTGCACATGAAGCACTGAAACTACATCAGTATTTCAGGAATTTGTCTGAATGTGAGCTTGTAGGTAAGGGAGATGTATAGCAGAACACAGTAAGGAAATTTGCTTTAAAAATACGCCCGTGAGCAGATAACTGATGAAATGAGCATGGTGGAGCTCTAAACTTCAGTAGTATGAGAGAATGCTGATTGACAAGAAACAAAGTGAAGAATAGGGGAAACTAGCAAACCTGTTACCTATGTTTTTTAGGTGGGTGGAAGGAGTAGTGTGCGTTTGAGGTGACACACATATCTGTATGAAATGCTAAGAGACAGTATTCAGTAAAACTTCTTCAATTTTTCAGGAAATCTTATGAAAGAGAGAGAGAAGTTTGGATAGGTGAATGAAGTTGTACCCTATTAGTTGTGCTGTTTACAGTAAAGTGTTTGCTATTAAGTCCTGGGTAGAGTCAATCCAGAAGCAGAGCACAATCAAGATGTTTGCTTACATAAAACGTTGTCCTCTCCACTGTGTGGGGAGATGTGCAGGGAAGAGGTGGAGGCACTCCTTCGCCCTGACAACTCTCCCTTCTGACCCCACTTCTTAACTTCAGTTTATTGTTAACTGGTGGTCAGAAGTTGGATTCCTGTATTACTTGTGAGTAATCTGGCAATCTCATTCCTGTTCCTTGTCTGGTCGTGCTACTGGACGCAGCACAATCCCTTAGATTTCTTCTTCAGCATCCCCACCATATCGCAGGCCATAAGATTGCAGGATGCTTCTTGTTGCATTGAGTCGGTCATCTACACATGTGTCTGTGGCTCTTGCTCTCAGTGTCTCTTGCACAGTTCCTGTGACGTTCCTGATGTACCCTGTGGACTGAAATTCACAAATTCTGTGTAACATTCATGCTACACTAATGCCATGTATCTCCACTGCCTAATGCTTCTCCAGCTGATGTCCTCTTTTCTGGACATTTCTGCTAAGGGTTCTCAAGGATAGAGAGTTTTGGGAGAGGTGACGTAATCCATCAAACAAGAAAGGGTTTATATCATTGGCCTTGGCCTGCTTCCTTTACGGTAGTCCACAGAAAGCAGTAATACCACAGTGGCCTCTAGTGGGTTGTGCAGCCTCTTGAATTCCTCCTGCAGCAAGTCTTGGGCAGGCCTGTTAAGCTGGGTTTCTGAAGAGGAAGTTGTGCTAGGGCCAGAAAGGGGTGGTCGCTGTCAGGGACGTACTGTTGTACACCCTTGCAGGCTGTATGCTGCCTGGGACCTGCCAGCTGGAAAGTACTGGCTTAATGGGTGGAACTTACCTGATGTATGAAGCATGTTTGTGAACAGTGTTGTGGGATATAGAATAGGGAGAAGAGTTCAGTATTTGGTTTAATACAGATATCCCGGTTAGTCACCTGGAAAAGTATTTAAACAGTAGCTAGTGAGCTGGAGTAATTGAAATGTGTATAAACATCACTGAGCAGAGAGGGATTGGAAATTCTTGGTTTGGAGGGCAAAGCAATAGTCAGCTTAGAAAACATGGCCCTAAATACAAGTTTGTAATGCCACTATATATGGTAGTGAAAAAGATATGTGACTTCATTTTTCAGGGAACGGCTCTGAAGCTGGGAACTTTCTAATTACTGTTGCAGAGAACCTGAGCTTCATGGAATGCTTTGTTTTGGGGTAGTTTGTCATTGTCATTGTAAAGATGTACAGAAAATGGAAGGAATTCAGCAGTTAGCAGCAAACATCGTGAAGGACTGAGAAGGACTATTGATGACAGATGAATTTAAGCACGTAGTACGTGGCTAAATCCCAATTAAGGAGATGGGGAAAGGGAGAGAAATGTCAGTGTGTAAATATTTGAATGATGTAAATGTCAAACAGAGTTTTTCTCTTGTACACATCCTTTCATTTTATATTTAGTATAAAATGAAAGGATGGGAGAAGCTTTGTGCTGTGTATCCGAGGAACTTTGCCAATGAAAAGCAGGGCAAAAGCCCTGGTTTCTGAAAGGAATAAATGAAGTCCTATCGCTGGAGAGAGAAACCAGGCTGTACAGGAGGCCTTAGGAAAGAAATCTTGTCCTGATTTTGGTTAGGATGGGGCCTTTTTGACTGCAGCTTCCTTGAATTGTGTCATTGGAGAACTCATAAAACATTTTGTGTCTGTACAGAATGACAGAAGCCATCAGTGTGGTTGTAAAATGCTGCCTTTTGAGTTACTTACAGCATATTTCTTCTTTGGAAGACTGTTCCTTTTTGTGTTGTACAGCTTTTCAGTAATAACTTTACAAATATATTTGCTGGAGGTGGGTGGGATGAGGTCTTCGGGCTGCAACTTCTGTTCCATTTGATTTAACTTTTTGCTACCTGTGTAACTTTTTACTACCTGCTTTTTGCTACCATCAGGGGGTAACTGAAAGAAAACCTTCGTACCAGCCTTTTATCTTTTAGTGAACGTGTCAGTCAATTTGGAGGACTTGCCTTTTTTAAAAAAAAGAAAACCAAAAAACAAACAGGTCATGCGTACAAAGTAATGTTTTCTAGACTAATATCACTGCCAGCCATTCCTGCAATAAAATAGGTTAGTATGCAAGGAACTGTAATACTCGTTTCAGGAATACTCTCTATAGACTTTCTTTTTAAATTTGCGAATTACAGACAACTGCAGAGCAAGAGTTCTGATCATCTTTCTTTTGCACAGTTAGCTGAGATGGTTACGTACCCAACTTTAGTTAAATAAATAAACACCTTGGTGTGAACTTCCAGGTGATCGAAAAATGAAAACCACTGGCAGAGAACAATTGAAAGCAGGTGTTGCGTGGTATGTTGATAGCTATCATTATTCTGATGTCACTTTAGTAAAATGCTTAGCAGAAGTGTACTCTAGGTTTCATCAGAGACGAAGAATGTGCATTTTCAGAAGAAAAAGAGATTACGTAAGATTTCTTTTATAGTGCTTTATATATTATAAATTCTGAAGATTTCTTTCTGTAATTGTTTCTGAATATGTCATGTAAAAATGCAGTTTAAAACTTCCTAATGAAGTCACACTGAAGCTCCCAAGAGTTAAAATTAGCTTGGTATTTCATTGAAGCATAGTTTTTGATATAAAACAAATCCTTGCTTTTTCTAATCCAGTGTAATCTAATTGCAGTTGATGAGTAAAGAGTCTCCAGTCTCTCTTGGAAATGATGCTTACATTGACCTTGATCGGCAGGTATCTAAGACTAGATGTTTCTTTTCCTTCAATCATAGCACATCAGTGCCCAGGCATTTTACTTTATTAAGCAGTCTGTCTTTTTTTCTTTTATCGTGAAAGAGTTTTGTGGGAAATTCAAATAAGGAGTGGAAAACTAAATTTTAGTATTTCAACTACTTTTGCTTTATGAATTGTATTTACCCATTTTGTGTATTTAAAGGAGAGAAAAACTCAGTCTGGAAAATACGTTTAGCTGTATGACATAGTATAGCAAAACGGCAGACTGGTGCAAATTTTGGGGTATTGACAAGGATTAAAAATGGGTAGTGTTCAAGTAAAACATTTTTGCAAGTTTCTACTTCCAAAGTCATTTAAAAATCCCCGTAGATGTGACTCAAAAATCCTTAAAGCAGTCCTGAGAACTGTTACAATATGTAAGAGAAGTTTTCAAAGAGAATCCTTCCGTCTGTGATATGTTTAAAGAGTATGCAAACCCAATTGTTTTTATACTAGCTTAAACTCATGCTACTTCCTCAGTTTTTTTCAGCTGAGAAGTAAGTATAGTGCGTTGGTGTTCCATGTGTTCCTCCATCATACTTTCTCTGCAGAAGTATGTAAATTCTGGCAATTGGATTTAATTTTTGTATGTCAACAGGCCCTTGAGATATAAACTTAAAAAAATAAGATATGGTGATGCAGTTTGAGAAAGCCCATCTAAAATTCATCGTATATAATAATCTACATCTCTGTATGCATAATAAGCATGTGCCTGTTTTATCAGGCTATTTTTCTTGTAGCTATGTTTTTTATGTTATCTTAATGGCATTCGTATGCAAACTTGCAAGATACATGTCTTTGAACATAAAGCGTTTTTAAAGGGAAATATCTGAATATTTCTCACTGCTTACAAAATTCAGTGCCCTTTTTTCAGAAGAGTAGGCTTCTCCCTCACCATGTTAGTTGTATTCCTGTTGTGCAATAAGAGTAGCTTCCAGTCACTAGAGAGATTTTACCCTAATTGTCCATTCCCTGTATTCCACCTTCTAGTCCTTCCTGTATTTGAGAATTAGATCGAAAGCTGAAATTATGCACTCTTTACATCTGTAAAGAAAAGTGGTATTGACAATTTTTTCTGTGTACAGAGTTGATGAGTTCTTCAGGACTTTTTGGCTCAATTCATAGCATAGATGTGATAATTCTAATGTATTTTTGTAAGACCAAGTATTACTTCTAGGTATGTTTACTTTTTACTGTTACACAGACTAAGCAGTGATCATATCTGCTTCTTTGTTTCTGTGTAAGAGCAGAATTGCCTCAGTCTTCCAAAAATTTAATAGATTACCTAAATGTAAAAATAATTTGACAGTCATGTAGTTCAGACTATTTTTAGATGCTTGACCAAGAGTGATGAAACTATAAATGTTTGTTATTTATGGTAGCTGAAGAAAACTACAGAAGAATTAAATGAAGCACTAGCAACAAAAGAAGAAATTGCCCAGAGATGTCATGAGTTAGATATGCAGGTAGGTTTGCTATATTGTATGTATAAATTTTGAAGTGGGAAAGAGATGTGTTAATTTTTAGGCAGCTGAAAACAAGAAGCGTAACATGAAATCATGTATTTTAAAAGGGAGATGATAATTGTTGTAATAAGGGGTTACTTTGCTTTACGTGTGCTAGCAGAGTCAGTTTCATTGTTTTCTTATCTTGATGCAATGTTGCCAGTATTAAGATGATTCCTGCTAATGAAACTTTTTTTCATTGAGGTAGGGAGGGGTTGAGCTGTGTGGTTCCACTCTTTCATTAGAGAGCTAATAGAGGTTATGCTGCTATAACAGTTCCAGTTAGGAGTTAAATTCCAATCAGAAATTACTGTGGTCTATCAGCTTTGTATGGATTTACACTAAGATTTGCTGTAAATCAGGCATACCTCGTCCAGAAGACATGAAGAGTGTAAAGTGGGAGCCCTGAAAAGCATTACCATTGCAACCATACTTTGGATTATAATTCAGGCTTTTGCCAAGCAGTACAGCAACTGTTAGAATTCATGAAGCCAATTTGTGTGTCATGGTTGATTTTGGTGTATTTGATGGTTCAGGCTCTTACTGAAGCATTTCCTTCTGTTGAGATGTTCACATTCCCTCTATTCCCCTCCTCCTGCATGCTAATTCTATGCTATTTAATAATATATGTGCCCATCCTTCAGCTGTTGTTTGAGATGCAGCACTTTGCGTTCTTTGGACTATAGCCTGTTTTCACAACATTGGCAGAAACCAAGTCATCTTTGGGACTGTGTTTCTGTTTCAGATGTGCTTGCAATTGGACACTGGATTAAAAAAAAACCTAGGAAGCGCACATCCATCCCTTGAATATCCAGACTTGGATATTCTGTGTGATTGACAGGGATTGTTTCTTTTGGAAATCAGTTTTAAATGCCTTACTGTGGAGGGCTAATTTTGTTTGCTGGGAAACTATGCAGACTTCATTATAATGAAGTTACCTTCTGAGATAACTAAGACTTTTTCTTTAGATGCTTGTGCGAAATACAATTAGGGATATTTACATTTTCTGTGTGGCAGATCTGCCCCTATTGTTGCAATACGTTGGTTACATCACATAACAATTGAATACCTATTAAAGGTACAGCATATTCTTGTGAAATGTGATCATTGAAGTCTGTGTGCTTCCATTTATGAACTGTGTCAATACTTTGTTATGCACATGAGAAAAATGGCTCCCTGTTGCGGGACAGCTCAGTTATTCCAGTTCCTGCTTTTATTACAACAGGTTGCAGCCCTCCAGGAGGAGAAGAGCAGCTTGCTTGCTGAGAACCAGATTTTGATGGAACGTTTAAATCAATCTGATTCTATTGAAGATCCCAACAGCCCTGCAGGTCGTAGGCACTTGCAGCTGCAGACACAGCTAGAACAACTCCAAGAAGAAACATTCAGGTAGAAAATCTGCAGGTGGTTAGATTGTTTGTAGCTGGCAACAGGCACAACTTCTGGTTCTGCTGGAAATTATGAATTAGTATAATGGGTGGTATAACCACAGTAGTGAAGTTTTTAGTGATGTACATGTTATGATTTACCTCTTTTCAAGCTGCAGCATAAAAAAATGCTTAATTTCTTGGTTCTGGAATGATGTCTACATATCACTCTGTGAAGTTACGTTGAATTGTTTGTGTGCAGTCATCTCGCCCATGTTTTTGAAAATCAGTAAGGATGAAAAGTAACATGCTTTCCATTATGTATATTATTCTGATTGTATTTTTAAGGTGTAGGAATTCCTAGCTGAAAGTTTGCTATGGGTAGTACTACAGGTGGTGGTATTATACAGCAGTGTGTCCTTTTCTGAGTTTGAAAACAAATTGTTTCGTATGTGAAAGATGGAGATTATCCACAGGTGACCTCTGCTCTTCATTTGCATTTCCTCAACATGTGGAAATACAGTTCCTCTTTAAATGTCCTGCCTGGTCTTTTGACTGTTGCTTACATGCTATGTAAGCCTATTCTGCTGAAGAAAGCTCGTCCACTTCACCATCTTTTCATTCCTGTTGCTGTACTTTCCCTATCCTTTGTGAGTGAAACTATGGTATTTCTTTACACTGCTAGTTTTCCTTCTCTTTCTGTCCTCTTCTGTTGCCATTTTCATATGTCAGCTGCCATGTAACTTTCCTTCTTTTGCCTGTTTTGCTATTTTTTCACTTGCTCTTGCTAAGTCTTTCCTTCAGACACACCCTCTCCCTTCAGTTTCTGGGAAAATGTTCAGTGTTTCTTTCACAGCAGCTAGTGCCTGGTTTTCTTCTTTCTATACCTCTACTATGTAAAAGAATAATGTAGTGATGTCTCTCTGATGTCCCCTTTTATCTCTCCTTATTAATCTCCATGCTTTAGAATGATTCCTACCTGAGTCTGTTCTCAATTCCTGTTTGAACAGGTTTTCTCCCCATATGCAAGGTCTGCACCACCTGTTACTCTAGTTTCAGGTTCTGAGGCTCTTTCTAAAACCTTTTCACCTGTGAGACCCATCTCCCAATGTCCTTCACCTCCTTCCGCTGCCTGCATAGTATGTGGTTTCTAATGGCAGTTTGTGTGCATTCCTTCCCCAGCTTTACCTGACCAATCTATGCAGCTTAGCTTGATGCCCAGTGTGGTACAGCAGTTTTTCTCCCAGTCTTGGCCTCTTTATGTCCTTTGACAGTTCCAGTCTATCGAGATCCAAATCTTTGTTTTACGTGGTTTAGATGACCTGCTGAGTATCTGTTGTCTCTGTTCTTGTAAATTCTTTTTGGACTCCTTGAATTAATGGATAAAATACTTGTTTTTTCATGCTCATATATCCTTTTCTGGGTTGTTCTTATTTTAATTTCAGATCAAAATCACAATAGGACTTCATGTTCTGGGTTGTGTCCTCTTCCATGCGTTCAAGATGCTTTGACGATGTTTCTCTTAGTTATTCCCTATGTTCACTGCCAGGTTAATGCCGCTTTGCCTGTGTATGCTGTATTTAAGTAGTCCACTCCAGAACCTTTGGTCTGAGTTCTTTATGTGCTAACTAGATAACTATATGTATGACTTGGTTCTTCAGAGGTGCTGGGCAGGGACAGGTTCTTCTATAAGCAAGTAAATAAATAAATAAAGCCACCTTGGTGAGAGCTCTACAGCATTTAGAACATCTGACAATCAGGTCAGTATTGTTGAAGGTATATAGGAGTTGAACAGCTGAACAAAATCTTAGGATAAAGATGTCATGTTCAAACTCTGTATGCCCCAGCATGAAAAAAGGTAGAAAATTCTGCTTGAGCTTCCATTGTGAAAAATCACTATGACAGGAAGAACTCAGGATTTGTCTTTCTGAGAAAATACATTACCTTGTGATCTTCAAATAGAAAGACTGATGTCAAATTGGGAGTGTCCAAAAAGTCCATCTGCTTCTATGTTTTTGAATAAGCACGTTGGGCTGCTTTTCTCCTTCACTACACCAGTTTCTTGTGTTTTTAGAGAGGATTATGATGAGTAAAGGTAACTGTGGCTCAAAAGGAGAGATTATTTTCTGTTATATTTCATTTCTACAGATTAGAAGCTGCCAAAGATGACTATCGAATACGCTGTGAAGAACTAGAAAAAGAAATTGCTGAACTGAGACAACAAACAGAAGAGCTTACTGCATTGGCAGAGGAGGCTCAGTCTTTGAAGGATGAGATAGATGTACTCAGGTAAACTCTGTTCTACTAGCCCTTTTTTAACTATAAACTTTTAATCCATGTAATTCATGTACTTAGTCTTCATTAGGTTTCATTTAATTTTAGTATTAAATATAATGTTTTAGTATTAATTACTAGTATTAAATATTTTAGTATAAATATAATGCTTTCTCAATGCCAAGGTTCTTTTGGATCCTCCAGTTGAGTACACAGACCACCACACAATTCTGCTTAAGTAAATTAGTTAATTATTATGTACCTAATCAGTAACTGTTAGTAGCCTGAGCAATCCTACACCATCTTGCAGTCATAACAAGTCACTCAGTGGTCTCTGAATATTCTGTACTCACGTGCATCGTGACCTGGGCACCTATTCTCTCATCAGGCAACTAGACCAGTTCCTTTCCTGGGTTTGCATTATTTGGACTTTGGGTCTCGCTTTTGGTTTGTCATATAATACTAATACGAACAACATCTGTTACAGCTCTCTGTTGCACTAGCACCCAAAGTTGTTATGATTTGATGATGCTAGGGGTGTATGGGGTGGGGTAGCCCTTTTTACTATGGGATATAGTCCTTCAGTGGTGGTGTCTTGCTGCCATGGGTTGTTCAGAACAGTTATCCACTACCCACCTGTATCACTCTTTCTAGCAAAGCTGATTTTAATACTGCCTCTTCTAATTCACCAGTAGCTTTCTACCAAAGCTATCTGTCTTTACCTTCTCTGTCATTAATGTCAGGGGTGAGCCCATCAGGCTGCACAATTCCATAAACTGTATGAGCAGCATGGGTTCAGAGAGCAATTCCTTGCCCCAAAGGGAGGCTCTGCACTTCATTGGGTATTAAGGAGATTTGGCTTCCCCCAGTGTCCCATAAATTGACAATCAATTCAATGGGGGATTCTCCAGGTTTCATAGGAAATTGAGTCTGTAAATCGATTGGTTCTCAAATGAAACCATGACAGTAGAGGAGGTGTGGGTGGTTGGAGGTGAGGGCTATTGCTGTCCTGGCAGTGCACAGCCGGATTGAAAAAACTCTGAAATGTTATGAACAGAGCCTGGTGTTTAATTTTTTTTAGAAAGAATAAGGTCCAAACCCTAAATATAGCCTTTCTTAGACTTCAACATAGAACTTATGATACTTCTGTGTCACCAAGTATTTGCTGTTGAGGGGATGGATCTTTACGATTTTATTCCTGGCTATTGTTCAAACAAGTTGAAAAGCAGATAATTTTATTCTTTACGCTTGTAAAATTCAGGGCTGAGGATGGATTTAGAATTGAAGAGGTGAGTGGGGGTGAAGATGCTTTAACTATTATTTTAAGATTGGAAGCGGACAAGAAGGCTGTCTTAGGAAGAGTTTTAGTGTCTAAATGTATCTCCATGAGCAGCTCTTTGAGTTGACAAATAGTTATGGGAGGGAAGCAGACAATTTAAAAGTGAAAGCATTAGTAACAGGAGAATATGATTACTTTCTTATTGTCCCCATGATGTTTTGGAATGTCTTCTGCATTAAGGCAAAACACTGGGGAAGCTTCAGGACATTTCATTTTGTTAGTTTTCAGAGTACGAATTTGATACAAATCTGTCCCCTCTAGGCATTCTTCTGATAAAGTAGCCAAGTTAGAAAGCCAGGTAGAGTCATATAAAAAGAAATTGGAAGACCTGGGTGATTTGCGGCGGCAAGTGAAACTCTTAGAAGAGAAGAATACTGTGTACATGCAAAATACTGTGAGCCTGGAAGAAGAACTAAGGAAGGCCAATGCAGCACGCAGTCAGCTGGAGACGTACAAGAGACAGGTAAGAACAGGCATCATCAATATAGCAGTCCTCTATATCGCTCAACACATTCTTTTCATAACATGACTAATCCCCAGAGTAAAAAAGAAATTATGAGCAAACAGCTCCTTGTGTTTAGGGGACTTCCAGGTTTTGTAGGTACTGCCTTTTATCCTGCTTTCCTGCAATTTTTATCATTATTTCAAATTTACATTAGTTTGCCAATAAGCACTATTTCTTACTTTTAATCAACAGATGTGAAGTTTTTTTCTCAAATTATTCCTAATTCATATTCAGTAGTGGGGCTTGAATTAGAGACTCTTCTTTCAGAAAAAGTAATTCGCTTTTCACTTACACACTTCTATCAGTGAGGAATGCATCATGGCTGAGGTAAGTTATTGCTGTGATTAAGTAGTGCCTTATTTTTAAGGTTGTGGTTCATCTGATACGTCCAAGTTTGTCCAGTTAAGTCCGAGTTTATCCAGTTATAAAGACAGAAGGATGCATATCATCCCTGTTGTTTATAAGCGTGCAGCAGAGCACAAAATGTGTCACCAGCACACTCTCTGGAGTGAAAGACATCTGTTATCAAAGTGCTATGTGATCGTGTTTCACTGAAGGTGGAAGACGTGCTTAAACTTCTCTCTGCTTCTGTATTGCGTTGACATGATGTCAGTCTGGGATTCTTGTTACAGGGCCAAACAGACCCTGTTTCGTTAAAGTAGTAGTGCCTGCTTTGTATTTCTGCCTGCTCATAATCTTGAGTGGACATGGCACAGGGGTCACTATATGTCAGCTTACAGCAGAATAAAAATACAGAAAAAAACAGTAACAACATTCGAGCCCAGGAGTGCTGTGTGTCCCTAAGACTCGATAGCTTTTTCCTTGCATCTGGCCATCTTAGTTACTAAGACAGCTAGTTTCAGCCTCTATGAGCTAATTGTAAATACAGTCCCAATGATTCCACCAGAAAACAAGACCTTGGACAAGAAAAACGCTGAAATAACAGACAATCAAAGGGAAAAGTAAATGTAGAAAGCAATGGCCTTCCGTACATAAGTAGTATCGTGTTTACTGGCAGCAAATATTTCACTTCATTGAACAGCTGAACATATGATAAAGCTGTGTAACCTGGACATCTGCATCTGATCATTCTTATTTCACTAACAATAAGGATTTTCGAAGGGGCAGTCCCATCATTTGTGCTGCAAAAGTAATCCTCCTTTTCTTCATCATTCCCTGTGTTTTTTGAGTAGGATTTCATGTCTGAGGAGCTGTTGAATTGTACAAAACAGTTCTGCTGGCTGAGACTGGAATAAACCTCAGGGTGTCACAGAATCACAGAATGGTAGGGGTTGGAAGGGACCTCTGTGGGTCATCTAGTCCAACCCCCCTGACGAAGTAGGGTCTCCTACAGCAGGCTGCACAGGACGTTGTCCAGGCAGGTCTTGAATATCTCCAGAGAAGGAGACTCCACAACCTCCCTGGGCAGCCTGTTCCAGTGCTCCATCACCCTCAGAGGGAAGAAGTTCTTCCTCATGTT
>Ga0065711_1007763_pt1 | contig 22622 bp, 15 predicted proteins | sample Hoacrofraction12_FD_59098 | JGI IMG/M metagenome (GOLD analysis project Ga0065711, IMG submission 59098) | Hoatzin crop microbial communities from Cojedes, Venezuela - Epithelial fraction 12 v2 (version 2) | ecosystem: Host-associated > Birds > Digestive system > Esophagus > Crop | place... | reverse complement strand
TGTTTTGGAACAGATGGCTGCCTTCCATGTAGTGGCATTTCCCTGGCTAAAAGGAGCCTGACTATACATAAATATCAAATGCAGCTGTAAGTGGATTTATTAGTAACAAAGTACAGGGTTAGGAGAACTTAGAGCTGCTGGCAAAATGACTGTGGTTTTTTTTCCAAAAAACCAGTCAGCATTTTAAGTTACTAGTTTTCTTTATCTTCAGTAGTCACCCTTTAAACTAAGCTAAGCTGGCAGGTGACAGGTTATCCCAGTCCCTCCTGGGGAAGGTTTTCAGTGGAAGATGACTGGAAGCAACTGCACAAGAAGAGCTTGATATATTCTGAGCCATCTCCCTCAGCGGAGCCGGGTTTTGTTGGGTTCTGTGGAAATATGAGCTAAACCAGATCTGATCTGGATGCTAACACACGAGATTGACTGTGGAGCATGGGTAATGAGGCTAGGAAGAGCACAGGCCGATTAATTGGACACAGAAAGACTAACTTACTGTTCCTGTAAATACATGCTGTTGTCAGTTTTGCTTGTTTTTTTTCAGAATATAGGAAATGATTGTGCCCCAAATTCTTGTCTGTCTCTATTACAACACGCTTGGCAGGGAGTGGGGGAGAGTGACCTACATGCCTTATGCAAGTGAGCGTTATTTGAGATTTCCTCTGTTTTTGGAATATCTGCATGCTTCTCCTGGCCCTAAAGAAATAACATTATTATATTAATTAATCAATTATTTCAACTAATATTGTGTGAGAAGGAGGAGGACCATATGACCTGCAGAGGCCCATTCCAGCTCTATTTGCTATAGTTTTAAGAAAGCTGGTGGCCCCAGCAGTGAATGCCCATGATGCAAATCAGCCTGATGCAGGCTATTTACCCCTGTGCCAAAGGGTGTGGAGAGCCCTGCCTTTCCAAGGGTGGCATTCAGAGCTCTCCCCTCCAGCTTTATCTCATCAGCTCTTTTCAGAAAATACAGAAGAGATATAATCCAATCACTTTGGCATTAGGAGGCCCTGGCTCAGCGTAGGACACTGCAGCTCCGTAAGGAGAGATGCTGCTTCGTGACTCATTTCTCCTCCTCGGCCACTGAGTCACTGTCCGTTCTTATTGCTAAAAACTACCTGAAAAAGTCTGAATGGATTCCTGGGCGCTCAGTGTTTTATCTAACTTCAGATGTAGGAGGAGGTAATTAAAGTCATGGGGGTTTGTCGCCCCCTCCAAAACACCAGGAACTGTGTCGAAATAGGGGTTTAGCAAGCGTGTTTGAAAGCCTGGCTTAAAAATATACAGGCTTTCTTTGGCCGGTAGGTCACTGCTGGAAAAGGACTGAACCACAAACATGAGGACCTCAAGGGGGTTCAAATCTGAGCTAGAGCTGAAATTCTGTTTTGTAGCTTGGGCTTGTTTCCAGACCAGAACTCGGATCTGGATTTTAAATACCATCAGTCTTGTAAGTCAAGTACCAAGTTCAAGCGTACAGTCAGACAAGAACCTTGACCCAGATGTCCCAGCTGTGCCTAGCCGTAGTTCACGTGCCTTTGTGCTCGTGCATCTGTGCAGGAGGAGAATCTGCCTGGAGCACCTCCAGCCTGCCTGTTTGGCGGCCTGTCAGCCTTCCTCTGCCCAGGTTTCCCTCTGACTCTATCTTTGTGTTCTTCTTTTTAATGTTCTGCTTCCAGAAATGCTGCCTGCTCCCCACAAGTTACTCTCTTTGGTCGGATTTCCCAGCACTCGCATTGGCTGCATCCCACAAGTCTCCCTGGTCCAAAGCCCAGAACCTGACGTGGCCTTAGGACTGCGCCTGCTCAGCCTCTTCTTCTGGCCTTCGTAAACCAATCCACTCCTGGCAAGGGATCTAAGGTGGTTTAAAAGCAAACCCAGTTTATTACAAAACAGAGAATTTTCTGAAAATAACACTTCTGTTGCTTTTAAGGATTTTTTTTTTCTTTCTTCACTTAAATGGGTTTTTTAAATCTTTATCAGTATTAAAATCATCCTGGTTTAAGAAATTTCAATTTTTCTCATGTTAGATGGAAACTAATTTAACACAATAAATCCCAGTATGCTGATAAAAATAGCTCACTTGTTTAAACCTCTTCATAAACCCCAGGGAACAAACACCAGCATCAGCATTAACAGACTGAAGGGAAGCTAGCTGCATCATGTATTTTTCAATAAATTTAGGCTAGCCAACCCCTAAAATTCATGTTTTCATCCTTTGTCTTGTGATTTGGTTATCTAATGTAATCATTACATAGTGGTGTGATATGATGTGACATTCCTTCACTCAGACCTTGTCGTTAGTTCCAGTAGCTTCAAAGGAGACCTCCCAACCTGCTTCAAGCAACCTGCCAGAAGGCAAAGTCCCTACACGGAGACCTGCTTTACGCAGAGCTCCTTTCTGCTCCCAAGTAAAAGCAATCCTAGCTGTGAGAGCTGTTGACCCCCTCCATGTACTTGGCAGCATTCATCAACCCAACTGTTAGTCCAGAATAGTTTCTTTTGGCACTGTTAAGATCTCGTGAATGTTCAAAGTGATCAAAAGAGAGCTGGACCCGCTGTGGAGCTGCTGCCTTCCTGGTCCTGTACTCCTGGGGCTCGTGCCTAGCCCGCTGCACAGCTGGGGCTGAGAGTGGGCCAAGACCTTCGTTTACCCTGCTAAGCTGATATATCCCCCCTGTAATAAACACACAGACCAGAATATTACCATAATTAGGCCCATTATGCGAGACAGCTAAAAATTAGGGGAAAACAAAGCACAACCTGGCTCCACAAAATCTGATTAGTAGTTTTTGCTGGAAAATGCTGGCAACACAAAGATTTTATTTGTGTCGTGTCATGGATTGGCTGAGACTAAATGACTGAAGCTGAGCAAGGATTGACGTGTATGCTTGATTTACATGTGCTCTGTCCAAAATCATCTTGATGTTCATGTGCGAATATAAATGTTCCCAAAGTCTTTGCAGAAGCAAGTACCTGAAAATTAACTTTCAAAGGTTGGTAATATATTTTGCCAGAGCTCATGGATATTTAAATCCCTGTTGTTTGGCTTTGCTCATTATAGGATGCATCCTTCTCTCCTGATTAAGATGTTTATGAGATATGTACAGTCAGATAAGCACAAATAACTGAGATATAGATTGATTTATGAGTTACTTGGACCTCAGTAACCCCTGATGATTGATGCAGTCTTGGTGTGGTTTGGGTTGTATCTCCTGTCTGTACCCTCCTTGTGGCTCTCCTTCCCCTCTGGGAGGGAGAAAGGACCATCCCTGGAGTCTGAACCTGGCTTCTGAATTTCTGCGTTCTGTTAAGTTTGCCTTTATTGGTTGTATTTGAGACACCTCATGAAGTGACTTAGTAGTGGGGCGTTGAATATTGCTGAATATTGGGGCTGCTTCATTTGGTTTTAGTTCTATAGCTGCATTTTAGTTAGTCCTCTTTTCCATCATTTAAATCATGTTAAAATACAATGTATGTTTTGGAACAGAAAATTAAATGTACCAAAGCAATTTGGAAACTAATAGTTACCAAGAGCTAAATTTAAGTCTGCAAGCAGCCTAGGGGTTTGCTGTTCTTGCAGACAAGTTTTCAGAAAACTCTCTGGGTAAGATGCAGAAAAGTTGCATCATTGCCACAGCTCTGGCTGGCAAAACATGCCGTAAGAGCAGAGTCCTGTTGCTTAGCGACTCACGAAAGATTATTAACCATTTCCCAGCACTGCCCAATATTTGTGCAGAAGTTCTCTTGAGGTATCTTTGTGGACAATAATTGAATATAAAGAAACTAATATCTCTAGCTACTAGATGTATTGATTTATTCATCGTTAATAAAGACTGTCTTAATCTTACCATTAGTTACTGAAGGAGATCGCTTCAAAAGTCGTTCTTCCATAGCACGACATGCAATTATTGCAAAGGAAGGATCATATAATTACAATAAAGAGGGAGTAAGAAGTGGTTAAAAATAATTTGGGGGTGATGGTGGTTAGTGCTACTGCTGATATTTCTTCATATAAACTCAAGTATTTCTAAAACTCCTGCTAGGTTAAAGGCTGAGTTTGTGTATTGACATTGCTCTAGCACAGGGTGTCTTAGAGCAGAGTTTGATAGCAACAGTAGTTAGGGAAGTTCCTCACCTCTCATCTCTTTCCAGTGCAACAGGGAGATTATAAAGGCCATTTCAGGCTGAAAACAGTCGTTACAATTAAAAATTGAGTTAATCTCTGAGGTTGATGGGCTGAAAAATTTCAACTTTCTTCTTTGAAAGGTGCCTGAAATTCAGCAAGAGTTGATAAGCAGGAACGTGTGGGTGTGGTGGGTGTGTTTGGTTTTACCTGGTGTCACCCTTTTGCAGATACTACGATGCAGAAATTTTCCATACCGTGTTACTAACGTGTTACTAACATGTTCCAGCACTTGAACTGATATGGTTTTCAAGTGGATGGACCACTTTGGATGGTGTTCACCTCATCCAGCTTGAGCTGTCTTAAAAACTGGATGTGGAGTCAGTCTAGCCACCTAGGCTCAGAGCTAGAGGAGCAATTCTGATTCATTCCATCTCTTTCAGACACACCCTTGGGTGGGCTGAACTGCCCTGGTTTGCCATCGTTTGAAAGCAGCCTGGAAAGCCCATTGCGCCCCAGCCTGCAGCGAGTGCTGGGGGCGATGAGCCCAGCCCTCTGGTTTCAGCCGTGCCTTGTGTAGCGTTGTTTCCACAAGGATGGCTTTCTAGTGTTCAGCATGCTGCTTAATAACAGTGACAGAGCTACATGGTTTTCTATTGCAGCAGTGGAAAAAAACTCACGTGGGAACAGAGGTTAAGACATAGATAGAGGATTTTAAATTGCGATGGCCTCTCTTTGTGAAATTAGCTGGCAATAAAGGCAAGAATTCCCCGGAAGCAAGAAACACTCTGGGTTTCACCTCTCCCCCTCGCTCTGTTCCAGCAGCAGCAATTAGTTTCTGTAACTATCGGCCCTCAATTCTGGTAGCTTGAGAGCGGGCTGGGGCTGCGGACTGCCGAGAACCTGCGAGCAGCATCGTCCCAAGCAGCCTGGGGGCCCTGCTCTCATCAAAAGAGAAAACTACCCAAGCTAGGAATATTTTGTATTTGACAGGTCGAGATTGTGTTCTCCTGTTGTCTGTAGATGGGTTAACTCTGTCACCTTAACAGAGATTTGTCAGGCGTTAGGACCAATCCAGATGACAACTTGCTGTGAAGACAACCTTTCCTATGACGTGTCCGCATGCAGTCCCCATGTTTCTTAATCCATCCTTATTCAGTAATAGTGTGTGTGCTCCTATCAGGCAAACAGAAAATGCTGGAGCTGTTGTTTCCCAGATCTCTTCTCCTGATGTATTTAAGACTTTCGGCTCCAGAGAGCAGCCCGTGTAACAAACAAGCTGACTGCAGCACATGGTGTTTTGCACTGCTGCTTCTCGAATGAGTCTCCGTGCCACTGAACGATCTCCAGGGACATTAATACTGCAGCAGAGGCACAAACCGGTGCAGATGTTTCTGAATTGTTAGGCAGATTATTTACTGCTGTTTTGAACGCACTCTCTTAACTCACCCACAGCAAAAAGAAATTTCTGCCACCAAGAGCTGAGCTATTTTCTTTCGCCGCTGTTAGTAAGGAGATGGAGCTGGCAAACTGGGATGTTTTGGCGTTTCACTAGAATGGATGGATTCGACTTGTCTGAAACACAATTTCTGTTGGCACCTGTCAGAGGAAATGCCCATTTATCTTCCCTTGTGCTAGTCGGTGTGTCACGCAGTGGGGACAGCATGTATCATTAGCCCAGCTTTGTACCACTCCAGCATGCATTAATCATGCAAATTCTAGTGGTTTGGTTATTAGCAAGTAATCTTGCCTTGCGCTTCCAGTTTCGTTTCTGGGCAGAGAACAGCCTGGGAAACCGTAATGCAAGTGCAACGTACAAAAAAGTCCAGCAGCCCACTGTGTGCTCCAAGGGGGAAACAAGAAGCACGGTGCTGCTGCTGGGGCTGCGGAGGGACAGGGCTGGAGCACCAAGCTCTCTGCTGAGCAGCCTCTGCCTCTCCGCTCCTGTCTCCTCGCCCGCTCACCAAGGTCGAAGATCAGATCACTGGCATCGCTCAGTACCGACGGGCACACCAGAAGGCAGCAAATATTCGCACTGCGTGCTCTTCCTTGGCTAGACACACCATTTCTGGGTTCTCTTAGGTGTCTTTCTAGGGGGAGTTTTCACACAGTTGTGATGCTGGAATTTAATAATATACTTGCAAGAGAAACAAACTGAAGCCGGGATTTTTGCTGGCAGCAGGGCCACAGCACAGTAATATGTGTGGATGAATCTGGTTGCCACTGGGGAAATACTTGGGATTTTTTTGTATCTTTTGGATTCAGGTCTTGTATGCAGCTGAAGGCCTCGTGATTTTGAGGAGCTGTGTGGTTTGGTCTCTGCAAGTGAGTCTGTGCTTCGGGCAGGCTGCAACTTCTTTTGGTACCGAAACGTAAAAGCAAAGGGTGCATCCTGGGTCGTAATTGGGTTTCAGGGTGAAGGGTGGTCCAGGGGCTAAGGTGCTTCTGTGGGCTAGGGCAGACCAGGATCAGCTCTGGGACCCCACAGACATCCCGCATGAGCACATCGGGTACCTTGGGCTAAGACTCTCTGTGAGCCACGGCTCTTTGTGAATTAATGTCCTCTCCTGCACCAGGGAAGGAGCACTGTGGAGGGGAGAAAGCTCAGCTACCCTGGTGATGGGTGGGGGGACAGAAGAACCTGAGAGCATGTGGAGACCTGTCCCTACCCATCTCTGTGTGCTCCAGGTCGGATGGATCTGAGTTACCTCTGGTCCAGTATCCACAGAGCTGTGTTAGCACCATGCTGGGTCTGCTGCTCGACAAATACACAATGTACCTGCCCACAGGGATCACGTTCTCAAATTCCCATAAATTCATTAATTTAGGGGAAAAAATCTAGACATGCAGATATTCATTAGGTCCAGAGGTGCTTCAGCCACGTGAATAGTGAATAAAAAAAGGCACTTGAAATTGTGTTCATTAGAATGGGGAAATAAAAGGCAACTAATCTAGAAAGTATTGATTTTTTAAAAAAAACTTTTTCTTGGTTCATATTTAGGCATCCCTAGCTGTGTTTGAACACAGTTACAAACTCAGAATGTGAGATAGGCAATAAGGAGGGGCTGATCTCATTTTAACATCCTTTAATTAGTGCAGAAAATAGCCTGTCGACCATCTCTGAAGTGGAAAGGCTGCACACTGAAGCGTTCACCAGGATGAATTGATATGTGATTCCAGGTGAGGCTGTTTCTTTCCCTGCTGTCAGCAGGGAGCCCTGGGGAGTTTGCTCTTTCCAACCGGATGACAGCTCGTGACAGATTTCTTAATATTTGTTACAGTGCTGATGCCTTTAACTCTATGGCACATCAGGAGAAAAAGATTCACTGCTCTGAATAGCTGAACCTGGCCTTTTTGTTCTCACCGTTTGAGTTTAATGGTATAGCTTAAAATGTAAAGCCTGTGATATGAGGTTATCAGAATGTCTGTAGTTAGACTGTAAACTGCCATATTTTGAATTGCTTTAAATTCATCTTGCTTCAAAGCTAGAACGAACCTTAATGCCACAATGCTATAGAACACAGACATTTTTGTAGGTAACATCTGTACAAAACTACAGAAAACTGTTTTCAGGCATGGTACAGGGGGCTATTCTGTCACATCTTATTTTTTTGTGGTTTGTTCTGAGCAGTGTTCTATGCTGTGAGTTGTTTCCCTTCCTATCCCCTTCAAAACCTAATGAAAATTTTATGACATTTTTTATGCTAAGGGGGCTTCCCAGTCTTGAATGCTTAATGCTGTGATGGGCAGGGAAACTTATCCGCTCTGCGGAGGAGGAAACCAGGAGAGTAATCTGCTGATGCCCCTGCAGGAACTCCATGGCAGATCAGGGAAGACATGCTCTGGGTTGCCCCGCTAACTCACGTGGCCAGCCTTGCTCTCAAACTTGCTGCTGGGACTTGTGTGCTAAGCGTCCCTTACGCTGAAAGGAAGGCTCTTGGTTACTAGGAACAAACTCCGTGCCTAAGCAAAATGCAGCAAATTCTGGAAAGTGAAACCCCACACCTTGGGGTGGATGTGCCTTCAGATATAGTGCAGTAGTGACAGAGTGCCCTCTTCTGCACCTGGAGGTGCCTCTGGGTGCCCGTGCAGGCTCTGCAGCCAGCATGGCAACGTGACAGACCACTGCTGCTCTCTCCCAGACAGCAAAAGACGGAGCAGAACCTGGAGCCCTGTCATAATCTGGCTTATGGAAATAGCAAGTGGTCATTGTGTCTGGAAATCCTCATCATCTGATTTCTTTTCAGTGACTGGGTAAACGCACTGCGGTGTTTTGTGTTACAAAGGAGATCCTGCCATCTGTCTAGGCTCTTCCTCTTGTAGGCTGACAAGTATTAGCAGGGACCTAGTAAAAGCAACTTTTAGCAGTGTTTCTTTCCACTGGGATGTAGATAACTGTGGAAGGATGGTTGCAGGTATTCAGGTCTGTCTGTTGAGCCTTACAGAAACTACACAGAGGCAGAAAGGTTATAATCACTGTGGAGTTTCTTCAAAGTCTCCATCCGTTCTGAATCCCTTGGCCAGGACATGGGTGAGTGTTGATGGAGAACAGCTCTATGCTTTGCCTTAAAACATCAGAGCGCAACTGCTAGTTGTCCTAGCAAGTATTTCAATGTTTTCCAGTCCAGTAAACTTGGATGGTATTGCTGAAGGTAGTGCTTTGCAACCCTTACTCGAACAGAAAGTCAGGTACCTTTTTACAGATACTGAAGCCAGCTCCATTAAAAAGGCTTCACCCTCTGGCTCCAAGAAATTTCTGTGATGGTAACAGAGGTAATAGCTGAATGTTTCGATTCTGTCTAAAAACTAATTTTGGTAGTATCAAGAGGGAGAAAATACTATGGATCACATAGTTCCAGGAAAGTACATATGTAACACGTTAAATTGTGAGAAGGAAGCTCTATTGGCAGATAAAAGATATCATTGTGATTGAGAAAGATCAGAAGAAGCCCAATAAAAATATGACTGAAAGTGTATTTGATAGTAGACAAAGATGGTCAATGAAACTAAGTCTCCAAGTTACAGGTAATCACTGTACTTCTTGTGATCTGGATCACCTCATTCAGTCTAATAAACTTTACCTTTAGTTTCGGAGTGCTTTTTCCCCTCTGTCCCATGTGAATGATTTGATTTTCCTGGCCTATGCCTGCAATGTAATATTTGCAGGCAGTAGCCAAGTGTGTATCTTAAGATGTTGCAGAGGGCTTTATGGCCTGGGATCCTGGCTGTCGGTCACAGTGTGGAGCACTGACAATATCCCGTAAGGAGGCAGTGCCATGTCAGATACAACTGGATGAGTTATTTGTAGCAAACAACTGATTTAATTTCTTTCCCTCAAGTCCCTGAATGATCTACTGTGAGGTTTTTACTGCCAGAGATCTGCGTGTGTGAAATGACAATGGCTGTTTTATGCAAATTGGTTTCATGCTCTGGATTGCCTATCAGCTATTCAGAGAAATTATTTCTCATTATTTGCTGTTTTGGCTGGATGACAGGCTTCACAAGTCACAGGGCGTGGAGTCTGATCCCTGAAGGAACAGCTTCCAAACTCCCAGGGAGCTTTCAGTAGGGCCGTATGCATGTTCCGAGCACAAACCCTCATGAAAACCCACTTGCCGTGTTTCCTCTTCTGCACTGCGTTCTTGACGATGTTTGGTTACTGCCGGCAAGGAACGGGAGCGTTGCCTAGTCTGGAGGGCAATCAGCTGCTTGTCTTCAGGCACAGCTTTGTGAGCACTTTTCGGCAGCATTTTCTTGACTGTAAGTAGGGGACCCCTTGGTGCAGGAAGGCAGGATTGAACGTACAAGCAGTGTGGTGGTGGTTGATGGATGGCTTGGTACGGGTTTGCTGGTGCCACGACAGGCAGGTTGAGCCGACCCGGGGCTTGGGCACTGTCCCCACCCCTGCCAGCAGCCACCGGCATGGCCGGGCCATGATGCTCCTACAGCCCAGGCTTTGTCTCTGCCCAGGAAGCAGCCAATGTTTGCTGCGTTCCTTATGCAGTGTTTCAGCAAGAGTTTGTACAGGAGAGAGCTACATCATCTGTGACTGTTGTAGCTCTAAATAGGAAATGATTAATATTTCATGATTATTTTTCTGTACGGCATGATTCTTGGGAGAATGCATCAGTCTGGCTTGCTGGAGAGAATGAGCCTGGCTTGCTCAGCTTCAAATCAAAATGTAGTCAGGCACTGCATGCTAATATACCTATATTAGACGAAAACTCTCTGCTGTCTGACTAATCCTCTGCTGCCAGTACAGCAGTACAAAATGAACACTTAAATTTTAGAAACTTCTGTTTCACTCATTAGTCTTGCAAGTTAGCTGTCTTTCTGCCCTTGTCCTGTGCACCTTTAATCTAGGTTTTAAAATAGTGCAAGAGGTCATGAATGTCAGCCGACTGCATCAATTGCAAAATCTTTGATTCTGATGAAAATCTTTCCTTTTTTCATATTTTTGTATTTTTCCCTTTCTCGAGTTGTAAGCAAACCTCCTTAAAATATTTCAGGATCGCACTTGAGGACAGCAAACAATCGGTCAAGGACATGTTCTTGTATCTGTAATGTGACTTTTCTGTGAAGGCAGCTATTCAAAATGCCTCAAGGTAAAATACATTGGCAAATACCTTGCAGAACTTTTGTTCATATAGTGTAAATAGGATGGTCCCAGAGCTACTGTTAATTGGCAGCTAGGCCACCAAGACTTTGACTTATGCCCTGGACTGCTCACAAGAAAGTCTACAGAAGGTCATGGAAAGGTTGGTAAGAAAAGCGCAGCAGAAGACACTCTTCTCCTTTTTCTCTGCAAATTGTGCATAGGAAGACTTAGGCCATAACGTAGTAGGATGCTGTTAAGTGCTGCAAATCAGAATGAAAGAAACAGTGGGATAGGCATAGAGGTTCTATTCTGTCATGTGAAATGAGCCAGACCAGAAGAAAATGAGACTAAAAGAAGATGTATGCTCCCACAGACTAGTATAATGGCTTAACCCCTGGGCAAACAGCAATACTGGAATAGAAGGAATTCACAGCAGCTTCTGCTGGTCCCAACCAGGGTTTCATTCTGTTAGATGCAGTAGAGAATACTACAAAAACATGATGAAGGAGAGTTAAGGTTGCAGAGAAAACAGGTGTTAGGAAGTGTCAGCATTAAGGTGGTCTGTGAAATGTTAATTTAACACCCCCCCACCCCCACAAGTGTTCTTTATCACAGTCATGTCTACCCACTCTATCTATACAATGGAATGGGTATACTTACCACAGCCAAGCGAAACAAGGACTCTTGGCTCTTGCCAGGATGCTATTTTAGAGTTGGATTTGTTTTTACATCACAGCTGTTCAAGATTTTTTAAGGACTGTTGGTAGCCTCTAAATAAAGCAGAAATGAGTGTGTAGGAATGGCAAATACTTTGCAAGACAGCTCTATGTTCACGAAACACTTGAAAATAAGTTTTGGAGAGGAATGATTTGCAACGCTAGAAGTACTTTGAGACCTCATTGAGAGACAGGGTCATGTCAGAACTTTTGTCTGCAGTATCCAAGGGTTCAAGGACTTAGAAAATTACATAGTTGAATTGCTTTCTTTTCTGTCTAAAAAAAATCCAATAAAACTACCCCTTTGGGGTGTGTATAATTTTATGCACATGTGGGCATATACTATGGTGTTTGATGATCCATCTTTTTTAAGCTAATGCAGCTGATATGTCAGGGAAGACTTGCTCAGCATTATTAAAATTCATGTTGCTTTATGAATCTAGGACTCACATCAGCACAATGCAAAGTATGAATTCAGCAGCTACTCCGCAGGTCCGAGTAGCCTTCAGATAACAGGCACGATAGCCACGGGAAGACACCACATTTATCAGTGGGTTACGGGCACCTTCATAGATGTTGCTTTCAATGATCAATGTGGCAATCAAATCTGCAGGCTTGTTTTATCATCTGTTTGCCTGAAAGTCATAGTTTGTTTGTTTGTTTGATACTTTAAGAGAAAAGATCCCGAGAAACAAACATTGTTTGGTAAAAGGAATGGTTGGACTTGGTTGTAATGATTATAAAAGGAAGGTTTGGTTTGGTTTTGTCTGATGCCACTGGCACAGAAAAGCCTCTGCAGTTCTTTTTAGTTTCCAAGTTAGTGCTGTCTCTGTGCTGCTGGCTGTTGATAGATAGTCTCCGAGCCCTCCCTGTCTAAGCAGCTGTGAGAAGTAACAACATAAACTTGGAATTAAGAATTATCAATAGTAATTAAAAATCATGGTTAAGGACTCTCATTCAGCAAACACTGACTGCTGCTCAAAGCCCTTAGGCGTGTTTTTAATTTTGTGCATATTCCAAATATTTGGTCTTACTACAACTGAACCACATACTTTCAATTCTATTGTTTTACTGCTTTTTTAAAGCAAATAAATGGCTGTAATTCCTATATGTACTCAGTGGGTAGAAATCTGGAAACATAACTGCAGTTATATGTATGGATTTACTTTTGGGAGCAGGTTCTGTGCTTCTGCTTCCCTACAGCTTAATTGTGCTGGGATTTGCTCTGTTATGTTGCTCACTTTTTTTTTCAACTTATTCAACTTATTCTTCAACTTCAACCTATTTTTCCTATGATTTCTCTTATCTCGTAAGCCTCATTTCATACATTTAATATCACTGTTCATCAGCCTAATTACCCTTTGGTACCACCTCCTTGGCACAGACTCTGAAAGAGAGACTCCATCCTGCCTCAGCTCCTGCACCATCTGGTCTTGCCAGTTCAGAGTCTCTGGCCGTGGTCTCCAGAGGAGCGTACGTCTTCTGCGCTGTGCTGGCTCACGTGTTGCAGCTGCATCACTGACAACTGAACTGTTTCTTTTTCTTCCCAGTTTCTGCTGTGTCTCCTCACATGGTACAGTTCTTTCTTCCCATTTCTTCCCGTGCTGTACAGAATACCTCCATTCTACAATATATATATATATATATATATATATATAAGAATTGATGTCCTTCACAATGCCTAGCAGTAAGAAAGGAAATCCTTCCACAGGCGCTCAGGGAGGGCTCCTTCTACACAGGACCAAGTCTGTGCCCACCAGCCACTGCCAGGTCCTTGCAGAAGAGAGGCTGAGGGTTGAGAAAAGGACCTTCGTGTGCCAGGGTGAAAACCAGCCAGCGGAGGCTTGCGCAAACAGCCGGTGAGCTGGGACAGCTTCTGCACCCGCAGGCTGAGAGAGAAGCCAAGCAGCAGTATGATGCACGATGTACAGCCACTGCAACAAGCAACAGTGTGTCAGGGGAAGCTGCGAAGATACCACTTCAGCAAACAGCTATGGTCGTGTCTTCCCAATGAACAGCAAGCAGCATCAACCCAGAAAGGTTGTGTTTGGTGTTTCTTTTTTCATATAATAATATCATGAAACAATTCTGTAAAATTGAGAACCTCATCAATATTACATCTGCAACAGATGGTGAAGACCTCCCTGCGTGGACAAGTAATCCGTTTAGTTCTTCAGACAAGATCTCCAGTGCCAGATGCAGTATCTGGCCTGTTGATTCAGCATTGAGATACACTAGCGGAAAACCACCGCCAGCCAAACAGCTCCCTGTTGGCCCCGCATCTACGTGGCAGCATACGCAAGCCATGCGCTAGCTACAGCTGACAGTAATTCATTGTGGTGCTTTGCGACCTCATTTTAAACAGCTGCAATCAATGGGTTTTGCCTTGAATTTCAAACAACTTATTCTGGGTGAAACAGAACGCTTCTATGGGATCCAGCATCCCACTGAACGCAGTAGATACAGATGACAGGATAGCTGTCTTTTTTTGGCAGGTGGTGACAGAGTCCTTGGAGGACGCAGCTCGCGTTTGTGAGGAGCTCCTGGGCTGTGCTCTTCTGTGTGTGCAGACCTGCTGCTGTCGGGGTGCACCGGGGGTGATGGCTTGCAGCACAATGGCGGTGCAGCAGCAGGACTGCTTCAAAATAAAGTTAAGAGCTACAAGTCAATGGAAAATATATCATGTTGATCTAGACCTTTCCCCACCACACTGACATACAGAGGAGATCATCACTGAAAATTGCGTTGCTTTTAGGGACAGGTGAATTAGGCAGTTTCCTAAGGCGGTGGAGGAGAAGAGGTGGAAAAATTACAGCATTAAAGGTAAAAATGGACAGACCAGAGTCTCTCAAGCAGCCCTGGCTCCAGCCTTGCGTGGTGTCCCTGTGCCTGGGAAGTCTGCTCAGTCTTGAAGCTGTGAGATGTGGAATGAAGGATAGCACTTGGGAAGCTACTGCCAACATCATATAAATCCATGTTGCTGCCGTCAGGCAAAGACAAAATAGTATTATCTCGGTTGTCACGATGCTCATGTGATGTGTGTGGCAACAGACGTCGGTGTTCCTCACTCAGCTGAAAAGCCTTGTGTGAAAGTGAGAGGGCTCTTTCAGTGCGAGCGCTTGCAAATGGAAGCCAGCGGCTCAGTCCCATCCTGCCGCAGACGTGCGTTTCCCGCAGCCCCGGCCCTGCGCCAGATCGGGCTGACGCGACAGGGGTAAGCAGTGTCTCTAGACTTCACGCTTGGTTTTTAAATGTATCCGGGAGAAAATTTCCGGAGTAAGGATGCTGCAGGTTTGGGGTGAGATACAATAATGTGTCTGTTTGCTTTCAGATTCGGATCCTATTGAATCTGAATTATTAGCCCAGCTCTCAAGCAGCTGTTTTCATGACAAGCCTTCTATCGCCTCCAGGGATCCCTGGATACAAATGGTTTGTTTTGAGTACATTCCATTTGACTGGAAAAATAGCTTACGTTTAATATTTTATAAAAGAGGCTGTGTATTTTATCTTTGCTGGTAAAGAATCTTTCCATCTACTTTTCAATACATATCCAATTTTTTGCTCAATTCTTTCATTCTGAGGCAGAAAAAGATGATCTTGCATCACACAGTCCTATGTTGTGCTTAAGCTGGGAGTGCTCAACAAGATACCTGTAGCCATAAGGTGTTTGGTCTAATATTCAGACAAGACAGTTGATGGGCTACTTTCTCACGGGGTATTTGTCCCTCCTCCAACTTACTCATTACCATTTTCCTACCTGAATTATAACATCTAGCTTTCCCAGCCCCGAAGGGCCTGACCAGACACAGGCTGTGGGAGAGACTGGGAGCGAGAAACCCGGACACCACTGCTGGAAGACCACATGACACATCCTCCTCTTTGGCTTTCCTCCTGTTTGGAAAATCAGGTGGGTGGATTGGCATGTCTGCCTGTACCCCACGGTGGTGGCTCAGCCTGGAGTGCGTTTCCAGCTGGTGGGTGGCCGGGAGGGCTGGCCCAGGGTTTGGAAGAAGAGTGAAGCAGGAGCCTTGGGGCTAGGAAGGGCACTTACCAGCAAGGTGTATCACACAGAAAGTTTTTGCCTTAGGGGAAAATTGCTGCATTTCCTCCCGATTACATGGATTTCACTTGCCAGTCAAGGCTCTGATAGATGAGAGAGACATGCAAGACTGCTATCTAAAACAGTTGGGAGGTCCAAGCAAATGTTCTTCCCAGCTTGCAGAGGTGTTACTAGTTGTCATGTAGATTGCAACCTGTTTGGGGAAACCCTGTTACCGGTGTCACCACTTACATTTTGACTTTTGCTAGAGAAGGGAGCAGCCTGCCTAGAACTTTTTCCTGAGCCCAAGAGCTTTTCAAGACTGAGTGATAAGAAAAAGCAAATTACAGATTCTGAAAGAGCTCTTACTCTTTTCAGTGGACGGACGTGTTGTGCTATGTCCCCAGCTCCCACCCCATCCCACGCTGGATGGAGTGCGGTGGCTTGTCCATGTGCACCTATGCAGGATGTCAGCTCGCTGCTCCCAGACCACATTGCTTGATTTCTCTGTCTCTTGCTGTTCAGAATGCGCCTCCTGCACATCTGGGTGATGGCATTAAATCCTCACCATCGTGGACTGTCTCCGCCAGTTGAGACACAGCCGCACCAAGTTCTGCTCAGCTGTACAAGCTGCGGGGCATGGCTGACCACAGGCCGGCTGCCAGGCAGGAGGCTGGGGCGAGGCTGGGGAGTAAATCATTAACCCCTTATCTCTCCTCTGTTTGCACTGAGGTTCTGGATTTGCCTTGATCCTACAGTCACCAAACTAGCAAAGCTGCCATTGAAGCCAGACAACTCTCCCTGGTTGTGTAACTTGAAATTCAAAATTAACACAGTTCAACCCTAAAAATATAAGCTCTCTGCTTTAATGCTGATGTAGCAAATGCTAATAGCTATAACCCCATGGGATGATATGAACTTGTGCTCTTATTTTGATGCAATCACTCATGTTTATGTTGAGTTAACTTTTGGTTTAGTATACACTTAAAAAAAACCCAATGACATGAAGTGGCTCTGCCTTTCCACACAAGCTAAAAAATCAGACTGTTTGTCCTGTTCTTGGTAGAAATTTTCTCCAGGAAGAACTTCTACCACATTGGCTCTGTACTGTACGTTGCACTGAGTCTCTTTTTTCTGTCTTTGTCACATTCATGACCAAATGCTAAATTTGGTTTTGACCCAAATCTATGTAAATTACTGTAGCAATAGGGTTGTAACCTATGTAGGCACATAGTAAGCAAAGAAGGACAAACCTATGGCCACAAAAAAATGCTGTAATTGGCATTGGTGAGACTAAGGACACTAGCAAAGGCAATGCAAGAGAGAATTGTGATGTTTCATGGCAAGGAACAAGAGCGTGGCTTCTTGCCCTCCTAGCTTTAGCAGACAGATTCTTGCACGCTGCATTGCTAAGGCACCCATTGCCCTAATGGCTTGGGGATGGAAGACCATCTGCCCACATGAAGTAACGCAAGCGTGCTAGTCCATGCTTTGATAATGGCTGATTTCTCAAAAAAAGAAAAAAAGGGGGGGGGTTGGAGTAAAAATGGGAGTGTTAATTTTGGAGTGTCAATTTTGCTACTCTGAGTCCTATCCTGTGTTGTCAGACAAGGAAGCAGATAACAAAGATAAAAAAGGTTTTCTGCCAGAGACAAGGAGATCCAAAATCACTGAGCTTTTTCATGTTTACAAGTGATTAATGTGAAAACTAATGAGGCTTTAATGTACGTAAGGGATAGAAATGGCTTAGCCCCAAGATCATGAAGTTTCCACAGACGAGAATTGCTGAAGCAGTTCAGCAGAGGACTAAATAATGTAACTAACCTTATGCACAGCTGTGAACCACTTCTATCCATTTATTTAAACTGAAAAATCACATAAATGTGTGTACAGCTCACTATTGTGCCAACTTTTTTCACTCCCATGTAAAACCTTTTGTTCTCTCAAGAAGAAACATCGCTGAAGGTCAGTTTTGGCTGACCCAAATACCCCAAGGTGGCCAATACCCCAGGTCGGACCCTCACAGCAGCCAAGGAGCTTGTGACGGGCAGGTGGCACTCTCCTTGGACAGTAGAGGCAAAACGATTTTGCTGTCTGCTGTTGCTGGTTGTTGCCGCAGCTGCTCTGAAGGGCTCCGAGGTTTTGGTTAAGTAATCACCAATGACGTTGAGTGAACCTGTGCAGTTTCTCCAGCTGCCAAGCCATGGTTGCTTTGTCTCCTTCCCCTGTGAGCCAGCAGTGGGGAGCGGTGCAGCTTCTCAAAAAGATACGGCCTGGTTCTAAGCAATCATCATGGGTTTTTTTGACTCAACTTTGCCAAAGGAAAGTTGGCTGGGGCTGTGGTATGGGCTGCATCTTCTGTGTCTGAATGACGCTAAAAGCTGCCAGGTTGTGCAAAGTCTCGTGGGTGTCGCATCGTTCGAGCAGCAAAACTTCCCTGAGCACAGCGAGCCCCGCGGCTGAGCTCCTCCAGGGTCAAGGAAAGGCGAGCCTGCCCCACGCTAATTCACACTCATTTCTCGACTTATCCTTGGCAAGGTGCACAGAAATCTTTTCGTGCTCAACAACTAAAAATAAATCCTATTTTGGGTTTCAGAGGCAGTCACATGACTAAAATGAGCCATTCAGTTTCATTCATGTTTGCTGTCTATTAATCTTTTCCCCTCACCCTCAGCAGGGTATGACTCAGGGCTTTGCATTGTCTTCCTCCCCAAACTATCTGTGTTTTGACTTTAAATTCTGCCGTCTGACGCAAAGCAGTGCTGAAATCCTGACAGTTTGATCCAGCCAGCTCCCAGGAGGCCCTTGATCTTTACTGGCTGGTAAATGTAGCGCTCAGAACAGCTATGCAGAGCAGATATTGATATTTTTACACCAAAAGTTGGTAAGCAGATGTCACAGGCTTGTGAAGAGCCTTGAAACTCCACGGGAGAAAATATATGAGTATGTATGTGGGGGAGGCCTGGAGATAAAAATAATTCGGTGGTTATATGAGTGGACATATATTCCTTAATCTGTTGGTGTTTTGCTATTCCTGTTCGTGGTACTCAAACTGGAGGCTGCACTGGAACAAGCTTAGCAGTAAACTCTTTCCCTGTTGATTCATCTGCTGCTTTCCCAGGCTCCTTCCCACGGAGTCTTCTCGCCTGCTCCAGCCCTGGCTGGGCTGATCAGTCCCAGGCACCTGCCCTGAGCAGGGGCTCTCTGCTCTGTGGTGGACCCCAACCACCCCAAGGTCCAGGCATCCTATAGCAAGCGTAGGTTACTGGGCAGGGCAGCAGGAACAGTGAGGCAGCAGGGCTGGGCTCCTCCCATGGTCTCTGAAGAAAGCGAGAGGCACTGCCAGCGGTGACAAAGCCCTGGGGCAGGACCTGCAGCAGGCATGGCACAGCTGAGCCCCAGGTGACCCCAGCCCTGGTGCAGGAGGGCTGAGCCGCTGTGGGGGCAGAGCGGGGCTTCCCACCACAAACCACCACTGGTTCGAGGTTTGGTTGTGCTGCAGGCTGAGCTCCCACCAGCGGGCTGGTGGGCACGCGGGACGGAGAGGCTGCCCGCAGTGAGGCCACCCGGTCCTTGCCACCTCCTCGGGCCGGGCTCCCGCAGAGGGGCCGCTCAACCCCCGGCATCAGAGCACGGAGCTCCCACTCTCGGGCAGCACGGGGCGGGCAAGGGAAAGCCCACCTGCGGCACGAGAGGCCTCCGCTGAAATAGCGACGCTGGGGAGGTTGTTGGTACGTCCCTGTTGCAAAGGCGGCCCTGCAGCCGTGTCTCAGAGGTAGCAGTCAAGCCCTGCCCTAAGGCTCCTCTTTCTATTTAATTTTTTTTTACATGCAGGCAGCCTGAAATCCTGAACATGTCAATATTGGGTAAAAGTCAGGATTTGGGGATTTGGGGTTGGTGGGGTTTTTTTTCTTCGTTCTTTGCAAAATCTGTTGTTGAACCATCCCTATGGAGCGAGCAGCAAACCTTTAGGGAGGTGTGTCGGTCAGGCTGGCCTTGAACCTACTTAATCTCTTTGCAGCGTGGAAGAAAGCCCAGTGATCTGTGGCCACCAGGCGCTGGCCTTGACATCCACGCTTTTAAAGGACTGTGGTTACAAACTGGGAAGCCCTTACTTTTCCTTACAATGTTATATTTTTCCCTGCCCTTACAGCTTTGGAAATGAAATCTGAGCCATTTATTATGTACTAAATTTAGGGAGGCCAAAAATATTTGCATACAAATATGTTTGATCTCCCAAGCATGCAAAATGAACATAAAATAACAAGTCTAATGTTGGACCCAAGCAGAGTTCAAGTATTTTAAAATTAAAATAATTTAAAAGAATCTATATCTGTGATGGCAGATTAATTTTTCTGAGGAAAGAAAACCTCCCCCTTCTCATTACATGCAGAATAAATGCAGACACTGAAGTCAGATATGGACTGAATTTTAAATGTGACAATGGCACTTATTCTGCAAGAAATGCCACGTCTGTAATGAATTGTAAATTATTTTTAGTTGCCACTGGAAACGGCAGAAACGGGGGGAAATAGTCAATATTGACACAACCCCGCTTTATTTTTAAGCAGTGCTGATCTTTGGTGACACCAATTAGAGGAGGAGAGAGCTAGAGCCAAAGTGAACTGCACAAACTGCAAACGACTTTGGTGTTGAAGAAAAGAGCCGCGACAGCCAGACCAGGGTGCTGCCTGCTGCTGCGCGTGGCTGCCGGGATGGTCGGACCATCAGGATCGCTGCTTCATCCTCCCGTGTGCGCTGGGCACATGAGATGGGGGCAGGTCTCGCTGGGAGACCGCAGTCCACCAGCGGTGGTGGTTCCATCACCCCACCAGTGCTGGTGCTGTCCCAGGACTGGGCACAAGTGCAACGACACCGAGCCCCACACCAGCCCTTGCTACCTCCTGAAGTCAACTTGTCTGACTTTTCTTTCTCCATTTACTTTAGGGATGATGATCTTCTAGCTGGGTACGACACAACACAGTGCGCCGGAGTCCTCCTGCCTCTGTTTGCTGCGGTGAGGTTCCCCCACCCACCCATTGCCTTGTTTCTTACGTGAAATGAAACAAAAAAAAAATCTCTCTGAAGCTTTACTTACCCTGAAGTTCGCATGCAAGATGCAAGATGATTGGTTAACTTCTAGCTTCTCATGATGCATAACTATGTAAGGTAGAGCATGTGACAGGGAGGGCCATTCAAGGAAAAGATTGTGTTTATTACTGGTCTGTTCCCAGGAGCCACAAAAGGATGCAGCATCGTCAAAATGCACTCAGAAAAACAAGATTACCAAGCTCCTCTTGTTAAACAGTTGATATTGAGCTAGTTCTAATGCAATTTCCTAAAATTTGGAGATGCTGTGATGTGATCTCACTCTCGTATAAAATGCCATGGAACTTCTAATGACAGCATGGATCAAATTTTCTGTTGCATGACTCATTCTGAGGAAAAGAATGCCGTACACTCAGTATGACCAGGAAGAAAGTACATTCACTAAAGGCCCTCCCTACAGGACTGTGCGGATGCAATCAATCACAAGCACAACGTCCAGGCAACGCTTTTTGATGTGGAGTAAAATTGACAGCTGAATTGTGGATACCCTTCAGTAAATTTTATCCACTGACCCCCAAACTGCCACGGCAGAGACCTAAGCCAAGTGTCTGCCTGACTTCACACGCAGTCAATCTCAAGCGAGCGGTTAAGGACCGGAGGAAGGAATCGTGCTGATGTGCCAGTTAATCGGGGTTGTCTGAAATACGTGCTGATGCTGAAGACCAGGGATAGATGGACAGGGGCAGCAGGATGATTTTATGACAGAGAATTTGCTAGATACGTGTTAGGTGTTTGGTGGCAGAATGCACAAAACAAGAGTCTGTTGGGGATGCATGCAGAGGCACAAGGAACTCCCTGAAAATCTGAATCGAGCATTTTTATTCTTAGTTTTGTTTTGTTTTGATCACAGTGACGGTTCTGTCGTCCGACTGAGGTTTATTAGTGACAGAGCCTCGCTGCAGGGGGCTGTGGTCAGCACTACAGCTCCCCGCTGCTCAGGGCAGGCCATGGCTGACTTGGACCTGGCTTTCTGCTCACTGCAGCAGATGCCTTTCAGCTTCCCATCTTCAGGGCTGCTATCGTGGCTCCTAACATAACTTCTCTTTTGCCTCTTTTCTGCCTGGGTCCAGTGATGAAAGAGAGCATTTTGGATGGTATCTGGGGCCTGAGTAAGGCTGTTGCTGAAGAGTTTCAGCACAAAAACTGGTCCTGTATTTTACTCATAACTCTATGCGAGGTGAAATGACAGGCTTCCAGATCTCCAGTTCAACTACAACAAATGCAGCAGGGATAGACCTTTTGTCTGTCTTCATGGCTGCAATTATTTGTACCTTGCTGTTCTTACGACAATTTAATTTTGTAACATTTATTGGTTTGGAAGGTACATTCATCCTAGCTTTTTGCATTTTGTGCTGTAAAAGGTCAAAATTGTCAGGGAAGATTTATTTTGGGGGAAGACGAGTCCTTATTTAAAAGCCAAAGTGAAACAACCTTTCTGGAACAGCAAGGAAGCAGAAGGAACGAGCAAAAACCCAGAGCAGCAGCTGAAGCAACGTGTTAGGTCTCACGCTTTCGCATTTACGGCGCAGTGGTATTCACTCGCCCCACTGAGCCGGGCGTGCAAGCGCTGCCCTTTGCGCACACGCAGTGCTGACAGCGGGGCTAAAACTGCCGGGGCATGGCCAGTGGTGCCTGGCAGCGGTGCCATGGGTGGGTGGGTGCGTGGCCCCTCACTGGCAGCAGCCGCACCGGGGGGAGAGGGGTTGCAGCCGGCAGCGCGGCAGCCTGGCCCCAGTCCCAGCCACGGGAGCTGCCATGGGGGGATCCCTCTGCCTTGTCTTTCCCCGCCGTGCCAGTCTGTCTGTGTCAGGCATCCCATGGAGGGCTGTCATCCCGCTCCCCCAGCTGCACCCAGCCCTCAGCAGGGTGCTCAGGGTGCTTTAGGTGGTCCAGAGTTCCTGGGCTTCACACACCTGATGAAGAGGCCACGGATGCCATGAATTGTCACTACTCTGTCACAAAGCCAGAACTGTGCTACAACGGCTCATTCAAGGGCTTTTTTTCTTTTTTTTTTTTTTAATCTGCTTGGACTGTAGC
>Ga0065711_1035221_pt1 | contig 22623 bp, 9 predicted proteins | sample Hoacrofraction12_FD_59098 | JGI IMG/M metagenome (GOLD analysis project Ga0065711, IMG submission 59098) | Hoatzin crop microbial communities from Cojedes, Venezuela - Epithelial fraction 12 v2 (version 2) | ecosystem: Host-associated > Birds > Digestive system > Esophagus > Crop | place... | reverse complement strand
CTATCAGATTGGTCAAGCATGATTTCCCCTTGGTGAATCCATGTTGACTACTCCTGATAACCTTCTTTTCCTCCACTTGCTTAATGATGACCTCTAGAATGAGTTGCTCCATCATCTTTCCCGGGATGGAGGTGAGGCTGACCGGCCTGTAGTTCCCTGGGTCCTCCTTCTTGCCCTTTTTGAAGACTGGAGTGACAGAAGTAAGCTGATACTGGATCTTTCGCTGGGTGCATCTCTAATGCTGATAGCCTAGAAAAGTGAACGTCATGGGAGCTACCATGGCAACCTTATCAGGCATAAGATCCTTCAACACCAGGAGATACTCTCCAGTGATTCCTTGATCTACTATAAAGCCATTTTGTACTTTCAGAGTGCTGAAGAACAGCTTTAATATACCAGTGAATCAGACTGAGAAGCTATTTAACTGCAGAGAGTACTGGAAAGCACATATAAACTATGTTTTCCCAGGGAAACACTCTCAGATTCTCTGTTGTCCCCCACACGGATGGATGTTTTCAATACTCTCTCGGTGGTTATTACACAAAAAGCTGCTGGGCACTGTTAGTATTTGAAACAAGCATAAAGAAAATAAAATACAGACAACTCACAGACTGCTAGTCTATATATCAGTAAGGTCTGCAGATAAGCTATAAGCTAGCCAAGACCATGCTGCTAAGGTTCAGTCCAGTCCCCTTACAGCACGGGAACCAGGTGAAGGATGGCAGAACTGCTGGCCCGGTCTTGGGTTATAGAGGCCACAGCCTTTTCTACATCTGCTTGTTCCTGAAGTGAAGTCAGTCTTGTGTTGATAACAGCACTGGTTGCTATGGGAGCAACACAACTTCACAACTGGTGGTATGCAGTGAGCATCAAGCACTTCACAGGGATCCTTACTAAGGGTAACTCAAACACATTTGACCCTTCAAATAACTTACTACAATTTTGAGAGGACTTGAACTTCAGTCCTAAGGGAACACTCAGCATATAGCCTTTCAACTCCACAAATTGCCTCCTAGGTAAGTCCCTGTTTCACTGGGCAGGAGCAAAGTGAGCTGAAAAGGCAGGGAGGGAGTGACAGTGCCCTCCCTACCTGCTTGCCCATTGTCTTGGCTGATCCCCTCCTCCAAGCAGTCAAGTCAAACTCCACTCTGTTGCAAGAAGTGGCTGCAAACCCCCCTTTGCCCCTGCTGACACGGTATGCTGGGGGAGATGTTGCTGCTGTGCGGTCCTCGTGCACCACAGCAGAGGGGGGAGCCAAGCTCCAGAGGCACTCACAGCATCTCCAGAAGTAAAATTTGGCCTGAGGGTCTGAATCCTCAACAAGACCTAAATCAGAAGAAAAACAGTTTGACTTTCAACACCCAGGGAGAATCTATGGAGTCAGCAGTTAGGGAAAAGCATCTCTGCAGGTATGTGGAATGATTTTGTTCTGAAAGTCCCTGAAAGTCAATAAACACGGCACCCTGGGATGCAATTTTCTAAAGAGCTTCTCTTCAGGGAAGAGGGGAAGTGACTCAGAACTCTGAAGGAAGGGCCAGGAACAGAGAAGGGTTTCAGAGAGAGCAGGCACCAGCAGTTAACCAGCTTGCCGCTCATGTGTTCCTCATCAGGAGCACAGCTTTTAACAGCCAGCATCTCCCAGCGCCGTGTCTGTCTTCTTGCTGTATGTTATTGGCATCAGTCATGTTGACAGTGTGTTAGTTATGCTACAGGAATTTGAGTTGATGTACTTCATAAAGCTCTACATTTAGGTTTTCTTAGATCCAGGACTAGTAGGGAAGCACTCAGTAAAGGTAGGGAATTAAACAAAACTATCACGTACAGTGTATACGTCAGGACAGAAGTACAGCAAGTTTCCCTTCGAATTAGTCAAAGAAATAAAATACCTATTTTTAAAACTAACAAAGCACCATTTCTCATACACACACAAGCACTTCTATTTTCTTCCCAGCTCTAGGAGGTCCAAAAATATAAGTACAGTTCTGCTTTAAAAGCATTTTTGACCCTTTGCCAGCACATAGAAGATAAGAAAACATGTTCCCCATGAGAACTGGTTCCATACAGGCACATGTGCAGTGCATAACGCAGGAGCGGGACCTAAGCCACTCCACGAGATTTGGTTCACCTTACTGCCCACAGTGGTCCCAGGCAGAACATCGCAGGTGAATCCTGGAAGTGGTTACAGCAGGGGGTGAACCACACCACAGGATTAAATGGCACAGCCAGAGCATCCAGTGACACAGCTTGCTTGCTTCTGGTGTCCAAGCTGGGTCACTTGGCCCTAGGTTTGAATACATCTGCCTAGTTCTGCACCACACAATGCAGATAGCCTCCAGGGCATGAGACAAGGCACACCTAAATTTAGAGGCCATGCTATGGAGAGGTTTTTAGTTTTGGTTTATGTTTTGGGTGTTTTCTTTTTTGCAGGGGGGGGTGGGGGGGGGGGTTAACCTATGACTGGGAATTTTAAACAAGTTCCCTAATCATGGGGGAAAAAGAAAAAAAAAAAAAACCCCACCCACCAAGCACTACCATGTTTACAGGCAAGGAAGCAGTTTTTCAAAGAGAAAAAAATGCTTCATTCTTATTAGCGTAGACCCAAGGCAAGAACTCTTCAGTGTGAGGAGCTAGCATTCTCTGTTCCTATCTATGCTACTGTTTGCAGACCAAAACAGTAACAAGGGCATTTTTTCTTACATACAATATCTACAGTTATGAGAGTATTCCTTGGACACAGATGGGTGTCAATAGCTTATTGACTTCATACAAGTATGCCACGTTTATATAGAGCCAATCTGCTTAGGGCCCAGGGAGCCACCATCGAAAGTGGCAAGAGCCTGGAGAAGAGTTCACCTACCCAAAGACATGCCTTGCGATGGCTGTGTTTACTGGACAAAATGAAGAGAAAGACAAGACCATAATCTTCCCCAAATAATACTTGTAATGAAACACACCACAATGCATTGTCTTCTGGATAGCAGAGCTACAAGTCACCAATACTGATGCTGGATTTAAGTATTCAGAACAAGTAAGAACCCAAGTCTTACCTAGAATACTTCTTATGCATTAATTGGGAATACAGAAGTGTAAAGACACAGCATTAAGTCCTTTTCTTAAGGGGATCCCCATTGGTAGTATTTGGGGTAACATGTTGCTAAACATATCCTTCATTCATCTCAAGCAGGGCAGATAAAAACAACGCAGTGCTTCTGGTTTAGTAAATTAAATTATCTTCCAAGTATTGAGCATGCCTGTAACTTTGTTTAAGTTAGCTGAGATTTTCCCCTAGCTCTAAGTAACACCTGGGCTTCAACACCTCTCCAAACCAGAATTGTTATTTCTATAGCATCATAAACAGAAAAGATATACAAAATATTCCCTGTAACCAATTCTAAAGAAAACTTGGACAAGTTGAGGAAGAATCAGTCCATTGGTGGTTTTTGAACGGTCACACAGAAAACACTTCTGCCTCAGGAAGGCCCAAAGCAACAGCTGGCCAGAAGGAAGGAAGGTATCCAAGGGAAAGGCTGGCATGCCCTCTTGCCTTTGCTACTTGGCAACACCAGGAGAAAGTTCCGACGTTTAATTTCATCTGAATCATTAAGCCTTTCTCTAGTATCCTGGAGAAATTTATAGTCCATGTACTCTCTCTCCCCTATCAGAAATTTGTACAAGAACAATATTAAACACAAATAATTTGTGTTCCAGCAAACAAGCATTTTCCAACAAGATGACCTGCTGAATGCTCCAGCAGAGAAAGCAAAAGTTGCAGCTCTGTCTTACCTCAGTCATGCCTGAACCGATGGTGGCAGATATCTTCCCATGAATACAACAGGGGCAAACTAACAATAAGTAGCAGGTAATAAAGACAAGCCACAGCTGCATTCTTAGATTTTGTGACTAGAAGTAGAAGCAAAGAGGAAAGGTTGTCAGCTGCTGCCAAAATCGAGCCCTTCAGCCACATACGTGCCTGGATGGTATAATACAAGAACATGACTTTGCTACCTTTTCTTTCCTTAATGCTATCACCTGGAGATGGTGGAAGCATAGCAGGTGGGAGACTCAAAGAGAACAGGCAATTTCTTTCCTTAATGCTCGTATGTTGATTCCTAGCTCTAACAAATAATTACTCAGCTTTGTCTTGGCTACAGGGGACAAAAAAAAAAAAAAAATCACTTCTTGTTATTCCTCAGTGGAGAGCTTTTCAATTATTTCTGCACTTCTTTCTTTAGTTGACCTCTGTCAAGCAAGGTGGATACAAAGAAAGAACTGACTACAGAAAAAAACTGCTTGAGTGTTAAAGCCTTTTCATCTTGCTCTTAAGTCCTCCATAAAGTAATATTATGGAAGCGAAAGTCAAATGCAAGTTTAATTTTCTTTCCCCTGTACCCTTTAAGCTTACTCCATTCAAAGCTCCAATTAAGTATTTTTATTCCAAATTTCTGCCCTTTCCCTCTGTCTCCCATGGGTGTCTGACATATAGGTACTTTCCCCTTCAAACTGCAGGAAACCTAGTTTATCCCCATAATATCAGAGCACAGAGCAGATTTTAAACCAGCAACTACATCCTGTGCAAAAAAACCTACCCCAAACACGCACAAAACAAATGCCCACATTTTCATATTTAAAACAGGTCTAGTGTGCTTGTAGCCACTAGCACAGGATACAGAAATCTATGGGCTTCAGGAACTGCATCACCTTTGGAAACAGCCCCACACGCTATTTCTTGCTGCCAGGAACACTACTAAGATGGAAAACAGAGTCAATCCAGCTGGGAAGCTACCAGGGGTAAATCCCAGATGATCATTGCTGCTAGACTCGTGGGTACTTCATACTCTTGGAGTCAAAGACAGAGACACATAAGCCTGTTTAAAACACAGTTTTATGGATGGATTTCTTTAACCTCAATTTGTATCACATTTTCCTACTCTCCCACCCTTATGCCTCTTCTACTTCAAATGCTTTCCTTCAGACACCTAGCTGAGACATTTTACATATTTATCTCTCTGTCCTGGGTTCAGCCAGGACAGGGTTAATTTTCACTGGACTCCAGGAAGGGGCACAGCCGGTCGGGCTGACCCCACCTGGCCAAAGAGAGCCGGGTATTCCATACCATGTGCCGTCAGGCTGGGTTTTGAAGGGGGAAGGGGGGTGTGGTGCGGCGGGAACTCTCTCTTGAGGCTCGGGAGGGCTCAGCGGTAGCAGTGTGGGATAGCGGCTCTCTGGGTTGTGCGGTTTGTGTTGTGTATTCCCCTTATCTGTATCGTTGTTGTTCCTGTTCCCTCTGTTTGCTGTTCTGTTAAACTGCCCTTATCCCGACCCACCAGTTTCTGCCTGCTTCTTCCCATTCTCCTCCGCACCCCGGCAGGGGGAGGGGAGGCCGTGTGGCGCTTTTGTTGCCGGCTGCAGCCAAACCAGAACACTCTCCCACAAACCCTTTTCTGGTGCTGCTGTCCCCAGCACAGAGCATCTTTCTTTTGAGACCTGAGAGATGGTCTGAAGGCTGCATCAAAGTTGTCTCAGCAGAAGATAGGCTGTAGCAGAGCTTCTGTTCCCTTGACAAGCCTCTTTAGAGAGCTGCAGAGAATTCAGCGTTTTCTTGCCTTTGCCTTTTAGTTATTTGGCTCTGTTGCTGTGGCCCATCCGTCCCTCTGGAGAGCCTGGATGCTCAGGTGATTTGTGCTCCAGCTTCACACCGAAGCACAGACACAAACGCAGCTCAGCTTGGTAGCAAGAGCAAACCTCTACCACCAGCAGCTGCTGTGAAGGAGCTGGTAGTCAGACTTGTTGATACATGTCAGAATAAGCCTTTACAAGTGGTACCGATTAGTGGTTTTGCTTGTGGCCCCAGCAAGGCCAAGGATTAAACAAGAATCGGCAGCAGTCTGGTCCCACAGGAGGCCACCCTGCAGGTCAGAACTGAGCCGGAGCAGAGAGGAGGCCTCCCGTACTCACGCCTGGCTGTAGGTTTAACACAGAGCTGTCAGCAGACCACTTTTCATCAGCGTTAGACCCACAGATACGCTAGTTTAGTGCAGCAATTGGGAGCATGCAGTGAGCAGGTGAATAAGGACTCTAAGGGGAATTCCTGACCCAATAGCGTTTCTAGGGTGGGCTGAAAAGCAGTCCAAAAATCCTTGCCACAAAGAAAAGCAGCCTCAGTGCTGCTTTAAATTGCAGAAAATATCATGCTCAAACAGTGCAAGCATACTCTTGTTTGGATTCACCTTCTCCCATCACTCCTTTTACTCAGGCCTATTTTGGAGGACTTTTCTTACAGAGGTGAATGAAAATGTGTAAGTGGAAGGAGGTTCTCAGTGAGGCTGCACGGTATTTACCATTTGATCGTATACAAGTCTCAGTTTGCCAGCCTGGAGCTTTCAAAATGCATTACAAGTGTTTAAGAAAAGGATGTTATCGTAGAGAGAATGCATCACTTATTGCTTAGATAGCTCTTCCTCTCACTTCAGTGAAGAGTTAGTTATGGACTGCACCTTCATGCCACCCATTACAAAACAGCATTTGCTACTTTGCATTCTTTACTATAAATACCTTACCCACAGAGGTACTACAGACCTAAACCTACAGCCTCACTTCACATTAACAAGTCAAGAGTTTTTTTATTTGTAATGAGGAGTAACTCCAATGTAAAGTAATTGCAGAGAAGACTACAATCATTTCTTCCTTTCAACCTGTATTAGGTTTAGAAATAACATATACTTTCTAGGATCTTACTCAGTCTTAACCACTGATTAACTGATTTATAGAAACATTAATTAGTATTTATTAGAAAGTCTAATGAGTCAGCAGTTAAACTAGCCTATCGATAACATACTTATAAAAATCTGAATCACATAATCTTTTGATTTAAAGACCTTAACACATATCATGCATGTACTACTTACAGATGTAATTACTGCATGATACTATCGAGTTCTTAGAAATATCCCACTTTTCTTGAGACAGATTTAATCATTCTGTGATTTCCTTTCACTCAAATGCACAAGTGTCCTGGGAAGAATTTTATCTTCTTAGACTACTCAATATGGTTTATAATTTCCCACTTCATCTAGCTAAGTGATCTTTCCGTAGACTCTTAATTTCTTATCAGTTCTGTTTCAAAAAAAAAAAAAACAAAACAACCAAGAATCTGTTCCTGCCTGCAACGTCAAATGAACAAGTAGCATTGCCCATCATTTCTCAGTATTTCAGACACAGCAATCCACCTCTGGCCTCAGCAGCCTTCACACAGCCCACCTGGGCAGCAGCCTGGCTCTGGCTGAGATGGGAGAAAGAAGAATGAGCTGCAAACACAAAGGCAAAAGCTGACCCTCTCTCCTAGCCCCATTGGTGCTGAGCTCCGACCATCCATTAAACACACTTAGCAATTCTCAGGCTGGTTTAAACATTTGCAGCCAGTAATTAAAGCCTGTTCTCAACCACTTTACCCTGGAAAAAAAAAAAGAATTACTGCAGACCTGTAGAATAGCAACCACATGGTTCAGTGGCACAAAGCTGGCTGAAGAAGTTTGTGCTTTTTCCCCTTCTGCCTCCCTACAAACACATACTGTGCGAGCTATTGATTCTTACCCCTACAATGACTATTTACTGCTTCCAAAACTGACAAATAACCCAGGACAAAAAGAAGCCCAAAACTCCTCAAATATCTTTTTTACAGTATAGCATGAAACTGCCACACTTTAAAAAAACAAGAGGTCAGCGACACACCACGTAGGGCCAGTAACACCGCAGATCCACTGCGGTTAGTGCTGTGCCTCTGGCCAAACACCCTGGGACCTCTCTGAATCATTGCAGAACCCAGCAGAGGTGAAGACCCACCATTTGGGACATACTAGCTTAGGTTTAACAGTACTGTCAGGGCCACCTTCCTGTCTCTCCCTCCCACCCCCTAAAGCATCTGAGGTCCTCACAAGTTTACGGCAGACCTCTAACCATCCGCCTGAGGGCTCACAACCCACCACTTATGGTACACACCAAGATCAAGCCAGAGACCGCGCTGCAGTGTTTCAAGATGCTCAAAACACCACCGCATCTGCTCCCTGAATGCTCTCACATTCGCAAGACACACACGTACGCATCCATTTTTCTCATGCTCACCATTTTCCTCCTATTTAGGCAGCAAGCATCCATTTGACAACATGTCATCCCTGCAGTTTCTCATGACACACATTCAGTAAGCGCACACTCTGTCCCTGTCGGAATATAAGAATTTGCTGCTAGCCTGGAATTTGGTAAAACTCCATTTGCTTGTAACTAATCCCTCCTGTAGCATTAAAGCAGCTGCCTGCTGCTATGGAGGAGCTGCTGTGTACTTGGGAGCCCAGTGAGGTCAACAGAGAAGCTTCTGTCAGTTAAAGTGGGCTTTGGAGCAGACCCCTTGCTCCCTACTGTAAGTGCACTGTCATTTCCACAGCGAGATCTTGTTACTACCTCAGGGATACCAGTGTCATTAAGCAGGCTCAAGAACTGAACTGCATCTAGCCTACCGAACTTCATAACCCTAAAAGTATAAATCCAGAGAAGCAGGAATTCAGAAGTCACAAAACCAGCAGTCAGCCGTGGCTATTGCAAATCTCTTACACTGTCAAAGAGTGGACAAGGAAAAATGACACACAAAAGTTTTCTCTTCCCAAGCAGACCAATAGGTACAGGAAGAACCAAAGGGTTCCCCCCCCTCAGTGTTCCACAGGCAGGAGAGGGGACATTCAAAATAGAATACTCTTCACCCTACTGCAAAAATACAACCGTGCCTGACCAGCTTTCATATGTTTGTTTAAGGTCTTCAGGCTCCATTCATGCTTATAACAGAGCACTAAAAGCCTGGACCATCTCTGGAACCTAGAAAAGTAAAAACTTGCTCCTGTTTGAAAAAGAATTGGAGGCTAGAGGTGGGGGAGGAATGACAACACACATACGGACCTATTTATCATGGTTGATCAGTGTTTTAGGAAAGTAATATAACATCATAAAAGTATCTGTAAATGTTTTAATAAAGGTTCTTTTACACTGATTTATTTTTTTTTTTTAATACAGAGTAATGTTTGAAGTGTTCTGATCTTACCAGGGAAACTGTTGACTTTGGGAGTTAATAGCTAATATAATATTAAGTACACATTTGCAGCTCATCAGGAGGAGCACACCCGCTGATCAGAAACATGATGCAAAAGAAGAGTTGTTGATGAACTGTGGTCATTTGCCTCCTCAAATTTCCCCACTGACGCACAACATCAGAGCCCCTGCAAAGAGAGCCAAGGCTGCTTCCCTGAATCAAATAGCAAGGGGGATTTTATTTGAGAAAGCTAACCAACTTGGGAGCACTTGCAGATTATCCCCCAGGGTGGAATTCATTTTATCCATGCCAGAGCTTTGCACCCTGGGCTCCCTTTTCCTGGTTAAGAGACAGAAGTGGTGTAGCCTGCGGTTCATCTCACCCGAATATACATGACAGCAGATTAGAATAATTTCACCTCGCAACACCTTTGAAATTGCCATTCAAATAGTAACACATTATAGTGGGAAGAGAAACTAGACTAGAATTTGTTTGTACAAACTAAATTTGGCACTAGACAGTCCACTGTGAATTTCACATAGTTGCAGTGGCCAGGAGTAAAACACAGTCCTTGGCCATGTTTTTTATAAGACATACATTTATACCTAGCTAGCAGATGTACTAAAGCAATAATTAATAGATGCCATATGCATGTCTCATACACAGCTTGTAGAGTTGGCCAGAGAATAAGAGTCCCATTGACCACAGCTTTGAAAGTTTTGGTATCCAGTATGATTTCATGTTTCACCTTTCAACTGAAAGCTTCATGAAAGCGGTAAAGGTTTACATCTTTAGCAGAGAAAAAGCACTACAGAAGCTATCATCCCATCAGTAACATGTTACTAGAGAACAGAAGCACTGATCTCCTTGGAAAAAAACTAATAATTATTAAAGTATAAGTAGTTTAACACAAGATTTTAAGCGAGTCAAGTATGGTTTTCATCTACACACACATTCATACGTAAAAAAGAAAGTTGGTTGAAATGATCGCAGTTTTATGGATCTGTTGCCAAAAAACACGTTAAGGTGTTTCCAAACAATGTTACTCCACATGATGGTTAAGTTCGGACATTAAAAAATCAAAACTTGTAATAAGAGTTCATTGTGGTCATTGCAGTTCTTAGTCTTGCACACACATTGCACTGAAGCATGTAAGTTAGGATAATACACAGACAAAAAAACCAAAAAACCCACAACTGGATGAAAGCTTTGAGCAGGCACACAAATCATAACCCGACATGGCAAATAACAGTTTCAGTGCTATTAGTGGAACAGGGTTCTGATCTATTCCCTCCTATCCATCCGTTCTCTAACAAACAATTCTTCAAATCACAAGGATTCACTCATCTGTGAAAAGGTCATATACCATTATGCATTTATGGCATGTGGGTTGCTAATATGCGGCAACTGTGTGGGGGTCTGCAAGGGCTGCTTAATTATTCATTCAATATCTGTTTCTACAGCTGTTTCAAAAAATATTAAGCTTTAGTCTGATTTTCTTGGGTTGATATCTTTTTTTCCTAAGGAAATTAAGCTTAAGCATCTTATTAACACATGCACATGCATAGGTGGGTATGCACACGCCCACACAGAGTGCTCCTCACCTCCAATAGCTTTTGAAACTACTGGCTAATTTTAAACAGGTTTTATAAAGCAGCAGAAATTAAGCTCAGTGCCTGGGGCAGGGAGGGGGTGGCCCTAAGCAAAATTAGCACCTGACTGAGGGAAAGGCTACAATTGTTAGTCACCAGTAAATCAGCTCAGGAGTGCATGACGAGAAACAAGACGAAGTTCTACTTCTGTCTCCCATATGTGAAGTTATGACTGAGGATAAACTTGAGAGACATGAGTTCCTTATAGACAAGCCCAGAGTTATTTAAAGCACTTATTCGAGACTTTTTTGCATTTGTGAATCCTTGTACTTATTCCAGTAGAAGGGCAAATCCGTTTAGGGCACTTAAGCCTGCTCATAATTATCTTTTATGGCCTCTCAGAAGGAGTCCATGGATCCTCCAAGACTGATGTACTACAAGTTGTAAAATAACTTCTCTCATGCAGACTTCTTGTATCTGCAGTTTGGGCATAGAAGTTTTAGGAAAACCCAAGGAGATTTGCAGTATTTCCTAACTCTGGTTGAACTAGAAATATGGCTGAGCAACCTCTACCTCTTTAATAGTGTTTCAGCATTTCTGATCATGGCTGAAACAATAAAACTGACAGCAGGAAGTAACCTGAGCTTTGATTCACATCCAGCACGATTTTTCAAAGATGACTCAAGCCCACATTTTAACAGGTATTTTTAATGAAAGCCCTTTCCTATTTTTTGACCAGACATCTCTAGTGCTCTGTTGCAGGATAGGTTATAGCAAGGGCCTAGATCTTTGCAACCTCTTCCCCTCCTCCCTATCCCAAAAGGGTCCATTAAGCCTGAGCTTAAGACTTCATATTGTGGTCCAACTGGTGGCAGTAGCACACCCCTTCATACACAGACAGCCCTAATCAGAGTTGCTCCTTAACAAGGTGAAAGTCCTACTTTGATTCCTTATGTTTTTGCTAAGCTAAAACCAGAAGAACATACAGATTCTTCTGGGCAGAAAGACTTAAAATTGTTATTTGTTTGTCACATACTCTCATTTGGATTTTCTTGTTCTTTTGAAAAGAAATAACATTTCAAATGAAGATGCAGCTATTAACTTTCAGAGGCATTACTTACTCAACAGCAGAACTGAGGTTTCACTAATCAACTGATAGCGTAGGGAATTGAAGAGAAATCCATGAGAACAACAGGAATAGGACAAGGGACACATGGCTTTGAATAATACAACACCCTTCTTGGACCTTCTCAGACTTCCCCAAATTCACGTACTTTGGAAAAGCAAGACACATTCAGAATTCCTGCTGGCATGACTGGCTCATTTCAGCAGGCCTCAAGACTTACAAAAACTTATCAGAAGTAGCGTATTTTCAGTCCTCCAATAAGAAGATCAGCCAACAACTCATATTATTCTCCTGTTTTGTTTCTCATACACTCACACTTCATTAGCATATTATTTTCACTGGTTTTTGACTACTACATTTTTGGTGTAATTTTTCAGAAAACAGGCTGTTGATTAGGAAGAAAATTGTAATTATGCTTTCTCTTGAAAAAGGGAACTATAAACTATGCTTTACAACAGCATGTTGACTAGTTACTGCTTTCTTATAAAAAGCAAAAGTCCATCAACCCTGCACTGTATTAATGGCATTCTGGCTTTCAGAGCCCTGAGAGCACCTGTGGCCTTATTGGCCCAGGCTGGCCTCACCTGGGACCCTACACACTCACTCCCCTGCCCATGATGGGGCCCCACTGCAGCTCAGCCCTGGGGCTTCTGTCCTAGCTGGAGCTGTGGCACTGGCATGTCTGCGCCCAGCCCCATCCTAGCTCACCAGCTGGGCTTTCCAAAGTCCCAGACCTATGCTCTAGGTAGCCTTATTTCCAGTCTTGTTTCTGATTTTGTTTGCTGGATAATTCTTGTACCAACACTCTAGGTAGCTCCATCTCCTGTCTGGTCATCTGCTGTCCCTGACGGGGCTCTCCTGGATACATACCAGACCCGATTCTTTATCTCGCCTTGTTCAGGTCTGTCAGTGGAACTTGCCATTGTCAGCAGGTACCGCAACCCTGGACTCTAGGGAAAGATGGTCTTGTATGGCCTGTGCTGGCATCACCCTTGGTCAAAGCTCATCACCCCCATGTAGGGTAGCCCCTGTCAGTCTGCTCCATTACATTAAACTGAGACATAAAACAAGAATTTGTGTTCTGACCTGAATAACAAATCATGTAGAATAGCCAAAGAGAAACATCTTTCCCCTTGATGCACTTGCATGCTATGTATGCACAGCCCATCCTGCCTGCACACTGCTAGTCAGTGCTGTAGCAAGGCAAAGACTGCTCATTTCAAGCACACAAGAGGAGAGATCAAAGACTTGCTTCAAAACACTTAACTGCTGCGTTCAAAGGTTTGCAGTCGGGAAACGGGAAACGCTGCCCACAGAGAGGCAGGTAGGGGACAGACTATGGAAGTTCAGAATTGCACCCACTGACTGCTATCAGTGCTTATAGATAAATGAACTGGACAACCTGAGATACACAGAAAGCCCACTGGAAAGTACCAGCATACTTGGAACTAAGGGAACAGCAAGGTTTTCAGAGGAGAAAAAGAGGAGCTGATGTCCCAAAATATCTTAAGATTGTCAATTATTCATATGCACTAGTGGAGAGGGCGAATAGCAGTATTTTCATTTCAGCATCAGCACATACTTCAGGTGCTGTGAAAAACCACCAGAGGTGTGAAACAGCCGTCAGTCATATTGTGAAAGGCCAAGATTAAATACCCTTCTCATCCAGTAGTCTTTAGTCTAAGGACAGCAATCATGAATCAGTCATTCAAAGCTCACAGAGGGCTTACTCCTGGAAACCACCTTAAAAAGGGCAAAGATGGTTTGGAAATACATACAAAGCCACATGAACAATCTGCCTACAAACGGATATTCATAATCTACAGACTATACATACATAAACAGAATGCTCCAAGCCACGCTAGGGGCTGGGGCAGGGAGCATAACCTCCTATTCTGTTGTCTCCAGATGAGCAACTGAGGATCTTACTAGCATAGGAAATGGAGAGGAAGGAAACCTCCTTGTAGCTCATCACAAAGTGCAAGTCCAAGAAAAGTTGGAATTTATTTACAGTCTTCTAAAGTCTATGCCTGCCAGAGGCCCTTTAGGGCTCCTCAGTGTGGCACAGCTTACAGCAGTGTTAATACTTCCCAGAGCTGGGCTGACGCCACAGCAGGAAGCAACCAGGGAGCTGTACCAAGTGCCAATGCCAAGATGACACTATACTGTACCGGCTGCAGATGACCTCAATTTCTGTAGAAGATGACATTAAGACGAGATCTGTGGGTTTTTTCATGGGTGCAGTAAGGAAGAATGTTACTTCTCAGGGAAGAAAAAAAATCCAGAATAATCCTGGGAAGTACTCCTGAGGAGGATGCACTAGATAGAAACCCAACTAATTACCCTTTGTGCTTCTGGAAATACCTTCCTCCACTCTTAGCAACCAAACCAGGACCCCGTATTGCCATTCTAAGTTAAACATGGGCCCTATTGACTCTTGGGAGGCGAGGATTTAAACCTTTTTGTTTTCATAAAGTAAAACACACATGCTTGCAGAAATCACTCATCTGATTCATTTCCTCTGGCATTGTATTGTTAAGTTGTTTAAACAAAATATTCAGTTTTCTCCTTTTCCTCCCCTCCTGCTTTAGGGCCACTTTTTTCCCCAAGCTGGGAGAAAGTCTAAGTTTCTTAATAAGCCATTATTGTAGCTAATAGCCTAGAGGGAAAAAAGCCCCCTTGTGAACCTTGAAAATACTGTGTATTAGCTCTTGTAAAGTAGACAAATGAAAGCAAGAACACATGTTATACATTAGAGGCTCAAATTTTGGTTGTAGGCTGCTGCAGCCTACTCTTGAATTCATTTCACCCCTACTTCATTGGCTTCTTAGATTTTCTGAACTTTAGCCATTAAACCTGGGTTTGTATCATTCCGTTTCTGAAGGTTTCCTTCTAAGGCAAGAGAAAAAGCTTCTGACCACAGAAGCCCCACTCTCATCTGCTAGGATCCGTAATATTTTATGAGATGAGATGAATTGAGACAGTCTTAAGGGACAGGCTGTAAAAAACTAGTCAAATATAACCATACAGTGTTTATTACCACAAAAAATAAAGAAACCAAACTTACTCAGGTTCTGTAGCCATACATCTGCTGAAAGAAGCTAATTATCTGATTGCTAAGTCCAGTTTTAAGGGAATAACTTATAATATGCCTATGCTGCTTGTTGGATTCAATTACAAAGTGCTGTGGGTAAAAGGGCAGAAAGCAGGAGAAAACAACAACAAAAAATCCAGCAGCAAATGGTGGATTTACTACACTTGGCAAATCAACAGAAGAAAAATGTTTCAGCTGCAACCTACTGCTTCCCAAGGACTAAATACGTACATTAAAAGGAACATAAAATTGTTCAGAGCATACCTTTCAGCTAAGCACCTATAGAAGTCCATGGTATATTTTAACCCCAAGTAATGAAAACACGTCTTAAAAATGCTTTTGTCATCATGGCCAGCTTCCCCATAGCCCTGTCCTGTGCAGCATCTCTTGCTTTTCAGAGTAAGGGATGGCTCGTCACAACACACAGGCCAGGCCACATTAGCCTTAATCACTTGATGCTCTTAAAAATAATGGAAGATCATATCACACCATCATCTTGGTGCAGAGGTGCAAATTACAGGACAAGCCCATGGTCGTCTTTCTACAACACATTGTGATAACATGTGTTATCACAAAAAAAAAAAAAAACCACCAAAAAAGGAGATTTGGGATAGAATTAAAAAAATAGGGGAAAAAAATTGGGAGTTATCCAAGAACCTTTCATTCATGTAAAACCATCTTTGTTTATGCAATAATACCAGATATTCATACTCCAAGAATTATCTTTTAATAACAAGCTCCAGCTATTTGTTTTACATTGATAAACCCTATGCAATACTTGTTGTTGAGGAGTCAAAATTCTACACCACTGAAAAGCAGTTTTATTCATTATTATTACACACAAATACGTATGATATGAATTATACTGAGTAGCTAGGTCAAGTGAATCATTGCTCTTTCCAGCTTCCTCAAAGCTTTAGTTGGGTCTAAACTGCAGGTAATAGTTCATGCTTCAGATGGAATCACTCTTCTGGAGTTATAGTAAGCACTAGCAGAGATTCAGACAAATGGCCTAAGTGCTCTGTATACAGTGTCAGAAGCTAATCCCATCTCCACGAGGAGGGGGCAAGGGAGAAATAGCAGTCAGCATTAGAGAGGGCATGTTCAAACCCCCTGGCTGATGAGAGTCACAGCGCTCTTTAACACGTGTTTTGCAGTTACATCGTATGCATCAGTATGCATCATTCTGGTTCCAGCAGTCTGCTTAGTGCTTCAAGAGCTGCTGTGGGGGAAAGGAGGAAAAAGGGTGAGCAAACTCCTCAGTTAACACTGCAGCTAAGTCTGCAAGGTTTGGGTCCAGAACATTTCCTCTCAGCATCCAGATCTAGACCCTCAGTTACTGCTATTACAAAATGAGGGGCCAACAGGGGCAATAAATACATGAAAATCAAGCTTCAGCCATGGCCATCTCCCTCATGCACAAAGCCTAATGTGCTTTGATCTGTGTCCATCTGTCCTTGGTACAAGAACAGTCCAGCCAGCAGCAGAGGACTTCAGGAAGGTCGACAGAGACCTTCCCCTTCATGCCAGGGGAAACACTTCTTGCCTTTGGCATTGTTTCTCACCACACATTAATTCAACTCACTTCATGACTGCAAATAAAAAGAAGAGGAAAAAAACCATCATCATTCAGTAACAGAAACATCAATTCACCAGGGGAAACAACAAAGGCACAAGAACATAGGGAGGAAATGTTTGCATATGCATAGGAACAGCCAAGAAAACCAACTAATGAAAAGTCAGAAAACAAGCAAATCCCACCCTGCCCTACTCTCCTCCCACTCCCAGCTGCAAACCAGCCAGGACTTTGTGTCAGCCTGGTGCAGGTGCCAAACCTTCCCGCCGGCCACCCGCCATCCAGGCAGCCCAGCGCTTCTGCTCCCCCAGGCAGAGGGAGAGCAGGCAGTTGCCTTGGGCAGCAGAGCAGCACGGATGGTTAAAATGGCCGTGCCCTGCTGTTTGCTTCGCGTGCGGTCCACTGGGCTTGCTGCTAACACCACAGCTGCCACCGAGGAAACAGGCCCGGTGTATGAGGCCACTATCTTGCGACGGGGGCATGCAGGAGGCAGGGTGGGCAGTGGGAAAGGAAGGGCTGTAATTGCCAGCTGGCCAGCCATCCTTCTGCCCCAGCCGCGGGAGGGGATGGCAGCAAGCTCTCCACATGCGTCCCTCATGTCTGTAAGCACACCCACCACCTGAGCGTGCCCCGAGCCTCATGGAAGGGGCAGCCAAGTCACAGCCTGTCCCTAAATACGTTCCTCTAAAGTGATTTTGTTTGTCACAGAGAACCTTTCATTTCTCATTGCTCCTTTCTACTCTTAAGGGCTTTATCACGCTCTACATCAAGTAAGCACCTTGGATTTGGAGTGCCCCACAGTAGGCTACCACATAGCATCTCCCTGTTGACAGGTGTTTGATGGTGGTGGCAACAACTTCCCCCAACAGCCTTCTAGTAGCAAGTAGCGCATAGCTGGTGACAACGTTACAAATACACCCAGGAACAGATTATGGCTGAGCTAAAGCAAATCCCCAACCGCCATCAACTCACTCAGGCTGACCCCCTACTACAGAAACCACCTCACATCCATTCAGGCTTTGAGATCTCCCGCAAAACAGTCCCCAGCCTCACTTACTCTGAATACTTCCACTGGAAAAGGTTAAAACACCTGAACAGGTCATAAGCAGCAGGCTTTGTCCAACCATAACTAAACCTCTGTCTCCACACAGAGTGACACAGAGGCTCCAGGGATGAAAGCTTTGCTTCTGCTTTTATACCGCATTACAGAAACGCCAACAGGGATGGAGAGGGAGGCGAAAGGGGCGCAGAGAGGTGGAACACCTTATGGGAACAGGCCCATACTAGTCATGCAGGAAACCTTCTACCTGTGCCACAGCCAGCAGTCACGTACCTGTGCCATAGTCAGTTCTCACCCTGGTCCGCAAAGGAAGGGTGGGGGGAAAAAACCACACAAACAAAAAACATTGCACCAACCCCCACCACCACTTTTCTGTATTCCGCTTTGCTCTGGAAGCAGACGGCCATACACAGTGCAAGAGACCAGTCATGCCTTATCTACCTGCTTGCAACAGTAGAGTGTTAAGAATCAGCTCTTTCTTTTAGACACATGTTTCCTTCTCACTCTGCACACAGGCTGCAGTCATGTTCTTGTTGCTGTTTCTACTCCTGACTGTACCTGGCGTCACATCAGTTATTGAGAAGCACCGAATTTTACCACAGAAGACATGAAAGAGAAGAACAAAGGCATACTGCATTCAGGCTAGCAGTGATTTCCCAGAAGCTTTGCAGGGCTATTCAAAGTTACATACAAGACAAGACTGAGGGATAGAAGAGACTCATCTTGTTTCCTGTGTCTGAAAGAAGACTCCAGTAGTCTTCTGTTGGCTTCTTCATTTCACGTGCCTTTAATATCACTGATGTTTGTGCAAGGTAGTAAAACCAATAAATGCTAATCTTTGCCTTTGCTCTTCACATTCGGATCATTAACTTGAAGTCAATGGTCCTGCTTTTGGCACTAGCACATACCCTATGCCTCTGAGGGAAGGTTGAAGACTTCTTAGTGTGCATTAGCTTCTTTGCAATGGCATATAGAACAGGAATTCCTTTCTGGCCAACATCAGAAGGCAACAGGTTCCCTAATCAACAAGTTTAGCTTCTCATCACCTTGTACAGTTTTAAGTGGTTTAGTGCATAAAGTGATCCCACAGAAAAAAAAAAAAAAAACAACTTCAAAGAAACCCTCCTTAAGCAGTTATTGTCATGAGTCTTACATTGTTCCCATAGAGAGTCTCTTCTCTAAGTGAAAGGCCATAAAAATGAAAATAAATAAAAGGAAATAGTGTGTAGACTGTGCCACAGTAAGCTTAAAAAGCAAGTGAAGTTATTTTAAAAATAAAAAGCCTTCCCTGGGGCAAGACAATCCTGAGAAATACTCTCACATTTTCTTCCCACTTTCCAAAAGGCTGCATGACTCCAGCAGCCTCTTGGCCATCTACACAAGGAATCTAATTGACAACCATTATCAGAGCATTCAAGAACCTTATCGATTTAGTCAGCAACCATCTAAGGCAGGGAGTATCTCACTTTTAGACAGAAAACACAGAGATATACTAAATACAGAACACCAGCATTTACAACCTACCTGTCCCCAGTCTGTGCTAAACACCTAGGCACAAGGGGAGAGTAGAGCCATAGTTTAATAGCTGTTCTGAAGATGTTAGTGGTGTTTAAAGGCAGCTTATGAAAGCCTTGTGTAAGGATTCAGGCCTACATAACCTTTCCCTGAGCTTCATTTCTTGCAGAAGCCACCAATATTCACCTACTAATGAGACCTCATGGCCTCCCAACTGGCTTTTCCCTACCCAGCTGTTCTCTAAACCTGTTGTTGCTTCAGGGTAAAGAGATGGAGAGAAATACTCACTCAGGTCTCTAGAGTACAAAGGCAGAAACCTAAACATAGAACCACTCCTTTTCCTTTTGTTGGGCTTTCATTGTCAGTGACAAGAGTGTCATTATGGATCAGCAAGGTGACTACCAAAACACACAAAGGGCTTTTTGTCTTGTGACTTTGACTCCACGCTCTCAAGTGTCTCTTTGATACAAATGCTAATTTATGCTTCGCTTGTTCTTTCTAAATTCATGCACAAGAAAGATTTCTGTTGCCAAATTGTTATTTCAGTGGTTTCATCCAAAAACAAAAGCAGACTAAACCGAAAAATTAACCCTGAGGTTTCAGGAGGAAACCTGAACCTGGCGATCCTGATCACAACTAACACAGTTTCAAGAACACTATTTTTGGCATACTATCTGCAGCTTGACTTACTGACATTTCAAGGACCTCTTTCTCACCTCCCTTTGACCTCAGGTTTTCATTCTTGAGTATATTTTCCTTCAGAAAGGAAAAAAAAACTATCCCAAGTGATCTCAACTCTTCTCCATCCCCTTGCACTGTTCCTCCCCTGACAGCTCCTGTGCCTCAGCTGTAGTAAGTTAACTGACCACAACCAAAAACCATCATCTCCGCAGGGAAGAAGATCTGCTCATTTACAAGACTGATAGAGGCAGTTCCAAAACTAACAAGAGCTTAAACACCCCTCAGTCCTGGTGGAGTGGGAAGCCATCAGTCCAGGTGGAAGTGTTCTCATAATGCTCACCAGGAATAAGATTTAATATTAAAACACATTTTAATAATCTACATGCTGACAGACCCTTTAATGAAACAGCTCTAGCGCTCCATTTATAGCAAGTCAAATAACCCAGCGCTCTGAAAGCTCACAGCATAAGACCATTAGTAATCTCTACAACTCTCCGGTAGCTTCTTCACAGAATTTTAAAACACTTAGCGAACATTAATGAATTAAGCGTCTCATCACCTTCCAAACTAAATGACTGAAGTCACCATGATAACATATTGGCTTTTCCTGCCTGAACTTCAGGTTATTCAAACAGTTTGCTTTCTCATCATTCTGCTCATACAACACCAGCTCTTCCCTTAGCAACCAATGCCATTGAACCCACTACAGATACAGAGAAATACAGACATTTTGAATCAATAAGATAAAAAGGGATTTTCACCTTTTACAAGCTCAGTCATTGCAAAGTCCAGCATTATTTTCCCCACCTTCAGCAGGTGGGCTCCAGGGAAGTAGTACTGCATGCTGGCTGTAAAGGTTGATCTATATTAGCTGTTGTTAGAAGATATGCTCCAAAAAAGCAGGTTTCCCATTACTCTCACTCACTATGCTTTGGTGGGTAACACAGAGAGGCTGAGACCCCACAGAGAAGACCTCTGTCAAGTGAAACTAAACAGAATTACCAGCTCCATTTGCTAATGGACATCCAGTCTTCTGGATGAAGCTAAGAATAGCCCAAAACATATCTACAGTAGATACCAGGACCTAAGCAACAGTTATTTTGTGCTACAAGTCTGTTCCAATTAGGCACTTCAATTTATTAATAGAGATATAGCCACAAACAACTAACTCCTGAGAACTAAGTGCTGAAACTCTTTAAATTTGCACCTTAGCAGGCAGAGAAAGTCAGATTGGAGGTTTCAGTTTCTTCCCTTCACACAGCAATTTGCAGAGTACAAAAAAAAAAAAAAAACAACTTGCCTAAATTCACACAGGGGCAGAACTGGTTGCCTAGGGCAGCCAGCAGCTGATGGAGCCACGGCTTTCTTAGCACTTTGAGAAATCCAGAAAATCAGCTAGAGAAACACCCTTGGAGAAAAGGGCCTAAATGTACAGAGTAACACCTCCTCCAACCCTGACAATTTTCCCTCCTTCCTGCACCACAAGCAAATTTGAATTCTACATACAATGCTAAGAAGTCTTGAGCCACAACTACTCAAAGGAGATTTATTCCTCTTATAGAGGACCTGTGAGAAGCCACCAATGAACAAAATTAAGAAGTGAAATAGAGCAGAGGTGGCACATGCAATGTGACACCAGGCAATGGCTAGCACCTATTCACCAGACAAATAGACCTCTGTAGGTAACTGCACAAAGTAAGAGCAACTTCATATTCAAGCAAAATCATTCAGTATCTTACATCACAAGAATTACCTAAGGCCTAACATACTCACAGAGAAAAACCTCAAAAGAAGCCAAGTTACCATCACAAGCAAACTACAAAACCCAACTCAGAAGCTCAGCATCCTCACTTTAACTAAAAGACAACACTGTCTGGTCAAATACAAGGGAAAGAAAAAAAAAAATCTCTACCAGGAAGCATGAGCAGCTGTGATTGATAGAGCAATGAGGCACAAGGGCTTAATTTGGGCCAATCAGCACCAGAGAGTGCTTACTGAGTCCCAGTAATGCAGAGATCCAGCTGACAAAAATGGTGAGAAAGCCTAGAGCTAGTGCAAAATTGTGCAATGTGGGGAGTTTCTTGTACCTTAGCATTTAAGACTGTGGCATTTTAATGCTCTCTTATACCACTGCTGCAGTTCAGTTGCACGAATCTGTGCTAATCTGCTTTTGAAAGGAAGATAGCTCTGTGGGAATAACAGCGTAACTAAGAGGCCCTGAAGGTGCATGTTTTAAGGGCAAGGTTATTTTTCTCACCTGTAAACAATTTTGTCTTTGAACTTCCAGCTGGTTTTGGAGTTGCAGTACCTGGTCCTGTAATTTCAGTCGCTGGAAAAACTGTTTCTTGTGCCTAAAGTGTGGGGGATAAGGAGAAATAAACTGATGTTGGTTTTGATTAATTTTGTGTGGGTTTTGTGGGGTTTTTTGTTTGGTTGGTTTGTTGTTTTTTTGCAGAGAATCAGTTCTAGTGACTACTGTTGTGAAAGCACAAATCACTAGTGTTAGAATCATAGAGTGGTAAGGGTTGGAAGGGACCTTAAAGATCATTTGGTTCCAACCCCTCTGCCACGAGCAGGGACATCTTCCATCAGACCAGGTTGCTCAGAGCCCCATCCAACCTGGCCTTGAACACTGCCAGGGAGGGGGCAGCCACAGCTTCTATGGGCAACCTGGTCCCGTGCTTCACCACCCTCATGGTGAAGAATTTCTTCCTAATATCTAATCTAAATCTGCCCTCTTTTAGTTTACAGCCATCCCCCCTTGTCCTATCACTACACAACCTTGCGAAAAGTCCCTCTCCATCCTTCCTGTAGGCCCCTTCAGGTACTGGAAGGCTGCTCTAAGGTCACCCTGGAGCCTTCTCTTCTCCAGGCTGAACAGCCCCAACTCCCTCAGCCTGTTCTCGTAA
>Ga0065711_1035220_pt1 | contig 22624 bp, 12 predicted proteins | sample Hoacrofraction12_FD_59098 | JGI IMG/M metagenome (GOLD analysis project Ga0065711, IMG submission 59098) | Hoatzin crop microbial communities from Cojedes, Venezuela - Epithelial fraction 12 v2 (version 2) | ecosystem: Host-associated > Birds > Digestive system > Esophagus > Crop | place... | reverse complement strand
CCCCCTGCCGAAGCAGGGTCACCTACAGCAGGCTGCACAGGACCTTGTCCAGGCGGGTCTTGAATATCTCCAGAGAAGGAGACTCCACCACCTTCCTGGGCAGCCTGTTCCAGTGCTCCGTCACCCTCAGAGGGAAGAAGTACTCCAGTTAGAGGAGTGATGGACAATTGTAGTTAAAATCCACATGACACTAGAGCTCAATTAATTTTAAAACGCCTGTCTTAGGTATTCGCATTAAAGTCCATGGGTACTTGTATCATCTGAGAAAAGCACTAGAGTGCAAACATAGGCAAAAGCAGCTGGTACCTTGTGGCAGGTAACTGTAAAGGAGGACTGAAGACATCACTGGTGAGAGATTGAAGGGCCATGTGGGAATTACAGTGAAGAAATGTGGAAAAGCAGCTACTCACCCACCTTCAAAGCATTAATTTTGCATGTGTATGCTGTTTGAGCTTTGTCCCTTACTACTTCATTACTGTAGCCAAAACCACTCGCCCGCTGTGAAGCAATGCCTAAATTGGTGTTAGCCACTTTAAGGTTGTCCTTTACTTTCTGTACAGTGAATTTTCTATGTCATTATAGCAAGTCAGTAAGCATTGTTAGCATTATTTTTCCTCTTGATGCGTGCCATTAGGCATATTTGGTATCAAAGTGAAAACTCAGAATTATGAGTATTTTTTTCTTATGAAATTATGAATAAAAAGTTGGTCACCCTGTTTGTTTAGATAATTTAAAAATTCTTTCTAGCACTGTGTAGTCCTGACTGTAGCACATGATTTTGTGACAAATATAATTGTACTGTTTCGTGTATTTCATCAGTAGCAACAGTAGATTCATCAACATCCACATACATCTTTATTTTGTGCTCACATGTCTTTAGGTGTTTTGAACCTTGGAATTTAGAACCTTGTCTCCCATTTCGTACCTTTGCTGGATTCTTGTTGATTTGTGCCTTGTAAGTTGCTTAAGAATTCTCCCAATTTCCCCTTCCACTCCTCCTAGTACTGCATTAAGGCTGACTTTAAGTGTCCAAAAATGTGATGTGCTCCCAGCATCAACAGGGCTTAAGCCTAATACCTGTTTTAATCTTCTATTTTTTTGAAGTATCTGGTTTTTATACAAACATAAAATTTCTATACAGCATAAAAATAGAACACATAATGCATCAGTAAGAATATACATGTGTATCATATAGAACATTATATAGTAAAACGTAGTATCTGTCACTGGTAACTTACCAGTAATGAAAATCTCTTATTTTTAGTATCCGTAAAGCGTAATTGCGTTATGAATATTTTGCCCTAATTTCTTTTTTTGTGTTGTCAAAACTCAATACTTCATGTATACTTTTTGTAGATTTGCACCTGTGAGATATGAACATTACTATCAAATTGGATATCAGATTTTTTTAAGGTGGGGTATTTCATTTTGTGTCGGTCCCAAGAGAGTGTTTTGGTTTAAAGAGAAGTCTTTTTAAAATGTATTTGTGGATTTTTATAAAACCAGAAGATGGCAGCAAGTGTTGACTAGAATTTTGTACCACTAAACCACTTCACACCTTCAGAGCAAATCGATATCCTTTGTAATGCAAGCATTTGCTTTGAATGTGATGTGTAGCAGAAAAGAGCTGATTTACATTTGCATCGGTACTATTATTCTTACACAGGGAAGTAAGAGGGCTAATCCATTTCAAACAGATTTATCCATTTGAAAAGACTAATGCTGTGAGGGACTGTCAGTGTGCATATGCCAAACAAATAATGCAATGATCTGTCTAATACGTTCCCTGATAATGCAAAACAACATGTATAATGATGTTTTTTTCTGCGTACTGCCATCTCTGAAGCTTTCTGCAGCATGTGTTTGGAAGATAGACGCTGTTTCTGAATAGGCATATCAAGAGTTGAAAGTATTAATGGTGATGGAAATTACCTTGTATGTTGATTCTGGGGTAGTGCAGAATGAGGGAAGTGCTTCCATGGAGATTGGTGGGAACACTTAAAACTGAGGTCTAATTCTCATTGGTGTATCAGTCTATTTCTAGTTCTGCGGGGTGGATGGGAACCCAGCCTGGGACTTGAGCAATGAACCAGCAAGTAGAGGTTCAGGAGGTTTAGTGCCTGGTTTCTAGATTTTAATTTGGGTATTGTATGTAATGTCAATTAGTGGAAAGGCAGGAGCAAACTCAGACTATACTCTCTGCACATTTTTATTAGAATAGCACACTTGCCCACAGCAGTTGTCTGGGATATCTTAAAATCCTTTCTGAAAGTCACATACTGGGCCACACACTAAAAGTAGCTTTGAGTGGATAGCTCAACAGATCTAGATGAAGTTGAAGAGACAAGGAGTACGCCCTAACTAATATAAATTACAGTGAATCAGAGGGGAGCTGGGGGAAATATAATGACCCTCACACATCATTAAATAATAGTTTTGTGATATCAGCATCCTTCAAAGTGTTTCAATCTAAAGAATTGTAGTGTAGCTATTTTGATGTCAGGTTTAAGTATCATCCAAAATGGTCTGGAAGCCACTCATGTGCCTTCAGCATATTTTGCCTCATCTGGGCCTTTATGAACCTGAAGGATCTTAATTTATTTAGTTTCTCCTCAGAGAAACCATCCCATAACTTTGATTATCCTCATTGTCTTGATTTTGTTTTTCCAGTTTATTTCTTCACGATGTACGTGAGCAATGGGTTTTATACAATGGCATATTGGTGTTTATTCAGTGATGTAATGATGTTGTCTGGTATTCTTTTTCTGTTAAATTGTAACATGTTATTTGCTTATCTGTATCTGCTGGTAGTCCAAGAGTCATATAGTGAGGGAAGGAAAACAGTTGAACTAATAATGTTGGGGGTTTTTGGGGTTTTTTTTTTTGCATTGCAACAGCATGTTCAGGAATCCGCTTCACTACCTTCTAAATAGAACATATGTGAAGCTTTTTATTTTTTTCCTCTGATCAATGAGAACAGTAGTGGAAAAAAAATGGACAAAACATGTGAACTCCAAAGTGAAGTAAATGGCCATAATAAATTTGCAGGAATCAAAAGAAAAAGAACAGATTTATTGGATTGTTTTATGTAAGAAAGATTCTGTGTTGCACTGGTCGGGGTAAAGTTGGTATGAATATTGTTCAGCGATCTGAATGTCATCCAGCTGGTTGAAGAACTGAATACAAAATTAGTGCTTTGAAGAGTGCAAATATCAAAGTGTCTTAAAGCATGGCCGGTCAATACTACAAGATTGAACAGCAATGAAAATGAATTGTTATACCTACCTATCTACTGGTCACTGAATACTACTGAAAACTGGGTATGATTTATTTCCAAAATCAATTTCAGTTCAGGAAGTCCCACAGCCCATTTAATCAATCCTGCAATATTCTAATCACTTTTCTGGTTTAGAGACAAGTTAGATAGAAATAAGAATTTAGACAGGAAGTAATGACATTATTTTTTCTGCTAGATCAGTTGATTGGTTTGATCAGCTGATTCTCTGGTTCATCAGGTGACTGGTGAATTCCACAAGAAACTTCACTAGTTTTCTAATATAAACAAGCTATAACAGTGATTCTCAAATAAACCCATTACCCCAATATGCAGGTCTAAGAACATGTTCTTCCACAATATTTTATACACAGTGTAACTTTACCTCCAAACAAGTTTACCTGGAGTCATAACTGGAAGAAATGTGAAAGAGGACAGTTAACACATTTAGTCATCTGCTACTGCACATAGCCACAAGTGAAATGTCCTTTTTTCAAAATTAATTACAATATTCTTCATTATTGCAGCAAAACAATGAGCGTTTTCTTCAAAACTAAACATCTGAAAGAGTGGAAATGTGCATTTTCAAAAGTCTGTGGCTACTGTTAAATATAAATTAGCATTTAGTGCTTTGTTGGTTAACTCAACTTCTTTGAAGAGTGAAGCACGCTACTTACACCATGATAGGTTCACGAAGTCCACTCATTTACTTGAGGTATTTTGTAGTGCTGTGCAATCAACAGGAGAAAACAGAGACTGGTAATTGAGAATGAATGTCAAGTAGTGTCAAGACTCCTCAGTTCACAAAGCTGGTAACTCTGTGTGATTGCATTTGTCTCTTTACAGCTGATATGGTCTCCCTCTTTACCAGCTTTTGATGGAACATGTATTATTAAACTGCTGACACAACTACACTAGTGCTATGGCATTTGTTTCTGAGGATGGGCAACTCTGCAAAATGATATTAATGAAAAAATAAAAGTTAGACCTTGATTTTGACGGCATATTGCCTCTAACAAAAAAAAAAGCCCACTTAATAAATGCAAATCAGTGAAGCATGAGAACATCTGGATTGGTTTCTTGACTGTATGAGTGATGAATTCTCATGTCTATTTATGTTTCATAGTTTTTGTCCCTTACTTCTATTTTTGATTTACCTTATCTATCATTACCATTAGTACTCTCTTACATAGTCGTTCCTCATCCCATTCAAATTAGTTTCTTAGTACACAGTGGAATGTAAAGCCTCTTGAGGGTGATATGCTGTTGTAATATCACAATTTCTTGCTGGATTGCTTAATCAGTAGTGACGGTGATATAAAACAATGCACCACAGCTCTGAATTGTTCTGTTATTCAAAGACATCTACACAATAAACTGGTTTTACCACAGCCAGAGAAAACTAGACTTTTAAAAATATTTTTTAAAAATGTTTTAAGACGTTGATGTTCCATTAAATGTGTATCAGTCACATTAAAATAAATTGGTCATCACTAGTGGCACTGTTAGAAAAGACTATAAAAGATTTGTGTCTTCACATAGCCTAAAGAAATGCCAAAAACTCAGAGAGCTGCTTTGGCCAGTGTTAAAACTCTGCTGTACTTTCTTGATACCAAATTTATCTCAGCAAGGAGGTACACTCTAAGAAACAGTACTATTATATATACTGTCACATTTTTTAGCTTCTGCTTTTTTTTGCAGCATGCCAAGTGCAAGAGGAAATCTTAGGTTTGGAGCCCAAATGCGTTCTAAAGCCTGGCCTTATTTTTGGCAACTCTTTGATTACATACATGTTTTTTATTTTAAGTACATTTCCACTGCCCACATGTCAACAAGACTCTGTTGTAAACCCACAGACAAATACACTTACTGTACCAAAATTCATGTCCTCACACAGGGACTTCCTTCCTTGGTATGCTAATAAATACTCAAGGGTTCAAAAGCATGAGTGGAATTCTCCTCTGTAAGTGGAGAATTTATCATTTATCTGCAGCTTCGGTGTGGGTGTCTGCTTCCAGGGATGTGGATACAATACCAGTTCACAGCTTGCCAATTGCGGTAACTTATCTTCAGGTAGATGTGAGACAGAGTGAAAAACAATGTTTTTACTCTTCTTGCTTTTCAAAGCAAAATTCCTTTGAATAGTTAATTTTGTTAATTTTCATGTATTTTTAGAAAGGAAACAGAAGTGGAATGTTCAACTATTGTTTTCATAGGAGGATCATGGTGTGGTCAGACTACTGAATGACACCAAGACAGAAGTTATGCTAATGGAAAATTCCTAATGAAAAAGAGTGAGGGCCTGATTCTTTGAAAATTACTTCTATTTCGCAACATTTTTATTTTTCAGACTTGTCAGTACTGTTATTAGAAGTTTGTTGGTTGTTCAATTGTAGAAGATGGATAGGATTAAATAATTGGCTTTTGCTAGGTGCCTCAACTACCTTTATTAGCTCTTATGTGTAATTATTTCCTACCCCTGTTCTGTATTTGCATCCATTCTTGGCAGTTCCTGCAATCACTTTGCTTACAAAAGAAATTTATTTTGTTCTATATTCAGTCACAACCTCTAGTTAATCAACTTTGCACCAGTTGGTGCTGAAATACATCCACTGGCATGGCCTTTAGACTGCTGAATGTATTCTTCCCCAGTGGTGAAACCGTACAAATTACTATGCAATGATAAGCATGTAATAAATTTAACATGGATATATAAGGCTATTTATTACCTCTTCAGTTTTTCAAAGTTTAAGCTTTTGTGTTACTGTATAATCTAATCTGAGAGAGGAAAAAAAGAATATTTATTTTATATTGGTATATGGTCTTCTATGTGACATACATTTAAATAGAGCTATTTGGCTTTTGGAGTTTATGTAGTCTGTACTGCATTTATGCACCTGTCAAATCATACCACCAAGAGTCAAATTACAGCTTGTTCTGGTAATAGATACAACTGCCAGACATGACAGTGTGGAGAGACATAATCATTGTCTAACACAAATCTTGCCTGTCTTAAGACCTATCACAAATATACAAATTAAAAAAAAAACTTGAATTTGTACTTTTCTCCCCCCCTTCCCCAATGTGACTTTACACAGCTAAATGCATAGAGTGGTGTGTATTTACTTTGGAATTATTTAAGTATTGATTTTCTCTGTCTAGATTCTAACGGTTTAAAATGCAAGAATGTATTTTGTTGCATCTCCAGTAAAAAAACCCTGTGGAAATCCTGGAATTTCGTATTGAGAAATGCCTTCCAAATTAATTTGTTTGGAATTCAGATTTACTTAAATCCATTTTCCCCAGGACAAAAAGGAAGATTTTTTTTTTTTTGCACAAATTTGAAACTAGTACCTGTCTCTTCCGGCCTGAAAATAATGACAAACCCCTACCTTCTTTTCCATGGCAAGAGTTCATTTAGAAGACGTAACCATTAGAAAAATTAATGCTGAAATTGATAATATGAGCCCACAATTTTCAAGAAGCTCTTTTGGAACTGCAAGGATGAGAAAACCACTATATGTGATGGGTTTGCCTTGGCTGGATGCCAAGTGTGCACCAAGCCACTGTATGACTCCCCTCCTCAGCTGGACGGGGAAGGGAGAAAATAAGATGGAAAAAAACATGTCAGTCAAGATAAAGGCAGTTTAATAAAGCAAAAGCAATGGCCAAGCATGGAAGCAAAGGAAAACAAAAGATTTATTCTCTACTTCCTATCACAAGGTGATGTCCAGCCACATCCCAGGAAGTGGAGCTTCAGTACACATGGTGGTGCTCTGGAAGACCAATGTTGTAACAATGTGAGAGAGAGAGAGAGAGAGAGTGTGTCTGTGTCTGTGTCTGTGTCTCTGTGTGTCTCTGTGTGTGTCTGTGTCTGTGTGTCTGTGTGTCTCTGTCCCCGGAATATCCCTGTAGTCAGTTTGGGTCAGCTGAACTGTGGCATTAATGAAGTTCATTCACCATAGCAATTTGAACAACTTTCAACTTTTTATTACAGAGTGAGAGAGTAAGTCAAAACTGAAGAAGACTTCAGTTGTTGAAAGTTCTTTGAAGCCCGTTGAGTATGAACCAGGCTGCTGAATAATGCAGACAAGATAATGAACTGCAGATAAATGATCCCGAGCGGGCCCCTGCTGAGTGCCAGGAGAATGTTTATTTGGTAGATTTATTATCTTAACATCTTTTTGCAGTGACCTCTAATTTAAAGAAAATACCTGAAACATTTATAATCTGTGTGGTTTTATTTGTAGCTGCAAGACAATATTATTTATCTGGAGCAGCTGCAAACAGTTGTCTGTTGAAGATGTAGACTCAGTTTGCTAAATTCTTCTTGCAGGTATGTAAATGTAGTTAAAATTTGAGTAGGAATCTTAGTCAAATCTGTTCTTGGACAAGCAGTTAAGACTGGCCATTTATCTTCAGGGCAACAAATGCAAAAACCTTTTGCAAAAGGTTTTTTTTGATGCTTATTCCTCTTTTAATAGAAACACCTTGCTTTATAAACATTGTTACTATTGTTTGTTTCCTGTATATCCTACTGTTGTGATAAAGAAATACAGGAAGTTTTAAGGAGTTGCTTAATAGAGAACACAAGGACTTTCATACAGAATTAACAGATATTGCTGTGCTTGAGTGTTGTAACGTATTGGTGTCACCGGCTGCATTAAGGTTCGTTCACCAGAGGCTGTTCTGGGGCTGAAGCTCCTTTACTTCACTCTTCACAGGTACAGTATAAGTAATACTGAGAAAGGCATTTCAAAAAGTCAAACGTCAGTTCCCTGTATTTTTCTTTTAACTCCATAAACTACATAAACTACTTAATGCCCACTGCTGTATAGAATTTTCCACTCTCATACAGCTTCTAGGTGTGTACCACCTTCCTCTTCAGTTCCCAGAAAAGCTTCCTTCCCAGCAGTGAGACTCTTGGCAAGAAAAATTGCAGTTAGGCTTTTTACTAGTTAATGGTTCATCAGCAAGAGGGCTAGTCTTGAAGGTCTTGAGTGGGTCCAGGAGATAAATTTTCCTCAAGTTCTGCTGTACACTACAATCACATTTCTATGAACATATGGTATTAGCTCTAGGATTTTAGATTTACAGAGAAAATTTGTTGCAGGACATCTTATCTTTTTAACAGCATAATTTAAATTACACAGTTGTACAATTTAATCTTGAATTCTTCTTCCCTAGATTCAGACACAGGAGCTGTAAACAAGGGATGTATGCAAGGATCACAATACTGTTTTTTTGCTACTGGGCATTTTTCGGTTGCAAGTGAAAAAAGCACCAGAGGGTTACCTCATTTCTTGGATACCCTTTCAACTTCCGGTGAAACCTGAGAGCCTTCTGTAATGAGGTGACTACCTTGGTAGACAAGGCGAGAGCAGTGAATGTTGTTTATCTCAACTTTAGGAAGGGATTTGACACTGACTCTTGTAGCATCCTCATAAACAAGCTGACAAAGTTCAGGTTAGTGAAGTGGACAGTGAGATGGACTGAAAACTGGGTGAACGGCCAGGCGCAGCAGGTTGTGGTCACTAGTGATTTACCTCAGCAGACAATACTGGGGCCAGTACTGTTTAACATGTCATCAGTGACCTGGACACTGAGACAGACTGCACCCTCAGCAAGTTTGCAGATGACACAAAACTGGGAGGAACAGCAGATACACCAGAGGGACCTTGACATGCTGGAGAAATGGGCTGGGAAAAATCTCATGAAGTTCAGAAAGGGGTAATGAAAGATTTGCCCTTTTGGGAGGGACAGCCCCATGTACCAGTATGCACTGGGCGCCACTCAGCAGGGAAGCATCTTTGCAGAAAAGGACCTGAGGGTCATGGTGAACACCCAGTTGAACATGAGCCAACAGCCTCTGGAGCTGCAATGGGCAGAGTGCTGCCAGCAGATTGAGTGAGGTGATCCTTCCTCTCTAGTCAGCACTGGTGAGATACATCTGGAGTGCTGGGTGCAGTGCTGGCTGGGCCTGCCAGTAAAGCAAAGATACAGAGATACTGGGGTGTGTCCAGTGCAGGGCCACAAAGGTGATAAAGGGACTGGACCATCTTTCATATGAGAAGAGGCTGAAAGAGCTGAGACTGTCTAGCCTGGAGAGGAGAAGGCTCAGGGATATCTTATCCATGTGTGTAAAGGTCAGACAGAAGGGAATGAAGAAGAGGGAGCCAGACTCTCTTACTGAAGCCCACTGACAGGACAAGAGGCAATTAATTAAAAGCCACAATATTTTGTCTAAGCACAAGAAAACATTTTTATACTGGGGGGTGGACAAACACTGGCAGAGGTTGCCCTGAGAGAGTGTGGAGTTTTCTTCTGTGGAGATACTCAAAACCCAGCTGGACATGATCCTGGGCAAGCTGCTCTAGGTGACCCTACTTAAGCAGAGGTTTGGTCTAGATGATCTCAAGAAGTCCTTTTATGCCTCAATAATCCTGCAATACTGAGTAGTTTCTGGGAAAGGCAGGAACAATGTGCTTTTTTCCATGCTTATGTGCAGTGCATGTGTGTGCTGCTATTGTTTTGGAAAACAGGCGCTTAGCAATTAACTTCTCTGGCTATTAGTGGTGTTGGTATTTATGAGGGTCTGGTCTGGTGGTGAGAAGGAGGAAAGAGAAGAAGCAGGAAAAGAAAGATTTTTTTTTTTAGTTTCTTTTTTGTTTATTCTGCACAAGGCCATCAACACTTTTATCAATATGACACACATTTCAGCAAGTTAATGGTATTCAACAAGTTCATATGAACCTGTACATACTGAACAATTCATATGTTTTAATATTGAAATGAGAAAGTGTTATTTTATGTGGCATTTAGCATGTATTCATAAATAATCATGCATACAAACATATTAAGTCACTTAGAACTGTAATTAGTAATTTTCAAGTCCTGGCAGCCAGCAGGATTCAATTGGAATATACTATTTGGCCTACTTGGCCTTAATAAAACTTTCAAAGAAGGGGCAGCATGTCCTTTTTAATCTGCTTCTCAATGGCTAGTAGTAAATAAATGAACATGAGATTGGTGGGTATGACAAATTAATATGCACACTGACATCTTATAAACACAGCATTGCTTGGGGAATTACTATATGAATAGATATGAGCAATTATATGTTTTAAATGATTTATTTCATTTTCCAAATAATATACCACTGAAGTGGAAATTGATAAAAAAGAGAATACAAATACAATATTATATCAACTTTTTACTGAACTTATTAAGTGGAGGCCCTCTTAATGAGGAAATTAATGAATGAAGCAGTTCATTATGGCTAAGCATTCTTTGTGGTCGTTAAGAATTTGTCAGCATAGACCTGTCATAGTCAGTTTAATTATGATTAATATCTTATCTTGAATTCCATCTCCATTCATATCTGAGAAACAAATGCAAACCCTATTACATGATCAAAGTTCACAAAATAGGGTGAGTTGCTGATGACCTTCTATTTTATTCATCTTCACATTCATATTTATCAGTTTTAACAGGTACTAAAGTCAATCTTAGAATATTTTAAAAAATACATTTATTCATGGTATGTATATACAACCTCTTGTTCTTAGAAGCAGGATCTTACATTCAAGATGAAATATCTCAACAGCTTTATTACCCTTTCTCAAATGCAGTTACCACTATTTTATGGCGATTTGAAGGAGAGTGACTATCTTAGTCTCTCAGAATTACTGTAAGTAAGACTCACTAGACTGCATAATTTAAACAGATTTTATTTAGCCAAAGCTCTCATAAACATCAATGCAAATTGTACTTCAGCTGTAATAGAGGTTTAGTCTGCTAGTTGTATGGTTTTTTCTCTATATGTCTGTGAATTGACGCATCAGGAGTGTGTTTTAATTAGTTTGTTTTTCTAAGGGCCTGTCAGTCATCAGTGGCCCATAATTCCCAGTGTTTGACCCTATATTGGATCAGTTCAGTCTTGTCCACATTAGGAGTTCAGTCTGAAATAGCCCACATGCTGTGTTTTGCTGTGTTGTACTGGTTACATTAATATTACGATTCCATTCTCTTATTTTCTTAACAAAATAACTAAACAATTTCTATGGTTGGACTCTCCACCTGTAATTCCTCTTCCCTTTTCTGAGTATCTTGGCTAATTTCAGCCAAGCCTCCACCTTTCCAGAGAATTATAGGTCTCATAAGTATGAAATTTCTTCAGCATTCATGAAGACTGCTGACTGAATGAAAAACTAAGCAAAGATATGGGAGTGATGGGCTTTAGGGAATAAAGGATACAAATATGTAGTGCCCCAGCTTTCGGGTTTCCAGTGCTCACACAAAACTTTGTTTTGTCTTACAGACTTGCAAAACAAATTATTTTGCCTTTTCTAAGAAAGAGACCAGCGCAAAAGATGATGTTTTATCTCTATTAAGGGATTTAATATGATATTTTTTGCAGTAGAGGAGACTCTTGATTAAAGTTTCTGACAATGCCGATGTTGTCACATGATAGCATACTTTTTAATATTTATTTATTTTCATTCACTGCACTAGTAGCATGTCCCGTAAATGAATCAGGGTTATATGGTAACAGCTTGAGCTTGCTAAACCTCATCCTCATTAGCTGCAGAAGTTAGGCAGGAGTTAGGCTGATCTTCAGAAGGAGATAAAGTGGTTGCTAATTGAGGAAAGGAGATTTCCAGGGCAGAGGCTGAAATTCCATCGTGTTCTCTTTTTTGGAGCCTCTGAGATGACACTGGACAAAACCACTAAGCCAGCATCTTCACTGATGGCCATTTGCTAAGAGTTCCTCAGATTTGAGATAAAAGGGAGAATTTTGTGGAAATTTGAGTCAGCTGAGAACATATGGGATGATTTGGAAACACTAAAATAAAAAAAATTTCATCTATTTCTCAGACTTATTAGCCTAAGCCATCAGTAATACAAATATAAACATGCAGTCTTCTTGGCCCCTTGAAAGACATAGGCTCTAAATGTAAGGGTAAGTGGGATCTGCAACTTCATTTTCCTGTAATTTCTAATCATTCTTAAATTGTTACCAAAGGGAAAATAATGGATGGATACAATCCCATCATTCTCTTTAACCAGAATGACCTTTTGATGTCAGTATTTGAGAAAAGGGATTTAACTTACCTAGCTGAAAACAACTTTACCTAAATTTACCTACTTCAGGAGAATCCTTTTCAGTCACAAGCATTTACACTGTTCTTCATGGTTTTTGTGATGTGCTCTTCAACATCAAAATACTGTGAGTTCAGTTCAACTTCAAACAACTGTGTGAGTTGCGGGGTTGGGGGGGATGGGAAGCCCAAAATCTTGTGACATCCAGCAAATCATTCTTTCTTGTGCCTTTTTTCCATGAAAGTGAAGAATTTTAGTTTTCCTAACCACCTGAAGACCATCTCATTTCACTTCAGATCCCTAGTACAGTGAGAGACAATTGTACCTCACCAATGTAAAAGTCTGTGAAATCAAAATAAGTGGTCTGTGTGAGAGAAATGTTTGAAAGACCACATTTTAATTATGATTTCCCATAGGCATTTGGGGTCATATGTTTAAGACCGTGTGATGTACTTAAAAGTTATGTCTTTCAGCAGTCTCCACTACTGACTTCATGAGTCTGCCCTTTCGAAAAGCACCCTCTATCATATTTATGATGTTGTCTTACTTAAACTGGGTACTAATCTAAGTCTGCTGAAGGCTTGATTGTACTCCTGTGACTGTCACAGCAGCGAATCCCATGGGAACAGTATGGGTTTGAGCAAAGATTTCTGTGCTGTATTGGTGACTTTGTAACTCGCTTCCAGGTCATGTCTTAGTCTTGTCACTCTGCCCCTCAGTGTTTCCAAGGTAGTTTCTTTCTGCAGCTGTCTCTCTTTCTTCTCATTCATATTGATTATCACAAGATCATCCTCCTACTTTATCTTTCTTTGATTTCTGCACAACTTTGTTGATAACGTCTGCTTAAAAAAGTTTAAAATCTCATCTTAAATTCTCTATGCTTGCTTTCCACTCATTATATCAAATCTCAAACCTCTTTTTGCTTACTCTTTTCCTGTATTACTCCCATTTGCTTCCACTCTGCTAGTGCTCACAAGTACTTATACTCATCAGATTTTGATGCAACAATTCTTCCCAGTCACAAATGTGTCTCCCTGTATGCATGATTCAAGCTCCCTGTTACAACCCTTGCAAACCCTACCTTGCTCACATTCAGGTTACCTCTAAAACTCACTTAGACTATTTGGTGATTTTTAACAAATTTCAGTTTTATATCTGTTATAATTATATAGATATTATTTTATTTGTATAAATGGTATGCAATTTGTCTATTATTATTCCCCTTCTGATCTCTGTCTGTAGGTCACAGCCTCTTCAGATCAAGGCAGTCTCAGGTATCCAGTTGGCATTGTTCATCCTATTGCTGGAATCATTTTAATGACAAAGTAACTTAACTATCTAATCACAGCATCGCCACTCTGCTATTATGGAAATATGAAAAACATTATGTCAAGAAGCATTTTCAAAATACAAACAAAAACAATTAGGGCATGCACCTTTCTTCTGTTTGTTTATTCATGTAAGATCTCTAGTTTATAATAGTTTGTAAAAAAAAGTCCATCTCTAATGCTAGTCATGCACAGTTCAAAAATACATACAGGCCTAAAGGTGATTGCAAGTTAGAAAGAAGTCATTTCCTGGGATCAGATTCTCCCTTGCTGCCATTTACTGCAGCCACGTATATTTGTGCAAGAGAAGCATGAGCCGACACCTGAGTAAATCTCTGCATTCACTTTCATTGGTGACCATTCGTATCATATTTTGTGCTGGATTAAATACCTTTAAAAGGTCATGAATCGTCATCCTGAAAAGCCTGGATTACCCTCAGTGATCTAGTACTGACATGCTTATGTTGACAGTGTTTTCATTCTGAAGTCCCTTTCTGTGTCACTGGGTAGAAGAACAGAGATAACTGAGTCTAAAGGGAGGCTCCACAGCTACAGCAGCAGAGGCAAGACTTGTTGTGCTGGTGGGACTACTGGAAGTGACAATTCCTGTATGCTTCACTGGTATACTGATATTTGAACATAGGTGATTTTTCACCTAGTAAATAAATAGTACAAAATAAGAATGATAAACATGGCTGGATAGTTGCAGCCTAACTTTTCAGTTCTTGCTCAAATAGGACCCCTGGTTATCTGCTCAGTACTTACTGGGATTGTGACTTATCTTTTCATTGCTCTGGTTTTTGAATCTCTGTATTGATTTCTGTGTACTCTGAAAGAAAAGGAGCATGGAATTGAGTATAACAAGGTAGAAGTATTTCAGCATTACTTAAATACACATAGGTAGGAATAGTTTCACAAAAGAATGTATATGCCTGAGCTGAGTAGCTGAATCCAGAGCCCCGGATATGTGTGTCCAGCATCCCCACAGAAAATATTTGCTTCAAAATGGGATACATCAAAGTCCTTTCAATGAGATGCCTAGCATAGCCCGTTTTGACTGAGCATTTAGCTCCATTCCTTTATTCTGTCGCTGGAGGTGATGTGTGTCCTGGTTTCCAGCAACTCTATGATGGTAGCATTCACTCAGGTTGCAGGAGACCTGGTTCAATTTCTTTGTAGGGTGAGTGAAATCTCCTGTCTTGCTAGAGCATGCTGTTAATTAGCTGTCCCATTCCACCTACAGCAGTAAGACGTTCCCTGGGTGGCTAAAATTCTGTTGACTGCGAATCAGACCAGCCAGATGCAGGCACATGGCAAAGTGCTCAGTCTTATCCCTTGCTATCTTAAAGGACTTTGCTCCTTTTTTATTATGTGCATAGAGACTGAAGCCCAAAACCCTTTCCCTGATAGGCAAAAGATTCCCAAACTCAATCGTATTATTAGCAACATCTCTTAGCAGCTAGGGCATGTGACAGAAACACAAGACCTTGTAGAGGCCAAGAAAAAAGTGACAAACTCACCCATTTAGTGGAAAAGGAGGCACTCCTGTGGAGGGACTAGCAGTTCCCAGTTGCGTGCTCTGCTCAGAGGAAAAGTCAGCAGCTGAGCAGCTTTCTGTGATCCCCTCTCCCATTCCATGGCCTGCCACCCCGTATTTGACAGACACCAGCCTCTGGGCCACTATGAAGTGGTCCCTAGCCACTAGTAGCACTGGTATTGTAGCATGACAGTACCTGCAGAATTTTTGGGTTTGCTATTTATAGAATCATAGAATCACAGAATCGTCAAGGTTGGAAAAGACCTCTGAGACTATCAAGTCCAACCATTTGTTCAACTCGTGAAATCCCATAGACTATAAATTACAATTAAAAAACCTGTATCTCCGTATACAATACTTAGATTATTTTCGTAACATGATGTTGGATAGTCTAATGAACTAGAATAATGCTGATGCTAATGTTTTCCTATACCTATTAAGAAGGTGTAGCTCTACTCTTCATTCTGAGTGGTTAATCTACTTTAATATGCTTGATCCCTAGGCAATTGTGTGCCAGAAATGCAGAACATGTCAGCAATTCTGCGTGTAGAACTGGCAGATCTACATTTTTTCACCAAAACAAGAGACTGATTTGACTCCTGGTGAAGTAAGTGGAACTTTTGCTTTTGATGTCGGTAGGAACAATAGCAGAGCTATGACATTTCCTTGGCTAAAGCTTTATTTATTCTGACTATCGTAGGGAATTTTTTTAAACTTCTGTTCCAAAAGACATGGAATCAGTGGTATAGACTGGCACAGATGGGCCAGTGTGCCACTCTAAGCTTTTTTACATTTTAAAGACCCAGTGGTAAAAAGACTACAGACAGTGACACAGCACAGAATGTAGGTTGTGTTTAGGCAGCTGTTCCTCAGTTTTAGACAGATTTTTTTTTTTTAAGCTTCCTTCTTTGTTCAATATTTGTTTTATGATGATCAGGAACGTAGTTGTGGAAGCCAGTAATGTTTCTCAGGGGGATGCAGTCAGAACCATAACCCACTAATAAACATAAATTAGGGTGTCACTCATGTTAACCTCACACTAGAAAGCAGAAAAAAACCCAGAGAATGTGTCTCTTGAAATAAAATTTAACAGCCATAAAAAGGATTGTAAAAGGGGAAATAATGTGTAATTGAAAGAGCCTATGGGTAACATTTATTTGTGCTGGTAGTGTAAAATAGATATCAAGCAGTGGAGAGAAAAAAATTTTGTGAAAAAGTGAGATTTTCTGCTCCAAACTCATTAACTGTCAGTGTGGAGCCTTAGTATGCATAATATTTAAACACATGATAAAAACAGAGTTTTGGTGCTGGAATGGTGAGAAGTGGTAGTAGGAGCAGATTATAAAATTTCCAGTCATGGGTACTTTTTAGAAGTCTCTTCTCTCAAGTTAATGAGATTATAAATATGATGCATATCAGATTGCATTTTAAAGAGATACAAATTTTAGATTTGTGGTTATAAAGAAGGACTTTGAACTTTGGCAGTTCACACTTTCAAAAGACAAAGAGAGATTTCTGGGTTGTGGGGAAGGCAGAGTGCAGGAAATTTGAATGGCTCGAGTTAGCAGTACTTTGCCTTGGATCAAGTATATTTTGTGCACTTGTAAGGCAACAGACTAAACAGAAGATTTATCCTGCATATTTTGTTGTGACGAAAGTGGAAGAGCAAATTCCTCTGCTTTTGGTTCACAGCAATGATCACTAAGCATAAAGATCTCTGAACCGGTAAGCTATGTATGTTCTACGTTTGGATACTCTCATTTTCTTTTAGTGAATCCATTCCATTATGAGACAAAAAGAGCTGTCTATTTAACTTCCACATTGACAGGCTTTTTTTATGTCATATTTTGTGTTTCTGCGGCACACCTCCATTCTCCACACATGCACACAAATGCATGCAAACAAAGTTTTGCTTTGGTTGTGCGGAGCACAGAAGTCTACTGTTTTGGTGGACTCTGGCACAAACTTCTCACATTACAAAATTCACTAGAAAATAATGTGGGTAATTTGGGGTTAGTTATTTTGTGAAAGACTAAATCATTGGCTTTTGAAGCTAAACTATGCAGAAATTATGTCTCACAATCCCTCAGTTAGGTGTTTCAACAACTTTTTTTTTCATCGCTACATTAAAGAAAAGATAATTCATTACAGAACTGTTACTCCACCACTAGCTTGGTCGAATTTTTCAGCAGAGGTATTTGCAGATGGGGTCAATCTCCATTTTTATAGCTGTCTCCTTGCTGCAGTTACAAGAGGAGGATTTTGCAAGCATTGTGTACCTTCACCCCTTTAATTCTCATCAGATAGTCTCCATGCTGCAAAGCAGTCTTCCATACCACGTTAGAAAGGTTGGTTATTTATTTTAACTGCAAGACTACTGTTGTGGATTGAAGACAAATGCAAAATACCATGTTCTGCTTGCCGTTTGTCTCCTGTAGCTTACCTGCTTAGTTGGTGTTAAAGCAAGTATATTACAAATACTCATCCTTCAAGACAAGTGGAAAGGGTAGCCTGTAACTTCAGTAGTGCCACTGGGAATATATTTGACCTCGCACCTCCAATCCTGACATTGTTTAACCATATCCCACAACTAGTGAATGTCAATTATTTGTTCAGAGGAGCCATTCATAATTGCTTGGTGTAAGCCTGCCTTTAGGATGCAAAGCAGAAAACAATGAAAATGCTACACTGGTGAATTAGAACAGCAGCACTTAAACGTATAAATTAAATAGGCCTCTTTTCACAGCTTTCTCTTTCTATTCTGAGAGGCCTCAGTCTGGTGACATCAAAGACAGGATTATGTGAGAAGATAAAAACTTGATCTAATGTCCATGTTTGAAGTCATGAAAGTCCTCTTCTCTCCAAGCCAGAATAACCCTCCTTGTAACACAATGAGCTAGGGTCCAGATGCAGGGGGGGAAGGCTTCGACAAGGCACTGGGGATGTCTCGGAGAAGCCGGAGTTGTACATTAAGCCATAATCTTACCAAATGTGCTAAAAGATTGTATGTAGGCTTTGGAAGCTTTGTCCTGTCGATTAATTTGTTAAGTCTTTCTTACAATTGAAGAATGCTGTTATGCATGTGACCGGATTGGCCTTTAATGAGAGTTTAACCTGTTTCACCTACTTACAGGGAAATTTACATCATTATATATGAGGAAGAAACAGGAAGTGCTAAAACGCAATGTCATCTAACGGTACACTGTGATCATGTGTCGATACCTTCTGTGTGTGTTGTGTTCCGTTTGTGATGTATCTGATACACTGCCTATGGATTTCAAAAGGATTTAGAATGTGAGGCTTTTTATCCTTTGAAACTTGTTCCTCTCAGTGAGGAATTCTTCTTATATTCAAATATTCTCTCATGTGGTGAAATGGTCTGCTCTGAGTCTCTAAAAATTGTCTGAGACCAATGCAAATTCTCACCTTGTAAAGATGTACAGCTTCAGTGGTTCAGAAAGATTTGTTTTTAATGTGAGCATCTCCAAAACACATGCCTTTAAAAGTTCTTGCTCTTAAAACGGTGAAACAACTGTCATGGGCTTGGACAGTCTCTCCACAGGCCAAAGGAAGTGCTTCTGTCCAGCTTAAAATGCATCCCAATTGCTGTAACGTTTTCTAAACCTCAGATACTAGTAAGCATGTTTGCCATTTGTACGATCTATGATCCTGCTGTACAGTCCTCTCTTTGCCCTGCATTTCAGACTATGATGCATATTCACTAACAGAAGAGATACCGAGATAGCAGTCTTCAGATCATAACTATGGACAATGCAACAACCCACGTGAAAATTAGAGTATTAATATACCACATGTCTGATATTCCCCACAACCTCAATTCCAGCATCAAACAATCCACCATAATTTTATCATATTCAATTCTACTCCAGTCGCAGGGGAAGAATTCTCAGTGATGTATTTATAATAACTTAAAATAATATATCTCTTATAAATATTACTAATATTTATTTACCTTGTGTACATGCTTCCAGACAAATAACTGTGTTTTTATAGAAGTACTGGAACACATATCTTTCACTTAATTTGAATTATGGTGGCAAATTGAATACTATTATTCAACAGTCTGATTTTATACTGATTTTGTATATATGATCTGTGTAGCTACACTTTTTGATGGCTATAAAGTAGTTTAATTTCTTGCTTTTTTGGTTGTATCCAGGTACACATAATTTCTAACTGCCAATTCCCAAGCTCCCTGCCTAGCTATATCTATTACATGTAAGGCCATTTCTCCTTTCTTGTACTGCGTTTAAGTCATTAAATGAATCCTGCCCTTTTCATTTGTAGAAGGTTTAGAACTGGATACTCTGTTGAATGGAAAGCTTTATTAGTGCAAGATGCATGGAAGACCCATCAGTAGCATCTTTGTTAGATTAGTTCCTGACAGACAGAGTAGTTTTGAATGTTTCTTCATGACACAGGACACACAAATCAGTGCTAATTCTATAGGCAGGTAGCATATTAATTAGATTTCATCAGGACATGTAAACCATTAGAATATGTGTTTTCCAATGGTCTTACTGCTATGACATGACACTTATGTCAAGTCAGCCTTGTGGTGGATATTTTCTTCCGGTCTAGCTTTCAGGCAGCACAGTGATGCTGAAGTGATTGGACAAGTACAAAGAAAGGTTTTCATTACTTGATGGTGGTGGGAAGGCCCTCACAGAATATATTCGAAATGTTAAAGGGGGAGCAACTTTAATCCTGCAAGAGGCTCTTGAGGCTTCTTTTAGCATTTGCAGCTCTGGGTGGTCCAGCTGAATCCTTTGTCATCGTTAGGGTCCCACTAAGCATTTTGATGACAATGCATTTCGTGGAAATTCTTGGGACGAGGGCCTGCTAGAATATTTAACAGGCTCTCAGCATCCTTTACTGCTACTGCTTCTATGCAGCTTTCATCCCCCCATCTTTCTGTATTTTGCCTCTGCTAGATACAGGAGCAGGAAAGGTTTGGCAAGCAAAATGATTGAGAATTAATAGAGTTGCGTGAGTAAGCAGAGCTGGGTCACGTCCATGCTAGAGCTGAAAGCAGTTGCCTAGCTGTTTAGGTGCGAAACAACAGAAAGCTGACATCCATCCATCCATCTATCCGTACTTGGGGCCGGATTCTGCCATCTGCCAGCATCAGGACCTCAAGGCACAGTGACGCAGTTCTTCTGAGGAGCCAAAGCTCCATGGCCCTTGGAAAAGGGATAATGCTAATGAGAAACCACAAAGCTCAAAGGGATGAGGAAACCTGATTAGCTAGCTTAGCTCAGTAAGAAAATGAAAATATTTGGCTCAGATAAGACTCAAAAGAAACAGGAAATTTGTCTGAATTGAAACTGTCTCTGAGGCAGTACTGGGACCCAGAGCTTATTTTCATGAGAGTACAAGTGGATTTTGCTGCTTTCTTCCAAGTAGGACAGGTATCAGCAACTACCCCAGAGTTTTATCAATGCAATGTGTTATTTCATAGGCCTTTATTTGTCTTCGTCTATGCATTTCTGGGCATTGAATGAAAAGGAAACTGACAAAATGAAAGGATCCTCTCATGAAAACAAGAGAGAAGAGCTTGCAAGTGAGGTTTAAACCAATATTTGTGAGGTTTAGATGCAGCCTCTGACTCTGCTACCAGCTACCTAAGCAAACTTACGTTTTCTTTGTGTTCTCCACCTGTAAAAGAAGAAAGTAGTGCCTTTTTTTCTTCTTCACCTATCTCTGTTCAACATCTAGCATAAAAAAAGTTATCTTGACTGGAACCTGTGATGTCAAGAGTGTATGAAAAAACGTACTTCACTTCTCATCTGACTTGCAAGTTCCCAAGAAATGAAAACGTTATGGCTTTGATATTTTTTAGCTATTCCTTTGTTATGGTGGTGCCTTTCACTAAGGAGATCCTGCAGTGTTTTCATCATTTGGCCTGTTAGGCTAGAAAGTAGTGTTCCTATAAGCATAACAACAGTATTAAAATGTTTGGGTAGAAGTAACTGAATCCTTTCCTTTCGCTACATCCACTGGAAAGATTTTAATAGAAACCCTGTGAATCTACCATTCCTCTTACCCTTCTGTGGCTACTGGGGGAATTGTCACCTGGATGTCAGTATCCTGATTAAATATTTAGTGATAATTTTTTAAATAAAAGAAATATAAAAAGTGAAAACGTCTTCAGCAGCAGCAGCAAAGATTAATTTTGTGAGTCGTCTTCAATGCGCCATCATTAATGTTGATTGAATAAAAGCCATTGAACATTCCTGTCATATTTAAGGGCCCAAAGTTTATGTCTGCACAGCTTGTGAATCTTTCTTCATTAATAAGCCGATTCATGCACAATTCTAATTCCTTTCACATGTCATCTGTAAGTATTATATAGAACTTTCAAAATGACCTTCCAGAATTTTGAGAATGAAGTATTACATTTCACCAAGCATTGGCAATCTTGGGAACTTTCTCCATAAATTTCCAACATTCTTGCATGAGATTCTGTTATGGATTTGTGTGGCAAGGTTTTGGTAGTGGGGGTCTACAGGGGTGGCTTCTGTGAGAAGCTGCGAGAAGCTTCCCCCATGTCTGATAAAGCCAGAGCCAGCCAGCTCTAAGATGGACCCACTGCTGGCCAAGGCCAGGCCAGTCAGCGACGGTGGTAGTGCTTCTGGGATAACGTATTTAAGAAGGGGGAAAAAAACTGTGAGGAGACAGCAGTTGAGAGAGAGACATGAGACAATGTGAGAGAAACCACTCTGCAGACACCAAGGTCAGTGAAGAAGAAGGGGGGAGGAGGTGCTCGAGATGCCGGAGCAGACAGCCTTCCCTTGCAGCCCATGATGAATACCGTGGTGAGGCAGGTTGTGTCCCTGCAACCCATGGATGTCCACGGTGGAGCAGATCTCCACCTGCAGCCTGTGGAAGGGACCCCACACCGGAGCAGGTGGGTGCCTGAAGCAGGATGTGACCCCGTGGGGAGCCTGCGCTGGAGCAGGCTCCTGCTAGGACCTGCGGACCCATGGAGAGAGAAGCCCACGCCGCAGCAAGTTTACTGGCAGGGCTTGTGACCCTGTGGGGGACCCATGCTGGAGCAGCCTGTTCCTGAATGACTGCACCCCGTGGGAAGGACCCACACTGGGGCAATCCTTGAAGAGCTGCAGCCTGTGGGAAGGACTCGCATTAGAGAAGTTTATGGAGAACTGTCTCCCATGAGAGTGACCTTCACGCTGGAGCTGGAGCAGAGTGTGAGGAGTCCTTCCCCTGAGGAGGAAGGAGCAGCAGAGACAATGTGTGATGAACTGACCACAGCCCCCATTCCCCGTCCCACTGTGCCACTCGGGGGGAGGAGGGAGAGAAATGGGAAGTGAAGTTGAGCCCGGGAAGAAGAGGGGGGGG
>Ga0065711_1006004_pt1 | contig 22624 bp, 14 predicted proteins | sample Hoacrofraction12_FD_59098 | JGI IMG/M metagenome (GOLD analysis project Ga0065711, IMG submission 59098) | Hoatzin crop microbial communities from Cojedes, Venezuela - Epithelial fraction 12 v2 (version 2) | ecosystem: Host-associated > Birds > Digestive system > Esophagus > Crop | place... | reverse complement strand
CAAAAAAAAAAAAAAAAAGTTTTTACAGATGCGGAGTTGGACTCTCAGCATGTCACCAACTCTTGATGCTGACAGAATACATGATTTGGGCAAATTGGGAACTGCAGATTTTTGGTACCACCATGTAGTTTCGACTAGAGGTAGGTAAAAAGACACATGTGGAAGCAAATTATTCATTTTATAAAAGAGCATCTGCCATAGCTTTTAATAGGAAACTGTTGTCATATTCTACTCAGGGGTTCTTTCTGCTCTGGTTAAGAAATACTGTTATGTGGCTGTGAAACTCTGCCTCTGAGTTTTTATTTCTGGGGAGCTGTGAAAAATACACTGTTGCAAGTGTTCTGATCTAGTTAGATGACTCTTTGCATCAGAAAGCCTTGTCCTGAAACTCCAGGGACGGTTCTCTGAGGGTGATAATATCTCTGTATTATGGACAACTTAAACTGGGGTGAAAATCTCATTCTTTTTCATTAATGTGATACCTGAAAGTATGAGTACTGCTATCATGTGTTTGGTGTAAGCAGAAAGAACAGTCTTGACTTCTCAGATTGTGCTCTTAGTTGAACTATTTTAAGTGAAATATAATGTCCTATAATAAAGTGATTTTTAAATCAACCATAGTAGAGCCATAGACTTATTGCTCTTTTTGAATTCACCCTACAGTATGAGTGTTAAAGTATGGAACAACTATTTGAAAACTGTAATCTTACCGTTACTACCACAGTATGTACAACTTGCGTTTTTGTTCAGACATTTCTGAGACTATATTGATCTTCAGTGAAGCCTCTAAAATTGAAGTTTTGAGCGTGTAGCAGAGCTCAGTGTTGAATTTCTTAGGAGTTCTTGGATCTTAAAAAAACTTAATTCACTGTCTCAACAGTCTTTTGTGTTGCCATTAAAGTACGGATGGAAAGTTCTTTGGACCTTGGGCTGTGCCCCGTAATTGTCCAATGTTGTTCTTCAGTTTTGTATCGCTCTGTGTGGCTGAGGAAGGAATCTCATAGCTCAGCACAGTGACTCAGCAGTGCTGCCGGCTCAGGAGATGAGAAAGAAATCAGAAGTGTAGCTATGGCCTCCTGCAGAAATTGTGAGGTGTGACATTAAGTGAATTTTTCGTGTCCTTAAAGAAGGTAGTAATTGTTTGCACAAAAGTGAGATGCTATCATCAAATGAACTTAAGAACGCTGTCCTCCTCTTGCTAGTAGAACACCTTGCTCAGCTGTTGATTTAAATCCCTGTGCTACTCAGATAGGAAATCCTGCATCTATGAAGAGAGTAATCTCTGATATGTTTTCAGCATAAGATACTTGTACTTGATCGAAGCAGTAAATAAAGTTGTGATAAGATTTGCTGATTAGTGGGAACATTTTACCCGGACCATTATCCACTTATTTGCATTAAATGCCTAAGCAAAGCTTACTGCAAGGAGAATAGTTTACCTTCACTTGAATAGGGTAATATTGGCCTTTATTTAAAGATTATTTGAAAAATAGGTTGGAAAGAAATACGTACTGTGTGGGTAACTGGCTGATTGTCAAGTGTTTTCAGTCACTCACTTCTCAAATATAAGATACAGTAATATAAATTAGGTATGAGTAGTTCATAGTTGTTTTCTTTTCTCCGACTGTGCTGTCCATGAGTTAAGAAATGGAGAAGTTTCTGATTTGAGGAGAGGCTGATGAGGAATGGAGAACAGCAACAGATTATTTTTTTTTATTTTTTTTTTTTTAAATAATGACTTCAAGTTTCTTTTCCTCTAGTCATCAAAGCAGAATATAAAACCTGGCTGCGTAGTCTTGCATAAAATACTGATATCAAGAAAAGTAACAAATGTACAGTATTTAAAAGAATATAGTTGTCTTGGTGCATTTTTAAAAAAAAATGTTGAAATGAGAGCTCTTACTTGGTCTTCTTACACATCATGTAACAAATTACTAGTAATGTTTAGTTTGGAATGTGAAATGCTTTGGTTTAGCAGTTTTGACTGTACAATTGAAACATTTACACTTGCTAGAAGAGCAGATTTGTAGTCAGGCAGTAAGTTCTACTGAGTAGGTCATATTTCATTATGCTGCCTTTTCCTCATCCTTGTTGTGGGAGCTGGAATAGAACAGATTTCTGGGAAAACCTCAACTTGAGGGAGAACCTGAAGGTAAGGTGTGGTCACCATGTCAGTGTACAAGCTACGCTAATGATCTTTATTGCTTATCAAGTGAAAATGCCGGCTGAAGTATTCTTGTCAGCCTGTATTTAAAAAATGTGATGAGAGCTTTGAATAGTTGCTCCTAGCTATGTCAAAGACAAATAGTGTTTGATGGTTTGCCATGAACAAGGCCGGAATTGTAAGTTGTAATTTTTCAGGTGAGGAAGAAAAATCAAGAGGTGCAGGTACAGAGTCCCCAGAAAAATCAAATAACACAACTGTTCATATAGCGTATCAGAATAGAAAAACAAGTATATTCAACTCAGAAGTAAATTTATTGTAAAAGATAAACTTTAATGATCTGTTCCGTGAGGAAACATAGTGATAAGGATCAAAAGAAGATACAAACTAACTGGTGAGATTACGGCCATGGCAAAAGGAGGCTGTATATCCCAGACATGACCAAAGATGCAAGATTTGCTGGGATCGTGGGCGTCTCCCTGATCTAGAAAGACAGCCCAACCACAGATGTCTGTACTTAAAGCAGCTATACATTTTACTTGCTGTTATTGTGCAACATCGATAAGTACTTTTCACTGGTCTATGTTGTAAAAGAGCAAAATCTATTCTTCCTTTTAAAATGTGTTAGGTCTGCAAATTATGCTTTTGCATTTGTTCTGTTGTATTTTTAGTGTATTAATTGATTTAATATTTTTCAGGACGTATTGATGCTTTTACATCAAAGCTTATTATGCTAGAAAAGATTTCTCCGGAAATTTTAAGGGAAAAACTTGGATTGATTAAGTGAGTATTTTTAGTAGTTTTTTTTAGCAGTGAATTTGAAACTCTTAACAAGCCTTGCAAGTTACTACGTTTGTAAATATTTTTCTTTTTTTGCAGGCCTGCAAATTCATTAAATATACTTCATCATATTTTGAAGAAAGTATCTGAGTAAGTGCTCCATTCTTCTTCACTGTATTTATTTGGAACATCACCCAGCTCATCCTATTTCTTCTGTAGAAAGCTTGTCTATGCTTTGATTTTTATTTCTTCAGACACATGGAATATTCTACAGATTCGTTTAGGTCTAGCATGGTGTAATGCAGTACTGGGTAAAAATGTGCTTAGGATTAGAGGTTTTGTATAAATGATGAAAAAGCATTAAGAACTTAGTAGCTATTCTGATACAATGAAACAAAAAGTTAAATGGTATTTTTCATTTTTAACTTTATCTTTTCAGTTTGCAGGAAGGCTCATATTTATTGACTCACGCTGCAGGAGATTCATCAGTTGCAATCTACAAGAGTTCTCTTGACAAGACGACGAGAGCATCGTATAACTTACATAAAGCTCACTGTGGTCTGCCTACTGTGCCTGCAACTCTTTCAGTCCCATGGGTGCCACTAGATCCCAGCCTCCCCTTGCCCTATCACATCAATCATGGAAGAGTTCCATGCACCTTTCCACCTGCACCCCAGGAAGCCACGTGGAAACAGAAGGTCAGTATCACACTTAATGGAAAAGCAGACTAGTGGTTTTGAAATTATCTATTTCAGTGTAACTAGTATATTTATCTGTCATCTTTGGGGGTCGGAGAGACTGTTTAGAGTTGTGGATCCACTACCAGGAGCAGGAATGCCGTTCTCCTGAAAAATATTTCAGGTGAGATTCATCTCACCTAGCTTTAAATATTACAGTGTGGAAAAAGAACATTGAAGCTGTTTTGGTTTCGGCTGCCACTGGCAACAAAAGCGCCACGCGGCCGCCCCTCCCCCCGCCGGGGTGCGGAGGAGAATGAAAAGAAACAGGCAGAAACTGGTGGGTCGGGATAAGGGCAGTTTAACAGAACAGCAAACAGAGGGAACAGCAACAACAACGATACAGATAAGGAGAAAACACAACAACGAACCGCACAACCCGCAGAGCCGCTCTCCCGAATAGGACCGGCGCCGCGCGCTCCCGAGCCGTGAGTGAGTTCCTGCCGCGCCACCCCCTCCACCAGAACCCAGCATGACAGCACGTGGTATGGAATACCCTGCTCTGTTTGGCCAGGGTGGGGTTGGGTCAGGCCCACCTGGCTGTGCCCCTTCCTGGATTCTGGTGAAAATTAACCCTGTCCTGGCCAAACCCAAGACAGAAGCTTACGGTGCTGTTAACAGAGGGAAATGAGATATTTTGTAAGAAGTGTCTCCGCACCCGGATGGGCTTGTTAAATAGATTGTAGGACTCATGGTGCACAGTTGTCATTTTCTCTCTAATGATTGCAGGAGTAAAGATAATTAGCACAACTGTAGACAGGTAAAATCAAGTAAGGTGAATTCTACTGTCCAGGTCCACTCCAGTGAGCTCTTATTGCAGTTCTCTGTGATACAGTGTGTTGTGTTTTTTTAAAAAAAAACCACAGCTTCCACCCCCCCACGCCCAGTTTGATGGCATAATTATTTCAAGATGAAGTATTGCGTCTTTAATGTGAGCTAATAATACTTCTGGACAGCTAAATGAATGTAGCATTTGGCTTATTTAAAAGCTTTGTAATTTGTAGGCTTACAGTACAGCTGAAGCAGATACGATATTTGCATTTATAAGGATTTTCTGATTTTGCCTCTGTGATGGTGCTTTTTGTTGATGCACTTTTTCTTCAAACAATTTCAAGAAGAACCGCTTTTCCTTTTGTTTTTCAGTCCCACCTTCATCTTCATTTGTCCCTATGTCTTTTTCCCAGATTTCAAAATCTTGTTGGGCTATTTCAGCAGAAACTGACATGTCTTGGAGGCCTAAAATACTAAATTCTAACCAGCATGGTGAAAATGAGTAGCCAGCTAGAGGAGATGGATCCAGATTAGCGCTTCCTCTGTAGGGATGGCAATGAGCACTTAGCTGTAATGTTTGATACCCAAAATCTCATGGAGACAAGAGAGGTTGTAAGGACATCAGACACAAGGGAGAAAAAAAAAAAATCGATGCTTTTGTATTATTAGGTGTGGGATAATCATATCACAAGACAGTAAACTAAATGATGTTTTCCCTTTACTGGAAGTTTAAGTACTTCCTTCAGTCCCCTCGTGCCACTCTCTGAAATCTTTCGTGTCTTAATTTATTGATTCCTTATTTCAGCAGCTAGGGTGGAGCATCTTGGATCTGTTCTTGGTTGTTTGTTACTTTAAACAAAGCTCATGTAGGGATAACAGTGATTCTCTGCAGCAATGAGAAGGTTTTTTTCAGCTCTCTGAAGTATGTTAGTTCAGTCACACAAATTGCCATTGATCATCTGGTTGCTCTCAACCCCTTCACATTCGAGAAAACTTGCATTGACATTCAGGTGGCTTCCCTGACATGCAGAAACTTACATTCTCACTGATGTGCTGTTCCCCATATAGCCGAACATTCGTAACAATATATGTGCAATACGGTTCCTAAAATAATAATAATATGTTACGCTGTATAGAGGCGCATATACTTTGTCTGGAGGCATGCTTAGGAAAACACGATTTCTGTGTCTCGGACATAAATACAAAATTGTGTGTGGATGGCTTACTCCTTTTTGCTGAAAATGAACAATGTTACACAGCATTGATGTGCTGCATTTCTTCAGAGTGCAGTTAAATCTAAGGAAATAAAATGTTTTAGATGTTTGAATGTGATCTTCCTTCCAGGCATCGCTAGGATAAGTAAAAAGTAATGGTTTTTGTTACTGTTTTTTTTAAAACAAAATAGAATTTATTATTAGAAGAAGAATTAATTGTCTACATCTAAAGAACCTTTTGATAGAAATTTTGTGGAATTTTTTTGGGAATCCAACCTGCTTTGTAATTTATGCTGGTGAATAAATAATGCATATAATGATTTGGAAATTTCTGAAAGATCCCACTCTCGGCTCCAATATTTTGAGCAGGTAGTACAACACTTCAGGAAAATTTTCAAGCATTATTTTCTTGACAATAGATTACTCATTTGTGTAAAAGCCACATGTTAACTATGCCTAGCTTAGTGGACTATGGGGTGCTTTTTAAGCCCAGCAGGATGTTTTGGCCACATCCTGATTTCATATGAGGTCAAAATAGAGTTGTGCATCAGTTCCTGATTACCCCGTGCGCTTTGGTTTCTGCCAGGAGGAAATCCAGGCACACGACGGGGAAAGAGAGGGGGGTCGGTCAGATACCACTGGTGACAGGAATACCAGAGATGCCTGTCGCCCAGTTCAGATGTGGCCTCTCAGTCTAGCTGCAATTAGAAGGCAGTTCTCTGAAGGTAGTTGTGTATGTTTGTGCTTAATACAAAGATTAAGATTATCAATTCTAGTTTGGTTTTTTTATTGTTCTCTCCCCATATGTGTCTAGATGACTGGGGCGAAAGGCCAATCGGACACACCCTGTGAGGGAAAGCCAGTAGCTATGGAAACAAAAGGCAATCCAGCTAAGCCTGTTAGAAATGAAGGTGTGGCTATAAAGAAACTGAAGAAGAATTACTGCAAACAAAGAATGATGAAGAAAAAGTGGAAAATGAAGTACAACAAAATGCAACTGAAGTAGGAAGAGCTGAACCATGCTGTGATAAGTATGGCCTGGAGAAGGACAAGACAAACAAAAAATCTGAGGCTTTCTTGCAGCTTCAAAGGAGCCAGAACATGCTGACAGGGAAGATGACTCCATAGCTGAAACATTCTGTAAACTTTTAACCCTTTCTTATCTCAGTGGACACATTTCAAGTGAAAATCTCAAATTCAGTCAGAGGACAAAAGAGCACATGTCTGCAGGGGACGAAAGTATCTTCTGTTGGTCTCCTGATTTTTGTAGAAAAACTACAGCTTGAAGAATGAAGCAGTGGTCGACAGCAATATCTGATACCATGTAACAACAAGAAAAATAACTTCATCTGTCTTAATTCTTCCAGAATCACTACAGATTTTTATTCTGACATTTTATAGTTATATTTTACTTTGTGTAATGTGCATAAGGGTGACAGCTTGCATTTAATTACTTAATCCTTTTAACACACACTGTATACTAGTTTTTAAATTACATAAAAAATTACATTTTCTTTTTAGGAGAATATAACAGCTGAGGTTTGGGGAACAAAAGCTGTGTTTATTTGAATAGTGTGTGTTGTAAATTGGCACTAGGAAACTTACAAGTACACCTAAACAGTTAAAATAGTATTTTTATGCTTCCTCAAAACAACTTCCAAAAATTCTTTGGATTCTGGCATGTCTTCAAAAATGAATATTGCAGTTATTTACTGTATTATTTAATGGTAACAGCCTAAGTCTCGTATCAGATTACACATTGACATGCAGTAGTACTTAGCTGAGGTATTAAGGTCTGCCTGGAGGAGCAAGTGATAGGATCAAGGCCTTAGTCATCGTTCCAAAAACCCAACCAGGCTATGCTGTACATCAGCAGTTTGCTTGTAATTTAGGTCCAAACTGACAGAGTGAAGCTAGGAAAAGAGAATACTTACTGTCTATGGAAAGGCCAAGCAATGTGGTGACATGCAGTTTCCTATCAAATACGAGTTGTGTGGAAAAATTAAAGCTGTTTTGAATGTTAGTATATAAACGTGTTGTGTTCTGTGATGTGTTTGTAACTATAACATCATTGCTTGCTAGGGAAGATTTCTCTGCATTACAGCTATTTCAGGGTACATAGTTCCAGTGTCTCATGAAACAAAATTTCAACAGAAACAGTCCTTGAAATTGAGACTAGAAAATTATATTCTCAGTCATGGCTTTTGTTTTGTGTTTCCTGTATTTCTGCCTATATTTTCCTTTATTAAGAGTCTTGTTTTTAGAAAAGCACGTGAATTCTTGAAAGCTGCAGGAATTAATCCAATAAATTCTTTCCCATTTTTGCCTTTTTAAACAACACAACCATTTTCAAACGTCTGAGCCAATTTTTGTTTGGATGATGTTCTGGAGAGCTGTTTGCATGCCTGCTTAAACTAACTGCTAACACCAAAAACTAAGGCCTTAGAGATGTTCTTCCGAGTCCTTTGTTTGGACTGAGGAAGTTAACAAGCACACACATCTGATCAAGCGTTCTTCTGCTCACAGGGGCTTGATGTGACACATCTTTATGTCATGAAAGTAAAAATCTTTAAATTGTTTACTGGCCATACCTGTTATTAAATCGTGAAGACCGTTTTTTTTTTAAGTAGGCTTAAACAATTAATGTATGCTAAAAACTGTTCTTTGTGAAATACAAAGCACTTTCTGGGGTTTTTCCCCCACTGTTAGTTATATTTATAGTATTATTCAGTATATGCTTTTTTTGGACACCGCTTCTTTTAGCGACAGTGGTGTGCTCATGACAAGCTGAACTGGCATAGAGCTGTTTGTGAAATACAAGAGGTTCTGATTCGAAATCCTAAATGCACTTAGTGACCTCTCATGATAGGAATATTTTAGCTGTGAGTCATTTCTGCCAGATAACTAACTCTGTGTGAGGATTCAAAGCAGTTTTCAGTTTGTATACATACAAACTTCTGCCAGACTTGTGTGGAATTCAGCTTCTTGATGCAGTGTCCTATGTTAGAAGTGCATGGTCTATTTGCCCATATATCTGCACGCCTTAAACACTCGCATCTTTCTCTTAATAGTATACTGTTATACTACACTAGTATGCTACTAATGATAATATATTAATTGTAGTTTTTTTATCTGTTTAGAATAGGTAGGGAATCTGGAGTTTGTATACAATATGAGATAGCTTTTTAATTCACTGTTATGTTTTATTTGATTATTCTCTTTTGGATTAAGGGAGACTGAACTAATTTGCTCTAAGATGAGTTGTTTGATAGACTCCGGTTTTGTTCACATATCGTGGGCAGGAGTACAAAAGTATACTCCATTTATGTTTGCATCTACAATAAAATTTTTATTTAAATGAGTTTGAGAAGAGGAGAAGGTAGAGGGGATAGCACGTCTATTTTAGGCAGCAACCTCTGAAATTTGAAACAAAGAAAATGTCTAAACCAAATAATTGGTGAAAAAGATTTCAGTAAAGCCAGAAAATGTGCTACATATTAGTAGCTGTATCACTGATTCTAGATAGACTGCTCCTGAAGTGACAGTTATCTGTGGAGGAGAAAGAAGGAATACAGGAGAGCCTGACTGTTGTGGTGCCACCAAAGTATAAATTGCTGGATATAACACAGATTGTAAAGCTATGGGAAGCAAAAAACTGCAGGTGAAGGAGGGTGAGTGGGACTGGACCTTACCCTCCAGGTAAGTGTTGCTGTGCAGCTAACTAATGCTGATCTTTTTTTATGGCCTCGATGCACTGAGTTCAGGAAAAAAAATCGACATGTGTCACAACCCTGTGCTGTAATTTCAGTCTTCATCTCTATTTTAGCTCTGTTCTAATTACTTGTGACTCTGTATTGTAAGAATATATTTTAAATATGCATTTGGACCGTGTGCTTAGGTGTAACTTACCCAGTCTAAGAATCTTGCAGTTACATTTTTTTCCCTCGTTAGATTTTTTGTTTTCTTTAGGTAGATTTGCCTTCAGGTAGATTTACTTGGTTGTGAAGGGGGAAGTATGTGCTGTTCTGTCTTTCAGAACAGGAAGCTCTAAGCGCTGGAGAATTGGTCCCTCGCCCGCTGTAGTTAATATTACAGAACCCAATGACATATTCCCTGATTCTTTAAATGAAATGTAGCAGCCCCACTATTCTGTTTGTTCACAGCATGTTTTTACAACTGTACATTTCCTGGTTTTGAGTGCCCCAACAGGCGAAAACCATTTGTTTATTTTTCCAATGGGCAACGTCCTTGTTCAGAAGAGCCAAAAGGAAAACTATATTCATATTGTTGACCAAAGACAAATAGTCCGATCGGCCAAGCCAGCTTCTTTCAGCTTGGTGGTGGTAGTTCACGTTACAGTTATACAGATATACGTAGAGCCAATTTTTCCAGAAGGTGCATGAATACATCTTGGTTTAGCCAAGTACCTCCAAGTAAGTTTTAGCGAAACCATTTTCCACATGTGCATGAGATTACTCTGTTGTAAGGCTGCATGAACAGCTAGGAATGTAACGTTACCTGACTGTGCCTCAGGAATAAGCATGTACTGCATCAGTGCCTCTCATTTCTTAGTTGCTGCCAGATAAGTATAATTTGTGAGGAAAGAAAAAGAGCAAGCTCTGCCATGGTAGATATTGTCAGAATTCTTTGTACAAAGGTAATGATCCTGACTTAAAAATCTAGAGTTTTAAAATAATTGTGAGTTTTGGTAAACCTTGACATACTTTTGAGTGTTCTAAGCCTTTTGATACTCAAGGATGTGTGACTCGGATTATATTTTTGAAATGTTGCCTTGAAGTGAGAGCTATAGACTCCCGTTCCCCACGACTGCCTTTTTCCGGGAATCCTGAATTCTCGCATCACTGCAGCCGTTTAGGAACTAATGCCTTCAGAAAAAGGGTAGATAGGAGACTCTTGGAGCTAGCAATACTGATAACGTCATGTCAATGCTGTCAGTTGTTTGCTAACAATGACCCGTGTGAGCACCATGAAGATAGTTATATTTGTATGTTTAGGTAGAAAAGGAGCTAATAAATTCCTCAACAAAACGACGTCAAAGATGATAAAGTGATGCCAAAATGAGGACTGTTCCCCATCTATTTAGCATGCACTAAAGGTGTTTCTGGAGAGGTCGCACTGGTATAACTACCCATCCTCAGCACAAATTTAGTCAGAAAGTTTGGGGGATTCCATATAAAGATTTTTTGTGATCTCGGTAAACTTCCAGAGTTTATACACAGGTTCATACGCAGGTATCTTCAGATGATCAACTGTGACAAAAGAAAAACATACAAAATTTTGACCAGTCTAGTGCTTTATCAGACCTGAATCTGAAGTAAGAAGTGCCAAACTCTGTACGTCTGGGCACAGAATCAGTTGTTGGGAGCAGTTATTCACAGTTAGAGTTTACCTTTCTGTTTTTAGGTTAATTTTCTGACTAGAGGACACTTCTGTATACCTGAGAGCTTGACTGTTTTCCTAAATATATCTAACAAAGTTGTGCCCATGACTGTTAATTTTGCCTCCCCTAATGTTTGCTGCTACCACTACATGGTACTGCTGCTGTAGTGAATGCATGCTATGGTTTTGAAGGGATGATGCAGCATAGCTGGTCTCGCTGAGTCCCTAGCTCTTCTTACGTCAGTTCTCTCTTCTGGTATACTTTTAAGCTGGAAAGAAAAACAGAAGGATTTTGTGTAAATAAATTTGCAAATACCCATTATAATAATCAGTGTAGCCAAATTCACTCTGAGGTCAATGCTTCTAGTGTATTTTTCAGAAACTATTTAAAAGCATCTATGAATAAAATGAGAATATTTCTTTAGAACTTCATTGCATTACTGAAAATCAGATTTGGAGTAAGGATGCAGTCTTGAAAATAATTCCACTCTGTTCATGGCTCTTACCTTAATACAGACTTTAAAATTTGTTTATCCCATAGCTGAGTGAACAGCAGGAGTGCCATCCTGTGCCAGACCTGCTGCAACTGATGTTTCACTACGTTCAACAGCTCTGCCTACCAAATCTTTGCGCAAGCAATTCGAAATAAAAGAACAGGAAGAATGCAAAAAAAGTCCTACTGAAACAAGTCACATATCCGTCTGTCTAGTGTGGGCTATACTGCCTGGTAGACAGGAACACTTCAACAAATATTTTAATAGTCTGCTTAAATTTGAGGTTAAAAGAGAGGGAAGGAAGTAGCTGTCAGAACCCTATTGCTTCTTGTCCTCTCTGCTGAGCCAGCTGTGTAGCTGTGTTAAAAGCTACTTCAGCAGTCAAAACCCATTTATTCCAGAACTGCGTAGTTAACGCACCCAGTGCTCCAACTGTGCCATTCTGTTCCCTTGATTGACAGGAGGGCAGTAGTCTTGTGCAACTCGATATTCTTTGTTAATAGCAAGAGTGATAAAATAATAAAGATGTAGAATTACTGCGTAGCTGCACATGCTACTTTGAACAGATTTTGTAGTCATTTCCGAATAAGCACTTACATCACAGTTGAAATTCTTCAGCATCTTTGTGGGTAACGTAAGCAGAATGCTTGGGTTGATTAGACTGGCTTGTTTAATCCAAAAGCAGCACTTTTAGGTTAAGAAACCTGGAGAGAATATTGTACTGACACTGTCATTATCTCTGGAGAAAAAGAAACCCATGGGTCAATAGACCTGTCACTACAGCTTTTTTTTGATACAAAAAGCAGTAAATTTTTATGCAGGTGCCTGAATAAGTAAGTTTTGTTTTTTGCCCTCTCTGGGGAAGGTGTTTTGCACGACATCATATTTATCAAATGAATGCATTATCTTCCACTTATGGGTTTTCTACTAGCCCAGGTAGGCAAACTGAGAAGATAAAATATTGTGCATGTTTCTTTGGCTTTTAAATGTCTGTGACTTCATGCTACTCTGTGTGTGTGTGCGCATGTCACGGGCTGTGGCTTAAATTGTGGGTTCTAGCCTTCTATACTGGCAAAACCCTCCCAAAGGCTTGTTGGGTATAGCCTCTGTCTCCACAGGAGGAGAAGAGCTCTCTCCATGTCTGTTCTTGTTGATCCATCAGCTAGGCTTCCACTCCTTTCCTCTGCTGTTTTGAACTCAGTTATTCTGTACACGCTGATGGCTACTCGTTATTGTATTAATGACTTCCTGATGATAATAGCATTAGGAAAATAAACCTGAGTGTCAAGGACCTGTTTGAAAATTACCTGTAGTTGTGCAATCGCTGCAGCCTTTTGTTTTGTCTCCTTAAAGGTTTAAGATCTGTTCTCTGTGCGAGCACTAGCCACTAGCACGCAGGACACAGCAGTGAAAGTTACCCAGCTCAAGTAGCAGTGTCTATTGAAGGCTTATTTGAAAGCAAACATTAGTGAAAACATTAATTATTACATATATACTCCTTCATGCTAAAGCAATAGGCTTTTGATACATACTTCTGATTCATTAGAGATCTTCAAGTTTTGAATTCAAACCTGTGCTTCTGACCTGGAAAAGCAAGTCATAGCCTGCCTACAGAAACAAACCTCTTGGTAACAGCAGTTCCCTTTCACTCAATCACCAGCTTTTATGAAATCAAGTTACCTTGCCTTAAATTTTATGTAATGCTAGAAGATGCCACTTGAAAGAGCAAAAACAGACCTCAGTGTAGACAGCCATATTTAATCAAGAATTTGTGACATTCCTTTGTCTTGCAAGGCATCTTTTTTTTTTCTCCAGCTAATACCTCGGCTGAGCCTAGTTAGGTAATGAAGTTCAGATCCGGTAAGAACTTACTCAAAATCCTAGGTGTTTTGTGTTATTTTGTACTAAGCCAGGGTTGATATGTTTTAAAACAAACAAAAAAAACCCCACAAAAACACTTTCCTGCTGTTCCACAGAATCGTTGATTTTAATTGAAACTTGTCAGCTGTGTTCCGGATTGCTGTAGTAATAGTATGCTGATTTCTGTCAGTGAACTTGAAGTGATTTTTAAACTCATTTTCACCGGCCATTTCAGAGGTGGCATGATGTTAAATAAAAACGAGAGACTTTTTGCAATATGCAGTTACCAGCCTGCAGATTAGCCATAGGAACCTGTTATTCAAGGATTTTTAGGGTAAATTTAGATGGGATTTAGTTAGATTCCTTGAAACTTTCAGAATTATTCCCCAGGATTCTCGGGGACATGTTTAAGGTATAACAGCCTCCCCTGTCCTTTGGCAGAGGCCAGGAGATTAATCCAAACCATGGGACTGCTTGTGTTCTGAGTCACTAAAGTGGAAAAAGCACGTAATGATGGGAAACAGTGAAGCAGGACAGACTTGATCTTACATGAAACCTTTTAGCGCTATTCCTAGGAAAAATGCCCTGAGGACTTTTGGCAGCTTCCATCTTCTGTAACTGTTTCTGTCCTTTGGCAAGACAGACCAAACTCTGTAGTGATTATTCATGCTGGTCTGTTCTGGATGATGTCAGGGGCTCTTACGTGCGCTGGTAATGTTTCCTGCAGTGTTTTCCAGTGTGGTGGCAGTCTGGGGAACATTATTGTACAGCTGGCAGTTGTGATCGTTTTAAGCACAGTGTCATCTAAATGGGTTCAAAATCTCTCTCAATGCTGTAATATATACTGGTAGTCTGTCTATGCTAGCAGGATTATGCTGATACTGCTGTAAAAGCTGAACTCATCAGTGGTTTTGAGACGTGTCTTTTTAACCTGTTAATGTGTGTAGGACCAAAGGCAGCATGATATCTAGGTTCAGATGGAATTGCAACTCTCCAACCCTAAGTAGATTAAACTGTGCTTGAAGGTATTCGTGATAACCTAACAGAAAGTAAAGTTACCTTCTTTAATGTCTGACTATGCTTTACAGCCCTTGTTTTGTCTCAGATTGCATAATCTTCACATAAAAAGGTAGCTGGCTATCAAGCAGGGCATCAGGAGGTCCCTGAGGGACTGAGGCAATTCACTGAAGCACAGTTACACACATAGTGACCGTTTGTTTGTATATCCTGCAACTCTCTCATTCAGTGTAAAGATGCTGAGTTTATGCATGCTGCAATTTCAGTACAAGGAATTTGGCAAGTGTGTTTCACTTCTGTTTATGTATGTATCCAGGCAACGTTGCCTGGTCACACACTGCTGTGGGGCACCCTGAAAAGCCAAAATGCTAGTGATTCATGTTGTAGTTTAGAAATCAAATTGGACTCCAGACAGTATTAATACTTATGATGAATGTATGCCTGAGGAGTTACTTTTCTGTTCTTTAGTACACATGTATTGGAATTGCTGGTTTACCATTTGTTCATGATGCACATTCCTTACTGAATCTCTGTGTCGCCTGAATATGTGTACCGCTCTGACTTACTCTAGTTAGCGTGCCAAACAGAAGGAAAGAAGATGCAATAGCCAGGACCAAGACATGAGGGAAAGAAGCCTACTGCACCTTTGAAGCTGCTGGCCCATGCTGTTGCCTGTTTCTGCTAGATGAGAGTAACAAAGGATCTTGCTTCCTTCTGAGCATCTCAACAGAGCATAGATGATTCCATGCTGGTTTCTGTTAACAGTGGACAGTCAGTGCAGTGGGATTCCACCATGATGACTCAAACTTTATGGGTTTTGGCAATTGGTAGTGACTTTAATGAGGCTGCCCTGAGACAGCTTGCTTTATTATTAGCTTTTATGCATAGTTAAAGGATTTTCTTTCTGCCTGAGTCCTGTAACTGTAGTCTCAGCTAATATTTTGCTTTGTTACTCCCTTGTCTTTGGATCCCAAGTCACCCAGGCATCTGTTTTTTTGTGGAGGCAAGCTCTTTGTGCCCATAGGCTTAGAGTGAAAGGATCCACTGAGACTGTGAGATAAAAGGATGAGGATGATGATGTTATTTACACTGGTGATGAGGAAAATCATTGAAAAGAAATTAGAGTTCAAACCAAGGTTATGGTCAGACATACATGGAAGTGGCAGAGGAGGGATACTGAACAGCAGGCAGAAATTAAGTTGCAAATACAGAGTCAAGAAGTAGCTGAAGACAAATCCAGTGATAAAACAGTATCGGGGTATAAGAGAAGACTTTTGGAAGTCACATGCAAGATGCAGCCAACTAACTGGTGGGAGAGGTAGGTAGGTGTTTTACTAGCTATGAAAAGTATTTGCTGCCAGGTTCTAACGTAATGTGTGAAGCACTTTGAGATTCTGCATGGAAAGTAACAGTAGAACATAAAGCCTGACATGTCTTCATCAGTTAAAATGATTGCTAAAATATATGCTTTAAGCAAGGTTACATCGGCTTTCATGCAATGTAGACTTTGTATGAAACAGACTGGAAACAATTTAATGAATGTAAAATATTCCAGTATGTTGATGAAGTCATTCATGTTGTTTAGCATTTTCTTTGCAGACGCAACATTTAGTCTTTGCCCTGAAGAGTTAACAGTTGAAAGACAGGAAATGATCAGTGAAAAGGCAACCATCTGAGATTGCAGAGCAAACCAGAGCACTGCAAGGCATACAGTTCAGGTGTCCAGTTTCTAGCCTGGATGTCCTATTCATAAGTATACTACCTCTCTGTACTCAGAGTGAGCTAGCAAATGCCACCTGCCTTAACTATTAGAATGCTTCGCTTGTAAAATACACATGTAACAAAGTATTAGAGATCTGGCTAACACACAAGATCATTCCAGAGATAACTCTAGCTCTTTAAAAGGATTTATTTCAGGTAAATGAAATTATGAGTGGAGAATAACATTTGTGCAGGCATGTGCATGTAGTGTGGGAATGAGACTGCACAGCACAGAATTGATCTGAGGGCTTAGGTTGTTAGCTGGAGCACCTAACAAGGTGTCTGGTTCCCTGGTATTGTGTTATTGACCCCTGTATCAGAGAGTCGCCGCAGGGAGCTGCTCTGGAGCCGATCCAATCCACAACAGAGTGGCAGATCTTGGTGCACAGGGGGTTTTCCTGAGGCAGAGAAACACCAGGGCAGCGGAGAGACCCACAAGGAGTCAGCAGCTCTCATGAGAGACTCTGACAAGGCCTGGGCCTTGCCAGAGATTAAAGGCAGGGCAGGGACAGGTGACATTATAGTGGGGGTCTGCTACAGGCCACCCGACCAGGAGGACCAAGCAGATGAGGCAGACAGGAGCAGCCTCACGTTCACAAGCACTGGTCCTCCTGGGGGACATCAGCCACCCCAATATCTGTTGGCAGGACAACACAGCAAGGCATAAGCAATCCAGGAGATTCCTGGAGTGCATTGATGATAACTTCCTTCTCTAAGTGATAGAGGAGCCTGTGAGGAGATGTGCTATGCTGGGCATTGTTCTCCCCAGCAAGGAGGGGTTGTTGGGGAATGTGAAGCTTGAGGGCAGCCTTGGCTGCAGTGACCATGAAATGGCGGAGTTCAGGATCCTTAGGGCAGCGAGGAGGGTGCACAGCAAGCTCACTATCCTGGACTTCAGGAGAGCAGACTTTAGTCTCTTTATGGCCCTGCTGGGTAGAGTACCATAGCACAAAGCCCTGGAGGGAAGAGGGGCCCAAGAAAGCTGGTTGATATCCAAGGATCACCTCCTCCAAGCTCAGGAGCAATGCATGCCAACAAACAGGAAGTCAGGCAAAAACACCAGGAGGCCTGCATGGATGAACAAGGAGCACCTGGACAAAGACAAGCACAAAAAGGAAGCCTACAGAGGGTGGAAGCAAGGACTGGTAGCCTGGGAGGAATAGAAAGCAATTGTCCAGGCAGACAGGGATCAGGTTAGGAAAGCTAAAGCCCTGAGAGAATTAAATCTGGCCAGGAAAGTGAAAGGCAACAAGAGAAGCTTCAAATAGGTGTGTCAGTGATAAAAGGAAGACTAGGGAAAATGTGGGCCCTCTCTGGAAAGAAACAGGAGACCTCGTTACCCGAGATATGGAGAAGGCTAAGGTACTCAACAACTTTTTTGCCTCAGTCTGTACCAGCAAGTGCTCCAACCACACTGTCCAAGTTTCAGGCAGCAAAATCAGGGACTGGGAGAATGAAGAATGCCTGTAGGAGAAGTACTCCGCTACAGGAGAAGATCAGGTCTGAGACCATTTAAGGAGCCTGAAGATGGTTCGTGGGACCTGATGAGATGCGTCCGCAGGTCCTGAGGGAACTGGCGGATGAGGTTGCTAAGCCACTCTCCATCTTATTTGAGAAGTCATGGCAGTCTGGTGAAGTTCCCACTGATTGGAAAAGGGGAAACATAACCCATATTTTTAAAAAGGGTAAAAAGGAAGACCCGGAGAACTACAGGCCAGTCAGTCTCACCTCTGTGCCCGGCAAGATCATGGAGCAGATCCTCCTTGAAACCCTGCTAAGGCACATGGAAAATAAGGAGGTGATTGGTGGCAGCCAACATGGCTTTACTAAGGGCACATCATGCCTGACAAGTTTGGTGGCCTTCTACAACAGGGTTACTGCATTGGTGTATAAGGGAAGAGCAAATGACATCATCTACCTGGACTTGAGCAAAGCATTTGACACTGTCCTGCACGACATCCTTGTCTAAACTGCAGAGACATGGGTTTGATGGATGGACCACTCGGTGGATAAGGAATTGGCTGGATGGTCACACTCAAAGAATTGCAGTCAACAGCTTGATGACCAAGTGGAGACCAGTGACTAGTGGCATTCCTCGGGTATTGCTGTTGGGACTGGTGCTGTTTAACATCTTTGCTGGTGACAAGGACAGTGGCATTGAGTGCACCCTCAGCAAGTTTGCCAACAGCACCAAGCTGTGTGGTGGGGTTGACACACTGGAGAGAAGGGATGCCATCCAGAGGAACCTGGATGGTCTTGAGAGGTGGGCTTGTGCCAACCTCATGAAGTTCAGCAAGGCCAAGTGCAAGGTCCTGCACCTGGGTCGAGGCAATCCCAAGCACAAACACAGGCTGGGTGGAGAATGGATTGAGGGCAGCCCTGAGGAGAAGGACTTGGGGGTGCTGGTTGACCAGAAACTCAACATGACCTGGCAGTGTGCGCTGGCAGCCCAGCAGGCCAACTGTCCCCTGGGCTGCATCCCCAGCAGCGTGGGCACAGGGCGAGGGAGGGGATTCTGCCCCTCTGCCCTGCTCTGCTGAGACCCCCCCTGGGAGTCCTGCGTCCAGCTCTGGAGCCCTCAGCACAGGACAGACCTGGAGCTGTTGGAGCGGGGCCAGAGGAGGCCCCAGCAATGATGGCTTTAAACTGAAAGAGGGAAGATTTAGCTTAGATATTAGGAAGAAATTCTTTACTCTGGGGGTGATGAGGCCCTGGCCCAGGCTGCCCAGAGGAGCTGTGGCTGCCCCCTCCCTGGCAGAGTTCAAGGCCAGGCTGGACGGGGCTTTGAGCACCCTGGGCTGGGGGAAGGTGTCCCTGCCCACAGCAGGGGGGTTGGAGTGAGGTGATCAATAAGGTCCCTTCCAACCCAAACCATTTTATGATTCTCTGATATGATTAGATAAAAGATATGTCAAAATCTTACAGAACTGTCAAAAACCTACCTTGGAATGACAGTTCTGTTAGAGTAAATCATTATGGATGTTAACAAAAAATATTGCACTGCCCTCTTTCCCCCCCATAAAATAACCCAAACCCAAAACAAGTTAAGCACTCCCAGTGTGTAGAGTTTTACTAATGCAGCCTAGGTGTGCTTTCAAGGGTCTTTCTTCCTTTCTTCTGTAGCCATAGACAGAAGAACTTGCCAAGTTGTTATTGTGGGAACGCAGCTAGCATAGCTTTTAAGTTATACTTTACTTTCTCTGTAACCTGTGATTACTCTAAGTGCTGGTAACAAATCTACGTGTATTTGTATCATGGCAATTCCCAAATTAGACCAAATAATCAAGGTGCAGAAATAACACCCAGAGGTCTGCTTGTTCTGTATGTTAATCAGAATGGAATTTCTGTTATGCTCTTGCAGCATAACACATTCAGGGAAGCAACACTAGATACAGGCTGAGCCACACCTAAACCACAAAGTCCTTTGTGCTGATCCTTCTCTTTTTTTTTTTTTTTTGTGTTGAAGAAAAAAGTTTAAGTAGGCAATACATACTGACAGAATTGTGGCCTTCCTAATTCCAGCATTAATGTGTCTTTGATTCTTTGTAGACAGCATCTGGAAAGAGTGTGAGCAAGATCTGTCTAGATGAAGGAGGCAATCAATCAGGAACAGAAGTGAGAGAAAAATCTATTGAGAGCTGGGCTGACCCCATATGCATTAATGTTATTGCAAAGATAAAGTTTGGGTCAGAGGGTAAGTTAAAATGAATATTCATATTAAGCATATGAAGTCTCCAGTAGTATGGCATAGGAAGAAGATAATGACAAGAAAAATCCAAGCTGTTGGTGAGGTGGAAGACAACAGTATATTGAACTGAAAGAGAGAGGAGAAAAGGATACAAGTAGTATCAAGCGATATTAAGCAGTAACAAAACAACAGGAGAGTTAGCAATAGTAGTGTCACTGAGTTTGAGAGGATGGGTAAAATGGACCTACAGCGTGTCTGCAGAGTATAGGATGAACCACAGTGACAGCGAGTTGTCAGAAGGGAAGAATGAGAAGTTAGCACAATTACACTTGTTTTTCCATCCAGAGGACCCTGGGGAGCTCCAGTCAACAGAAGTGTGCTCTCTGATTTCTGTGGTTAGCATGCAGCAAGCAGGAGATCACAAATAGGTGACTGCAGCTGAAGTAGTTGCCAGTTATTTGAAATATGACCTTCTATGCAGATATTTTAAGGGGGGTGTGGGGACTAAGCAATGTGAAAACAAATTGAAAACCTTTCTTGGCACTGTCTTACTTGCAGGCTAGTTGCAGCGTGTTGCTTTCAGTAAATCATCTGTGAGGCAGGCACAGAGAGACACTGGGCTTAAGGTGAGTGCAGTCCTTGTCCCAGCCTTTTATCCAGCCTAACGCTGACAGTAGTTACTTTGTTGTAGTGCTCTGGAGCAGTGGTCAGGGACCACAACCCCTTGTGACAGGTGCTGTACAAACCCTCCGGGCTTTGGGTGAATCTTCAGAAATAACCCATGTGACTTACAAGCTTATGTCTCATTTTAAAAAGTGATTCAGGCACTTGGCTGCTGTTATCCCGTTGAATTAATTTCCTTTCCCTCTTTGGCAGATAATGGAAGTCTCTCCTGTTTGCACAGTCTGACTGCTGCCGCTTTCAACTTGCTGGTTTTGCAGAGTATTTTCTTACAGGTATGAAGAATATATCATATTTCCATGGGCTGGACCACCAGGCCTTCGTGTTAGGGGATGGTTCTACCAAAGCTGTTAATGTGTTTTCTGGTGTTCATACTGCTTAGATTGCCCAGCTGGTACAAGTGCCTTGGAGGTCAGTTGACCTACATAAGCGGAGGGCAGTTGAGGGAATTCTTAATATGTTTGAACATCATGTTTGTATCTTCATGACTCGGAATATGGTTGCTCTTTTTTTTCCTACTGTGAATCTTTTTTCTTTTGGGATCAGTTCAACCGTCCCTGAAGCTTGTGTAAGTTCAGAGAGACTGCTTTTTTTAAACTGAGGTGAATATGTGATTCTGAGATTGAATAACTGCCAATGAAATTGGATATTAGAGACAACATCTCTTTTCCCTTTCTGAAGCTGTTGAAATTGCTAAAAAAGTCATTTTATGCTGCAGTTAAAGTGGCTATAGTGATAATAGTTCACTTGACATCAAAGCTTTTCCAGACTCTTCGCATGAAGATCTAGTTAACCAAAATTAATGGTGGTATACGAACTACTTCAAATTTTAAGAAGTATGGAGTTACTAAAAAGAGAACAATTTTCTAATGAAATGGGAATAGTATTGTCATTGGAACAGGCTGCAGTAGAGGACTGAAAGGTGAATGGACTGTCAGTTAAGAGAATTAATGTGTGAATTTCTGAATTAATATGTGGCTCAGAATATTTTATACAAGAATGCAACATGTATGATGCATGTTGGCAAGACATTACATATGAAAACACTTTTTTCAGCCGAGGGTGTTGTGGTTATGCTTTTCTGCTTTTGCTTTAGGAATGTTTGACAAGAGATGGGGTAAAAAAACTATCCCTGAGGGACTGCGCATCCATTAGTGGGCAGATTGGCTGTCTGGCTTCTGCTCAGCTGCTTATCCCTGTTTAAAGTCCCTGATGAGCACTGCAGTACAGAATGGCTGTTACTTACTGGGACTGTAAGTATTTTTAGTCTGTGAATCGCCTTTCCAAATCACCAGTGATATTTTTTATAAGAAACCTGAAAAGCAGAGGGAAATTATCTATTTAACTGTTAGTGACGGACACTGGCTGAAGTGGGATACCCAGGAACTGATTTTCAAAGACAGATTTCTTAATACACAGAGAAATAACCCCAGTGGCCTTGCCAAAACGAAAGCTAATGTGTCAAACTAATGCAATATCAGTGCTGATGTTCTTCTCTGACAAGCTGCTCTTCCATGAAACACCTTTTCCTATGGCTGTCCCCTTCATGTCACTTTTCCTCATTCAGAAAAGGGCTATTAATGTTATTTTCACCTTCTGCAATGACCAGTTGACCTGTCCGCTCTGTTACCTCCATGTTCAAAGTCTAGTGCAGTATTTCTTAATATTTTTCCCTTTTTGTGTCTCTGATCTAGTGTCATCCCAACAGTTACTTTGTCTCTCAGCCCACGTTCGTGTGTGTTTCTTATGCTTGCCTATTTTTGCCAATGCTGTTTCTACACAACTGGCCGAGCCTAAAACTTTTCCACCCTTTTTGTCTGCCAGAAGATATCTCTGTCTATGCCTGTGAAAAAACCGTGGTGGCAGAGGCAAATAACTCTTTGCAGACTGGAAAGTATTCACCTGGAGGGGGGTAAAAAAAACACCCTTGCATGACAGGAACAACTGCCTGTGCTTCTTTCTGAAGTAATTCAGTTTGAGAGTGAAGTGCCTGCGGGGCGGGCAGGCCCCGCGGCGCGCCGTGGGCAGCGGGCCTGGGGGGCGAGGGCTGAGCCCCG
>Ga0065711_1035219_pt1 | contig 22625 bp, 22 predicted proteins | sample Hoacrofraction12_FD_59098 | JGI IMG/M metagenome (GOLD analysis project Ga0065711, IMG submission 59098) | Hoatzin crop microbial communities from Cojedes, Venezuela - Epithelial fraction 12 v2 (version 2) | ecosystem: Host-associated > Birds > Digestive system > Esophagus > Crop | place... | reverse complement strand
TTAAAAAAAAAAAAAAAAAAAAAAAAAAAAAAAACAAACACCACACACCATGAAGTCTAACAGGAATATTACCATGATTCCTTCTCCAAAACTTTGTCCTGTTTTCTGGTAGACCATTGTTGCAACTCACTTTTTTTTCCCCCCTAACTTTTTAAGGACTTATAAACTGCGACTGATACTTAATTTTTCAAAAATGTAAAAGGCTATGTTGTCTGCTTTTTAAGCAGTTCATGCAAAACCTGAGGTCACAGCATGAAGACAGCAGTTTATTGATCCTCTCTCAAAAACAAAATAAAACTCTGTAGTGTTTAAAATAATTTTACGCAGAAAGCCTGCCATTGATGGTAACTTTTTTTAACCCCACCTTAAATTCTGTCTGGTATTGCCCTGTATTTAAGTGAGAAGATACCAAATAGAAAGTATTCTGTGCTATCAGTCATTGTTTAGATAGAGCTGCGTACTGTTGGAGAATACCTCTTCAGTGAGATGTATTGAGCTCTGAGGGAGAAAGTTCAGGTTTGTTCAGCTTGCCCTAAGTTGTATAATCACCAGCCAGGGTCAAGACTGACTTGACTCTCTCTCTTCACCCATCTCTGCCCAGCATACTTAGATTTTATGTTTTCTGGGATTGCTGAGCATGAAATTCAGTGTGTAGACTGCCCCTGAATTCAGATGTTGAAACTGCCATTGTAGTAGGGAGAGCTGGTTAACTCTTTAGCTGACTGGCTATTGTGTCTCAACACAAGGGCTACACTAATTCTGGCTTGACTACTGGGGGGGTTTAAATTATTAGCTAATGTATAGGTACATGTGTTTAGGTGCCTTAATTGGCAACCCAGTTGCTGTGCAGTCTGTCTTATGAGGTGTTTTGTATAATGTTAAGAATAGTGGGTTCCATATCTTAGTGTAGAAGTTACAACAATAATGCATACTGTTTTGTTTTTCAGCATCTTAACCTAGATAATTATAAAGCCAACTTTTCTACTCTCTTGTGGCTTGAAGACATCCATGCAGAAATGGAGATAGGAGACTTCAACATGAGTGGGGTTACTTTGAAAAGGAACGGGAACTTGTTAGTCTTGAAAGTGCCAGGAGTGGCAGACGGCAGACCTCACCTGACTGCAGGTAGTAATTAGTAAGAGATAAAATATTGATCAACATGCTGTTTGGCTTTCAGTGCAATACAAACTCCATTGCTTATTCATTTGTTTAAAGAAGTATTTCGCATGTTTGCACACAACGTTATTTATCTGGGCTACTAGACAGGAGAACTACACCATTTGTGTCTCAGTGTGAGTCTTGCAGTGGCTGCTGCCTGAAGCAGCATTGTGTGTGTCTGTTCTTGTGCATGTTCTGATACTTCAGGATTTTTCATGTACAAAAATTGGTGGGGCTTTCAGCAAGAATAAACCATGCAATGTAGTAATAACTTAAAAGAAAATAGGTGTATCAAAAGCAAAAGCTGGGAAAGTAGTTAAAATTTAATTCAGAATCTCAAATAATAAAATGTACAAGATACCGTTTTCAGGAACTGGTGTCTGATAGCGTCAATATTAGGTGACTTTTAAAATGTAATATACAACTCTGTACACCATTTCAGAACAGGTACTCACAGCAACTTTGCTGAAGTTAGTTAACATCTAGCATTCTGCAAATTCCTAGTTTAACCATGCAAAAGAGGAAGAAATTAAGCGCTGCGGCAAGAATTTTGTGATTCCTTGTAACAGTATGTTGCCTTTTAACTTTGTTTACAATTAGGTGATAAGGTGATACTGAAAAGTCAGGTCTACTCTGAGCATATAATAGAGTACATTGCCTATATTACTGAGGTAAGTAAAGTGTATCTCCTGTTGAAAATACTGTGGTCCGCAGGTTTCAAAGGGGAAGCTGGCAATTCATGCAGTTACAGACTAGTTCAGCCTGACTTTTGGGAAGCTAGGTTTGTTTTATCTATATTCTGGGCAGTGATTTTGTATTTTTATGGTATTTTTTTAAGACTTCGGCTTCCCTGTTCTTTCTAGATTATAATCTTTACCTGCTCTGAAAGCACTCATAACATAATCTAGATATGCAGTATGTTGATAGCAGGTAAATCTAGGTTGGTTTATTAGAGGTGTTGTGGGGGTTCAGTGCTTTCAGGGATGCTTCTTTGTGTTTGAAATACTAAACCTTCATCAGTAAACTGACTTTATATCTTTGCAATAGATCTGTAATGAAGATGTTACTCTTAAGCTTAATGCAGACTTTGAACAGGCCTACAACTTGGAACCCATGGATGTAGAATTTGTCTATTGCAGGTATTTTTATAAGTTTCCAAAAAGTTGTGTTTAAGGATTCCTCTAGTAAAATGGTTTTTAAAATATACATGACTGTTTGTTGGTTGTTTTGGTGGATACAGATAGGAGGAGGACATAATTAAGACCTTGCCACTTCTTTCACCTCTTTCCCTCAACACACCTTTGTCATTACGTTCATTGGTAAAAGACTGCAACTGCAGTCACAGTGTACAAAGAATTCTTGTCTTAAGCATCTCTAAATGATTGCACCAATACTAGGCAGTAAAATGGTGGGGAGGATGAGGTGGGGTGTTCTGGTTTGGGTTTTCTTTTTTCTTGGTGCTTTTTTTAAGAAAAAAAAACCAATATGGCTGCAAGACTACGTAAAAAAAAAAAATTGCTGGTGTTAACTACACATCCTTTCATACTTCTGTTTTATTTGTGGGATGTTATTATCTGTACTAAGTTAGTTAATCTTCCCTGTAAAATAAGCTTTGCAGAGAACTTCCTTGAAAGACTATCTAAGTCTGGAACACCAGGCCATCTTTGTCTCACTGAAGAGCTAGAGAATAAATGTATCAATGTTATTCATAGCAAAGCTGTTGATTGACACTTCTGCAGCATATTTCTCAATAGATAATTCTTTTTAAAAAAAAAAAAGTGTTTTTATATAGAACTCCTATTTTTGTATGCGTTGGTGTGTAGTAAAAAATACCGGCTACTTTGTGGGTGTATGCTGTTGTAGTTGATAGAAGTGTAAGCTTTTACTTTAATCTACAAATTTGTGTTCTGATAACAGGATTACTAGCAGGCGATGCCAGCTGGGAGTTGAGCAAGCTGCCTACCTGGGTGAAAAAGGTACATTTCAGCTGAATTAAGCTGTCTAAAGGAGTGAGTTTGTGGGGAGTTTTCTGTTTTATATTGCTTTTGCATCAGGGTGCACCGAGAAGAATGCATTGTAGTTTGTGCTTAGAGGAGTTTTCTGTAGCTTTTTTTTTTCCTGAAAAAAATCAACTCTCTGAATCTAGAATAGGTGTCATCAGAATGATCTCGTCTGTTGGCCATCACAGGGGAGAGGAATGGAAACAGTCTTTTGTGGACTGTTTGAGCCATTAAAAACTGTAGAAATCATACGGTTATAATAATAGGAAGTGAAATGGCAGTGTTTTGTGTTACTTCAGTATTTATTAAAAAACACTAATTGCCTGGTTTATGGTTGAGTAGAATGATCCATATGAACTTCAAATAGGTCTTTACCAGTTTTATGTTAGTTCTGATAAACCAATTTTAGCAACTCAGAGCAAACTGATGTATCAGCAGTAGTGTTTATCAGTGAAACATGCAAAGTGTTTGTGTGGTTTTCAAATTTCTCTACTTTCCCCTCTAAATATGAAGTGTTATTTCCGGAAAGGCTTGTCTTGCAATCACCACGAGATATCAAGACCCAGAATACTACTGGGTATTGTGTTGTTGATGGCGGCCTCGAACAGCATTCCCAGCAGGAAAGTAAGGTAACTGTTCTGTAAATGTACCTTAAATTTCTGAATACCATTCAGATTGTTAACAGATACCTGCTGTACAGCTATTGTTAGAAGGAATTGCATGATGAAGTATCAAAGAATCAAAGTTGTATTCTGCCACTTTCTGATGACAGAAATTTTTGTTTGCTGCCTGGGGACAGGGATTTTATGATAACTGATACTATTAAGCTAGCGCTCCATCTCAACTGGAAAGTGCTTATAAAAAAACCTGTATGATTATGATTGGAATTGTCAGATTTGTCTTAGACTAACTTTCATAGCTACTGTTGAGTAAGTACTTAAGTCCTGTCACTGTGGCAGGAAATAATTTTATGATAGAACGTAATCATCCTGTTCTGAGTAGATTTACCCAGGCTTCTTAACTGCCAGTTAAATTATATGAAGAAAATATAGTAATCTTTCTTAGAAAGGACTTCAGAAGGTTACACAGTCCTCCCATTTGAAGCAAGACTGTCACCAACACTAAATCAAGTCAGCTTGGGGGCAAATGGGAGGTGTTAACACAGTTATGCAGTTGCAGGTGTGGAGCTTTCCCCTTCTCCTTCCTGAATTTCATGAGTTTTCTGTTGGCTCTGTTGCCAAGTTTCTTATGGTCCCTCTGAACTGAAGATGCACCATCAGATACTTGAGGTGTGACTCCTGATTCTGTGTTGTCTGCAAATTTGTCAAGGGTGTTGCTTAGTCTTATGTGAGTCATTGATGAAGATACTGAATAATACTGATCCCAACAACCACCCTGGGGTTCTTAGCTTTTGACCAGCTTGCAGCTGGGTATCAAACTGTTGATTAATACTCTCGGAGCCTAGTAGTTCAGTCAGTTTTCAACTTGTCTAACTGTCTGTTGATCTAGCTAGTATGTCATCAGGCTACAAATAAGAATGATGCAGGAAGTAAACTATTTCAAAAGCCTTGCTGAGGTCAAGGAGTGTTGCAATGACTGCTTTTCTTTTGCCAGTGTAATAGTCTGCTTACATAATAGTCTATTCATCATAGAGAAAAATCAGGTTGGTCATGAAAGGTCTTGATCTAGCCATGTTGACTATTCTTGGTCACCCTTTTTTCCGATCATGTGAAGGATGTGGAAATCCAGAAGGATGTGCTCCATGATATTCTCAAGGACTGGAGTGAGGCTGCCGAGCTATTATTCCCTAAGTCTTCCTTGGTCTGTCTTAAACTGGGGCAATATTAGCTTTTTACTGCTGTCAAAGACTTTCTTTAGCTTGTCATGATTATTTTTTTATTGTAGATAATAGGCAGCAATGTCCACAATCATATCAGCATGGTGAATCACATCTACCCTATCCAGTGTCTCTAAGCAGTTTGTAGCATGGTCCTCCTGTTACTTGTCACTTTCCTTCCCATACTGTTACTTTGCACAGGAATCTGGAAGCCTGGATGTGAGACGGAAAAGTCATTGAGTTCTTTCCCATATAATCTATCAATAAATTGTCTTCTCTTATCCATCTGTGAGTCTCCATGATGCTTGAACTGTCTCTCTTCCACCACAACATTTGCTCAGTCCCTTCTTATTACCGTGTCCCTGCCACATTTTAGCTGCAGCTGTACTTTGATCTCTTTGACTTTCCTGATTTTGTCCAACTGTCCAAGCAGTGCTTTTGCCTGTCCTTGTTTCTGCTGGTAATAAGCTCTATATAAATTCATGAAGAAACTACAGGCTTGGCTAAGCAGGCCTTCTATTGAAATTCCTGATGATGTTGTGGAACAGGATGGTTTGTTTATCATATCTCAGTAAGCAGCTTCTAGCTCTCCTGGGCACCTTTTTCCCCACACAGCAGTTTCTCAGAGAGATTTTGCCTGGTGATTTCTGACAGAAACTGAGGTTTGCTCTAGAAGGGCCAGAGTTCTGACTCTGCTGCTTTACCTGCTTAACCTTCCTTCAATCTTGCAGTCTCTGCAACAAAAGCTGGTATATGAACATGTGTTCTTTCCTGTATATGAGTAGCAAGTCTAGTAGAGTGTTATTTCTGATCAGTACTTCAGCCATCGATGTTAGGAAGCTGTCACCAACTCAGTCTAGAAATTCTAGACATTTCCTGGGTGAACTGCAACTGGTATGTGAATGGCTGAAATCTCCGGGAAGCTGCACAACCTGTGATCAGGACACTGATGCCAGTTGTTTGTCAGAAGCCTCACCCATGTTGCCTTCCTTCCGGCAGGGATTTGTCGCAGACCACCAGACAATATTGATGCTGCTCCTGCAGCAATAACTCAGACACGTCTCTGGTTTTTGCAATTAGTAATGTGCAGTCGAGTAGCTCCTGCACATAGACCCAAAGCTGTGCTGGTGAGAGCAGCAGCACAGCTAATTTTTGTTCTACAAGATGCCTGCTTCTACTGGGGCCTTTCTGTTTGACTGGAAGCATGGTGGAGAACATCACCTGGACCCCTCATTGCTTACCACAGAGCTACATGGTACTCCACTTGATCTATTCAAGGTGTCGCTAGTACTCACGTGGGTAAGCAGCAAAGGGAGTAGTCAGGAGTAGATGAGCCTTGCAGTCTTTCCATGACATCATGGCTCTGGGGAAGCAGCAAACATCTCTGGATGATACCTCTGTCCTGTGCAAGAAGGAACAATCCACTCCTAACGCTCGTCGCTTCGCTGGATTAGGATTAGTATTATTAAGATGATTGAGGCATCTGGTCCAGAACCTTGCAAACTTCACATTCCCTACAAGCAGTCTTCTCCCATGCTGCAGTCTGAAAGAGGTATCATCTTGCTTAGTGGTATGGAATGTGAATGTTATCTTTTGTGGAAGGAAACAAGTTATTCAGCCACGGCTTCAAAATCCTCATCTGAGCCTGCAAAGTGTTTGTGAAATAAATGTTTGATGTTAACATAAGCCAAACTTTTAGAAATCTTAAATTTAAGGTGGGAATTCCTAGCACCTTCTTTTACTACTGTATCTTTCTGTCTTCACAGTAGATACTCTATTTAGTGACATAATGCTATTTAACAGGAAAAATTAAAACCTAGCAACTTCAAAAGTGTTAGTGAAGATAGTTGCCTGTCATCTTAAGGTTATAAATGCATTTATCTTCACTTGCTATTTTCAGGTCAAAAAACTGCAGAACAAACAGGCAAAATGCATGGTATCAAGGGAGAGGAACATAACAGATACGAAGAGAGTAGCTGTGCAAACAAGCCAACCTGGTATACTTTAATATGTTTTATTCAAGTATAAACAGTTCAGGATTGCAATCACTTCAGCAGACCAGGGCTGAGCAAGATAAGTATGGGTATCCTCCTGCTCTGTCTTTTAAAGACAAATTGTAGAACAGTACTAGCAGGAAGTTTCGTTGGAGTCTCTCTGTGGATTACTTCAGCATCTCCAGTTCATAGGATCATAAAGTGGTTTGGGTTGGAAGGGACCTTAAAGACCATCTAGTTCCAACCCCTCTGCCATGGGCAGGGACACCTTCCACTAGGCCAGGCTGCTCGAAGCCACATCCAGCCTGGCCTTGAACACTGTGAGAGAGGGGGCAGCAGACATCTAGTGATATGTTTTGTACTCAGTAATACAATTTCCCAGTCGTCTACTGGAAAATTTTTGGTTATGTTCGAAGTTTCCAATTTGTTACTGAGATGCTGTGTCTCATCGTTGGGAGAGCTACTTTGCCGAAGACGCTAAAGCTTTAGAAAAGTTTTCAGAAAGCCCAGGTCATTCCTATGCTTTTCTGGAAAGTGTGACTTTAAGTATCAGTGTACTTAATTGCCAAAGAGGGCGATTTTGTCACTTTGTAGCAATAGGATGCCTAAAGAAATATGGAATGGATTACCTAGAATGCAATTCTGTCCAAGGGTTAATAAGATTCTGCTGTGGAAAGCTAAAGCTAGGCAAATTCAGACAGCATTAAGGAAAAAAATTCAGTAGTTGTGACTTACTACTGGTCATCTAGTACTGGTAGTATCCCCAAAGTACTAGTTACTGAAAGTTACTGAAATTTTGCAATTCTAGGAGAAAAAAGTGAGCTTGATGCTAAAATTACGGAATAGAGTTTTTACAGATTGTTGGGTTACATAATCATAGTTATTTTCTGGCCTTCAGTTTTATCAAAGATCCAATACACTTATGAAATATTAATGGCTTATTTTCTACATGCTATTCTATGAAATCAGAATTTTTGAGTTCATTAATTCATTAGTTGTTACCATATATGGAAAATAAAAAAAATTTTTGAAGCATAATGTGAATTGGAATTGCTTTAATCTACATACGTTAAAGATATTTAAGCACGTTTTAATATATGCTTATCTTGGTTATAGCTGCTGAAACTGTGACACTTAAACACAGAGCTGGTGAATTTTTCAATCCTATGCTGAATGAGCAGCAGAAGCTGGCAGTGAATAGGATACTGAGTGGTGAATGTCGTCCAACACCTTATGTTCTCTTTGGACCACCAGGAACTGGAAAAACATTAACAGTAATTGAAGCTATTTTACAGGTAATGGTGGATGACAAATCAGTCATCTCTTATCTTTCAGTGCTGGAACACTTGCAGTAATTCTGTAAGTACCGTCAGATCTTTTTCCCAAGGAGTTCTCAGAATACTCTTTTTAAGATCATTTTCTGTAGCTCCGTGAAAGAGGGAAGATCTTGATATGGATTTAACAGAATTCCTGAATGGCTTGTTTTCAAGTCTTTTCTACTTTAAAGCTTTAGTGACCAGTATCTAACTTGTGATTCCAGTAGTGCATAATATATTCATGAAGCACAGGTATACATTATTATGATAACCACGAATTAATTCTGTTGTTGGTATACTCAGTTTGAGAGTACTTAGTCATGACTGTCAAGACTAGTGTTCTTGAACCGCAAAAGGATGGATGAATACAACGTGTATGCAAAACTCTTCTGGATTCTGTATTGAGTGAAAAGAAAAAAAGGGTATGTTTGAGCTATTGCTACTTATCTAAATAACTTTTTTTCATGTCCATCTTCTTTAATGTAGATACATTATACTCTACCAGATAGTCGAATTCTGGTTTGTGCGCCATCAAATGCTGCAACAGATCTGATTTGCTTGCGGCTGCATCAAAGCAATCTGTTAAAACCAGGAGCTATGGTCCGAGTTAATGCTATCTTCAGGTCAGCAGAGGTAAATATTATAGATATCTGCCAGTTAATATCTTCATTTTAATATTTTGATCTTAAAATACTGATTTAGTAATGTAACTGTCAGTGGTTATTAGGCTTGTTAGGGTCCAAAGTACAAACATACCAATTCAACTTTTCCAGAAGATTAACTGGAAAATGTTGGTCATAGTCCTTAATTTGATTGTAGGAGTATAGAATCTTCACTTCTTTCCTGCGGTGCTCAACTCCACAAGTAGCACGTACATACCAGTGAAATTTTTAATGTGGTAAGATGCTTTGACTTACAAAGCAATCCTAAAATCTGTTACTGAAGTCAAGCCTTTGTCTTCAAATTAAGACTACTTACACAGAAAAGTAAGCAAGTAGGATTACAATCTTTATTCAGTACGCACACGTTGTGTGTGCATTTTATATATATGTAGATATTTGTGTGCATACATTGTATATACAACATCCATATGTTCAGTTTTGATCCTTACGATAAAGAGAACGCAGATGTCTTGCATATGTGCTACTTTGTTGAGGCAAATTAATGAGGAATTCGTTTCGGTGTGTGAATGGGTCTAAATCTAAGTGTTTTGCTCAGCTTCTACAATAGTTTTCAGCAGGCTTTTTTATTCAAGTTGAAACGTCTAGTTTTAGAGCAGCATTTTGTTTTACAAAATACTTTTTGTTTCTGCAGCAAATTGATGACATGGTGAAACCTTACTGCAAAGATGGTGATGATATTTGGAAAGCATTGTGGTTCAGGATAGTAATTACCACATGCAGCAGTGCAGGAATGTTCTATCAAGCAGAAATACGGTAGAGTACTATAGATAGGAATATCATGGAGATAGCTGGATGCTACAAAAACTAGAGCTTTTAGATACCCTCTGTACTGTAACTTGAGCTGTTTTAATACAGTTTATTGCATGTGCCTCTATTTCGAAATTGACTTCCTAGCAAACCACTTGATTTTAGTAATGTTTTGGCAAAGACTTTCTCCATGGTAAATTTAAGAATTGTCTTGAATAATGTTAAAAATACTGTGTCAAAGTTTTTTAACATTAACTTCTCCCCCTCTATCAGTGGGAGCCTTGGAAATTGTATTGCTGTTGACAATCATTTTGAGCCAAAAATTTTGAGCACGCTAAAAATTATATTGCATATGGTTTTTATCAACTCACCTTTACTAACTGTAAACAACCACCATGTCAAGTGCTGTTAACTAAAGATTCCGCTGATTTTAATTTTATAAAAGGATACTGTGAAGCCTAACTGGCTTGAGTTGTTTGGTAGAAGCAAAGCCTGGAGATTGTCTTTGCTGTACCAAGTGCATTGTTCTAATTAAATAGCTGAAGGAAATTGAGAACAAGGAAAGCTTTTCCAAGTGTCTTAACCTTGGTATAAACAATGCTTTAATTAAGATAAGTGGTGGTTGTGTATATCGGAGTATGTAAGTGAAATCAAAGATGACAAACTAAAGTTACTGAGTTGTTTTTTCTATATGCCATATTGAAAGCATCCATGTTTGCCCTGTGTGGGTGGAGTTGCCTGGCACACTTGACAAGTTAACAGAATTGCTGAGGTCAACCACAGGGTGGCAGAATGACCTAGTCTGAAATCAGCCCTGTGTTGGGTTCTTGTGATTTAATTCTAGGCTTGGACACTTCACTCACGTGATTCTGGATGAGGCAGGGCAAGCAAGTGAACCAGAGAGCCTGATTCCTGTGGGGTTGATTTCGGAAGCTAATGGGCAGGTAGTTCTCCTGTGTCCTTTACTGAAAGGAAAAAAGTTTTGGTTTACTTTTTTTATGAATGATGTAGAATGCCAGCAGCCATTTTCTGATAAAGACTGGAATTCTAAGTACTTATAATAAATGTTATTCATGCACATTATCCATTTCCCATGGTTAAACGAGTTGTTTTACATCTAAAACAAGTCTGCATTGATACGACAGGATTCAGGGTGTGGAAGATGTCAAAATAAAAATAAGCTTTTTTAGTTTAAGACAACAATGTACTACTGACCTGGGCTTAACCCTTCTTTGAGAACATATTAGATGTTTGGAGGAAAGCAGAATACTGGCTATAAATTGACCTTTGAATTCTGAAATGTCTATATTGTTACTGAAACTGCATTTTTAATAACTTTTTATACAAGATGGATTTTTTTTTAATTGCATATACAGATAGTTCTTGTTGGAGATCCAAAGCAGTTAGGGCCAGTAGTGAAATCTAAAATTGCACTGACTTTTGGATTAAATGTGTCCTTGCTGGAAAGGCTCACATCAAGAGAGATATATCTGAGAGACGAGGATGCTTTCAGTGCCTGTGGAGCATATAATCCTTTGTTGGTGAGTAAAACTACAATTTTTATTTATTTTTTTCATCTGAATCAAAAAGGAGAAACTGTGGTTCCTGCAGTTTCGTTACCACCTTCTTGCTCCCTGATGCTTGGTGATAAGTCTAGTTTGAGCATTAATTCTCTAGGAAAGTTTGATTAGTTTGAATATATGCCCTGAACAGCAAGAATACTGAGCTCTCCAGCATGTTAAAACCTTCTTTGAAGGGGTTGTCTGTTCTTAAGCAGAATAACTCAAATATGGTGCCCAAAGCAGAATTCTAAAGAAGGGCTGTAAATTCCCATCCATCTCTATTGTCCACATTTACCGTAACTTCATAATTTAATTTTCCACAAAGGAACAAGTACAACTTCTAATTTTAACATAAAAAGACAAACAAATCCTCCTCTTTAAACATAAAGATGAATTTTGCAAACATCATGTTTCAGGAAGGGAAAAAAGAAACTGTTCCTGTTTATTTATCACTTCTTTCTCTGCAGGGTAGCTTCCCAAAACTCCTGTATGGCGAAGTACCTAGAGTCTGTGTTAAGTGGCAGAGGTAGCATAGTACATAAACGAGCACAGCTGTTTCAGCTGCTTTAAATTGTTGTATGAATCTGAAATATAGGACTAAACGTACTAAAATGCCTTCCCATTGTCACAGTAATACACTTTGAAGGATTAAACTGAGGGCAAAAGGTGACTAGACGATCAGGTGAGGAGAGGAGGGAGGAAATCTGATGGCAGACTTAAGGGGGAAAGCAAGGGTGTTTGGCCCTAGGCTTGGGTTCAGCCCACTGAAAAACCTGTCACGCTTCCTCCTAATATCTGCTACAGCAAACTTTCTTGCTTGTGTTCCTTATACAGTGCTTAAGGGGAATTGGCATAGCGAGAGAGCAGGAAGTGTGAGGGCTTTAAGGTTACCACTGGACTTGAGTAGCGCATGTTACTCTTTTTAAAGGATGTATCTTTTTTTGAGCTGGTTATTACTGACTGGCTTTCCTTAAGGCTCTTCTTTAATTTAAAGACAAATACGTTTCTGGTTTCTGAGGCTAGCTTCTGTCAGCTTTTTGGTGGTCTTTCTGCCTGTCAAGACTTCCTCAGAAAAACAGGTTACATGCATGGAAACCCCATGAAAAGAATCTGACTCTCCCTAAAGAAAGAGAATGTGCCTATAGATCAAATGTTTTGAGAAACTGGACAATTAGCAATTCATCTATAACATACGTTCAGTTCTTTTTTTCTTTTTTTCCCTTTGGAGAGGAAAGAGGTGGTCCTTCAGAAAACTGCTTTTATTTAATATTTACTTATAGAAGATCACACCTGCAGTTTTTGCCTTTAATACAGTTCTTCGGCAGCTTCAGAAAAGCTAAACGCTGGAGGATGGTAAGGTAGAATCTGCTTGGGAGCTGTGAAGTCTGATGAAAAATCATCTGTGGCAGTTATGAATTTTGGGTTTTGTCTTTGCAGATCACGAAACTCATAAAGAACTACAGGTCCCATTCTGCGTTGCTTGCCTTGCCATCTAAATTGTTTTATCATAAGGAGCTAGAAGTTTGTGCAGACACTTCAGTGGTAACTTCTTTGTGTCATTGGGGGAAATTGCCCAGGAAGGGATTTCCATTAATTTTTCATGGAATAAGGGTATGTAAAATCTTCATGTAGTGAACGAGATGAGTTTTCTTTAGAGTGAATTCTAGAAAGGATATGAAAAAAGAATAAACTTTTTTTTGCAAGTAATGTGATTTCCTGACCATCTTGTTTTAGAAACATCTAGTGAAGTCAAATGTTTGCGAAGAACTTGAGCAGCTGCGCATTAAAGTGTATTGTGGAGGCCTTTGGATACAAATTTAAATCCATAGCAGATTGACTGAGATGGAGCTACAGTCTGCTGCCTTTGGATTGCTTTTGATGGCAGTTTGCTACATTAGAATGAATACAAGCCTCTAAAATGAGAGGATTACTAAGGCTTAAGTAGGCAATGGAGAAATATAGTACTTTGGAAAAAAGTTTTTCTTAGTGTTCCAAGAAGTTAGTAAAAAGATATAATATCCACTGCGTGGAGAGGCTTGGTTTTGAACTCTTCTACCTTGCACAAAAGCAAGATGCCTTGATAACACGTATTATTCTGGGTTGAGTTTTAACTCCTTTGTTGCACGCTTAAAGTACTGTTGTCATAGAAATTCTCCAGCTTAAAAAAACAGTATAAAATGTTAGGTGATACTTGTTCATTGGAAAGGGTGTATAGCAAAGAAGAGAAGCTGTATCTAATGTTACATCACTTTTTTTTTTTTGCACTTAGTATGTATAAGAATAATTTATTAATGAATACATGGTCAATTCTGCACCTGGTCTTCATTGTCTCGTCTCCTTTCCCCTAATACAGGGCAGTGAAACACGTGAAGGTCACAGTCCTTCGTGGTTTAACCCCACTGAAGCAGTTCAAGTAATGCAGTACTGTTGCCACCTTGCTAAAAATGGAAATGCGGCAGTGTCCGTGACTGATATTGGAGTGATTACACCGTATCGTAAACAGGTATAACCGATGTCTAAGGACTTCAAAGTTGATTTTTCATCTGTGGTTTGTTAAAGCAGGGAGGCATATCTCAAAACGTCACTGTTCTGTGTCATATTACACAGTGTATTATCAATCATTAACGATGTTTCCATTGAAATCTAATCCTAGAGAAAGATAGCAGTAATAGCATTCTGCTTTTTTTTTTTGTTTTAAAAATCAGGAAATGATTAAGGAGAGATCTGTTTGCAGTTTCAGAGACAGAAGCAGATTTTTCAGTTGTAGGGAGGAAAGGGTGCAAGTCAATAGTTTATTATCCAACAGCTGGAACAGCAGTCTGAATCTGTCACTCGCTCCCTGCACTGAGGAGTGGAACAGAAGGGAAATGTAGTGAAGTAGGTGGCATGTCACCTTGTTGTGGCTGTGAGGAAACTAGAGGAACTGGGACTTCTTAGCTATCCAGTAGTCAAACTTGAAGTTTGTGCTGCTGTTTAAACCTGTAGAGAATGTTGAATGTCAGCTTCAAAATCTGTGCTTTGTTTTTAAAAACACTTATATCCAAGTCAGTTAAGCATGTGACACCTGCTTTCATTTTGTAAAGAAGATTAAATCTCCTTTCATTTCCAGAGGATGCTCTGGACAGCGTGCATGTTGTTTTTCTTGGTGTTCACACCTCAGTATTCATGGCCTTGCGTGCGTGGGTTGGGGGAAACGCTGTGAGGTGTGTGGGAAAAGATCAACCCCTTCGGAAGAAATCTCACTTGCAAATTAGAGCTTTGCCTGCACTCATCCTAGTGGTCAGGTGTATGCACCTGCCCATATTTACAGTTACTATTTATTTTTCAAATGTTTATATACCGTTTTGATGTGACTGAACCTCTTGCACTCCTAGAACACTTTGCATCGTTTAGTATGATAATATCCTTCATCTGCCTGTGATGCAAGATGCATAAAAGTAATGTCCGCTTCAAGAAAGTCACCTTGTATTGCAGGAACGCTGATTAGAAAGTGGTTACGGACTGTAATCCTCAGCTTAGCTAGGCATGATTTCTTGGTAAATTTCTTAGAGCACTTAATTATAGTCTCCAAGCAACTTAATGTTGCTATACAACGTATTGATCCCGCACATACCAGCATTCCACTGTGCAAGACTTCTTGTTCTCTTTTTGGGACAGTTCTTAAGGTCCCATCTCACCTCTGTCTTTCACTGTGCATGCTGCAGCTGGCAAGCAGAGGTGGAATCTGCAGGGTCTTCTTGAGGGGCTGGAGGAAGCTGCTTGCCGTGCCACATCGGTGGTGAGCATGGTTTTGGGTGTCATGCACTTTGGAAGAAGTTGTTCTACTCATTAAAATTTAGGTTACTAAAGATCTGACAATTTCTGTTCAAATTATGGTAGTGAGTACTTCGCCTTCTAAGTTGTGTAATAAGTGTGATACTTCTCAGGAAAAGTTACTGTTTTACTTTAAAACTGTAGTACTGGATGATGGCTAAGCTTGGTTGTAAGCATTCACTGTGACATCTCTTGTGTTAAATCACATCTGTAGTGTATTTTCAATTTTGAAGTAATCCACTCTCAAATGTAAAAATAAATTCCTTCAAACACTTTTTCTTTTTGATAGGTGGAAAAAATCAGATTTCTTCTGAGAAGTATTGATTTGGCAGACATTAAAGTTGGCACAGTAGAAGAGTTTCAAGGGCAGGAGTACATGGTTGTCATCTTATCAACAGTATGTATATTTGTTGTGGTCCCATGGAGAGTTTTTTTTATGTGTCTTAATTCTCTATGTTTTCTTCTTGATATAGGGCTTTTAAATATAAAAAATTTAAAGCTATGTTTTTGTCAGTCTGTCACAGTATTTGAAAACAGAGCTTATTTTAAATGTCTGGAAACAGTACAGCATCTGTAGATACTTGTGCTGAATTCATTTTAGTTTCTTGTGGATAATGTACCTTTCACTTAAGCGTGCACAGGGAGAATGGAAACTGGATGTGTTAAAAATATTACAGAGACAACTGTGTAAACTGCAATATTAAGAAGTAATTACTATTTGACTTATAAAAGCTAATGTAGGTTCTTACATTCTTTTTCACCTTCAGTTTGAGTGTCATCACTTAGCGGTATACAGCTGACAATTTCCCAGACAGCCACACTGACTGTGCCTAGAAGCTGAACACCCCTTATCACAATTTACTTATTTTGCATTGGTAGGAGAGCACTTGATAGTCTTTCATGATCATCTTGATGGTGTACTTTAACTGCTGTGCTGGTTGTATTACAGGGATGTTGGTAAAGGTCTTTTCTAAGTGCTAGCTTTTTGAATCTGAAGCTATCGTGCCTTGAAGAAAGGGTCCGGGGAAGAAAAAAATAATCCGTGCTATGTTTCTGCTTCAGCAGTACGCTAGTCACAGGCCATCGTTTTAACAGTACGTCACCTCCTTGATTCAGAGTTGGTTTCAGTTGGCTACATCTATGTACTTATGAGGGTATAGGGGCATAAACTGCATCACTAGAGATTTTTAAATAACCATGAAAATGCAGAGGTATTTAGGTTCACTCTTTGCAATAAATGGGTCTTTCAGAAAAGTGTTGACTAAAGGGAGAGTTCAGGAAATGGGGGAAAGTGCGCATTTGGGGAGATCATGTTTGCAGATTTCTGTTGAGCCATCCCCCGCATTTGACGAAGGGGGAAAGAGAGGATTGTGTCGCAGAGTACTGGGAGGGAGTTGCTGTTATTATTTGGAAGTTGGCAGCCCTTGTCTCTCGCCTTCTTTTGCAAACTTGATGACCTATATGCTTCAACAGATGTCTGGTTTTTCTGAACGATCTCAGTGCATGTTAGCTGCCAGTGACAGACAAAGATGTGGTAGTCGTAGAGCGTGGAAATCCTGTCTGTAGCAGCTGAAAGAATTCTTCAGAAGACTGAGGTTGAGCTGAGGTTAGATCAGTATGCCATTTCCCTCTCTCTAAATGCTGGATACTACTCCAGTGCATGGACATATCCCTGGTATTTGAACTCGCACAAAAGCCCCATGAAGGGAAGAACCACAACAGCTTCTTTACACCCTACTTACATGCCTGAAAGACAAGGGGCAGACAAGATAGTTGGCTGGTGCTCTTCACAGGAGACTTTTTTCTTTGTGCTTCTAAGGAGAAATCAACACAGAGTTGAGAAGTGTAAGCATCAGCTGATGAGTCAGCTGACAGCTGCTGAGGCTTTCTGCAGATGGCTTCTCGCAACTGGAACATGTGATACCAATCCTTTATGTTCTAAGACAACATCCATCGAACGCACACCGTTGTAGGCACGCTGAACTCCTGGACAGAAGTGAAAATCTGTGCTGGATCAGTGGAAGAGACAGTTGGGAAACTTCAGAGAAAGGCTGACTTAATGCTTTGAACATCAGCAAGTGATACCAGTCCAGCATACGTGATTGTGTTTGAGGGTTTAGACTTTCTTTTGGTGGGTACGACAGGCTCTACATAGCTGTATTTCTACAGTGTAGAATTCAGTTCACAATACATAAAAATTCTGCATATGCTTGCTTTTTTTCCAAATGGTAACGTGGGTTTTAGTGCAGTAAGTCTTTAAAGTAAAAGATTTATGTGTTTGGAACGTGTTGTTCCTGAGGTGTTTGTGACCCAGGATCCCTCGGGGCTGTGCAGGAGTGTCCAGTGTACAGACCGAGCCTGTGCAAGTCTGAGTCATGGCACGCAAGGCAAACGGATCAAAGGAGGAAGTGCAGACCAGGAATGTGTAGCTGAAGATACAGCCATTACTGGACTACTTTTAATGGGAATACGTAGGATTTCCAGGAGAAGGGAGGATAAAACAGCTACATAAACAACCGAAGCACTGGAAAGTACAGTGAACGTGGGGGTGGAGAACAGTTGATTTTTGGGGGTTCTTTTGTGGCTTGTGGGAAGAGTTTGTGGGATTTTCGTGCTTGCTTTTTTTCTGAGAGCAGTGGTACTAAGCTCGCTTTCTTTGTTCTGCATCATACCATAGCTTTGCAATCCAGCATTGTATCTCTCTTAAAGTAGTTTTAGGCAAGTACTATGCTCCTATTTATAAGAACTCCTTATTTAGGTCATGAAAATTTTATCAAAGATGGGTTCAAATATAGATGAAATAGATAGAGGTGAAAATTTAATGAGCCATAGCTATGGCACATTAGTTGCTGTGGCTGTTTTTTCTAAGCTAAGTCAAAGCACACTGAGCCTACTGAAGAAGGCTTGCAGAAGGACACACTGTGAAGCTCATTCAGCTGTAGGAACTGGAATACTAGCAGCTCTAGCATTTCTTCTACTGAAAAGGTAAAATAACTGGGTTTTAGGAAGCGCTTGATATCTTGTGTTTCAAATTACAGTGGGTAGTCCTGCTGCTCAAATGAAGCTAGTGCACCATTTTCTTCAAATTGCTGAGATTGCGTTAGCAGCCTGTTGGAGAATAGACCTGTGGGAAAGCCTGTGGTGGGAAATAGTTAGCTGAAATTTGGATTATGAAGCTACCTTGTGCATTGCTGACACTGAGCTGTGGATTGCTGCAGTAAGCAAATATTGTGTTAAAGTTACACTATGGCTAGGTAAGTTGCTTTCTCATTATTCTATTTCTAAAATTGTCCCAAATTAATTTTAGGTGCGATCTCATGAAGACTTATTTGGTGATGACAAATACTGTTTGGGCTTTCTCTCTAACCCAAAAAGATTTAACGTGGCAATTACTAGGGCAAAAGCTTTGCTGATTGTCGTGGGAAATCCTCATGTTCTTGTGAAAGTAAGTATTGGTCTTATATCTTTGGATTGCATGTGGTGTTTGCCACAGGACATGAATGGTCTGTGGGGTTAATCTGATGTGAGGGAACATCAGATAATGTTAAGAATTGGTACGCTATTCTTAGTCTGCATTTGGGAAGATCTGACCTCTATAGGTTCCTGTAAGTATGGACAGTTCTGGCACCCACACAGCAGGCTTCCAAGCACGAAGGAAATTTTAACGCTTATCTGTGCATATGGGCTCCTACCTCCTTTTTCTCTCTAGAAGAGATCAGAGTCTCAATGCTGAAGTTCTCCAGCAGCTCGCAAGTCCAGTAAGCGTGTTCTGAATAACCCTATGCAATCAGATTCTTTAGTGAATGCAGTTGCTTCACTTTTAAAATGGAGGGCAAAAGTGGTTGATCCCCGTTAATATAACGGCCTGCCAGGGAGACGGTCTTCTTCTGAACCCGTGCATGGTCCTTCCGGAGGAATAAGGTGAACTTTTCTTAATACCTGGTAAGATGTTATGCCTGACTTTTTGCGGGTAAGAAGAAAAGCACTATTCCATAAATGGTCTGAATAGAAATTTTACTCTCCCCACACCATGTGCAACAAATGTGACTTACAGCAGCTATAGGTATCTTCCTCCCGTCTTACATCATGCTTGCACCTTTGGTAGAGTTCTGTTTCTGGAAAAGGTCCTATAAAATCTCCTGCATTCACATGCCGTGTTAATCTGTTTGACAATTCACTTCACAGAGGAGCATGATTTAAATTAAACATTGGTCTTCTCTTGTAGGATCCCTGTTTCTGTGCACTGTTGGAATACAGTTTAATGAATCGAGTTTACGTAGGTTGTGACCTGCCTTCGGAGCTGCAGAAGTGAGTGTCTGGGCTTCACTTTAACCTTGCTAGATATGCAGCAGTTTACAATATTGTTAAAGTTAGTATTGTTTGAAAGATTTATAAGTACAGCAACCTGTGATATCATTATAGGATTTGATTTTTGCTTTCTTAAGTACTGTAAACGTAATAAGAATCTGAGCATTAAAGAAGAGCTGTTGTTGACTTTGGTATCTTATGTATCCCCAAATGATACATTATGCATTCGATGACTGTAAGGATTTGCGGATGGGGGGGAAGGGGGTGCAAGGGAAATGTTCAAGGTGACTTTACTGGAATTAAGGACATTTGCTTGAAGATTGATTTAAACAAGTCCCTTCTAGTAATTTGTTGTTAAATGGGTAATATCTACTAGATAAAACTTTTTAATCAAAATTGTTGTTCATGGAAAGGTAAGCAAAATTTTTATCTTGTTCCCTTTAATTGACAGGTGTGACTAGTTTTTCAGTGTTCAAGATGCATTCAGTCCCCGTTCATTTTGAAACTAAGAACACCTAGCAGAAATTCGGTCCTGAGCAGATCCAGCACCTTTTGTCCTCAAGGAAGGGCACACATTCTAAAGTGGTTGGAAGTTTCTGCAAACAAGATTTGTAAGAAGTGAAAAAGTTGAAATTTAACAGTATAAAATAGTAGTGGCAACTTGCTTTTCTGTTTAAAATGTGTGTGACTTCATGCCTCTGCATAGAACAGGGTGCCTGAATCTGTAACAGTATGCCTGAATCCTCCAAGCTTCAAAAGAAGAATATTGATGAACTCTTACATTAGCTTTTTGTTTTCTATTTTTTCAGTTTCTCAGTTTTCTCAGACTTTTGCAGTGCCTCCTAGAACTGGACCATCCCAAGAACATATGTGTCTTGTAATTTTGTTATGGTAGTGTTACAGTAATGTATCTGCAGTGTGAACTGGAATGATACATTAATACCTCCACTTGACTGATGTTGATTATCTTAAGCCAAACACGCTCAAAAACCCTACTTCCAGTTTTTAAGGCCTTTGTATTTACCGCTGAGATCACACAGGATTTTCTTGGTTTCCTGCTGCAGTCCAGCTGTCTGCTGTGGTGTATGTCAGAACAATGCCTCAAATAGTGGGTTAAAAAAAAGGAGAATAGAATTAAAACTATGTTTTGTATTTCTACAAATACACTGTAGAATAAAGTATCTTGTTTACCTGATGGGTTAGCAGTATTCCTGGTGTCAGCTTCATTGGGCACTGTGCTGTCCCCTTAAGTTTTTTTTCTTTTTCTTGTCCTCTCCTTGGTAATGAAGTCTTGCCAGCAACACTTTAGGAATAGTGGGATAGCTAGCCACTGTGTTTAGGAACTACCAGTGAAACAAGATGTAACAGGCTATCTGTACTTTGGATAGGACTATAGCCTACAGAGAAAGAAATGGAAGGGGGGAAAAGGAGAGCAAGCTTTTGTTTGCTTGTTTACAGTCCACTCCTATCACTTCCATTCCTGGTGTGCGCTGTACTTCTTTCCTCTGCAATGCACAGTATGTAGGTACTGCAACTCATAAGATGGCAAACGTGGTAATACATCAAAGCCAGATACTGTGTAAGGGCGCACTGTACTGTGGCACGGTGCGGAGAACCCGGAATTACCTCTCACCCAAACTACGCTGTTTGAGTGTATCCAGTCGGAGCCACAGCTGTACTTGAGCAGCACTCCAGACTGGTGGCACGGTGTTATGCTGCTTAAATTGCTTTCACTCGTGACAGCCCGGAATTGGTGGTTTGTGTTGTGCAGTATGATGCTGAAAATACCAGCATCAATGATGCCATGCCAGTATTGTACATGAAATTCAGGAAGTTGTGCAACTAAGAGTCTGTCCTAGTTGTTGCCTGTTGAAAGACCTCTTGCTTCAGGACTGTGTTGGGAGGTACCACGCCCCACAGACCACTGTTCAGACCTGCCCCTGCTTGGACTTGCTGCCAGCCTGGCTCTTTGTCAATGTGCTGGTGCTCTCTTCAGAGAACATTGAAGTGATTGTAGTGGAGATTGATGATGTTTCCTGGATTGCAAGACGTAATGCAAAGCCTTTGATCAGTATTTCCATGACCTCTGCATAGCAAAGTAGCAGAGGATTGATTATATTGTGATGCTTAATAGCTACAAGTTAATAATATTTTAACTATAATAGTTTGCATGTTGACATCGGTTTCTACAAAGATAAAAAGCTACTTGATTTATTTTTTAACATTGTGCTTTTATTACCCAGCAAAAGTCAAATGATAAATGCCTATTATCATACAGTGTTTATTTTTCTAGAAGAGTTCTTAGTTTAAAGGCCAACTACATGTTTTTGAGGGAAGAAAAAAAAAAATCTTTAACAACTACATTTTGCCAGTGGAGAAACTCATATACTCTTTTCACTGACAACTATTCTTACGGTAACTCACATCATCCACATCTGAAATGTGGAAGCTTTTTCCCCTGAGTTACCAAGAATAGCCTCTGACTCTCTTAAAAAGTGCTGCCTGAGAAGTGCTTGTGCCTCATTGAGATGGCTGCATGAAGCAAGCTGGCACTCTCTGGATGTTGAAGAATGGGGACAAGGGGAATTTCTGTTCCTGCTTCCATTGTTAACGTGTTTAAAACTACGTTTTTTTCCTAACCCTTTCACCTCACCCTTACTAATGACCGCAAAGCTGTACTGTGTGATACAAAACAACGGTCTTCCTCCTACTCTTGCAATGTTTCTCACCTCTTTATGCCAACCCAGCTGCTACTGAACCTTGTTTGAAGAGAGACATAGCCATCGGAACTGTACAGGATTAAACAGTGTTTGCAACTTTAGAACAGTTTCTTCTGGCAGCTTGATGTGCAGGCAGAGCTGGTTGTTCCAGAGGTGTTAGCTTCAATATTCAAGTCATCTCTTTCATGAAGACGTATGGCCTGATGAGCTGCAATGAGGAAAAGGGGAGAAAATAGTTTGAGTTCTTGCTATGGGTTAGAATCATCTTTCATTTTTACTGTGACAAAAATTTACATAAATTTCTTTTGGGATATGCAAAAAAAAGAGGATCAGCCGCTGCATGCAGAAGCAGCAATGACAGAGTCAGTCTCTTTCCTTTAGACTAGAGAGTTGAACCAGGTCTAACTTTGTATGAAAACCACGTTCCAGTTACTCAATTGTGTTTACAGGAACACAGGGAGTATTCAAAAAAAAAAAAAAAAAAAAA
>Ga0065711_1004714_pt1 | contig 22625 bp, 17 predicted proteins | sample Hoacrofraction12_FD_59098 | JGI IMG/M metagenome (GOLD analysis project Ga0065711, IMG submission 59098) | Hoatzin crop microbial communities from Cojedes, Venezuela - Epithelial fraction 12 v2 (version 2) | ecosystem: Host-associated > Birds > Digestive system > Esophagus > Crop | place... | reverse complement strand
ATTTTTTTTTTTTTTTTTTTGTGCTGGAGAAAGTCTGAAAGAGGCTAGAAAGGCTCATGAAACAATAATTGATTCATGTAACAAGTTCACATGCACAAAGAATTGAATGTCATATTTCGACAAATTCAAATTATCTGACTTCCTAAATATAATTATAAGCAGTTCATTTTTTTCCTCTTTTGACTGCAGTTCATTGGGTAATACAAAACTGTTAAGAAGAGGAAGACTTACAAGGTCAGGTTTCTGTTAAGCCATTCTATAAGCGAGTACTTGATTACTGTGAAAGATGTTCTAATAAGATAAATTTTGATAAACAAGATGTGTCTTCAGACTTTTCTAACTCAAATTACAGAAGTATCATTAACACAAAACTTGAAGAATGAGGGATGTGGAGTCCTGGCTGGACCAGAAGGGACATAGCTTGGTGCTGTTGAGCAACCCAGGCTTGGTAACGGAGATAGACCTTGAAAGTAGCAAACACGGAACACTGCTACAGAAGCAGAGTGGCGAACACGGAACGCTGGAGCAGGGGGACTGCCACGTTGTTGCTTCCTGCCTTAGACGATTCCGGCCACGTCGCTGCTTCCTGCCTTATCGTCACTTCCGCATCGAGATGCAGCTCTGCACCAATCACAGCTAGTTGTAGCTATTTTGACTATATATGGTTAAGATAACTAACCAATCAGAGGCTGTAACTGCTTTGCTATATAAACCTTGTTTTGCTGACTAATAAAGGAGAAAGACCATACTCACATTGAGATTTCATCGTTACTCTGGGTCCAGCTTCCCACTCCAACAGAGGGATTTATCTTGTGAGGAGAAAAAATCTTAAGTATATTATATATTGATTGATTAAAGTTGAATAAATTAGATTCTGTGTATTAATTCCATTTGGGCACTGTGACTGCAATGTCTTGATTTCTCATAGTCAGCTAATGTAACTTTTAGGAAGTCCACATCAGATTAAAACATAATCAGAGGGTAAGGTCAGGGCAATAAGTCTTACTGCCATGGAAGGTAACACATTATTGTTGTATTATTGTTTACAGTTTTATGAGAACAACCAGGCTTTTAAATGTAACTAGATCTGCCAAATATAAAAAAAAGTGGGTGAAGTACAAACACAATAACCTTCATATTTGGAAAACATATACATTTCACATTGCAAAAATATAAAGCTCTTTGAGACACTTTTGATGTCTTTGATTTAGCATTTTACTATAACACACAGATATGACAGTTGTTGGAGGCAGGTAAACAGCCATCATCTCTTGAGGTGTCAGTAAAACTGACAGAATGTATAAGGACTTGCATCCTTCTTTTCTCAAATCCCATCTTTGATTGAAAATTGAAGGATATTTTCAAAGGTTCTAAACAAATCTCAGAGCAAAATTTACAAAAGAACTGTAATTTCAAATCAATGCTTTTTCTTTCATGGCTTGTTAACTTTGAATTTCTCTGACTAAATGTTATTTTGATTTCCAGTATTGAGATTTTATATCTTTATAAATATTAATATCAGAATGAGTTCTTAATTCCAATAAATTATGAGGTTTGAAATTGTTTAAAGGCAACGTTGCAATTCTGAAGTTGTACCCACTCTAGTCTGTGGTACATTTAACTTCAGAATCATAAGCAGACATGTCAAAGAGAAAAGTAGGCATATGGAAGAAGGAAAGAACATCCTCAAACCCAACTGTCCAACACAAAATTGAAAGCAATGGTTTATATCCAAAGAGTTAGCAAGCATGTAGAAGGATTTGTCTCACCAAATGCGTTGATCAACCTCTCAAAGACATCAGAGACATCAAAGGCAAATACTTGAAACATGAACTTCAATACCAAAGGTATCCGAATATTGGAACAATATCAAATCAACGGACAGAATATAGGAGCCATGAAGTATATTTTCCATTAATGCAAATTCCCATTATAGTCTTTTCTGGTGGGCATGGGGGAAATCGTCTCACTCCATACTTCTTTTTTTTTTTTAAATTAAGTTTCAAGATCAGTCTTTGTCCAGGCTTACTTCTCAAACTCTCAGAAATTGCAAGTCTGGAAGAACAAGATAAGCATAGATCTGGAGATGAAAACCCATTGAATTCTAGTCCTGATTTTGTCTTAAGGTGGATTCTCATCTTGGGAAATCTATCATTACCATAGTTCCACTGGCATTTCTGAAAGTGTTCTGATTTGTGGCTCCAAAAGATATGACTTGATATACAATGTTAGCGCAAACTTGTTGTGTGCAGTTACAATTATTGTACATGTTTCACAGACACGACATTTTAGCAATGGTTAGAAATGCTTTTCCTAATAGACTTTCTCCTTCATTCTGTCTATTCTCTATTGGTTTTTAGAAATATAATATGGCCCAAGGAACATAAAACTAGAGAGGTACCCTGGGAAAGCATGTGATTACTTTTAATTCAGATGTAATTAAAAACTATTGTGGATACTCATGATTATCATAATTCATGAATAAACAGAATTATAATGACATTAGTGTTCTAATCATTAAAAGCAATCAGAAAAAAATTATGGCTTTTATTGCTTGTAACTTATTTAAATATTTATTTAATTCAGTAGCTTTCATACTGCTTAAAGAGAAGGATATAATTAATGAACAAAAATCTGTATTTACTGGCAGCTATAAGCTTTAGCAAGGTACCTTGTCAACCATCAGATGCTTTTAAAAATCTAATGCAGCATAAAATAAGACGGAAAGTTTATATAGTCCCTTCCATCTTCATGTGAGAGTACATTTCAATTCTACGTATAAGTTTGCCTATCTATACTAATTTTATAAAGAAATATTCCCTCTTTTTCATCACTTTCTGTTTTCAGGAAAACCACTAGGACAGAAGTTATATGACATCATTTTATCCTCCTAAATACTAGGTTTCAAATTAACTATGTTTTCTGTCACACTGACCATCTCCTATAGAATCAATTAACCCCGACCAAAAGCAGATACCTAAAATACATTCTAGATTAATATTCCATTTTCCATTTTTTGGCTCACATGCCTCTTCCACTTTTCACAGTACTGAATTGCAGGTTGACTTTTTCCTGCATCTTCCTGAAAAGTCTCTGAAACAACTAGTTTAAAACTAGTAATACTCTTGGTGTGCCAATCCATTTTCCACCAAATCATCCTGAAAAACTGATGTGACCTTTCAAATTTTTTTGTTTTCTCTACTTATTTTTTTGTTAATTTTGTGCTTTACAGCATGAGAGTTTAAAGCATGAGTTAAGAAGTTGAACTCTGACACCACGTGCTGTGATAGTGAAGCTATCATGGAATATAACTCACACCTTCTTGCACAGCAATACAAAAATCCACATAGGCTTATTAGAGATGCTATAACCAGCAGTGTCCAACACAAATACACACATGCACAAAAAGGTCTTTAATTGAAACTTCCCAAATACAGTCATACATTTGAGTAAACTAAGTCATTACAAGAGTGTAATTTTTTATAGGACATTGATCATGACAAACAAATATGCCTTCTTGACTTCTGCAAAGCACACGAACCAAAAAAACCCAGAAGATTTCAAAAGACTGACTTTAATGAGTAACTGCTTCCTATTTGCTAATCAGAAAGTCTCTTGTTCTGAACCATTAGTACTTGTTCAGTTTAAAGTTTATGTTCCCCTCTGCCAAGCATATAATTCATTTCCACTTGAAAAAAAAAAATCTTTACAAGTTTTATATTGATTGCATGCTCATTTTTGAATGTTACCAAATGTCAGTTCCAAGGTAATTATTGTTCTACATAGGCTGAGTATAAATGTTATACGTTGCTTGCCTCAATAGTTACAGAACAGTATAAACATTCCCTCTTCTATTTATCCAAGCCGTCATTCTTTGAAGGATTTTAATCTTGGTCTGTTTTATATTTTCCAGTTGGATGAAGGGAACTGCAGGTAAGAGTCTTTCATTAGAAGCACGTCTGATTTAATTAATCTTTAATTATTGTGCAAAACAAATGAAAGGATAGCTTCGATCAGCAAATTCATTTGCAACATTTATCAGCTAGCTGATCTTTATCACCCATCCAGATGACAGTAAATCAAATGCATGCCCCTTTTCAATTCATGAAGTAAATGATTAAAGTGTCCATAAGAGTCTCTGTACTAACAAAATTTAATTGTGTGTGAATAAGCAGTTCAGTTGTGTGATGAATGTGCCATCATAGAATCTAATCCATAACCAAATCGTATTTTAAACTATACTTGCTTAAAAAGGCATATTAAACTCCTGGCTTCAGAAATTTCTTCTTCCTCATTCACTGATAGATAAATATATATCACACTAATTTTGTCACTTTTCCTTTCTTTCTCCCTAACCTTCCACATCAACTGTAGGAGTTGCCTTCACACAACTTTTATAATTGTAATACATTCAAAACACAGATACATGTCGTCTTCTTAAAAAATTAGCTTAAGATAAAGATAAGAAGTATTACTGTATTTTACTACAAAGGATTTTATAGTCCAAACCGAATTTTCCTGTTTTCCACTGCATATCTTTGAATCTTAAGACTGTTTCTACTTGACTAAATATCGACTTTTTCTACTTGATCAAGTGTCTCCCCTGCTTAAAATGAAGAAAAAGAAATCATAACTGTATTTGTTTATTGCAGAGTATAAAAGATACCAAAATCACACATTCTTCTTCAGAACATATTTCCTGACCTCTGCTGTTCTTATATATTTGTGAACCCATTCATGTGTCACATGGACATCTAACACCCCTTATTTAAGGTTTAATTAAACTTTTGTTTATGGACAGAAAATTAATCAGAAGACTTAAATGAAGATTTCAAACCTTTAGGGATTGTTAATCTGTATGTAATTAAATAATTATTAACTAACATGACATATAAGATATTATTTTTTCTAATTTAGCCTTAAGTTATACCACAGTTTACTTCATTTTTCTTCAAGTATGCTTTTAAAAAATGAGACCTCTTTCCCTGCCCCTCAACTTAAACATAGTTAAAGAGATCTCTCTGTTGAATTCACATAAAACATTAAAGCGAGAAGAAAATCTTTGTTCTTAGTTATATTTAGTTGGTTAACTCAAACAGAAGAGCTAGCTAGAAGGGCTTCAAATGACTGAAAAGTAAGAAACTTGAAAAGGAAAAAAAATAAATTTATTGAATCTTTCTATATACAAAGGTAGAAGAGAGAAAATGGGATTCACATAAAAAACCAGGTATCAGAACTAGAAAAGCCCTATTTCCTCCCATGCACACCCTTTGTATACACAAAATCCTGATGTACAATGGTGTCCTGGTTTTGCTTTGATTTACGTGTTTATTATTATTATTATTCATTATCCAATATGAGTCATCTGTTTGGAAGATGCCCTTAGTGACAATACAGTTTTATTAAGTATCACTTTCATCCATAGTAATGATATGTTTGGGTGAAATGAGTGCTCATCTGAAACAGATTCTGTAGCTATCAATGAGAATGCACCCATCAGACAACAGAAGGCATATACTATGTGAATGCACAACCCCATTTGTCAGCTGACTTCAAAAGCTACACTGATTTAAACCTTCCCTATACTAGCTCAAATATTTTTCAAATGACTGGATGCCATCCACAGCTACTCTGCTGGGTCATCAATGGTAGCTCTCCTATACACACGCAAAAAAGCAGAGAATGAAACTTTGAAAAAGTCATGTTGTGTCTCTAGGGAAAATACACCAACAAAGGAAAATCTAAATGTATACCCAACTGAATCAAAAAGATGCTTCACTAAATCACATCAAGGAATTATTTATTCCCTACAGTCTGGAACATTATTTGTTTCCTTCATTGTAATCCAGGCCTTGATTTGTGTGTGAATGTGCATACTTCTTTAAAACTAAAGACTTACAGATTTTCATTGGTGAAGTATTTACTGGGACAGTTTGCCAGGCTTTTCTTCACATCATATGTCGTGATTTCATTAAATTATTAAGCAAGTGGTTTAGTTATGCAATCTTCCACTTTTATAACTGAAAAACAGATGTTTTATTGGAAAATATATTGTTTCACGAGAGGAATAACTAGGCAAATTGTCACAGATTAATGATAGTTTTAAGACTAGATGCATTTGGATACCAAAACACTAATCACAGATTTATGCAATTTTACAAATTACACAAATTCTTTGTTTTGTGAGAGAGACACCATGGTCCCAGAGACAATCAGGATGAGCCAGTGTGCTGTGCATATTCCTGGGCAGGGTCATGGAGTCCACTGGGCTCTATTCTACTCCCTAAATTCTCTACAGATTGCACAGATGGTCTCGGCTCCTGGTACCACATCATGGTGTCTCCCCCCCAAAGCCCAGAGTCTTTCAGATCCTCTGAGTACATCTAACGATCTTAATTTTTTGTTAGTTACAGGGCTGGACAGAGAGTACCTCATCAGTGATTAGTCCATTCACATTTTACTTTCATTTTCTTTTTTGCTGTTGCCATTTTTGGCACTCACAACCTGTTCCACACACATCTGGACACATTTGCACTTGTTAATCATCAAAATATTTGCATCATTTAATTATTTATGTTCTTGAGTACACCAAAACTGTACTTTTGTTTGGGACAGATGTCTGTTCATATGTTATCCACTTACATGAGAGCAAAAGTCAGTTAAGGTTTTTACAGTCTGTACTGCCTGTGCCTGAGTTGTGTTAATTGCTACAAGCTTTGCTGTTCCTTCACTATGCAGGAAGGTAGCAGATAGAGAGAAATATACTTCCAACTGCCAAGATCCTGTTCAGAAGTTTTCTGAGATACAATTGAATGAGTCACTAGTGGTTGTTGTTTTCAAACTTAATGAAACATATATATATATATGTCTGGTCTCAACGGAAGGAGGAAAACTGAATTCATTTCTGTTCACTTCTCAAAAATAAAATGAGAACTTCACAACAGATTAATGGGTTTCATGTGAACTGACAGGAAAAATAAAAAAATTATAAGGATCCCTTATAAGTGTTTGGGGGAGAGATATTCTTTGAAATGGTCGACAAGATGAACACTGCTCTGAGAAACCAAACACCATCTGCATGTAGTAGAGACTTCCAACAGCCTATGAACAGCTCCCTTATTCCAAGTATCACCTTCCCCTTACATCAGAAAATTCGGGGGAGGTAAGATATTATCAATATTATTTTGGGCAGTAAAAGAAAAATCTTTCCCCACATGATGAGGAAGATTGTGTTTACCTTACCCACAACAGGTAAAGGTTCAGATTTTCCTAATACAGAAAGTAATTGTTCAGCAAAGAGTTGGGTGCTTGAGTAAGCTGGGATAAGACTAGTCATGAGGACATCCCCTACAGACAACCAGGAAATGGTTCTCCCCTATAGCCTGTTTCCTCAGTTCTCTCTTCAGGGAAAGGAGACAACTCCCTTGCTCTTTAACCCTTGCCTGAAAAAAGGGGGACAAGAGATCAGCTGGAGAAGCTGATATTCTCAGCCAGATGCAGTCTTGAACTGTGCAGTTTTAATTACAAAACATAATGCCAAGCACTGTTGAATCATAGCCCTTGTAGAAGTTTTTTCTTTTCTATTTTTTTTCCCCCTTGGTCAGAGGAAAAGCTAACGAACACCTTAAATCAGGTCTATTAGGACTGAATTCTAGACAGATAGGAAAAACTGTTAAAACTGTTAATTCCCTGACAAATTAACAAGAATGCAAAAAAATACTTTTGTAGTTGGAAACATGATTCCACCTACGTATCTTGGTATGTAAATGAAATATAGTTACAGGCTTATAGTAAATACTTAAAGGTTATGATCTACCATGATATGTCCACACAGGCATTTTGCAGATGTTGGCTTTATAGTTTGCAATTAATGATGATATACGAGTCTCCAGAACTGCAGTTTGTTTGCCAGAGGAGCACTGCCCCACTATGCTCCTTTCTTGTAGTAACAGTGAGCTGAAATAGTAGCTGTGAGTTAAACTCAGGTAATTTTATCTGATTTTTCATTGGTCCTGTCACATAGTTTCGCGGTAGCTGGATGGAAGCTGTAGGGTTAAATGAGAGAGCAAGCACAGCATAACCCTACATGACAATTTATGCCTGCTTTTGTTTATTATTACTGTGTGCAACTTTATATAGGTGTATCTCTTGACTTGGAAATTAGTGTGCTAGTACAATTGGGAAAAACATAAGCAGTATGTGAATGATCATTTTATATCACCACTTCTCATTAGCTCTTAAAAAATATTACAAGCACACAAAGACAGGCACAGGAAAATTATGCTTAGTGTATGCAAAATTGTTCAGAAACCATGTAGTATTTTCTTCAGAGAAATTAAAAATCTGACTAACATCCTCAACAGTCAAACGGTTTCTAAATCTTGCGTCTTGAGTTACAACATATTCAAATATTTAAAACTACAAATATACAAAAATGTAAGCACGTAAATATTCCTTAAAAGGAATTATTTCAGGTTCCTTAAAAGAATGCCCTAAAAATCTCTATCTAATTTCCAAGTTACTTTTTTCTGTTTTTCTAGTCTTCGCTAAACATTAGTTTACGTGGTAATTTGATTTGAATGTTTTTTGGACTAACTCATGTATAAGTACAGTGGCATCTATTTTGTGATCTTATTTGAAGTTTTGTTGTGTTTTGTTTCCTGTTTAAAATTTCACTTACTGTACAAATTCTTTTTTTCAATAAAGATTTTAGGTTTTACTTTTTAAATTAGATTTATATGTCCCATGAGGGCAGAGCATGAAACCATGGACATGATATATTCAGAACAAAAATGTAAATGCACCAGATGTAATATTTAGAAGCCCATTTTTATAATTTGTCAGACATTCTAGTAATTTACAGGGTCTAACACATAGTTTGTGAAGGGTTGCAGATGGCAGCTCTGTGGATTGTGGTTTCGAACAGACTAAAACCTGAAGTTATCTAGATATTATTTTGAATGATTTATGGACTCTAGTACTACCTTAATATTACAGGTATGTATGATAGTGTGGCTTTGGGTTCATGCAGGGATGTGAGTTTGCTCAGCTGAGATCCAGTTGACCTAGACTCACCTGATGTGTGAATACCTGGATACTCCTAAAGGCAAAGCTGGACAGATACAAAGGTAGTTAAATCATCCTGTTAATCAGTGAGCAGGCATATCTCAAAAACACCAGCTCAGCAGGCCTTGCAGGTATATCTGCCTGAAACAGTTGATTAAGACAGATCCGTATGTGGTTGCGTGACCAGAGTACAGAATAATCAAAATCTGATTTACAATATTGTCATAGGTATTTAATACCTGTATTGCATATATATCATCATGGTGGGTTGACACTGACCAGCAACAAAGCATCCACACAGCTTCTCCCTGACTCTCAGCCCCCCAACCTCATCAGGACTGTGGAAGAGAACAGGAAGAGCAAAGGCAAGAAAACTCAAAGCCAAGACAAGGACAGTTTAATAAGTGAAGAAATGGAGGGGTGGAAGATGCAAAGGTAATTACTCACCACTTCCAATGGCAGATGTATGTCCAGCCAATCTCTGAGCAAGAGCTACCTGGAAGACACCCTCCCTTGCAGTTTTTATTGCTGAGCAGAAGATCATCTGGTACGGAACATCCCTTTGGTCAGGTTAGCTGTCCTTGCTGTATCCCCACCCAAATTCTTGCCCACACGCAGCCTACTTGTTGAAATAACATGTTGAACAGAGTGAGGAAAAGAGAAAGCCTTGTTATCATCTAGTCCTGTTCAGCAACAAGAAAAAAATTAGTGTGTTATCATCACTGGTTTAGTCACAAATCCAAAGCTCTGAAGAAAGATAACTCCATCCCAGCCAGATTCAGTATAATTGTAATACGCTGAAAATATCTTTTGTAATCATAGTATAGTTTGGGTTGGAAAAGATATTTAGAGGTAATCTAGTCCCATCCCCCTGCAATGAGCAGGGATATCTCCAACTAGATCAGGATGCTCAGAGCCCCATCCAACCTGAACTTGAATGTTTCCAGGGATGCGGCATCTACCACCTCTCTGAGCAACCCATTCCAGTGTTTCAGCATTTCAGCACCCTTATTGTAAAAAAATCCTTCCTCATATCTAGTCTAAAGCTACCCTCTTTTAGTTGAAAACCATTACCCCTTGTCCTATCACAACAGGCCTGCTAAAAAGTTTCTCCCCATCTTTCTTATAAGCCCCACTTTAACCCCTTAAGAAAGGCTGCAGTAAGGTCTCCCCAAAGCCTTCTCTTCTCTCTTCTAAGGACACGGTTGACCTGGGCTGCGAGTGTACATTGTTGGTTCATATCTAGCTTTTCAGCTACCAGTAACCACGAGTCCTTCTTGTCAGGGCTGAGCTCAATCCCTGCATCCCCCAGCCTGCATTGATACCGGGGTTGCCCTGGCCCAGGTGTGGGACCCTGCGCTTGGCCTTGTTGAACCTCATGAGGCTCACACGGGCCCATTTCTTGAGCTTGTCCAAGTCCCTCTCGGTGGCAGCCCATCCCTCAGGCATGTTGACTACACCACTCAGCTTGGTGTCATCTGCAAACTTGCTGACGGTGCCCTTGATCTTGCTGTCGGTGTCATTGATGAATATGCTAAATAGTACTGGTCCCAGCATGGACCCTTGAGGGACACCACCTGTCACCGATCCGCATCTGGACATTGAGCTGTTGACCAATACACTCTAGAGGTGACCATTCAACCAATTCCTCATCCACTGATCAGTTCACCCCTCAACTCAGTATGTCCCAAATTTAGAGAGAGGGATGTGAGGGACCATGTCAAAGGCCTTACAGATGTCTGGACAGATGACAGCAGTAGCTCTTCCCTTGTCCACTGATGTAGCCACTCGATCATAGAAGGCGACTAGGTTGGTAAGGCAGGACTTGCCCTTGGTGAAGCCATAGCTGGCTGTCTCGAATCACCTCCCTGTCCTCCATGTGCCTTAGCATAGCTTCTAAGAGGATCTGTTCCATGATCTTCCCAGACACAGAGGTAAGGCTGATAGGTCAGTAATTCCTGGGGTCCTTCTTTACAGCTTTTTCAAAAATGGGCACAATGTTTCCCTTCTTCCAGTCACCAGGGACTTCACCTGACTGCTGTGACTTTTCAAATGTGATGGAGAGTGGCTTGGCAACTACATCAGCCAATTCCCTCAGGACTCTGCGATGCATCTTGTCAGGTCCCACAGACTTATGTGTGTTCACATTCTTCAGGTGGTAGCAAACCTGATCTTCCCAAAGTCCTGAGTGAGAGGGACTTTGTTCCCCCAGTCCCCATCTTGCTGTCCATCCACTCGAGAGGTATGTGAAGAGTGGTTGTCAGTGAAGACTGAGACAAAAAATGTTGTTGAGTACCTCAGCCTTCTCGTCACTTGTTGTCACCAGTTTGCCACTCTTGCTCATCGGGGGTTGTGCTTTCTTTGACCTTATTTTTCTGGTGGATATACCTGTAGAAGCCCTTCTCATTATTCTTTGCATCCCTTGCCAAGTTCATCTCCATCTGTGCCTTGGCCTTCTTGACCCCATCCCTGAACAACTGGGCACAGTTCCTGTACTCTTCGCAGGATACCTCTCCCTGATTCCACTGTGTGTGCTGTTCCCTTTTGCCCTTTAGTTTGACCAGCAGGTCTTGACTCAGCCACGCTGGTCTCTTGCCTTCCTTTCCTGATTTCTTACACCTGGGGATTGAGAGCTCTTGTACTCTACAGAAAGCATCCTTAAAGATCTGTCAGCTCTGTTCTGCTCCCTTGTCCCTGAGGGCAGTTTCCATGGGGGTCCTATTGACTAACTCCTTGAAGCGCTGGAAGTTGGCTTTCCTGAAATTCAGCATCCTGACTTTACTCTTTGCCTGACCCTTATCCCTCCGAACTCCACCAATGCATGATCACTGCAGTCGAGGCTGCCTCTAATCCTCCTGTCTCCTATTAGCTCACTTGCATTGGTTACCAACAGGTCCAGTATTGCTTGCCCTCTGGTAAGGCTGTGTATTACCTGGCTTAAGAAGTTATCCTCCATACAGTTCTGGAGTCTCCTGGATTGCCTCAGCTCGCCGTGTTACCTTTTCCGCGGATGTCAGGGTGGCTGAAGTCCCTCAGCAGATGAGAGCCTGTGAGTGTGATGCCACCTGTAGCTGGAGTAAGAAGGTTTCATCAATAGTCTCCCCTTGATCAAGCGGCCTGTAGTAGACAGCAACCACAAGGTTCCCTTTGTTGCCTCGTTCTCTGATTCTCACCTGTAAGCTTTCAGACTGGTCATGGATATTCTTCAGAGACAGCTCTTCACAGTCTATCTATTTCTTGATGAAGAGGGCAATGCCTGCACGCCTCCTTCATTGCCTGTCCCTTCTGAACAGGCAGTAGTCATCAATAGCTGCACTCCAGTCATGGGATTCATCCCACCAAGTTTCAGTAAGGGCAACTAGATCTTTGCTTTCTAGCAGCATAGTGACTTCCAGCTTCTTCTGTTTGTTGCCTGTGCTGCATGCATTGGTGTAGAGGCACTTCAGCTGGGTTGTCAGCCATGTCATCTTTTAGAGGAACACCACTTAATTCCTTTGAGGTATTTCACTGGTGTTTCCCTGTTGGCCCCTATTACCTCAGGAGCCCCTGGCTCATCTCCATAAGACTTCAGGTGTACTGTAGTGTAGCCAGCACATCTCAGAGGCTGAGGGCCATCACTAGCATCTCGTCCCTGTAACCTTGCTGTATTATCCTACAGCTTGTCGCAGGTAAGCCTGATATTATCCCCCTCTCCCTTCAAGTCTAGTTTAAAGCTCTGTCAATAAGCCCCACTAGCTTGTGAGCAAAGACCCTCTTTCCCCTTTGAGAGAAGTGAAACCCACCTCATGCAAGCCACCTCATTATCAAAAAAACCCAAAACTGCAGTGGTGGCACCAGCCATAGAGCCAAGTATTAATAGACTGGGCCCATCTGTTTCTTTGAATGTCATTGTCCACAACTGGCATGAGAGAGGGAATAATGACCTGTGCTCTAGATTCGCTTACCAACTGTCCCAAGGCCCTGAAGTGTTTTTTGATCACCCTTGGACTACTCATTGCAGCCTCACTGCTGCTCAGGTGGAAGAGCAGTAATTAGGACGAGTCTGAGGGCCATACCATGCTAGGAGATTTTCTAGTGCTATCGCTAACCCAGGCCCCAAGGAGGCAGCAGACTTCCCTAAAAGGAGGGTCTTTCCAGTAATATATGTAATAAGTGTATATTATTATCATTTATTAATAACTGTTAAACAAACTATATGCAATAAACAGCTTTTGCAAGTTTCTATCAGCAGTTAAATCAGTGACAGGTTAGGGTTTTTGTATGATGTTGATTTTTTAGTTTGGTTTTGTTTTGTTCTATGAAATACAAGAAACAATTGATACATTCTACTAGCCAACATTAAGGATTATTCTATTCAGATTGGTAGGTTTGTTGATTCATTGTAACAATTCTGTCAGATTACATCAACTAAAATTTCTCTTGAAGATAGGTACAGTAATCAAGTGATGATGATGAATAAATTATCTACCTTAGAAATAAATAACCAAATATAAAAAGCTTCTTGACAAGTTCTTCTCCAGTAAAGAAAATATTATGTGATGATTATACTCTAATTCAATAGAAGCAGAAAACTGATCTATAAAACATTTAACAAACCAATCTCATTGAAACATGCCCAGTCTCACTGGTCTATGTGAAAAACTGAATTACTGCCTCTTCAAATTCACCACAAATACTTCGGTATGTTCTTTTAATCAGAAGGTCATTTTAAAAATGACAGGCAAGAGTTATTTCTATTTTGGTAAATATTTGAGCTTACTACCTTGTTGTGTTTATATAAAACTGTGTGCATTGTCCTTGTGTAAGTACTTTTCTCTCTGACCTTTTCAAGCACATAGCAAATAAATCTTTCCTTGGTTTTAAAGTGGCTGTCATAACAACACCACAGGGTTCTAGGCATGTCGACTAACAATTTCAAAACAGTCTAGTCAATTTGGAAACATTTTTATTTGAAATTAATAGATATTGATATAAAATGACTAATCAGTTTTAAGTTCCAGTTCATGAATTTGAATGTCTTTCCCAGTTACATTTCCTTATAGTTTTATAAATAAGGACTTTGTATTGTTTTTTATTAAAATGAGTTTAAAATGAACCACTGCAGCAAGTTAAGAACTCATGGCTTTTTAGCAAGATTTATTTCGGGTTTTTCTTCTCTTAAACTGATTAAGAATAATCTTCTGTTGCAGGTAATTAAAGCAGGCTTCCCATCAGAGGAGTGCCTAGGTAAAAATGCAGTCTCAGTTTGAAAGCCCTTATCTATAAGGAAAAATATTCTTGTGATTTTACCCCTATCCACCAGGACTTCCATCTCAACTCCGAATCCCAAATTCAGGCTTCATACTTTCTCTACACTGACCCAAATGAGTTTTATGTTCAGATTCGGGGATCCCTGCAGTGTGCTGTCCAGAACTGGGGCAGAGTCAGGTTTGAACTACCTAGGCAAGCAGTATTAGAGTGTACAGAGTGAAAAAACAAGTCATATTGGCAGCTTCCCTAAGGAAATTCTGAATGTTAAAGACAAAATTGGTTTCTTCTGTGTCTTTGTAGAGCACTCACATGAAAACCATGCTGCAGGACTGTGCCTTCTACCTGTGATCATAAGAAATCTAGCCCAAAACATGAGACTTCCTCCTGATCTATTTTTGATCAGAAAAGTCTGGGGTAGTAACTAAGAATAAGATACCATCTATACTTTGACATCCCTGGTGGGATTTACTGCTCCTGTCTTCATGTGTATGCATTTGTGTGCATGTGTGACTGAACTAGGAATCCTAAAGCAGGTTTAAAACAGATGACTCGCTCTGAAAAGAAGAAAAGTCAAGAAAACCAGCTCCATTGAATCCTGTGAATACTGACTGTAATCATCTGACTAATTCCAATTCTGATCTAATCCAGGATGCAAGATGGCTAACCCATGAATGGTGCCATGTGTCTAAGTGATAAAATAAAATACAACCAGTGAACTATTTTGGCATTCTTTGCTGCCAGCTTTATGTCCCTTGAAAGACCTGCTTGAGGAATTGTGCCTAACACAATTTTTAGGCACAGCCGAGCCAAAGAAACCCCAAAGAGATCCTGAAAACCTTTTGTTTAACTCCATGTTGAAAGCAGTGACAAAACATAAAAAAGGTATATATTACAAGCAGTTATTTACATCATAACATAAATGCTATGATGTACCTGTAGTTACCAAACAGAATATGTATAAGGAACTTAAATATCAGCCCTCTCTGGTCAGAACATTATAGGATAAAAGCTAAAGCTTGCTGTCTTCTGTCAGAGCGCTGCGAGGGCTGGTGGCTTTCCTGGACCAGGCACTGAGGGTCAAGGGGGCTCCTCATGGGGTGTCAGGACAGGGCTTCACAGCCAGTGCCAGTCCCATCACCAAAAGCCAAAGGCCAGGGGTCAGCTGGGGCCATTGTGCAACTGCATGGGGCTGGAGATGGGCTGAGGCTGGCTAGGATTGGGCCTATGACCCTGGTGCAGTATCACTGGAGGAGGGACTGACGGGCACAGGGAGGTGAAAAGGAATTATGGGCTTAGGGCAGGAAACAACACAGGAGACTGACAAGTCACATTTTCTTTGGTGGCAATTAATACAAATCTCTAGTCCTGATCTTATCCACATCATCAGTCCCAGACTTGCAAGTGTGGTGAATCACTGTAATAGGACAAGGGGTTACGGTTTAAAACTAAAAGAGACTAAATTTAGACTAGATATAAGGAAGAAATTTTTCACAATGAAAGTGGTGAAACACTGGAACAAGTTGCCCAGAATGCTGGTAGATCCCCCATCCCTGGAAACATTCAAGGCCAGGTTGGATGGGGCTCTGAGCAACTCGACCTAGTTGAATATGTCCCTTCTCATTGCAGAGGAGTTGAACTAGATGACCTTTAAATATTTCTTCCAACCCAAACTATTCTATGACTCTAGAAAAACAAGTAGATTAGTGAAAACTAGTGTCGTGGTTTAGCCTCAGCCAGCAACTAAGAACCACGCGGTTGCTCTATCACCCCTCCCCTCACTGGGGTGGAGAAGAGAATCAGAAGAAAAAGGCAAGAACTCATGAGTTTGGATAAGGGCAGTTTAACAGCACAGCAAACGAAGCGAACAGTAACAACAATAATACTGATAAGAAGAATATACAAATCAAACAGTGAAATGCATTGATCAACTCTCAACGTCCAATGCCCAACACGCTCTTGAGCTGCGATTCACTTCCCTCCCCGCCAGCTACCCCACTCAGAACCAAGCATTAAATCACATGGTATCAAATACCCAGTTTGTTTGGCCAGTTCGGGTCAGCCATCCCGGCAGTGTCCTCTCCTGGCTTCTTGTGAAAATTAACCCTATCCTAGTCAAACCCAGGACAACTAAGAAACCAGTTAGGATAAGAAAAGGTAATATATCAGAGACAGTTCAGCTGCAACTTTGGTATCTTTGTTTTGTACTGCAAAAGCTGTCAGAGTAGCTGTGGCAAAGTATCTTGTATTCCCAGAAACTGGGAACATGAGGAGTTCACAAATTCAGTATTAGTCTTCAAGCTTGTAGCTACACCACCAAACATTTTCAAATTCAAGGGAGTTGCTGTAAATAGATCATGTTAATGGAGGACATTTAACTTAGCAGGGAGAGACTCAACCTAAATAGCCAAATTACTATGACTACTTCTAATGATCTCCTGAATGGTCAGCAACCTGCCAAAGAATGAAGATTAGTTCTATATATAAGAAGTTTTATCACAAGAGATATCGTTTAGGTTGTTTAAAATGAAGGAAAAAGTCCCTAGCAGTTTGCAAACCGCTGCTTCTTTTCTTGATGGATTTCTGTAGTGTTGGGCAGTTACTGAAGATCCCTTCTGTGGGTGATAGGTCTGATTCTCTAGCGCGTTGTTCTTTCTGCAGTTAGCTCATTTGCATTTAATTTGAAAAAGCAAAATGCTCCTAATCTGCTTTTACAGATGTGATTACAAGAGCAGAAAATCAGTGGTGGTTTTGTTGTCTTTTTTTCATGAATATAACAGTACGACTCTAGATTTACTCTGTAGAAATGTAATGTGGACCTAAAATTCTATCAAAATAGTTTTCATACCCTTGAAGTGGAGAAAGTGCTGAAAAAAATAGAACATATGTAGCCCTCCAAACCACTTCCATTATACTTTGACCTACTTTTACTATGTTGTTGGGTTTTTTTTAAACATGGGGAAAAAACATCTTTTCATTTACTTAGATTTATGTTAATTCAAGTGTGTTGACTTCAGTGGCTTTATTCCCTATCCTGTTAGGTGTCATAAGTAAAAATGAGACTGTTAGAAATATAGTTGAAGCAGGCTGGGTATTATTTAACAATATGCTCAAAGTAGGTAACTCTCCCTTCCATAATTCATAGCACCCAGTAGTGGTCTGACATTAGACCTCATCACATACTATTTCCACATCATTAACCACAACCAGAAATCACAGTTTCACAGTAATTGAAGCAATGCTTTGAAAGAGTGTTGCAGGCTTTAATTTTTAATAATTTATTATTTTGAAATGCTTTGGCTATATTTCATCTCTTCTCTTTTTAAAAGATTTCAATAGACTTGTCTGCAGATTACTGTGGAAGGGAAGAAACACTAGGGCATCACCTCTTGTCCAACCGGATCAGACACATACTGGCAATAAAGTTTACAGTATGCAGATTTGAGGTGCATGATGCCAGTCCCCAAACTCAGTAACCTTAGGGTAGAAAGCTATGTGGTATGATCAATGAAATTTATGGTCCAGGCAACAAACAAGATCTTTGTACTGTGGTAAGGAGGGAACAAAACAGGTTCCAGGTCAACCTAACAGAAAGAATAAATCCTTCTCAGAGGAAAAGAAGCCTGACAAATTAGTCATACCGAACATGAACCAATGACATTTGAGGAAATATTTTTCTGTGTGCTCTAAAAATTCTGCATCCACTTCCCATCTCCAGAAGTTTAAAAATCTTTCCTTCCTAAACTTGAGCTTAAGGAAGATTTAAAATGGTAAAGGAATACAGAAGTGGAAAGATTTAAAGTGGTAAAGGTGTATGGAAATAAAGAGGTTTCCTATACAACACTTTAACATTTACTCATCCGTAAAATAACAGATTCTTCAATGTAAAAAATACAGTAAAGAGTTTGTATTAATTTTTGCCATGAATTTTGTTTACAAGCTTTGAGATAAAGGGTTCACAATTTGGTGGAACTGTTAAACTAGCAGCTATAATAAAAATTCATTGAAACAATTTAAATGCATTACAGTATCTTGAAAGTGCTGCTGAAACAGTTGGAAGAGTGCTTTCTTCTGGCTAAAAGATGGCAAATCAATTAGATAAATGGAACTCTTACATACATTTCTATTTCCCCAACCCTTCATATCTGCAAAGCAAGTTAAAGTGGGATCTTTCAAAACTGCATAAACCCCCACCCACCTTTTTGATTTTTTTTGTGTGTGAGTGTGCGTGTGTAAGGCTGGCTGCTAGATTTGTTTTGTTATTTTTATATTTTTTTATGCCCTCCAATCTGAGTACCTACCAGAACTGAAATAGCTATACAGTACTGACCTTAGCCAAACCAAAGAAAAACTGCTGGAAAACATGAGTAATACTCTGTGTCCTCAAAGTGTCCTGTCCTCTCCAAAGGCTGAGGACTTAAACTTCTCTTGACTGGAAAAAAATTTGATTGATACAGGTGCCAGTGTGCTGAAGAAACTAACAAGTTATGCAGCCCCTTCCCTCAACTCCTAGGAGTTTGGCTACTTGTGTTCAAAATCAATTCTGATTTTGCTCAGCTGTGTAACCTGGGATCAAACCACTATGAAAACACATCAGCTGTGAGAATAAGCTGTGGGAGCCTCTTCTGGAAGGTCTGTTGCTTTGGCCTGGAAGCTGTATTTAAGCTCAGGCCCTTGCCCTATGTTCTTATGTGAGTTTTGCTGCAGTTGTGCCTCTGTCCAGCACTGCACCTTGCTGTCTCTTGATCTAGCCTTGCTGGCTTGGCTCCCTGGCCTGATATCAGACCTACATTTTCACTAAGGATGTGGCTGGCAATCACATGGCTGTTCGATGACCCTGGTCACTGCCACCAATCTGCTGCTCTTCTTACATGTGTACTCTGTAATGGTGTCCCTTTGTGGAAGAGTTGCTGTATTGCCTGCTTGCTGTGATTTCCAGTTCCTAGCTCCCCTTTCCATGCAGAGCAGCATAGGCTTGCTGTTCCCTGACAGTAGAAAGCTCATTTCCTGGCTCAATGGCTTTGTAGAACACTGAATGGAATTTAAAACTGGATATGGAATGATGTTCTCCTTTTCTTTTTTTTCTAATCCTGGGACAGACACAGAAATTACCTATACTGCATGCCGAAAGTTCCTATACATCAAAATAGCTGGAAAATTTTCCCAAATACACTTCCAATCCTGGGAGATCTTTGTTACATCATGTCTTGATATATTCCACCTTTTCTATTGTGTTTGTTTGGAAGCAAAATAAATAGTGCTTCATATATGTCATGCTTGCCTGGCTTTAGGGAATACATATTTGATCTTACAGGTGTTTCCCTTGGAGACAGTAAATACAGGAGAAGCGTGGAAGCCTGGGTTAGGTTTAAATTAGTGTTTTTATTCTACAAAATATTGTGTTTATTCCTATTCTTATACACAGGTCATCAGAAAGTTGCCAACAAACCATTTTTTCTCCACCAGAAAAAAAGACATTAGGTACCCTTAGTAAACAGTACAGACTGGATTTTCTTTAACAAATAAATCCAGACGTTTATAGCAAAGTTTTAGTCGAAACTGACAAGCATAAGAAAAGAAATACACAGCAGAGTCCTAGCTGCAAATCCATTTGGTGATCACAGGGTACCTCCCTCACAGGTTCTGTTTTCCATTCCAGCTGTGTGCCCTAATTCATCAGAAATCTCTTTTCTCAGTGTTTCATTCTGCTGGCAGTTTATGTACATGTACAACTAAACATTTCTTTGGCCAATGTAAGACTGATCCCAGAGTTAAATAATATTTTCCATGTGTAGGGTATAAAAAGACTTGGCTAATCCAATTTGTATTTCTTCATTTACATAAAGAAATGCAACTCCAAAGGAGAGACTAAATGAGACTGTCATATCTGCCAAACTGTCATCTATCAAGTTGGGGACTTGAAACTTTGCCTTTCCCTACATGAAATTACCAAAGATCTCTTAACTTATTCCCTATTTTTTATGCCTTCTTTTATTTTTTGTCACATCAGTTTTGAAGGTTTTAAAAGATCTTTTTGGAGGGGGAGGGTGTTGTTGGTTTTTTTGTTTCCAGTGAAGAACATGATGTTTTAAAGTAGTTTCATTTTTTATTATAAAATATGTTCATTAGATGTGAGAACCACCTTGTACCTAGTGCTAGAGAGGCACAATCATCTTGCACAAAGGTTAGAAAATCTGAAGGTGTGTGTCAGGTTAAGAGTTTAGAAAAGCAAAAATAACATTATGTACAGTAGAAATGAAATTAGCTGAAATAATTAGGGGTTACAAATAGCCTTTAATATAGCTTTAATATAGATTTTCTGTGGCCTAAACATTCATCCAAAAGTTAACTCTTTGATTAAACTTGGCTTTCTTTGACTTCAGAACTCTTATAGAAAGGTAGGCTGTAAATGAAGCAAACTGAATTTATTTAAAAAGATCAGGTAGATGAAGTGAATCTAACCTTTAGGGTTGAACAGGAGAGTGGGAATATTCATCTAGACCTGTCTGACAGAAGTCCTGTTTGGCTAAGCTTGATGTGATTCTACAGAATCCAAATCACACACAAACTTCCAAGTGTCTTGGGATTTGCAGGCACCACAGCATTTCAGCTAGTGTGTTGAACCAATCAGTAATATTTTCAGACATGGTTTGTTTGCTTGCTTGTTTCACATATACTTCCTCTGACTTTTGTGATTTAGGGACTGTATCCTTATTCTTCTGTGGTATTATTTTCACAATGTTTCCAAAATCTGGGAATATGTTTCATGGAAAATTTTCATGAAATTACCCTAGCAATGGCCAGGGTTTTGTATCATTTGAATGGTAAAATTATTAGGATTAGAGATGAAAGTCGACTCAAATAAATGTGCAAGTTTTCATATATACTGTATTTGATTCTTCTCACAGTGAAACAGAAAAGTCTTTTGGTTTACTTGTATGGAAAATAAAGAATAATATTGTGTAAAATATGTGTTTATTTGTCTCTCCTTTTGTTGCCAAAGCAGAGGCCAGAGACACCCATTAGTTTTAATTGTGTGAATCTGGATACAGCTAATATTCATCTACTTACAAAATGTCTAAATATTACTTTGCTTACAAATAGGAACATACCAAACCAGCGTGAATATAGTGTGACCAACTGCAGTATACAAGTATTTTAGCAGTATAGAGGTACTTGTTAACAACATGATGGCATTCCTAGTCACAATGCATACATAAGTGTGTGAACCCCAACGCAGAAAAGGCATGTAGTAGCCCCAGACGACACACAAATGATGAAAGTTTCTGCAAGTAGTCAGGGCATCTGGCAGAACACAAAAGAAAGATGACTGGCAAAACTAAAATCGAAAGAGGCAGTGCTGGTACCAGATGAGTTCTCATTTAGGGAAGGGCTGAAAACAGTAAAAGCCCATGAAGCACAAAGAAGCTGAACAGAAAATAAAGACAAGACCAACTTAGTTCCAGATTCATTCACCAAAGAGCTCTCAAGCTTGCTCACCTGAGCTTCAGTAACCAAGCACCTTCAAGGACTGTACCTCTCAGCTCTAGCTATGCTGCATCAGCTCTGTAGTGCAAGTGCATGCATGTAATATATTTTGTGTGTTAATTAAACATTAGTACAATGTGTTTATTTATTAATGTAATGAATTTTGGTGGCAAGCACAGCCTTCCAGTGTATCAGCCACTCCTCCCAGTTTTGTGTCATCAGCAAATTTGCTGAGGGTATACTTTATCCCTTCATGCAGGTCATCATTGATGAATAGTTGAACAAGACTGGGCTGAGTACTGACCCCTGGGAGATGCCACTAGTTACAAGCCTCCAACTAGACTGCGCTTCTGATTACAACCCTCTGAGTTCTGCCATTCAGCCAGTTCTCAATCCACCTCACCGACCACTCATCCAGCCCACATTTCCTGAGCTTCCCTCTGAGGATGTTATGGGAGACAGCGTCAAAAACCTTGCTGAAGTCGAGGTAGACAACATCCACTGCTCTCCTTTCGTCTACCCAGCCAGTCATGTCATCGTAGAAGGCTATCAGATTGGTCAGGCATGATTTCCCCTTGGTGAATCCATGATGACTACTCCTGATAACCTTCTTTTCTTCCACTTGCTTGATGGTGACCTCTAGAGTGAGTTGCTCCATCATCTTTCCCGGGATGGAGATGAGGCTGACCGGCCTGTAGTTCCCTGGGTCCTCCTTCTTGCCCTTTTTGAAGACTGGAGTGACATTGGCTTTCCTCCAGTCCTCGGGCACCTCTCCTGTCCTCCAGGACCTTTCAAAGATGATGGAGAGTGGCTCAGCAATGACA